>Ga0157369_10002074_pt1 | contig 24216 bp, 18 predicted proteins | sample C25metaG_FD_113461 | JGI IMG/M metagenome (GOLD analysis project Ga0157369, IMG submission 113461) | Corn rhizosphere microbial communities from Kellogg Biological Station, Michigan, USA - C2-5 metaG | ecosystem: Host-associated > Plants > Roots > Rhizosphere > Soil | place: USA: Michigan... | reverse complement strand
TGACGATGGTGTAGTCCAAGCCATTCGCAGGCTGGATGCCGATGGACTTGAGGTAGGGCACGACGTAGGCGGTGCCTTTGCCGGTGTCGCCGGCGTCCATCAGCACGGTCGTGCCATTGGGGCCTTTTACGAGGACGGAGAGTCCCCAACCGACATCGATAACGTGGATCTCGAGATTCTGTGCAGCAAGGGGGAGGGTAACGAGGAGAACGACGAGAGAGAGCAACCTTCGCATACAAACCTCCTATCAGACGGCGGAGGAATATATTGGGAAGGATGGCAAAGCGCCAATAAAGTGACAAAGGTCACAGAGTGGGACAATCGTGTCGTGACAGTCGACTTGGATGGCCAAACCCTACCGAACGGTCTTGCGAAATGATTATTTGCGGCTGTGTTTTTTTGATGGGAGACAGGCTGAGTTTCACCAAATAGCTGAATGCCAAGTAGTTCGGCGTTTCTTACCGTAACCGAAATTGAGACCTGATACCTAAAGTTTTAGTCCAAAAAAAAGTTTTTTTTAAAATGCTCGGTGAGCAGTGTGACACCAGCGCCGATCGCCGCCGCAGTCGTGGTCTGCAGCAGCCAGAAGCTGACATCGTGAAGCCGAGAAGAGTCCATCGTCGGTTATACAACTTCGGTTTGTCACGCGGCATTGTCAAGCCGTTGAGCACCTGTTCTACTGCGGCCAGTGAAGGGCCGCCTTGAAGCCGGGGATCTCGGTGGCGAGATACGCAGAATTCGCGGATACGACGTCCAGCAGCTCGCGAGCGAGAATTGCATTCACAGACTTGCCTTCGCGCTTCGCGAGACGTTTCATCGCCAGAATCTCGAAGAGCGGGAGGCGTACCTCGAGTCCCGTGAGGCGAAGAAGTTTGGGGATGGCGTTGGCGACGTCGGCGCCAAGGACGGCTTCGATCGCTTCCTGCGCCCAAACATCCATGCCGAAGGAGATCAGCTCCTTGCGGGACAGCGTCATGCCACAGCAGGTCCGGACCCCTTCGATCTCGCCGCTTTCCATCAGTCTCTTCAGGACCAGTGGCTCGATGCCGAGAATCTCGGCGGCTTCGGCGTCGGAGTAGGTATCCTTTGGATCGAGAAAGAGGCGGCGGATGTTCGTGGTGGCAACGTTCATGGCATGATCTCCTGCGTCTGCGTCTGTCGGTGATTGACTAGCTATATTCAACTAGCGAAATAGTAACAGTTGATGAGCGCAGCGTCAACGTGTTTTGGAGCAAAAGTTCCATGAAACCTTCAGCAGGTGAGGCAAAGATTTTCGGCGCAGCGATGAAACGATGGAGGGAGAAGCGCGGCCTGACGCAGGAGGGCCTTGCCGCCCTTGCCGGAATCGCGAGCAGTTACGTCAGTCACATCGAGCGAGGCGAGCACGTGGCCAGTCTCACGGTCATTCTGAAACTTTCGATGGCGTTAGAGATTCTTCCGGGCGATCTGCTCTCGGACTTCACGTTTCCCACGATGAAGAAGCTGAAGCTGAATGGGTAAATGCCAAACTAGCTGGCGCGGTCCTTTTACACATTTGTCAAAAAGTGAGGGTTGGTGTTTGCGGGCTGCGGCCCGGACTGTGCCCACCGTTAAAGCTAGCCGGCCCCCAGCCCCGGAAAACGGCTCCACTAGCAGGTGTGGGCGGCGAAAGGGCGGAGAGATTCGGCGTGCTGAACCCGACGAAGTTTGGAGAAAAGAGGGTCGGCATCGCTGCCGACCCGGAGTCGTAACTACGATGGAATGAACTTAGTGGTAGTTGGCTACTTTTTCGGTTGTTTGTCCTTCACCCATTCAACCTTCTCGGGATGCTTAACGGCGTAGTCTTTGGGTGTGATCTTGCCAGTGACGACATCGTGAGGCTTTTCTTTGTTCCAGTTGTGATTTTTCAAAAGTGACTCCTGTCAGTTATTTACGAAGTTAGGCAGTCACGGTTTGGCTTGACTCTCGAACCAAAGATGATTACCGTTGGCCCGTCTCGAATTACCCCGTGGCGACTGCCGCTTGGATCACCGAGCCCGTAGTGTCACCTACGGGCCATTCCATCCTTCCTCAATCTCCTTTCCTATCCGCTCTCGGCTACACGCCGTTGAGGCTGCATTCTCGCGGTCGGACTACTGCTACGCCGAAGGACGAGTTACCATCAAGCTACGCCCCATGTTTCACGATGTCAAGGGAATTAGCACTCGAAGGCCTGGAGTGCCAAACCGAATTCTAAGACGTTTAAACGTTGATGCTTAGCGGTTAGCATGCACCACTCTACAAATGGTAGAAACACTCCTTTTTCCACAGAGTTTCCACAGGATCTCAGCAAGGATCCGGGCGGGTTCTGCAGGACGTCCTTCCAGGAAAGCGGCCTTGGCATGGTGTTCGTCTCTCCTCTTCGTCTACCAGTCGCGTAGCGATCCTCGTCAGGCCTGAACGGTGGGGAGGGCAGACCTGTCGATTGGTTCTCGTCGCACAAATTTGCGGGAGATGATGTAGCCCAGACCTACCCGAGACGTCAGTTGATGAATCAGTCTTGGTGGGGTAGGAAAAGCAGCGCGATCTGTCTCTCCTACATGAGACAGGTGAGTTCGAGAATCCTGTTGCTTTTTCGGAAAGAGCAGGCGGATACTGTTGGTCTGGCAGAGCCCATGAACGGGCTGAGCTTCAGTACAACGACCGGGACCAGTCCCCGGACCTTCTCAGTGTGAGCTTGAATCGCGGTATTCGCGGATCGCTCAACCTCCACGCGACAAGTCAGCGCATTTCGACTTGAACCTTCGCAGGTGCGTTGTCTCGTCGTGGGTCGAAAGCCAATCGGAGGTTCCGACACATGACGGCGGTAGCTCTGCCACTCGACGCCTCGACTTCAGGAGAAAGGTATGAACGAGATCTTCGGTAATGTTGAGCTGTTTGTAGTTCGCTCCCTGGCCTTAATACTCCTTGTGATCGCATCAGTCAGAATGATCAGGGATCACATCAAACGATGACTCGAGACAGGTGCGAAGGTATACATGGTTACTACAGCGGATGTGTGTTCGGGGGCTGGCGGTTCGAGCGTCGCTGATAGCAATCGATCCGTTCGGGCCTATCAATGGCAGTCGATCACCATCGAGAAACGCAATGAAGCTGCGCTGGCCGGTGGATGTGCCTCACAATGGCATTGCTAGATCATCGTTCGGGCCGGCGATGACGCCGGAGGCGTGATCGCCGGTCCGAACGATGATCTCTACGTGATCGTGAACCGCACTACCTACGCAGTGGTGGCCCTCTTCGGCTTCGGCATCGGCGTCTACGACGTCAACGCCATCGAGTCGAACGACCGTCCGCTCGATGCGGGCTACCAACCGGTGGCCGAAATCGTGGCGTTGACGAAGGGGAACGACGACGACGCATTCGATCCGACCTCGGTGCATCAATGCGATCAGGCGGCGCTCGCGGCCAGCGGCGTCCCGTGCGCGATCCGCGATCTGACCTTCGCTCCCGATGCGCTGCTCCGCTCCGGCAATTCGCCGAATCCGCAGGTGTTCGCGCTCGAGCAACGCCGAGGGGTGTTCGACGGCCGCCTCACGCCGCCGGCGACGGCTGGGGTAGCGCGCGGACGCATCGACGCCGGCGCCGGCCTGGCGCTGACCAGTCCGTATCAAGGTCCAGGCGGCTTCGACTCGCTCGATCAGCCGCGCCTGCGCACGCTGCGCAATCTCTACAAACAGGCCGGACGCATCGACGCGCAGGACGTCCGCCCCGTGGCGCGCTACACGAACGTCGCCTACTACGCGCGCCCGCCCACCGCTGACGCAGCGGGCGCCGAGTACGCGCTGATCGCGTCGTTCCAATACGGCCTGCTGGTGGTCAAGCTCGACGACGCGGCGCTCGATCCAACCGCGCTCGCCGACGTGGTCTGGATCCCCGCCGGCGCGGCCTCGGTGCGCGTGATGCCGCGCGGCGATCTGGCCGTCGTCGTCGACGGCGCCGGCCGCGTCCTCCTGGTCGATCTGACGCGCATCGACGAGAGCAGCAAGGTTCCGCCGCTCACGCCCTGCAGCAGCGCGGCATGCGCGGACGTGCTCTTCCCGACCGCCGCTGCGTCGCTGTCCAAAGCCGCACCGCCGCTTCCCGCCGACGCCGACTGGAGCGAGGTGGGCATCGACGATCCGCGCATCCTCTGGAAGTCGGATCCGCATCTCGTGCACGGCACGCTCGCGCCGCTCGTCGATCCCGATACCGGCATCGTCTTCACGGGCAGCAGCGATGCGTCCGGCACGCGCGCAGAAATCAACACGATCGCCGCCACCGATCCGCGCGTGCGATTCATGGTCAACACCGGCGAGGCGGGCGGCTACCGCGAGACTGGCGGCATCGTGCCGCTCGGCATCGCGCCGCCGCTCCACGTTTCACTGACCGGTCCCGACGCCTCGCTGGCGGCGTTCCGCGTGGAGCTCTGGCTGCCCGGCTCGATCACGGAAAAATTGAGCCAATCAAACAGTGAGCTGCGCATCGCCCTCGAGAGCGAACGCGTGCTCAATGCGCCGTCCGAACAGACGGTTTCCCCGCTACCGCCCGCGCACCTCCGCCGCGCCGATGCCTTCGGCAGGATCGACACGCGCGTCACGACGTTCAAACTGGAGCGCCTGGCGCCGTACGACGCGAACGACCCCGACATGAAGCCGATCCGCTACCAGGAAGGCTTCAACCATTTCGTCTCGCCGTGGGTGGTGGCTATCGCCGATCCGCGGGCGAGCATCGACTACAAGGTGAGCGAGTGGACGTCGCTCAGCGCCGCTGACAAGGCCAAGCTCGGATGTTTCGCGTGCAACCGTCCGGCCTTCCTCGATCCCGCGAAAACAGCGAACGTCTTCGAGCTGCTCACCACAGGACGTTTCATCAGCGCGCGCCCCGAAGCCTCGCTCTTCACCGGGACGCCGTACGCGTATCTCGGCAACGCCAGCCGTCTGCGCGGCCGCGTCTCCACGATCATGGCGGACACGGTCCGTCCGGCCACGGTGCTCACCGCCGCCGACGCGCCGCCCATCGCCGTCGGCGCGCTGCAGGCGACGACGTTCCTTCACAGCGGCGAGGTGTCGATCGCGGACGTCGATCTCGACGCCGGCGGCCGCGCGGGGTGGAACGTGGCTTTCGACCGCAGCTATCGGTCGCGCACGCTGCTCTCCAGCGCGATCGGCAACGGCTGGGAGTCGGCGCTCTTCGCCCGCCTGCGACCGCTTCCGAACGGCGACGTCGAATATCGCGACGGCGGCGGCGAGATCTGGCGCTTCGTCAAATCGGGATCCAGTTTCACCGCGCCGCAGGGGTTGTCGCTGAAGCTCGACGCGACGTCCTCCGGCTGGCGGATGCTCGATCAGAAGCTGCGCATCACGAACTTCGACGCGTTCGGCCGGATGGTTTCGGAAAGCGACCAGTTCTTCGACGGCAACGGCGGCGGCAACGTGATCCGCTATTTCTACGACGATCACGGCCGGCTCGGAGCGGTGGTCGATCCGGTCGGGCGCATTTCGAAGCTGGCCTACTTTGACGATTGCGCCGGCGCGCAGGATTGCTTCACCGGCCTGCTCCACGAGATCACCGACTGGCGCGACCGCAAGGTGACCTTCCACTACGACGGCAAGGGAAATCTGACCGCGGTCGACAAGCCGGAAGCGAAGAATCCGGAGTACGGATCGTTCGCGCAGACCGGGAGCAACCGCCCCACCGTTCACTACACCTACAAGTCCGCGGGACTTTCACTGCAGGACTTTGTCGATCTCGCCTCCGATCTGGAAACGGTTCGCGATCCAGCCGATGCCGCGCCGCGCGTGACGTTCCAGTACGACGACAGCGGGTTGAAACGCGATTTCGTCAACAAGCAGGAGTGGGGAACGGCCGATCGTCCGAGCGCGACGTTCAATTTCAACGTCGCGTCGCTGACGTCGTTGCCGTCGTCGGCGTCGGTCACCGACACGCGCAACCAGCGTCGCAGTTACACGTTCACCGCCACGACACCGCCGGATTACAACTCCGAACGCGTCCATCTCCACGACGTCACCGAAGACAACGTGCCGACGTGGAACGGATCGGCATTCGGCGAGATCCCGGCCGCGGTTTCGAAGAATGACGTCGGGCACGTCATCGCCGCCAATCGCACCACCACCTTCGCCTACGAGAACGGCCGGCTGAAGAGCGCCTCAACGAACGGCGGCGGTTCGACCACGCTCGGCTACGAGGACGCCCGAGGGGGCGACATCGGGCGGATGCTGCACACGATCAATTCGGCCGGCGGCGCGGGCGGTTCGAACCAGACCATCAATCACGTGAATGATCTGGCCTTCGTCGGCAGCACGCAGGCCGACGGCGCCGACGCGCTGATGGTCGACGAGGCGCAGCGCGGCCATCTGAATCCATCGGCCATCAATGCCGGCGTCACCGGCAGCGCCGAGTACTTCGCCAACGGTCTGCCGCACGTGGCAACATCGGCCGGCGACGGAACAGGATCGCGGCAGAAGGTCGAGTACTACGCCTCCGACGACGCGAATCCGTTCAAGCGTTCGATGCCGTCGGACGTCAGCGCCGGCAACGACGACGTCAAATCGCACATCGACTATCCGACCGCCGATCAATCGATCGAGTACGCGCCGCGCGACGTCGTCACCACGACCGACTACGACGAGATCGGACGTCCGATTCACATCCGCGCCTCCGGCAAGGAGCTGACGCCGGAGGAGTGGTTCGCCTACGACAGAAACGGGCGGGTGGCGCGGCACAAGCGGAAGCAGTCTGACAAGCAAATCGAACAGCGCTTGGAGTACGACCTGATCGGACGCGTGACGAAGCAGTCGCTCTTCGACGGCGGTGCGGAAGTCGAGTCGACGACGACCGACTACTTCGTCGAGACGCCGAACGCGGTCACCACGCATCTCCCCGGCGGCGGCACGGTTACGGAGACGATCGATGCGCTCGGCCGCCTGTCGAAGAGCGAGACCGATCCGCATCATGCGAACGCATCGGTCATCGTCACGAGCACGCTCTACGACGTCGAAGACAACGCCGCCTACGTCACCGACGGCAAGGCCGCAACGGTGTCCGCGTACGACAGCGTGCACCGTGCGCGCAAGACGCTCACTTCCGACGGCACGCTGACCGACCTGACCTCGGTCGACGGTCTGAATCGCACGCGCAGCGCGAGCGTGAAGAACGGCGCGGCCACGCTGAGCACGTTCGGTGCGAGCTACAACGGCCCGCAGCTGCAGCACGTCGACGACAACGCCCGGAAGACCGACTTCACCTGGGACGGCGCCGGCCGCACGAAGAGCGCGGCGCTCACCGGCGCCGAACAGCCGCGCGCGTCGCACACGATCTACGACACCGCCGGACGCATCGTCGAAAACAAATTCGGCGAAGGCGACGCGGTATCGCTCACGCGCGAGTGGAGCAAGACATCGTTCGGCTACGGCACCAATCGCGAACTGCCGGCGACGTCGACGTCGATCGAAGACACGCACGCGCAGAACTGGAGCCTCGATCACGACACGCTGGGCCAGCCGATCCACGCCGGCATCGACGGCAGCGCGTTCAATTTCGATCACCACTTCGACGAGTCAGGCAACGTCACGTCGTCGACGACTCCGTCGCGCCGCGGGACGACGAACTACGACTACGACGCGCGCAGTTTCAACACGAGCGAGCACTTGCCGTCCACTGCCAGTCCGAACAAGTACGAGCCGGATGCTAGCGGCGTTCTCAAGACTTACACCGATCCGACCGGCCAGCCCACCATCAGCACCAACGATGGCCTCGGCCGTCCGGTTCGCCGCGACTACGCCGACGGCACGTTCGAAGAAATCCACTACGACGGCGCCCGCACCGACACGGTCCGCGACCGGCAGGGGAGAGTGCAGAAGTTCAACTACGACGAAGCGGGACGCCTTTTCGAGATCACCAGCGCCGGCGTGGTCCTCGATCACCTCGATTTCGAGAACGGCCGTGTGATCCGTTGGAGGACGCGCGACGCCTCCACGGAGTTCTCCGACTTTGACGTCGACAATCATCCGCAACAGATCACTCTGTATCGCAACCACGAGAAGGGAAACGAGATCGACACCTACACGATTGCGCACAGCTGGAACGCGGCAGGGGAGCTGACCCACACCGGCATGCCGTCGTATCAGGGGATGCCGGCAACCGGACCGTGGGCCACATCGCTCGATTACCACTACGACGCGAACGGCAACGTCACGACCATTACGCGCAACGGATCGCCGCTACTCGCTGCAACGTTCCGCGGCGCCGGACGCCCGCTCACGCGCAACCTGACGCTGACCGGCACGACACTGAAGCGCGAGTACGACTACGACGATCAAACCGGCAGCATCGGCCGCCTTTCCGGAATGCGCGTTACGGTCGGCAATACGCTCGTCGCCGGATCCTCGATCCTCTTCGAAGGACTGCAACGCATATGCGAACAACTCCTCGGCCTCTCCGGCGGCGAGCGTTATACGCACTACGGCTACGACGATCGCGGCCGCGTCACCGGATCGGTCGTAGCCACGCTCGATCCGAACGCCATCCCGGCCATCGGCATCCCGGGCGCGGCCACCGTCAATCTCACCGATGCCGACTTCCGCGGAGAGCTCAGCCGCACGATCGTCAAACAGAACGATCCGCCCTCCACGATCACCGCCGAGAGCACGAACGGCCACAAAGCGATAAGCCTCACGCGCGGCGCCGCAACCGAAACGTTGCTCTACAAAGCCGCCGACGGCACAGACGTCTCGGTGCGCACCGACGATGCGCGCTACCACTACGACTTCGACGAAAAAGAACACCTCCGCACGATCACCGAGCAGCTCATTCCGAACGGAACGCAATCGCGCCTGATCCGCATCCGCTACGCCTACGACGGCTTCGGCCGCATCGTCGGACGTCGCGTCGAAGTCGCCCCCGTATCGAACGGCCAACCGCCGCTCGAAACCGCCTGGACTCTGGCCACTCCCGACGTCGTTGCCACCCAGCCGCTCCCCGCCGCGACAACCTTCATCTGGGACCCGATCACCGACAACCTTCTGGCCATCTTCCCCGAAGGCGCCAGCCGCACCAACGCGTCCCCGCTCCGCCAGTTCATCCACGGCAGCATGGCCATGGACGACCCGATCGAAGTGGTCACCCCCACCGCCCGCCTCTTCCCGATCTTCGACGAGCCCGGCGCGAAAACCCTGCAAGCCGTCATCAGCGAAACCGGCCAGCTCCTCGCCCGCGGCCTGACCGGCGATCCCTACGCCGAGGAGCAATACGCGTTGACCGCTCCCGCCATCGATCACGTAAAGCTGACTCAAAACGCCGATCACTCGGTCGTGATCACGCTTCACGCCACCGAACCGCTCGACCCAACCACGATCGCCGCCGGCACGCGACTGGCGGCCCTGTCCTCAACCGGCACCCTGCTCCGTAGCTCGTCCGCCACCGCGACGCAACCCAATCCCAACACCGTCACCTGGACGCTCCCCGCCGCCGACTGGACCGCGCTCACGACGAACGCCGCTTCCCTCTCCATCGCCGCCACATCCTCGCTCCGCTCGACCACCTACGGCCCCGAAGTCCCCATCCTCCCCGCCACGCCGGATATGCAGTCCACCGGCACCATCTTCTCGTCGCCCACGCTGCCGATCGAAGTCCGCGAACCCATCGCCACCATCCAAACCCAATTCACCACCACCGGCACCGATACCCCTTTCACCCTGTCGACGCTGAATGGTCTCGGCGCCACCGCGAGCGTCGCCGACAGCCTGATCCTCTCGTCTTTCCAAGCCCTCGCCTTTGTTGAACCGATGAACGGGATGGTTAACGCGCGCGAACGCTTCTACGACCCAATGACGGGCAATTTCATAACCGCTGATCCAGCCGGATTCGACTCTTCGAACCTCTACTCGTTTGCAAGCGGCGACCCTGTCAATGGACGGGATCCCTCCGGGCTTCTGTGCGAAATGGCGAACGCTGCTGGCACATGGGACTGGTTGCGGCGTTGTGGTCGGGATGCTTTGAATGTCCAACACGCGGTTGACGAGCAGATTCTCTTCCATCCGTTAAAGACGACTGGCCGCGCGTTCGCTGGGGTTGTTGGGACCGCTAAGATGATTAGCAAGACCGTTATTGGTGTTGGCGAAATCGTCGCGGATCAGCAGCTCGCGGCAGGTGGTGATGTAAACGCGATGCTACGACAGGGGCAGCGCGCGCAACAGATCGCTCGCGCCGTACGGCACCCGTTCGACACCGTCGTCGAGACACATTCGCAAGCGGGTAATGTGATCCTCGCTGCAGAACAGAGTGAAAACTGGTTCGGGGCTTCTGTTGAAGCGGCTGAGATTGGATCTGCTGACGCAGCTGCGGTCGTGGGCGCTGCGGAGACGGGGATTGGCATTGCGCGATCGGGTAGCAATCTACTCGGGCGCACTACAATTGCCGCTGGAGAGCAAACAGCGTCGTTCATCGCCACATCTGAAGGAGTCGTACGGAATATTGCTGCAGTCGACGCACCGATAATCGCTGCTCCAGAAGGGCTAACCGTCACTCGATTCGCGAGCAGCCCGTTCCGTACGGGTATTCGAGCCTTAGGACAGCGCGGTGGTTCGTTCGCGACCACAGTAGAGGAAGCGAATCAACTCGGCGGCATTCGCGTCGGCCGTTACCGTGTACTTGTGCGCAGTGGAGGCGCGATCAAACGCTTGGCTCTGCCACCGATGAATCGTCCGCGATTTGGATTGCTCTTCGGCCGCGATATCGGGCTACCGGCAGGCCAATCCGTGCGTGTCGGAATCGTTCAGTCGCTTGACGGCGCATTTGGCGGCGCGCCTGAATTTTTCTTTCCCGGGTGGTGGTAGATGTTCGGGAGGCTTTCATCATCGGTAAAGCGGAAACTTCGTTCGTTCGATGAAAGTGGAATGGGCTACTGGTGTGTTCGAGCTACCCTCCGCAATGGGCGTATGTTCTCGAACGTCTACATCACAGATAGTTTTCAGCTCGGCTTTCCTTCCGCCACACCGTTCGAAATCACCGATATTGTCGACGTCGAATGGGAAGGGTACCGCGGCGCGCGTCGCGACAGCGTGCCCGTCGAAGTCACGAATAACGCTTGAGCATTTCTTTGTCAGCGTAGGCCGTTCGGGCATAGGACGTATGCCGTTGAGGAACCATCGTTTCAACTGAGTAAAGCATAATGGCGAGGCTGAAAGATTGCATTGGGCTTGCTGTGGTGACGTGCGTCACTATGCGGAGCGCACCGGCCGCGAATCTGAGCACCTTCGGCGCGAGCTACAACGGCCCGCAGCTGCAGCACGTCGACGACAACGCCCGCAAGACCGACTTCACATGGGACGGCGCCGGCCGCACGAAGAGCGCCGCGCTGACCGGCGCCGAACAGCCGCGCGCGTCGCACACGACGTACGACACGGCCGGACGCGTCGTCGAAAGCAAATTCGGCGAAGGCGATGCGGTATCGCTCACCCGCGAATGGAGCAAGACTGCGTTCGGCTACGGCGCCGTGAACACGGAACTGCCGGCGACGTCGACGTCGATCGAAGACACCCACGCCCAGAGCTGGAACCTCGATCACGACACGCTCGGCCAGCCGATCCACGCCGGCATCGATGGCAGCGCGTTCAATTTCGATCACCACTTCGACGAGTCGGGCAACGTCGTCTCGCAGCTTTCGCGCGCTGTATCAGTCTCCACACGACTATGGGGTTGCCTCATTCGTTAGTCCTCATGGCCACGTTGCGGTCGCGGTCGCTGATGATGATCCCGTATGGGCGAAGGCGAAGGCGCTGCTCCACTATGGGGTCGATCATCCGCGTAATGATCAGGAGATGGCGTACTGCTTCCCGCATCTTTTCAATCGAACAGTGGACGAGATCGATGGCGAACGTCTCTATATGTGGGGTAACGTCCCGTGTCCGCAATGCGGGAACTTCGAGCGTGTAGCATCACGGCCGTTCGAGCCGGTGGAGTTCGTCGACGTTGAAGCTGAGCTGGTCACGCATCACCGTTGGGCAACGCTTTCAGCGGAGGAAAAGCGCCGGCAGGTGGATGAGGCGATGACGGCGTGCCGGGCGGAAGTGGCAGCGCTGATTGCCTGGGAACCGTAATCGTCATTACCCTCGCATGCCCGCAGCTGATATTTTCTCAGTGAAGCGTTTAAACGATCGCCTCGCCCATGAGTGCAGATCCTCTGCATCGCGTCGCCACGGTTATTCGGGCCGAGAACCTCGAGCGTGATCGTCTTTTGTCCGCGCGCCCGTGATGTAACCGCTGCGAACTGAATGTCGGTCGTATCGACGGCGAACGTTCTGCTATTGTGGTCGCTCTCCGTAAATGGACACCATCGTGACTATGCGTCGCTTCGCTGCCGCCGCTGTGCTCGCGCTCCTCGCAGCCTTGCCGCTGCACGGGCAGGAGGCTGCGCTGCCTGCGGGCCCGGAGCGGGTGGTGGTCGGGGTTTATGTCACGCAGATCTATGACCTCGATCCGGCGGGGGGTTCGTTTACGGCGTCCTTCTGGCTTTGGACGCGGCATCGGGGCGGGGACATTCGGCCGCTCGATACGATCCATATCCTCGGGGCGAAGAAGGTGGAGAGTGAGCCGACCATTACCATGGTCAAGGCGGGCAGGTGTGGGATCAGAAGTTCTTTCGGGCCGTGATCCCTTTCTCGTGGGAGCTGCGCGAGTATCCGTTCGATGAACACAATTTCGTGATCCGGTTCGAGGAGGGGGCGTTCGACAGCAGGACCATCACGTACGTTCCGGATCGCGCGCAGTCGGGGATCGATCCGGAGGCGATGGGATCGCGCTGGAACCTCGGCTCGTTCCGGTTCGATACGGAGCTTCGCCGGTCGCCGACGACGTATGGCGATCCGACGCTGCTGAAGCCGGAGAGTTTCTCGGCGAACGGAGTGGTGACGATTTACGCGGAGCGGCGGCAAACGGTGATCTTCTTCAAGCTGCTGATCGGCGCGTATGTGGCGCTGTTGCTGGCGCTGCTGTCGTATCGCATCAAGACCGATCAGCCGACGCTGTTTTCCGCGCGCCTCGGCCTCCTGGTCGGCTCGCTGTTCGCCACGGTGGTGAACCTGCGGTCGACGGAAGCGGTGCTCGGACGGACGGACGACTTCACGCTGGTCGACAAGATCCACATCACCATCTCCGTGTACATCTTCGTCGCGGCGGTGTCGGCGCTGATTTCGCGTCACCTCTGCGAGCGCGATCGGGTGATGCTCTCCCGCCGGGTCGACGACATCTCGCTGATCGTGACCGCGGCCATCCTGCTGGCCATGAACGTGGTCATGATTTCGAACGCAGTGATTTCGAAGTGAGCACGGCTTCGATCAGCTCGAGCGGCGCGTCGTGGGCGAGCTCCTCCTCTTTTTCGGCGGCGCCGCGGGCGAGGTCGATCGTCTCCTGGTACGTGGCCAGGTAGGCGCGGCAGGAGGGGCAGACCAGGAGATGGCGATCGAAATCGGCGCGCGTATCGGCGTCGAGCTCGCCGTCGACGTAGGCGTCCAGGAAGGCGATCAGTTCGATGCAGGTGACGTTGCTCACATCGCACCTCGCATGTGCGGGTCGAGCAGGGTGCGCAGCGCCTGCCGGGCGCGGTGCAGTTTCACTTTGAGGTTGTCGCGCGTGATCTGCAGTTGTTCGGCGACGACGTCGGCGGGGAGCTGCTCGATGTCGCGCAGGACGAGGACGACGCGGTACGGCTCGGGGAGTTGGTCGATGCACTGCCGCACCAGCGCGCACGCTTGTTCGCGCTGCAGGATCTCCTCGGCACTCTCGCTCCAGCGCACGGACGAATGATCCTGATGACCGTCAGGCTGGAAATGCGGCAGAAGGGCGTCGACATCCTGCTCGCGCCGGCGCTCGCGGACGCGCAGTTTCATCAGCGCGCAGTTGACGGCGATTCTGTGTAACCACGTCCCGACGCGGCTTTCGGACTGGAAGTTGTTGATGCCGCGGAAGGCGGCCACGAAGGTTTCCTGCACGGCGTCGCGCGCTTCTTCTTCGTCGCGCAGGATGCGGCGCGTGACGGCGAGCAGCGGCGCGGCGTGATGGTCGACGAGCTCTTCGAACGCGCTGTCGTCGCCGGTGCGCAAACGCTCGATGAGGTATCCGTCATCGGCCAGCATCGGCGACAGCGTAGCGCGTTCAGTCGCCAATGAGAGCATTGAACATGTGGCCGGATGCGACCAGGCGGTCGGCGGCCTCCTCGGAGAGCGGCTCGGAGAAGAGGTAGCCCTGCGCGTATTCGCATCCGAGCGCGGTCAGGCGCCGCAACTGGCTGACGGTCTCCACCCCCTCGGCCACGACTTCGATGCCGAGGTTGTGGGCGAGCGACATGATGGTCTTGACCAGCTCGCAGTGCCCATCGCTCGAATCGAGCGTGGCCACGAAGGAGCGGTCGATCTTCAGCGCGTCGATCGGCAGCGTAACGAGATAGGCGAGCGACGAATAGCCGGTGCCGAAGTCGTCGATGCACAGCTCGATGCCGAGCTGCTGAACCCTCTCGAAAAACTCCGTGGCGCCGCGTTCGACCATGGCGCTTTCGGTGATCTCGAGCCGGATCGAGGCGCCCTCGACGTGCGCGGCTTTCAGCGCGCGATCGAGCTCGTCGATGAGCGTCGGATCGAAGGTCTGGCGCAGCGAGACGTTGATGCTGGCGGTGAGCGGCGCGCCGGCCATGGTGTGCCAGCGGCGGAGTTGCGCGCAGACGCGCTTGAGCACCCACACGCCGATGGGGACGATCAGGCCATTCTCCTCGGCGATGGGGATGAAGTCGTTCGGCGCGATGGTGCCGCGCAGCGGATGATCCCAGCGCAGCAGCGCTTCGAATCCCGCCACCTCGCCGGAACGGAGCGAGATGATGGGCTGATAGACGATGCGGAACTCTTCGCGCTCGACGGCGCGGCGCAGGTCCATCTCCATCAGCATGCGCTCCACGGCCTGTACGTGCATGCGGCGGTCGAAGATTTCGTAGCGCCCCTTGCCGCGCTCCTTGGCGCGGTACATGGCGGTGTCGGCGTCGCGCAGCACGGCGTCGGCGGTGCGGTAGCCGGTGGCGCTGACGGCGATGCCGATGCTGGCGGAGGTGAAGACTTCTTCGTCCGACACGGTGAAGGGACGCGCCAGCTCGGCGGTGATGCGCTCGGCGATTCCGGTGGCCTCGCTGGCGTCGGAGATGTTCTCGATGAGGATGGCGAATTCGTCGCCGCCGATACGGGCGACGAGATCGGAGGGACGAACGCAACCAATCAGGCGATCGGCGGCGGCGCGAAGGAGCTCATCGCCGGCAATGTGCCCGAGGGAGTCGTTGACGAGCTTGAAGCGATCGAGGTCGAGGAAGAGGACGGCGAAGTCGTAGACGTGCTCGCGCGCATTCATGGCGATGGCGTGATCGAGGCGATTCAGGAACAGCATCCGGTTGGGAAGGCCGGTGACGCCGTCGTGCATGGCCTCGTGCGTCATCTGTTTCTCGCAATGCTGCCGTGCGGCGATCTCACGCTGGAGCTCGGCGTTGACGCGCTGCAGTTCCTCGCCGCGTTCCGCATGCGCGGCGAGATCTTCGTGCGCGCGTTCCAGTGCGCGCGTGGCCTGCTGGCGCTGCAATTCCGCCGAGGTGCGGCCGGCGACGATTAACAATGTGGAGCGAACGAGGGCTGCATCGGCCATCGGACGGCGGCTCATCACGCCGATCCAGCCAAACGCAGCGCCCTCGGCGTCGATGAGGGCGATGGCGGCATAGCTTTCGATCGACTGTTCGGCCAGGCCGAGGTCGCGTGGATAAAGCTTGGCGACGCCGGTGGGAATCCAGCAGAAGTGTTCGTGAACGACGTCGCCGCATGGCGTGCCGTCGAGGACGTATTCAATGTTGGCGACGTGGGCGTTGTCGACGAAGCGAGCCACGGAGCGCGCGCGGAGCGGTTCCTCGCCGGCGATTTCGGCTGCGAATGCGAACTCGGCGTCGAGCGTGCGCGCGAGTTCCTGCACGAGCGTCGAGAAGTATTCGGGGCCCGGGCTGCAGAGCGAAAGGCCTTCGAGCATTTCGCGGATCGGCTCGCGGAGACCGACCCGCCGTTCGGCTTCGCTCATCCACGTGTGGTCGTTCATCGGTATTGGTCCCTTCACAACGCTCCTTAGATGAGAATTCATGTAACCGGTTACATCAATCACGGAAACTTGAGGTGGAGTTCACATGCTGTTCACGAAAAAAGTGCGCGCAAGCGGGTCAAGCGGCGAGCACGAGGGTGGGTGTGATGCTGACGAGTGGGTAGGGGAACGGAGGGGTCGCGGCTCTCCTGAGTAGATTAGTGATTAGTAGATTAGTGGATCAGGACCGCGTCTCACCTGATCCCTAATCTACTAATCGACTAATCCACTATCGCCAAGGAGCATCGAATGAAGAACGCGTCATGCCGCGCCACCCTCGTGTCGGTTTTCATGATCGTCTGGACGCCGTCGCTGTTCGCATGGGGTCAGACGGGGCATCAGATCGTGGCCACGGTCGCCTCGCGCGGACTCAGTCCGAAGGTGGCGAAGGAGGTCAGCGTTCTTCTCAACGGGCAGACGCTGGCGGACGTCGCGCCGCTTCCCGATCAGTGGCGCAAGACGGATACGTACGAGTCGGGATGGCACTACGTGAACATTCCGAAGAGCGACACGGCCTACGACCCGACGCGCGACTGTCCGCCGCAGCAGAGCGAAGTGGGGAACGACTGCGCGGTGGCGGCCATCGAACATTACAAGACGGTTCTGGCCGACACGACGCAGTCGAACGAGACGCGCGGTCAGGCGCTCACGTTCATCGTCCACTTCATCGGCGACATTCATCAGCCGCTCCACAACGCAAACAACAATGACGAAGGGGGCAACGAGGTTTCCGTGACCTGGTTCGGCGCGGCCACGCACACCTACTCAGGCGATTCGAAGCCGGTCGCGTGGAACCTGCACGCGGTGTGGGACGACGCGATCATCGAAAAGAGCGGGATGAGCGTCGATGAATACGCGACGTATCTCCTCAAGCGTCCGCGGCCGGCGCACGCGACGAAAGGAACGACCGTCGATTGGACGAACGCGGCTTACCGGCTGGCGAAAACGAATTCGTATGTGATCCCGTCCGCGACACCGGCGCCGCTCGGCAAGAAGTACTACGCGAGGAATCTGCCGGTCGTGAACAAGCAGTTGCTGCTGGCGGGGTTGAGGCTGCGGTCGGTGATCGAGAGCGCGCTGGGCGGGAAACATCAGGTGCTGCACAAAGCACAGGCAGGAGTGTCTGGGCCACACCGGCTGAGCCGGTAGGGCCTAGCTCACGACGACAGCCGCTCTCCTCCCGCGTAGACGTTGCATCGTCCGTCGCGGACGAAGCCTAGGAGGGTAAGGCGGAACTCGTGCGCGAGCTCGATGGCGAGGGATGACGGCGCGCCGACGGCGGCGAGGATGGGGATTCGCGCCACGACGCATTTCTGCACGATCTCGAACGACGTCCGTCCGCTGACGACGAGGATGTCGGCGGATGCGCCTTCGAGAAAAAGCGATCCGATGACTTTGTCGACGGCGTTGTGGCGGCCGACGTCTTCGCGGACGCGCAGCAGCGCGCCGTCGTGCGTGAAGGCAGCGGCGCCGTGAATGGCGCCCGTGGTTTCGAAGGCGGTCTGCTTCGCGCGCAGCGCATCGGGAAGCGACAGCAGGAGAGACGTCGCGACGCGGATGTCGTCGTCGAGCGGCTCGGCGTTCACGCGCAGCGCGTCGATCGATGCTTTGCCGCACACACCGCACGACGACGTCGAATAGAAATGACGCTGCAACCGCTGCAGGTCGACGCGCGCGCCGCCGGCGAGCGCGACGCGAACGACGTTCGGCGACGCCCAGTGGCGGATCGATTCGACGTCATCGCGATTGGCGATGATCGATTCGGTGAAGAGAAATCCCGCGGCGAGATCGAAGTCGTCGCCCGGCGTTCGCAAGGTCACCGACACCGGTTTGTCGCCGACGCGAATTTCCAGCGGCTCCTCGACGACGACGGCGTCGTCATCCGCGCCTCCCGGCATTCGGATGATGTCGACGCGCGCGGTCTTTGATTCCGGCATCAACGCGACGATAGCAGACGGGCTTCTGAACGCCGGAGGCGTTTCGTACGGTAGCCGGTGGTCCGGGCGAAGCGAGCGACCACCGGATTCAATGCACGAAGGGGTCATCGACCCTGGCAAGGGTCGCGTATCAAATACCAAGCTTCGTGAACTCCCTCCGCGACCGCTGCCGCGGTCGGAAAATGGATCGCGATCGGTAACCGGTGGTCGCTCGCTTCGCTCGGACCACCGGCTACCGTACGAGCCGCCTCCAGCGGCCTTCGCGCCGCTCGTGCGGCACAAGGCGACGCAAGTGCACAACCCTCGATTTCTCACAGCGTGTAGACTCCGCGGCAGCCATGTCGCAGTCCATCGGCGTTTACGGCGGACGGGAGATCGTCGCGCGTCTGCGCGAGAACGCTCCGAGCTATCTCTTCGTCGACGGCGAGGAGTGCGAGCGATGCCGCATCGTGGTCATCGACGTCGATGCCGCGGACGTCCGCAACGATCCGCCGCGCAAGAGCGTCGTTCGGATCGTGCTGTACGACGGCGCGATCAATGGCGATCGGCGCGCGGGAGATATTCGCGTGCCGCGCGCGGCGTTCGTCGCCAGTCCGACGGAAACGCTGGCCGTGGCGGTCGACCTTGCTGGAACCGTCATTCATGCCGCGGGTCTGGAAACCGAGGTCGCGTATCTGACGCAGATCCACGAGCTGATGACGATCGCGGACGCGAACACCGTCTCCGAGCGCATCACGCGCACGATCCTCGACCTCCTCGGCCTCACGCGCGGCACGCTGTTCCTCCACGACCCGCGCGTGGAGCGCTACGTGGTCAGCTACAGCTCCGATCCGATGGTGCGCGAGACGGGCGAGTTTCTGCCCGGCATTCCGCCCGATCTGCTGCAGCGCGCGCTGTCGTCGGGGCAGTCGTTCGCGGCCGACCGCGACGCGGGGATGATCGTGATGCCGATGCAGGCGCAGCACGACCTCGTCGGCGTGATCCGCGTGGCGCTCGGTCCGCACGATCATTACGACGACGAAGCGGCCGCCAACGTGACCCGCTATCTCCGCTCGGTGGCCTCGGTGCTCAGCAACATCTATCAACTCACGCGCAGCCGCGATCTGGCCATGCGCGACGATCTGACGAAGGCGTTCAACCGGCGGTTTTTCGAGTCGTATCTGGACGAGGAGATCGCGCGCGCAAAACGGTACAGCGCGACGTGCAGCATCATCTTTCTCGACCTCGACGACCTCAAGACGGTCAACAACGCGCACGGACATCTGGCGGGATCGCGCACGCTGCAGGAAGTGGCCAAGCGGATTCTCGCCGCGGTGCGCGGCATCGACAAAGTGGTGCGCTTCGGCGGCGACGAGTTCTGCATCATCCTTCCGCAGACCGATCAGGAGCAGGCCATCGCGGTCGCCCATCGCGTGCGCAAGGCCATGGTCTCCGCTCCGTTTCATCTGGGCGACAACATCGATACGTTCATCAGCGCCAGCTTCGGCATCGCCACGTATCCGACGCACGGCCTCACGAAGGACGACCTCATTCGCCAGGCGGACGCCGCGATGTATCGCGTGAAGTCGACGACGAAGAACGCAGTCGGCGTCGCGATCGCCGGCGGCGATCAGCGGCTTTCGCGGGCGTAGCTGTCATCCTGAACCGCCGGAGCCGTCGTAGCGCAAAGCGCGGAGCGGCGCAGGACGGTGAAGGATCTCAAGATGCGCAACTTGAGCTGAAACCCGTGGATTCAACGCAGGTTGGGAAGCTTGAGATCCTTCGCCGTCCTCCGGCATCTCACCGCTTCGCGGCTTCGTGCCTTCGGCGGCTCAGGATGACAGCGTGGCTTCTTCCGCTGGCTCTGCGACGTGCTCCTCGATGAACGCCTCATCCCATCTTCTGCTGATGACGCAGGAGTTGATGCCGCCGACGCCCATGCTCAGTTTGCCGCTGTAGCCGTGGTCGAGTTTGCAGCCTTCGGCGGAGACGAATTTGGCGTCGTGGATTTTTACGTCCGCGTGCAGGTCGCCCTCGGTCAGCGGAATCGGATAGAGGCGGCCTTTGGCCATGCCCAGATGTTGGGCAGTCAGTTCCCAGGCACCGCCGACGGACATGCCGTGGCCGAAGGTTCCTTTGCGCGCGGTGAAGAGGACGTCGGGATGGAGCAGCTCCAGCGAGTTCTCGATCTCGGTGGCGTCGCCGGGCGTGGCGGTGGCGTGCATGTCCCACGTGGTGACGTCCGAGGCGCGCACGTCTTCCATCGCTTTTTTCATGGCCAGCTGCGGGCCGCCTTTGGACGGCGTGATGATGTGATGCGCGTCTGAAGACGTCCCGACGCCGACGATTTCCATGCCGAGCGGCTTGAAACCTTGCGCCATCAGCTCCGCGGCGTCGCCGATGATCCAGACGCAGGAGCCGCCGGCGATGTGCGTCCCTTTGAGCGCGGTCAGCGGGCGCGAGACGTCGGCGTCGGCGGAGAGCACGTTGGCGTTGTAGAAGGCGGAGATCACCAACGGGTGCGGAGGCGGATCGGTCATGCCGACGACGACGGCCTTCGCTTCGCCGAGGTTGATGGCATCGACGGCCATCTTGAGCGCGACGCCGAAGGATGCGCATGCGGCCACCGGCGCGAATGCCGGACCGACGATGCGGCCGATCATCGAGACCTGCGAGGCGGGGATGTTGGCGATGTTCCAGAGCAGGTTGGGCGAAACGGCGGCCCACGGTTCGTCGGGACAGCCCCACTTTTTGTTCAGCGCGCGGACTTTGTTCAGCTTCTGGCGGATGGTGCTGAGCTTCGCGGAGCCGGACGATGGCGGGACGGGCTCGGACTGGATGTCGGCCGCTTCCGCGAGGTATTCGAGAAGGGCGTCGCTCTTCGCGGCCCAGAATTCTTCCCAGGCATGCTTGGCGTCGATCCACTCTTCGCAGCCGACGGTGAATTCGTCCGGATCGCGCGGCGCGGCGGGATCGTGCGCGCCGTCGGTGTGCGCGCGCAACGCGGCGCAGCGTTCGGGCGCGGCCCAGAATTCGTTCCACTTGCGCAGGGCGCGGTCGTAGGCAACCGCCTCCGTCGACGTGACGGTGATCTCGCCGAGGCCGGTGCCGATGTAGACGTGGGCTTGGGTGCCGAGCGATTGCAGGTACTCTTCGATGCCGCGATTCTGCGTCAGCGACTGGATGAAGGCGCCGATGCACGAGAGCACCATCGGTCCCATCTTGTCTTTGAGCTGTTTGAATTTGGCGGGCGGAAAGCGCTCGTCGAACCAGTCGTGGTAGGTTTCGAAGTCGAATTCAGGGTAGCCGACCAGGAAATTTGACGGTCCGAACCCTCTGAATGGGGAAAGCCAGCTGTCGGCGCGCTCGAGGTTCCGTTCGAATGTGGCGATGTCTGGAGACTTCGGAGCGACGACGCCCCATCCGAAAATACCGATCCGCTTCCGCGCGTCCATCGGCGGCGCATTGTAGCGAATCCTGTCAGGTAAATTGCATGGTGGCGTGAATCCGGCTTTGATCACTCCCCTGATGAGAATGTCGATGAGGTGTCCGTGAAGAAAACAGCCACGCTGTCGCTCCTGATGATGCTGACGCTCGCGCTTGCCGCCGGCGGCTGCCGCGGCCGTAAGTCGTCATCAGCGACCGGAACCGCGCAGAACACCCAGACCATCGCCCCCGCCGCCGCCCAGCCCGCCGTCAACGGCGGCGACGCGGTGACCCAAACCGTGGACGTGGAAGACGGCCGCTCCGAAGAAGACGGCGGAGTGCTGACGAATCCGCAGTCCGCGAAGACACCCGCGACGACGACGGCGAAGCCGGCGCCGAAACCGGCGGCGAAGAAGAAGCATTAGTCCGCGGTCCTGCACGCGACGGCGCGCTACATGATTTCCAAATCGTCGTACGCGATTCCGAGCTCCGCGCAGAGTTCCTCCAATTCCTGACGAAACGTGCGGGTCGCGTGGTGCTCCTCCTGGCGTTGCACGTACCGCTGCACGAATCGGATGCGATCGGGACTGACCGAAAACGCGCCGAAACCGCGTTGCCATCGAAACATCGGAACGCGTTTGCGCATCCAGTCGCCTGACGATTTTTTCAGCTGCCCGATGACATCGGACAGTGCGCATGCCGGACCGAATCGTCCGACGAGATGGATGTGATCTTCGACGCCGCCGACGTAGACATCGGCGAAGCCGAGGCTGCGCGCGATGCCGGCAATGTAGGCGTGGAGGTCAGGGCGCAGCGCGCGATCCAGAAACGGACAGCGGCTCCACGTGGCGAAGATCACGTGAATGTAGATGACCGAGTATGTATGCATGGTTCGTTTTGAACCATGCGAAAGTCCCGGTGATATCGTACCTCGGTCGGAGTTTTTGTGGCCGCCTCCGCGGCCGGGGCGCCTTCGCGCCGTGCTTGCAGCGGCGCCTCCGCGGCCGCCAAATGGCTCCGGCACGCTTACCCCGCGCCGAGCGCGGGGCTGGATTGTGAAGCGCGCCTCCGCGCGCGACGTACGCGCCTGACGGTGCGAATCAACAATCAAGAAATCGCGGAAGTGCTGAACGAGAGAGGACGCTGCCGCAGAGCGGCACGAGCCGTCGCGGTACATCGGTGCACCGAACCTGGGTCGAATATCGGCGCGGCGGGTGTACGTCGCGCGCGGAGGCGCGCTCAAGAATGAAGCCCCGCGCTCGGCGCGGGGTCACGGGATGCGCGAAGGCGCCGCGGCCGCGGAGGCGGTCGCTACAAACGCGCGCGGAGGCGCGCATCAAAACTCCGAGCGTTGGTACTCTACGCGCCGGCATGAATTACGAACCATTCATCGAGCGCGATCTCGCCGCGATTCCCGCCGCGGTCGCCGCGTTTCGCGACACGCATTCGGCGGAGGAGACGTGGACCACTGTGACGCGCTTCGCGGTGTTGGCGTTTGCGCCGTCGCAGCATTCGATGCATGCGCTGTTGGCTTGTTTGTCGGTTTGGGATCTTCGCGACGATTTCGGCGATCGTTTTGATGACGCCGTCGTGCAGTGCGCGATCTATGCGGCGGCGAGCCGGCAGCCGTGGAGCGAGCCGCCGATGCTCGATCCGCCGAAGATCGATGCGGATCAGCGCGGCGACATCGGGGAGTTGCGCGAGGCGATTGCGGCGTCTGATCGTCTGCGCGCGGAGCGCTGGCTGGCGAAGCGTTACCAGGATGACGATTTCGCATCCGATTACTTCGCCGTCGCGTCCGACAATTTCGAAGACCTCGGCCACAAGCTGATCGTCGCCTTCGCCGCCATGCGCCTCGCCGATCTCCTCGGCGAAAAGGGGAGATACGCGATGCTGCGCGTCGGCGTTTGGGAGATGGTTGCGGTGGGGGGTGGGGAGTTGGCGGTGGGGAGTGGGAGTGTCGATGTTGACTCACTGGTCGCGAACGTCATCGCGAACGACGGCGACATCGTCAGCGCTCATGCGCTTTTTCTTTTCGACGCGGCATTGCAGACGGAGAATGACGCCGTGATTGCACGCGTCGCCGACCACCTGTCGAACATCAACGCCTCTCCGACACCCGACGCCCGACAGCCGACACCCGAACTAGGCGTCTACTCTTTCGCCCGCGATTACGGCGCTTGCCTCAAAGCCCACGCGATCGCCAAACGGTTGCGGCCTCGCTTTCCGCATGCCGATTTCGACGGCATGCTCGCGGCCATGCATCGAAATCGGGAGACGTCGTCGGAGGAGATGACGTTTGCGTAGAGCGTTGCCGTTGTTCGCGATCCTTTTCGCCGCGTGCGCGACGGCGCGTACGCAATCGTTGACGCGGCGCATCGACGACATCCGGCACCGGCCGCAACTCGCGGGCGCCATCTGGGGAATCGACGTCGTCGATGATGCCGGCCGCACGATCTATGCGCGTCACGAGACGACGTTGCTGATTCCAGCGTCGAATCGCAAGCTCTTCAACGCCGCGACTGTCGCTTCCTGCGAAGGGCTGGATCGGCAGATCGAGACGGAGCTGTGGCGCGATGGCGACGACCTCGTCATTCGCGGCGGCGGCGATCCATCGCTCGGCGGACGCTGGGCCTTCGATCGTGACGCGGTCTTCGCGCCGTTCGTGGCCGCGCTGCATCAACGCGGGATTGCCGAGGTGCGCGACGTG
>Ga0157369_10002073_pt1 | contig 24220 bp, 27 predicted proteins | sample C25metaG_FD_113461 | JGI IMG/M metagenome (GOLD analysis project Ga0157369, IMG submission 113461) | Corn rhizosphere microbial communities from Kellogg Biological Station, Michigan, USA - C2-5 metaG | ecosystem: Host-associated > Plants > Roots > Rhizosphere > Soil | place: USA: Michigan... | reverse complement strand
GATGGCGAAAGAGCTGAAACGACGGGGATTTCGGTTCGTCGGCCCGACCACTGCCTACGCCCACATGCAGGCGACCGGCATGGTCAACGACCACCTCCGCGACTGCATCGCCCGCAAGAGTTGCCCCTAGCACAACTCAGCGGCCGTTGAAGGTCGGCGTTCGCTTTTCGAGAAATGCGTGTACCGCAGCGGCGTGGTCTTCGGTCGTACCCGCGACCGTTTGCATCGCGGCCTCCATGTCGAGCGCGTCGACGAGCCCGTGGCCGGCCGAATATGCGAGCGCCTGCTTCACCGCGCCGAACGCAACCGTCGGCCCGGCGGCCAGCTCGGCCGCGACCGAGGCCGCACGTTCGGCGAGCGCATCGGCCGCGACGACCTCGTGCGCAAGCCCCAGTTCCATGGCGGACGACGACGGGATCGGCCGCGCCCGCAGCAGCAGATCGACCGCCCGACCGAAACCGACGAGGCGGGGGAGCGTCCAGGACAGGCCCGAGTCGGCCGACGATCCGATCCCCGAGAAGGCGAGATGGAAGGCGGCCGTGTCGGCGACCAGCCGCAGATCGCAGGCGAAGGCGAACGATGCCCCGGCGCCGGCGGCCACCCCGTTGACCGCCGCGATCACCGGCTTGGGCATGGTCGCGAGTGCGGTGACGATCGGGTTGTAGTGGTCACGCACGGTGTCCCATGCGGCGGTCGCGTCGGCGGCGAGCGCGGCGGCGTGAGCCTTCAGGTCCTGGCCGACGCAGAAGACCGGCCCGCTCCCCGTCAAGATCACTGCCCGCACCGCCGGATCTTCGCCCAGCGCTTCCAGCGACGTGCGCAGTGCCTGTTTCGCGCCCGAGTCGAGCGCGCCACGAGGGGTCGCGATCGTGACCGTCGCCACCGCATCCGACCGTTCGACGCGAACACCTGCCGTGTCGCTGCCCGCCATGCGGTACCTCCGTCCGGGTTGGTAACGACCGCCGGTTTCGCCAGGACCCGGCTTACACGCGATAATCATGGAAGCAAGCGGAAACCGGAAGCGGCGAGGAAGAGGTGCAGGCATGGCGGCCATGAAGCCGCGGACGGGCGACGGTCCGCTCGAGGTCACCAAGGAGGGCCGCGGCATCGTCATGCGCGTCCCGCTCGAAGGCGGTGGCCGGCTCGTCGTCGAGTTGTCCGCAGATGAGGCCGGCGCCCTCGGCGACGCCCTCAAGAACGTGGTCGGCTGATCATCGCGGTGCCGCCTGTCCTCGCCCTCACCGAGGCGGTGCCCGCCGATGCTGTCGCGCTCGTCGTCGGCATCTCGCCCGCCGAGGCCGAGGGTGCCCGCTTCGACGACGCTGCGCAGTCGGCGGTCGATGCTTTCGGGGCCGATGTCGCCACGCTCGCCGCGGTGCTGAGTCGTGACAAGGTCCGGGGCAACGCCAGCGACGTCGTGGCCATCCCTGTTGGTAACCGGCTCTTGCTGGCGGCCGGCCTCGGCGACGGCACCCCACGCGATCTGCGCCGGGCGGGCGCGGCGATCGCCCGCCGGCTGAAGTCCGTCGAGAGCGCGGCGGTCACGCTCCCGGGTAACTCGACCCCCGGGCACGTGCGGGCGCTGGCCGAAGGGCTGCTGCTCGGCGGCTACTCGTTCAAGGTCACCAACAAGCCGAAGCCCGAGACGCTGACGTCGGTACAGCTGGTGGTCGCCAGCCCGTCGTCGTCCGCTCATGCTTTGAAGGCCGGCGTGACCACCGCGACGGCCACGATGCTGGCCCGCGACCTTGCGAACACGCCCTCATCGACCAAGACGCCGCAATGGCTGGCCCGGCAGGCGCAGGGCCTCGCCCGCAAGACCGGCCTCGAAGTCACGATTCGCGACGAGCGTCAGCTCAAGGCCGAGGGGTTCGGCGGTTTGATCGGCGTCGGCATGGGGTCGGCCAACCCGCCGCGGCTCATCGAGCTGACCTACACGCCCGCCGATCCGGTCGCGGGGCATGTCGTGCTGGTGGGGAAGGGCATCACCTTCGACTCCGGCGGCCTGTCGCTCAAGCCCAACGCCGGCATGATCCCGATGAAGACCGACATGGCCGCCGGCGGCGCGGTGATCGCGACGATGTCGGCGCTGCGCGACCTCGGCGTGCGGGTGAAGGTGACCGGGCTCGTCCCGGCCGCCGAGAACATGCCCTCAGGCTCGGCGCAGCGGCCCAGCGACGTTCTGACCCAGTACAACGGGACCACCGTCGAGGTGCTCAACACCGACGCCGAGGGCCGCCTGGTGCTGGCCGACGCGCTCTCCTACGCCGACGCCCATCTCGACCCCGACGTCCTGATCGACCTCGCGACCCTCACCGGCGCGATCAGCAGCGGGCTCGGCAAGCGGCACGCCGGGCTGTTCTGCGCCGACGAGCGGCTCACCAGCGCCCTGATCGACGCCGGCGCGGCTAGCGGTGAAGGCATCTGGGCGATGCCATTCGTCGACGACTACCGGGTCGCACTCGACTCAACGGTCGCCGACCTGTCGAACGTCGCCGTCAGCGGTGTCCCCGATTTCAAGGGCGGGGCGATCATCGCCGCGCTGTTCTTGCGTGAGTTCGTCGGACGTCGCCGGTGGGCCCACCTCGACATCGCCGGCGTCGGCCGGGCAGAAGCCGACGAACACGAGGTCAGCAAGGGGCCCACCGGGTACGGCGTCCGATTGCTGCTGCACTGGCTGGCCGGGCCAGACCCGTTGAAAGGTCTGCGCGGCCGGTCGTAGCTGCCGTCCTAGCTGGTGGTGACGCCTCCCAGCGGGCCGAGCCGGGTCACCTGGGCCATCCGCGGCCGCGGGGTCGGCGGCGCCGGGAGGCGGGTCGGCCAGGGCTTCGCGCTGTCGAGGCTCGACGCGTCGTAGCGGAACGACCTGAGCAACCCGCTCGCGGCCAACGCCGAAACGACGGCACGGGTCGGCGAGCGCAAGATCAGCTGGCGGCCCTGCTCGCGGCACCGGTTCCCTGCCCAGACGAGCACCGCCAGGCACGTGGAGTCGATGAACGGCACCTCGGCCAGGTCGACCAGGAGTTCGCGCTCGTCGCCGTCGCCGAGCGCGCCGAATGCCTCGCGAAGCCGGCGGGCGTTCGCTATGTCGAGTTCGCCCCAGAGCCGGACGACGATCCGGTCGTCCTCCCGCTCGAGGTCGAAGCGGAAAACGCTCTGGCTCATCGCGCTGCTGGACTGGTACATGGGCGTCAGTTCCTTCCTGGCAGGGTGCGCACCGGCGTTGCTGCCGGCCTTACGTGTTCCCGAGCGTGCGCCACGAATGTGTCCAACCGACTGCCCGATCCTTTGCGGTTGCATGACAGAACCACGGCCGGTCTGTCGCACTCGGGGCTGCCTCGCCGCCGTCATGGCATATTTGGCGCGTGTCGCGCATCTTGCTCATTGAGGACGACGACCGCATCCGAACCTCGATGCGGCTCGCCCTGCAGGATGAGGGCCACGAGGTCGCCGAGGCCGCGCGCGCCGAAGACGGCTTGCGCATTTTCAGTGCGGACGGCGCCGACGTGGTGCTCGTCGATCTCATGCTTCCCGACATCGATGGCTTCGAATGTTGCCGGCAGCTGCGCCGCACCAGCGACGTGCCGATCATCATGGTCACCGCGCGCACGGACACGCACGACGTCGTAGCCGGCCTGGAAGCCGGTGCGGACGATTACGTGACGAAGCCATTCGAGATGAAAGAACTGAGTGCCCGCATCAGAGCTTTGCGGCGCCGCAGCCGGCCGGCCAACGCCCCGCCGTCCGAGACGATCATGGTCGGTGACCTCGAGATCAAGCCCGATGCGGGTGTGGTTCTGCGTGGGGGCAAGGAGATCCATCTGACCCGCACCGAATTCCGGCTGCTGTGCGAACTCGCGACAGCGCCACAGCGGGTGTTCAGCCGCGAACTGCTGCTCGAGCGGGTGTGGGGCTACGACTACTTCGGCGACGGCCGGATCGTCGACGTTCACGTGCGCCGGTTGCGCACCAAGATCGAGCCCGACCCAGGCCAGCCCGAACTGCTGGTCACCGTCCGGGGCCTTGGTTACAAGCTGCAGCCGTGAGACCGCCCGCGGCCTTTAGGGCCAAGAGGTCGCGACGCCGCCGGCTCGGCCTGCGGTCGCGCGTCACGCTGGTCTTCAGCATCGGCGCGCTGATCCTCGCCGTCGTCACGGCCGCGTTGGCGTTCGGCCTCGCGCGCAAGTACTTGCTGAGCGAACGCGAGACGTCGGCGAAACGGCAGTCGTTCGCGAACGCGCGCCTGGTGCGTTCCGACCTGCGCTCGGTGAACGCCGACGTTACGGCGTTCCTCGGCACGTTGCCTACCGGCACCGAATCGGACTCGCTGGTCTACCGGCGCGGGCAATGGTTCGGTAGCTCGGTCGGACTCGGATACAACCGGTTGCCCACCGACATCGTCGGCAAGGCGCTCGACGGCAACGCCGCAACGCAACGGTTCGAATACCAGGGTGCGACACAGATCGCCGTGGCCGTGCCGCTCAAGACGGTCGATGCCGTTTATTTCCAGGTGTTCTCCCTGGGCGAGCTCGACTCGACGCTGCGCATCCTGTCGGCATCCCTCGGCGTTGCGGCCCTTGTCACCACCGCTGCGGGCGCGATGCTCGGCATGTGGGCGAGCAAACGCGCCCTGCAGCCGGTGCGAGACGTCGCGGTTGCCGCCGGTGATATCGCCGGCGGCAACTTTGACACCAGGCTGAGAGTGGCCGAGGACCCCGACCTCGCCAAGTTGGCCGGCGCATTCAACGCGATGGTCGATGCAGTGCAGACCAGGTTGGCGCGTGACGCCCGGTTCGCGTCCGACATCAGCCACGAACTGCGGTCACCACTGACGACACTTGCGACGTCCCTTGTGGTGCTCGGCCGCAACACCAGCGGCTGGACGGACGCACAACGCCAGGCTCTCGAGCTCATGCGCGAGGAGACGACCGGATTCCAGCGCCTCGTCGAGGATCTCCTCGAGATCTCGCGTGCGGACGCCGGTGCGACGACGCTCGTTCTCGACGACGTGGTGGCCGGAGAGTTCGCCCGGCGGGTCGGTGCGATCGTCTTCCCCGGAGTCGACGTCGATATCGCACCGGACGCCGACAACGCCTTGCTGCGCATCGACAAACGCCGTCTCGAGCGGGCGTTCACCAACCTGGCCCAAAACGCCGACCGGTACGCGGGAGGAGCGGTGCGCCTCGGCCTGCGTTGCTCGTCGTTCGGCGTCCGCTTTGAAGTGGACGACGCCGGGCCGGGGGTGCCGCCGGCTGACCGTGAACGAGTCTTCGAGCGGTTCTCACGTGGCGGCGCTGGCCGGCGTGCCCCCGGCACCGGTGTTGGGCTCGGGCTTGCATTGGTCTCCGAACACGTGGCCCTGCACAACGGCCAGGTGTCGGTCGAGGACCGGCCGGGCGGCGGCGCGCGATTCGTCGTCGAGTTGCCGGTGCAGGCGCCATGACCGGTCGAGGGCTCATCCGGATGCTCATCTCGGTGCTGCTGCTGTGCGCGCTCGGGGCGTGCGGTGTCGGCAGCCAGCAGCACGCGGTCGAGATTCCGAGCGATGACCTGCCATCGGTGCTCGAGGAGCCCTCGGGCTCACCCTCGTCGTCCGCCACTGCGCCCACGCCGTCGACGGGCGCTTCTGCACTGACCTCGTCGAAGATCTACCTCGTCGACGACAAGACGAAGACTCTCGTCGCGGTTGACCGCCCGCGATCGCAGACGGTGACGATCACCAGCTTGGTCAAGTCGTTGCTGAACGGCCCGACCGAAGCCGAATCCGCTGCGGGCCTGACCACTGCTATCAACACGAGCCCGACACTGAACAAAATCACTCTTGACGGACCGCTCGCGACGGTCGATTTCAGCGCGAGTTTCGGCGAAATCCGCGGAACCGGCGAGGTCCTGGCGACCGCACAGGTCGTGATGACCGTTGTCTCGTACCCCGGCACGAACGCGGTGCGCTTCAGCCTCGACGGCACACCGACGTCGGTGCCGCTCGTCAGCGGTGTCCTCTCGTCGGGCCCACTCACGTACTCCGACTACGCGAGCCTGTTGGTCAAGGCGTCGCCGTCGCGGTCGCTGTCACTGGCGCCGGCCCTGCCGACCGCGTCATCGCCGGCAGCGTCGCCCTAGGCGCGCTCGCTACGCCTCGCGCTTGACCGCCACGAGTAGGCCGTCGCCGACGGGCAGCAGAGTCGGGACCAATCGGGCGTCGTCGCGCACGGCTTTGCCGAGCTCGCGCACGGTGATGGTCGACTGGTCGCGCTGCGAAGGGTCGGCCACCTTGTCGTGCCAGGTGGCGTTGTCGAAAGCAACCACGCCGCCGACGCGGAGCAGCCGCAGCGACTCTGTGAGGTAGTCGCCGTACTCCTTCTTGTCGGCGTCGCAGAACACCAGGTCGTAGGCGGCGTCGGTCAGCCGGGGCAGCACGTCGAGCGCCGGGCCGGAGATCAGCCGGGTGCGGGCCGGCGCGAAACCGGCGTCGGTGTACGCCTGCTTGGCCAACCGTTGATGCTCGGCCTCGGCGTCGATCGACGTCAGCACGCCCTCGGGGTGCATGCCGCGCAGCAGCCAGATGCCCGACACCCCGCAGCCGGTGCCGATCTCGACCACCGTGCGGGCCTCGAGCAATGCCGCGAGGAATCGCAGGGCCGCGCCGCCGCCGGGCTTGATCGGCGTCGCCCCCATCTCCGCGCCGCGAGCTGCGGCGGCGGTGAGCACGTCGTCCTCACCGATGTAGGCCTCGGTGTAATCCCATGTCGCCTGCAGACCGGAAATGCCGACCTCCCCGGGGGAGCGAATGATCAGGAGCAGCCTAACCGCATCGCCAGCGTCGGGAACCCGCCCGTGCTGTGACGCGTTTGACAGTCAACCGCCATCAGGTCATCAGGAAAACCTCAGGAATGGGTCGCAAGATGCCTTCAACGCTTGTCGGCCGGGCCTCGCAACCGAGCGCCCGCGACGTGGAGGTGTCGCCGCGATGACCGAATTGCTAGTGCAGACCGAGACCGGCTGGGAACCGCCCGCGTGGGACGACGTCGTCCGCACGCACGGGCCGCGCGTCTACCGGCTGGCCTACCGGCTGACCGGCAACGCGCACGATGCCGAAGACCTCACCCAAGACGTGTTCGTCCGCGTCTTCCGCTCGCTGTCGTCTTACACGCCGGGCACTTTCGAGGGCTGGCTGCACCGGATCACCACGAACCTGTTTCTCGACTCGATGCGGCGCAAGGCCCGCATCCGGTTCGAGGCACTCTCGGACGACGCCCCCGACCGGCTCGCCGGCCGCGAGCCCACTCCGTCGCAGGCCTACGACGAGACGCACTGGGACGACGACGTCCAGCGTGCCCTCGACTCGCTTGCTCCTGAATTCCGGGCGGCGGTCGTGCTCTGCGACATCGAAGGTCTGTCGTATGAGGAGATCGCCGACGTCCTCGGCATCAAGCTCGGCACCGTGCGCAGCCGCATCCACCGCGGCCGGTCGCACCTGCGCGAGGCCCTCGCGCACCGCGCTCCCGAGCGTCGCCGGGGTATTGCTCCGCGTATCGCACCGGGTCTTGTCACCTCATGAGCAACGCAGGTGACGAGCGTGTGGAGTCGATGGTGGAGCGAAGCGACTCCGGCGGCGTAGCGCGCGAGGAACCAAGTGCGGTGATGTCATGAGCCACCTCGGTGACTTGGCGTCCGTGCTCGTCGACGACGAGCTCGGCAGCCTTGACTCCGAGTCGCGGGAGCGCGCGCTCGCGCATCTCGCCACCTGCTCAACCTGCGAGGCGGACGTCGACGCGCAGCGGCACATCAAGGCGCGGATGAAACTCGCGGCCGGCGTGCCCGCAGCCCCTGCCGGCTTGCTCGATTCGTTGCTGCGCATTCCCGAGGCTGCCGAACCGGCAACCCCGCGCACGTCCGTGCCCGGCGTTTCGACCCGTCGTCCGCCGCTGCGCTCCGCCTCCGGCGCTCCGCGCGGGCGGATCGACGCGACCGGGCCCGGGCGCGCACTTCGGGCCGCCACTCGCGGTCGCTATGTCGCGGCCGCGGGACTCGCGGCGTCCGTCGTCGTGGGTCTTGGCGGTGGCGGGTCGATGATCGCGAGCGGTGCGAGCGGCACCAGCCAGCAGGCACCCGCTTCGCCCCGGCCGTCGGTCACCACCGTGGAGACGGTGTCGACCACGTTCCCGGCCGACAACAGGCCGATCGTGCGGCCACACGGCAAAGCGGCACTGTCGGTGGTGTACCGCCGGCCATAGGCGGGTTAGGCGGGTTAGGCGGGCTGGAGGCCGAGCGGGCGGCCGACCAGACCGCGTTCGCGCACGGCGAGGGCCTCGCTGATCTTCACGAGCTCGGCTGCGGCCGGGGCATCGGGCTGCGACACGACGAACGGCACGCCGTTGTCGCCACCAGCCACGATGCGCGGGTCGAGCGGAATCTGGCCGAGTAGCGGCACCTCGACGCCGAATGCCCGGGTCAGCGCAGCGACAACCGCCGCGCCGCCTCCAGAGCCGAAAACCTCGACCCGCTCGCCGCAATGGGGGCACGGCAGGTAAGCCATGTTCTCGATCACGCCGGCAATCCGCTGCCGCGTCTGGATCGCGATCGTGCCGGCCCGCTCGGCCACCTCGGCGGCCGCCATCTGTGGCGTGGTGACGATGATCAGCTCCGCGCCAGGGACGAACTGCGCGAGTGAGATCGCGATGTCGCCGGTGCCCGGCGGCAGGTCGACGAGCAGCACGTCGAGGTCGCCCCAGTACACGTCGGTGAGGAATTGGTTCAGCGCACGGTGCAGCATCGTGCCCCGCCAGGCCACGGGTGTGTTCCCCTCGATGAACATCCCGATCGAAATCACCCGGATGCCGCCGGCCTGGGCCGGCATGATCATGCCCGCGACCTGGGTCGGCCGGTCTTCGGGACCAAGCCCGAGCATCCGCGGCACCGAGTGACCGTAGATGTCGGCGTCGAGCAATCCGACCGTCAGACCGCGGTGCGCCAACGCGGCCGCGAGATTGACCGTGACGGACGACTTTCCGACGCCGCCCTTCCCCGACGCGACGGCATACACCCGGGTCAGGGAATTCGGCTCGTTGAACGGAATCGTCTTCTCCGGACCAGCCGCACCGCGCAGCTGCTCTTTCAGCGCCGCACGCTGCTCGTCTGTCATGTAACCGAGCTGGACGTCGACGCCGGGGACGCCCTCGACCTTCAGCACGGCGTTCGTGACGTCGTTGCGAATGCGATCTTTCAGCGGGCAGCCCGGAACGGTCAGCAGGACGGCGACCCGCACCCGCCCGTCGGCTGCGATCTCGACGTTCTCGACCATGCCGAGGTCGGTGATGGGCCGGTGGATGTCGGGGTCTTGCACAGTCGCGAGCGCCGCCATCACCGCGTCGCGAGTAGGCGCAGCGTTGGTAGACGTCACGTTCGGATCCACGCATCGATGCTAACCGGCCCTACGATGCGGAGGGTGAGCGGACTAGTCGATCAAGAAACAGCGGCACCACCGGTACGACCCTCCGCCGAAGCGCTTGCGGTGTGGCGTTCGTTCTTGCGGGCGCACGCTCAGCTGCTGCGCACACTCGAAAGCGAGCTGGCCGCTGCCGACGAGCTGCCGCTCGCGTCGTACGACGTGTTGGTGCAACTGACCGAGGCGCCGCTGCGTCGGTTGCGCATGACCGAACTCGCCGACCGCGTCCTGCTCTCGCGCAGCGGGCTCACCCGCCTGGTCGACCGACTCGAACGTGACGGTCTGGTGCGGCGTGAGCCCTGCTTGGACGACGCCCGCGGGCTGTTCGCCGTTGCCACCGACCTCGGCGTCGACCGGCTTCGCCAGGCCTCGCGCATTCACCTCGCCGGCATCGAGCGGCATTTCGTCGAGCGCTTCAGTGCTGCCGAGTTGGTCCAGCTCGGCGGGTTACTGGCCCGGCTCTCGACCTGAGGCCGCCCGACCCTACCGAAACCCCGGCGGTGCGCCGAGTGAATGGTGCGCCGAGTGAAGGGTTGTGGTCGCATTCAGGGTCGTGAAAACCGACCACAACCCTTCACTCGACGGGCCGCGCGCGGCGCGACCTGCGTCGTCTCTCCTGAATCGGACTTGCCGCAGTTCGGCGGTCACGTCGGCGAGGGCTGCGTGCGGCGAGCCTCGTCAGTTGCCGGCGCACCGCACTTTCGTCGTCGGAGTCTTCGAGGTCGCTTGCAAGCATGACCGGCAGCGTTGCCGTGTGAGACGCGGTACGCAGCGTTCGCAGCAGTTCGGCGCCCGCGAGGTCGGCCAGCGAATCCTGGATCAGCACAGCGTCGTAGTCGTTCTCCCAGAGTCGGGCGAGTGCGGCGTCGCCGGTAGCTGCGGTGTCGACGTCCATCTCGTCTTTCACGGCGTCAGCGGCGCACGTGCAGAACTCCGCAGTGTCGCCGACGAGCAGCAGTCGTGGCCGCGTGGTCGACGGCTCGCGTTGTTCAACGACGACGGCGGACGACGCGGGGGCGCGGCACCAGGGGCAGATTTTCCAGCCTGGCTCGAGTGGCCGGGCACATGACGTGCAGTGGCCGCGGTCGACAACCGTTGCACACCAGGGGCAGGCCAGCATGTCGTCTTCGAGGTTGCGGTCGCAGGAGGTGCAACGGCGTCCGTCTGCCATGTCGACCTGCGTCACGCGCAGCACTTCTTCGAACGTCGTCTCGCCACGGCGGGCTCGGGCCAGACCGGCCGCGCGCAGGCTCATCATGCCAGCGGCACGGGCGGCAGCACCGACGGCAGCCTCGGTAGGCGTGCGCAACAGCACCGAACGAACGCTGCTCGTCACCGGCAGGACCTCGAAAATGCCGGTACGGCCACGAAAACCGGTGTTGCCGCACGCGGCGCAGCCGCGGCCGCGCATCGGCGTCGCGTCGGCGATGTCGTCCGGCGTGAGACCGAGCAACTCGAGTACCCGGGCGCTCGGCGTGTAGGGCGCCGCGCAATCGCGACACGGCCGGCGCACCAAGCGCTGCGCCACAACCATGGTGAGCGACGACGCAATGAGGAACGGCTCGACGCCCATATCGACCAACCGGGTGAGCGCCGCGACTGAATCGTTCGTGTGCAATGTCGTGAGCACGAGGTGGCCGGTCAACGAGGCTTGCAACGCAAGCTCGGCAGTCTCGCTGTCGCGCACCTCTCCGACGAGGACGACGTCGGGGTCTTGCCGCAGCACCGATCGCAGGCCTCTGCTGAATGTCAGGCCGACCCGCTCGTTCGTCTGCACCTGCGTGATGCCGGGGAGCTGGATTTCGACCGGGTCTTCGAGGGTGACCACGTTCTTGTCGGACGTCGCGACGTGCGAGAGCACCGAGTAGAGCGTGTGCGTCTTGCCTGATCCCGTGGGCCCGGTGATGAGCACAAGCCCTTGTGGGGCAACGGTTCCGGTCAGCAGCGTTTCGAGTTGCGTCTCATCGAGGCCGAGTTGCGACACCGGCGGCACAGTGTCACCGCTGGCCAGCAGCCGAATGACGACCTTCTCGCCGTGGACGGACGGCATGCTGCTCACCCGCGCATCGACTGAGACGCCGTCGACGTTCAGCCGGGTGCGGCCGTCCTGAGGCAGCCGGCGCTCGGCGATGTCGAGCCCTGAGACGATTTTCAGCCGGCTCACCAGCGAAGCGGCGGCGGAACGCGGTACCCGCATGACGTCGCGCAGCAGTCCGTCGACGCGATACCTGATGCGAAGCCCGTCTGACTGCGGTTCGACGTGGATGTCGCTTGCGCCGACCCGCACGGCCTCGGCGACAATGCCCACCGCAAGGCGCACAGTTGGTGCCTGGTCGGCCGCAGCCTCGAGGTCGTCGTCGTCCTGGTCTTCCGAAACGACCGAAAGCTCAGCTTGTTCATCGCCGAGCGCCCACACCCGCGCCAGTTGCTCGCGGATCTGCGAGTCGGTGCACACGACGACGGTGAGCGAGGCGGCGCCCGTGTAGAGGCGGACGTCGTCGAGCGCGACCACGTTCGTGGGGTCGGCGGCGGCGACCTTGATGCCGTGGCCATTGGGCCCGGTGCGGCCGATCACCAGCATGCGGTTGCGTTCGGCAACCTGTCTCGGCAGCATCCGGGCGATACCGAGCTCGAGATTGTGTCCGGAGAGATCGACCAGCTCGAGCCCCAGCAGGTCCGCCAGCGCCTTGGCCAGTTGGTGCTCGGTGAGATAGCCCTTCTCGATCACGACCTGGCCGAGCCGGCGTCGTCGTCCGCCTTCGAAGTCGCGCTGCGCGTCGAGCGCTTCGTGCAGCTGCTCATTCGTGATGAGCGCGTGCGAGACGAGCAATTCACCGAGGCGACGCCGCTTCGTTGGCAGCTCTTCGACTCGGGCTTCCTGCGCGGGCATAGCCACGCTGGCCTCCATGTGCAGCCCTTTAGCCGTTTCCGCCATTCTCGGCGTTGCTATGCGGCCCTGCAGCGCCCGATCGCCCGGCCCCCATCGACCGAAAGGCCGGGCTATCGGCGAGTGGCGTTACGCCATTCGCATAAGCAGTTGACCCATTCTGCGCAACCTCGCCAGGGTGGCGGTCATGGCCGTGGTCCGCGACGAAGAGGCGAGTGCGGTAGCTTCGCGCGCTCGGAGTCTGCTGCGGCGCAACCGCGACTTCCGGCTGCTGTGGTTCGGTGAATCGGTCAGCGGCATGGGCACGGCGATCACCTACCTCGCGCTGCCGTTCGTGGCGTTGAACCGGTTGCACGCGAGCACGTTCCAGGTCGCTGCGCTCAGCGCTCTGGAAACGATGGCCTGGCCGCTGCTCGGGTTGCCGGCCGGAGTGTGGGTCGATCGCTGGTCGCGGCGTCGAGTGCTCATCATGACGGACGTCGGCCGCGCGCTGGCGTTGTCATCGATCCCGGTCGCCGCGGGCTTCGGCGTGCTCGGGCTGCCCCAGCTTTTCGCGGTGGCGGCGGTTACCGGCGTCCTCACGCTGTTTTTCGCCGTCGCCTATCCGACCTACCTGCCGACCGTCGTCGAGAAGAACGACCTCGTCGAGGGGAACTCATTGTTGTCGGGCACCGAGTCGTTCGCCCAAGTGAGTGGGCCGGCAATCGCCGGAGCTTTGGTCCAGGCGATCGGCGCGGCATACGCGGTGGTCGCCGACGTCGTCAGTTACGTCGTTTCGGCCGTGTCGCTGACGGCGATTCGATCGCCCGAACCGCCGGCAGTTGCACAACGCCGGGCGATGCGGCACGAGGTTGCCGAGGGCGTCCGCTTCCTCGCGCATCACCGGGTGTTGCGGGCGTTCATCGCCGCTGCGGCCATCTCGAACTTCTTCGCAGGCGGGGCGCAAGCGATCGCCGTGGTGTTCCTGGTGAACACCGTGCACGTGCGCGCGGGCGTCGTCGGTCTGCTGTTCGCGATCGGCGCGGGCGGTGGCATCGTCGGCGCAGTGGTGGCGGCGCGGTTGGTGCGGCGCATCGGTGATGCGCGGGCGATGGTGCTCGCGGCCGTGGTCGAGGCGACGAGTGCGTATCTCGTGCCGGCAACGACACGCGGTTGGGGCCTGATCTTCTTCTGCGCAGGCACGGCGATCGCCGGATTCTCGATCATCGTCTTCAACGTGGTCGGCGGCAGCTACCGCCAGGAGATCATTCCGGCCCGGCTGATGGGGCGAGCCGTCGCGGCGAACCGCATGGTCACCTGGGGTGTGCTGCCGCTCGGATCCCTGACGGCGGGCTGGCTGGCGACGTCGATCGGCGTCCGGTCCGCGCTGTGGGTGCTGGCGATCGGCTTGGCGCTGGCTCCGATTTCGCTGGCCGCCGCGGGCCTGGCTTCGTTACGCGAGTTGCCGCGCACAACATAGGTATAGACCAATCCGGCCACGGCGAGCTACGATCGCAGCGCGACAAAGGCGCGGCCCGCGAAACGGTTCGGCTTCGGTAGTCGGGGCGACGGCAACCGAGGCAGGCTCGTAATCGCGGGCCGCGCGTTCCGTCTGTGGTGGGGCGATTCAGATCGACGAGACAGCCTGCAGGCTGCGCACGCCGAGATCAGGCCGCCATTCGTCCCGATAGCCCGGGCGGTTCTGATAGGCGAGGGCCATCTCGCGCATCACCGACTTCGCCTCTTCGGCCGAGCGCGTCGTCGTCCACCATGCCTTGGCAAGGTTCTGCAGCCGGGCGAGCATGCGCCGCTTCGCCTCGCAGTCGGCGAGAACGCGCTCTGGGTTGAACCGCTCGATGAAGACCTTCGCTTCGGCGCCGCGAAAGCCGGTCTCCTGCCGGTCAGCACCCCAGGAGTCGGCGCAGATCGTGCCATTGGCCCGGACGAGCGCGTCACGCTGCGTCGGAGCCTCGACGACCTTCCACTTCCACGCCTCGCTGCCCGCCGTGCGCGCCTTCATCTCGTCCTCGGCGATTTGCAGCAGCAGCCACTCAGTGAGGTTGTCGATCGTGCTTCGCGAGGTAATCGACATGGCTGGTGCGATCCTTCCGAAACCCCGGGGCTGGCGGCTGGGCCCGGCCGCCGACTACTCGGCCGTTCGTACTACGCCTCCATCATCGAAACGGCTGAGCCCACACTTAACCGGCATTCGGACGACACACCCGAACGGACTAATCCGCCACGGTCGCTTACTCGCCGGTTTCGCCGTCGATCGCTTCGCGGAGGAGGTCGGCGTGGCCGTTGTGCCGCGCGTACTCCTCGATCATGTGGCAGACGATCCAACGCAGGCTCGGCGCCCGGCCGTCTGGCCAGGTCTGCTTGGCCAGCTGATCGAGGCCGCCGTTGTCCAGCGCGTGTGCCGTGAGCTCGCGGGAGCGGACGACGGCGTCCTGCCATAGCTGGTGCAGCTGATCTGGTGTGTCGTCGGCGGCCGAGTGCCACTCCCAGTCGGGATCGGCCTTCCAGTCGATCGCGTCCCAGGGTGAGGTTCTGTCGCGGCCGTGCAGCGAGCGCGAGAACCAACCGTCTTCAACGAGGGCGAGGTGCTTGAGCAGTCCGCCGAGCGTCATCGACGATGCCGCGACTTTGGTGTTAAGGGCCGTTGCGTCAAGGCCTGCGGTCTTCCAGGCAAGAGTTGCGCGCTGATAGTCGAGAAAACCCAACAGCGTGCCGGCTTCGTCCGCCGCGATGGGCGGCTCTTCGCGGCCGTGCTCGTCGATGACTGTCATACGCGCGACAGTACCGGCGGGCGTCGGTGTGGCCAACGGGCTTTGTGGTCCCGGCGCCGACGGGGCGGTGCGGTAGCTCAGGAAAGTAGTGATGTCGCCGCTTCTCTCACGCGCACACCCACGTACTCGACGTCGGACGCAGCCAACGCCTGGTCACCGACAAGCAATACCGCGCCCTGCTGCACCGCCAACACGGCCACTGCGGCGCCCCCGGCTGCCCCAACGACACGAACCTGCACGCCCACCACGTGCTGTACTGGTGGTACGGCGGGCGCACCGACCTGAACAACCTGGTCCTGTTTATGCCAACGACACCACATCGCCCACCACGACGGCGCGTTTCGGATCATCAACCTCGGCCACGGCGCCTTCCGGTTCGAAACCCCCACCGGCACCGACCTCGCCCACCCCATCCCGCACACCGACCCCCACCACATGCCGCCACTGCACACCGAGCACGCCGACATTCCTGGCAACGCCATCACCAGCGAATGGGACGGCCAACGCCTCCAACACCACTACGCCATCAGCGTCCTCGCCGAACGCCGATACCAGGCCAGCCGATGGGGAGATACCGCGAGCTAATCGCGAGATCGCTACACGCCGACTACCTTGCTGCGGCGTTCGAGCAACACGACGTCGCGCCAGCGTCCGAAATGTTGGCCGACTCGTTCGCGGGTGCCGACGACGCGAAAGCCGGCCCGCGCATGAAGCGCGAGGCTCGCGACGTTTTCAGGAAAGATGCCGGCCTGCAGGGTCCAGATGCCGGCGGCTTCGCTCGACTCGATGAGCGCGTCAAGCAAACAGGCACCTACGCCGAGCCCACGTGCCTCCGGCGATACGTACACGCTTTCTTCCACCACACCGGCGTAAACGCAGCGGTCGCTGACCGCCGACACGGCGACCCAGCCGAGGGCACCTGCAGAATCGAGCGCCACGAAGCGATGCGCTTGCAGATGCGCTGCGTCCCACTTTGGCCAGTCGGGCGCGACGGTCTCGAAGCTGGCGTTTCCAGAATCCAGTCCAGCTTGATAAATCGCCAGCACTGAATCGGCGTGCACCGAAGTCATGCGCTCGACGCGGACGCCGTCCATTACAGAAGCGACGCGTACAGGTCGCGAGTTCGCTCGGCGATCGCCGTCCAGCTGAAATGTTCTACCGCACGCTTGCGGCCTGCGACACCCATTGCAGAGCTGCGGGCGGGATCGGAGACCAGCGCGTTGACAGCGTCGGCGAAGGCGCCGGCGAACAGATCGGGGGAACGAGGCGCGCCGTAAGGGTCACGTGGGTCGGGATCGATCGGCACCAGGATGCCCGTCTCCCCATCGGCCACCACCTCGGGGATACCGCCCGTGCGCGTTGCGACGACCGCCGTTTCGCAAGCCATCGCTTCGAGGTTGACGATGCCCATCGGCTCATAGATCGACGGGCACACGAACACCGACGCTGCCGAGAAAAGCTGAATGAGCTCAGGCTTCGGAACCATGCGCCTGATCCAGTGCACGCCGTCGCGCTTCTCCTGCAGGTCGTGAATGCCCTCTTCGACTTCGTCGGCAATCTCAGGTGTGTCGGCGGCGCTGGCGAGCACCACCAGTTGCGCATCGGAGTCGAAGGCGTGTGCAGCTTTCAGCAGATACGGCAGGCCTTTTTGCCGGGTGATGCGGCCGACGAAGATAACGATGGGCCGGTCGAGGTCGATGTCGTGGTCGAGCAAGACAGAGCGGTCCGGCGTCGGGCGGTACTCGTCGGTATCGATTCCGTTGTGCACCACATGCAACCGGGCAGGATCGACGGACGGGTAGCAGCGCAGGACGTCATCCGCCATGCCCGCCGATACGGCGACGACTGCGTCGGCGGCTTCGATCGCCGTCCGCTCGCAAAAGGAAGAAAGCGCGTAGCCGCCGCCGAGTTGCTCGGCTTTCCACGGCCGCAGGGGTTCGAGCGAATGCGTCGTGACGACGTGCGGGACGCCGTGCAGCAGCTTCGACACGTGCCCCGCGAAATTCGCGTACCACGTATGCGAATGCACGAGAGAGACACCGCTGGTGGCGCCGGCCATCGACAGGTCGGTCGACATGGTCAGCAGCGCGGCGTTGGCGCCGGTCTCGAGCAGCTGGGCGTCGGCCATGTGGGCGGTGACACCGGCCTCGTCGCGGGGCTTGCCGAAGCAGTGCACCTCGACGTCGATGAGCTTGCGCAGCTCGCGGGCGAGGTATTCGACGTGGACGCCGGCGCCACCGTAGACCTCAGGCGGGTACTCACGGGTGAGCAGCGCTACTCGCATGACCCGTCACCTTACTTGGACGACGACCCGGCATGGCAGCCGGTGAGGAATGATCGCGCCGGGCCCGGCTTGGGGGTAGGTTCCGCTCATGGAGAAGGGGCGCAACGTTCTGGGCATAGTCCTGGCCGGCGGTCAGGGCACCCGGCTGCTGCCGCTGACGGCAGACCGGGCCAAGCCCGCGGTGCCGTTCGGCGGCATCTACCGGCTGGTCGACTTCGTGCTGTCCAACCTCGTGAACGCGGGCCTGCGCAAGATCGTCGTGCTCACCCAATACAAGAACCACAGCCTCGACCGGCACATCACCACGACGTGGCGGATGTCGACGCTGCTCGGCAACTACGTCACGCCCGTGCCGGCGCAGCAGCGGGTCGGCCCGCGCTGGTTCTCCGGTTCGGCCGATGCCATTTACCAGAGTTTGAATCTCGTGTACGACGAGGAGCCCGACTACATCCTGGTCTTCGGTGCTGATCACATCTACCGCATGGATCCCGAGCAGATGATCGAGCAGCACGTCGCCTCGGGCGCGGGCGCCACCGTCGCGGGCATTCGCGCGCCGCGTAAGGATGCCTCTGCGTTCGGGGTTATCCAGACCGCGAGTTCGGGTGCGGACGCCGGACGACGAATCGAAGCGTTTCTCGAAAAACCCAAGGACGTTGAGGGCATCGGGCTGCCCGACTCGCCCGACGAGGTGTTCGCCTCGATGGGCAACTACTGCTTCACCACGGCGGCCTTATTGGACGCCGTGAACCGCGACGCCGCGGACGAACGCTCGGCTCACGACATGGGCGGCAACATCATCCCGATGTTCGTGAACCGTGGCGATGCACAGGTCTACGACTTCATGGATAACCAGGTTCCGGGTGAGACCGAGCGCGACCACGCCTACTGGCGTGACGTAGGGAGTCTCGACGCCTACTACGACGCGCACATGGATCTCATCTCGGTGCACCCGATCTTCAACCTCTACAACCAGCAGTGGCCGATCTACACCAACCACCGGCCGTTGCCGCCCGCGAAGATCGTGCACGACGCCACCCGGGTCATCGACTCGATGCTGTCGAACGGCGTCATCGTCGCCGACTCTGCGGTCAGTCGCTCGGTGCTGTCGCCGAACGTGAAGGTCGATCGCGGCGCGACGATCGACGGCAGCGTGCTCATGGACAACGTGCGCGTGGGCCGCGATGCCGTCGTCCGAAATGCCATCGTCGACAAGAACGTCGTCGTTCCCGACGGTGCCCGCATCGGTGTCGACCTCGAGCATGATCGCGAGCGGTTCACCGTCTCGGAGCAGGGCGTCGTGGTGATCGGCAAGAACGCCGTTCTCTAGCCGGACGGCAATCCGTTACGCCGCATGCCGCGGCCACCTTCGTCGAGCCCAGGAACGGCGCCGACGATGTCGCCCACGTAGCGGTGGATCTCGAACCGACCCGTCAGGCCGGCAATCCGGATGGCATGGAGCGTGGCGACCCCGTCGATCACCAGTCGCAGATCGCCTGCGCGTTCGCGCAGCACACGATCGGTCGCCGCCAGCTCGTGCATGCAGTCGGCCTCCACTGTGGAGGCACGCGCCAGGTCAACGATGACGCGGGTGCCGCCAGCGGCCACGATCGAATCAAGCATCTCGGCAAGCGTCTGGCTTGAGTGGACTGTCAAGTCTCCGCGGACGACCACCAGGTGCCAACCGCGCACCAGCTGGTGCGTGAGCGTTAGGCCGGAGTCGGACACCGACTCGACAACCACCTGGACGTCGGCCAGCCCGCGTCCGGCTACCGATTGCTGGCGCGACTGTGCCTCAGGCACGGTCGGCCTCAGCCTGGTGGCCCGGGCTCATGAGCGTCTGCATAGGGCGACCTCCATCTCAGTCGAGATGGCGTGCCGTTCCATGCGTTAGCTGGTCCACGAGGTCGCACACTTCGCCGGGTGAACGACACGCTCGCGGGCTGCTGCTGAACCCGACGCAAGACTAACGCTCCCCCCACAAGGTTGCGCAACAACGACGTGATCTCGTGAGTTCTCTCGCGCGCATACTGGGCTGAATACCGCTCGGTGCTTCAGAGGCGGAGGTGAGCGGGTGGCGGCGGAGCCGGGCAAGCGCTCAGGTAGCGGTCCGCCGTCGGTCCCGTGGGAGTCCGGCGCCGACGACCTCGCCGCGAGGCTGAGCGAGCTTGCCCGCGACCTTCAACGCCAGGACGACGCTGACCACACAATGGAGACCATCGTGCGCGCCGCGGTCGACGTGATCCCGGGAGTTGACGCGGCTTCGATCAGCGTCGTGCTAGGCCGGCGTCGCGTCGAATCGCATGCCGCGACCGGTGACCTGCCCCGTGCCGTTGACGCGATTCAGATGGAGGTCGGCCAGGGCCCGTGTCTCGACGCGGTTTATGACCAATGCACGGTGAGCGTGCCCGATGTGGCCGCGGATGATCGCTGGCCGAGGTTCAGCCGACGGGCCGCTGGTGCCGGGGCCGGCAGCATGCTGTCGTTCCAGCTCTACGTCGAGGGCGACAATCTCGGCGCCCTGAACCTCTACGCGCACAAGCCGCGCTCGTTCGACGAGGAGTCGGCTCACGTTGGGTTGCTGTTCGCCGCACACGCAGCTGTGGCGTACGCGGGGGCGCAGCGGCAGGAGCAGCTGCGGGCTGGGATGACCAGCCGTGACCTCATCGGGCAGGCGAAAGGGATTCTGATGGAACGGCACAAGGTCACAGGCGATCAGGCGTTTCGGTTGCTCGTGCGAGCTTCGCAGGACAAGAACCGTCGGCTCCACGAAATTGCCGAGGAGCTGGTTGAACGGGGTGAAAGCTCGGCTTTCCGCGCCGGCCAGCCGCGCACGCGCTAGCCAACGGGCGGCCGCAGTGGGGTACATCGCAGCCTCGCCGAGACCATCTTCGTGCCGTCGGCATGCCAGGCGACCGACCAACTGCCGGCGATCGCCTGGACGATCGCGAGCCCCCGGCCGGCGTGGTCGGAGTCCGCAGCGTCCCGGCCGGTAGGGGCATCAGGCGAATCGTCGCGGACCTCGACGGTCAGCCCGTCACCGGCGTGGTGCAACGTCATCTCGACCGTGCGGGTGGCATGCCGAACGGCGTTCGTCACGAGTTCAGAAATGACGAGATCAAGCCCGTCGCAGGCGATGCCGGCGTCACGCTGAAAGAGTTCACCGGCTCGGCGCGCCAGCGCGGGTGTCGAGGCGTCAACGGGGAACGCGACGCAGGCCGTTTCCTCGACCATGCGCCCGTCCATCCCTCGGCTCCGCACTGGTCCTACCCACGATTGACACCTTGAACAGTCGTTACGTCGGGCAAAGTGGTCACTTGGCTGCGATCGTTGCGGCGATGATGTCGGCGGCAACGTCGCGCAGCTTGCGGTTGGCATGCTGAGAGCGCTTGGTGAGGACGTCGAAGGCGGTATCAGCGTCGCAGTGCAACTGGGCCATGATGATTCCCTTGGCCTGCTCGATTCCCGCCCGCGACTCCATCGCCTTCTGCATTTGCGCAGCGAGGTCGGCCGTCGAGGTGAAAAGGCTGGCATTGGCGAGGGCGACCGCTGCGTAGCCGGCGAAGGTGCGGGCCAGCTCCTCAGCGTCGTTGTCGAAGGCGAATGCTGCAGTCGAGTACACGTTCAGTGCACCGATCACGTGCTGCTGGACCGGCAACCCCACCGAAAGCGAGCTGCGCACGCCGGCCTTCATAGCCAGGGGAGCGAAGCGAGGCCAGCGGGTTTCGGTGGCCATGTCGTCGATGACGACGACCTCGCCGGCATGCGCGGCGTCGAGGCAGGGCCCGTAGCCCTGTTCGTACTGCCGTTCGTCAAGCTGGTGCGCGAGGCTGCCGCTGAATGCCGCGGTGTTCGCGTGGTCACCGTGCACGAGGGTTACCGAGACTTCCGTCGCGCCGGGGATCGTATGTTTGGCGAGGTCGGCGACTCGGGTCAAGATCGTGTCGAGCGTGTCGTCGCCGAGCACGAGCTGGCCCAGGGTGGCGAAAGCGTGGTTCGGGTCGATGCGCGCGACGCCATCCGCGTTGATGCCGTGAGTCATGTTGCCGCGCCCTCGGGTTCGGACACGCACGCGCAGGACTACGCCAAACATTGGCGGCGGCCGGCGCACACGTGAAAGGGGGCCCTCAGCTGACGCCGAAGGCGCTGACCGGGCTCTGTTGGCGGAACCCGCGACCCACGCCGGCTTCTTGACATTGGTCGGACGTCGCTTCCGCGACGAACGCAGTGCTCGCACAGTAGCGCAATTCGTGGCTCCCACACGAGAGCGCTGTTGCGAGGCGAGGTGGCTACGCCGCCTAGGCCGAGCCGCGTGATACCGGTGCCCGACCGGCGTGGTTCCTCGCCGACTGTTTGACGAGGCTCCGGTCGGCGGCGCGCCGCCCGTTGACATAGCCACCTCGCTAACTCAAGCATCGGCCATGAGGGCCGCCGGGGAATGCCCGGCCCAGATTCGGCAGTACCGATCAGCGATGCCTGCGGCCCAAAGTGGGTCGCCGCCCTCCAAAGCGCTTGCTTTGCCGAGGAGCAAGACCGTGGGTAACTTTGTTGTGGGTTCAGCCAGCAGCCCGCGCAAACCAGGTGCGGTGCCGTGCCCCGACAGCAGGCCGGCCGCATCGCTGTTGCGGTGGAGGCTTGCGATGAACCAATCCTTCGACGCCCGCGGCGCGACCACTCGCGCGGACGTCGCGGAGTTGCAGGCGACCTTTCGCGTCGTGTTGCGTGATCGGGTAGCCGTGGTGCAGTGTTCGGGCTCGATCGACATGTCGGCCGAAGACCACTTCCGTCGCGAGTTGCACGTTGCACTGGCACAGCGCCGCCACGTGGTCGTCGACTTGTCCGGCGTCTGCTTCATCGACTGTGCCGGTCTGCGTTGCCTGACCGACTTTTGTAGCGAACTCGACGGCACGGACGGCCGGCTGTGCCTCGTGATCAACAGTCGCGCTGTCATCCGGGTTTTCGAGCTTACGGGCGTGACGTTCCCGGTCGCCCCCAGCGTGTTCGAGGCGCAGATCTTGCTCGACTGCTCTGCTGATGCTTAGTGACGCAGTCGGCGGCGCCGACCCGAGCCGGCTGGGCTTCGAGCAGTCGCTGGGCGGCGTCGATCACATCCTGAGCGTCGATCGCCATCAGCCGCGGATCGGCCACGCTGCCCCAAGGGTCGCCGCCTGGCTCGGCGCCGGCGAGGGCTCGCCACAACACCACGTGGTGCGAGTCCCGAGGCGGTCCCCATCGGGCCGGTGGCGTCGGACCGAAGAGGACGATGGACGGCGTCCCGTACGCGCTGGCCAGATGGGCGGGACCGGTGTCGCCACAGATGACCAGCCTTGCGTTCGAGACGAGCGCGGCGAGCTCGACGATGTCCGTAGTGCCGGCCACGACCGCTCCCTGAGGAAGCCCCGCTCGCGCCGCGACGTCAGTGGCCAACGGAATTTCCGCTCGCGAGCCGGTCAGGACGACGTCGTGTCCAGCTCGGCTCAAGACCCGTGCAACGGCAGCGAACCGCTCGAGCGGCCATCGACGGGAGCCGAAAGCCGCGCCGGGATGGATGACGACGGCATCGCGTACAAGCGGCTCGACGTCGGGTGGTTGCAGCCGGAGGTCGTCAGGATTGGCCGTGATGCCGAACGCTTCGAGCAAGTTGCACCAGCGCTCCCGCTCGTGCGCCGGCCACGCGTCGTCCCACCGCGGAGCGTCGAAGTCGTCGCGGCCGGGGCCGCGGAAAGAGATCAGCCGGCTCGGGTGCAAGGCACGGAGAGCGCACGTGCTCTGCGGTCCGCGGCCGTGCAAGTTCACCGCGACATCGATCGGCCTGCCCGGTGCTGCAAAGTCTTCGGGCCCGCGCGCGAGCGCAATGCTGTCGATGCAATCGGCGAGCGACGCGAGCCTCGCGACCCCTGCGGTCGTTGCGAGCCGCAGCTCGTGTCCCGGAAACGCGCCGCGCAGCGCGCGCAGCGCGGGCACGCCGACGAGAAAGTCGCCCAGGCCGAGCGCGCGCAACGCGAAGACAAGGGGCTTGCTCATCGATGCGTCATGGCCACGACGGTTCTTCGGACGACGCGATCACGAGTTCTCGCAACTCACATCCCACTGGCTGCTGTAACGCGAACAGCACCGCCTGCGCAACGTTCTCAGGGCTGTTCAGCTTCGCATCGGTGCCGGGCCGATACTGCTGCGGCCGATCGTCGAAGAAATGCGTCGACATCCCGCCTGGGATGAGCAGCGTGACACCGACTCGCCCCGCCATCTCTGCCGCGAGCGCACGGGTGAATCCGACGACTCCGAATTTCGAAGCGCAGTAGGCTGTTGCGTCGCTGGCCGCGCGCAGGCCGAGTGTGGAAGCCACGGTCACCAGACGACCGCTGCTGCGTTCGAGATACGGGAGGGCGGCGCGCGCGACGGCTGCCGTACCGAGCAGATTCACCGCGACGACGTGTTCCCATTCCTTGCCGTCGACCTCGTCGAGCTTGCCGCAGCGGTCGATGCCGGCGGCGGTGACGACGCCGTCGAGCCGGCCGCCGTGGGCGTCGACGATCGTTCGCACCGCTTCCTCCGCCGAGCGGGTGTCAGCGAGATCGACGATGCGATGCGCGTCGGCGGCATCCGATGGTTGCCGATCGAGCACGAGTGCGGTGCCGCCTGCCTCCCGCACGGCTGCGGCGACCGCAGCGCCAAGGCCCGACGAGCCTCCGGTGACCAGCACGGTGCCGACGTTTCGATCATTCACCACAAAACTCCTTTGTTCACAGCGCGTTTTGAATTGCGGCATCGACGAGCGCACTCGTCGAGCGGCCTTGGAGGTACGGCAGGATCACCGCTTGGCCACCCCACTCGGCGAG
>Ga0157369_10002071_pt1 | contig 24228 bp, 22 predicted proteins | sample C25metaG_FD_113461 | JGI IMG/M metagenome (GOLD analysis project Ga0157369, IMG submission 113461) | Corn rhizosphere microbial communities from Kellogg Biological Station, Michigan, USA - C2-5 metaG | ecosystem: Host-associated > Plants > Roots > Rhizosphere > Soil | place: USA: Michigan... | reverse complement strand
CGCCGTCCAAGCTAACCTGATGTCGAACGACCAGATCTGGCCGGCGATGGCGAAAGCATTTGACGAGACGAAGGGGGATCTCGCCGAACGCATGCTTGCCGCGCTCGATGCGGCGCAGCGCGCAGGCGGCGACATTCGCGGAAGGCAGTCGGCGGCGCTCATCGTCGTCTCCGGCGATCGCTCGAAGCGCCCGTGGGAAAAGACCTTCGATGTCAGGGTCGATGACAATGTGCAGCCTCTGCTCGAGCTGCGGCGTCTCGTAAACCTGCAGCGTGCCTACAACCACTCGAATGCCGGCGACGTCGCGCTCGAGCACCACGACAACGACGGCGCGCTGCGCGAGTACGCCGCCGCCGAACAGGCGGTGCAGGGAATCGAGGTCGACCAGTCACGCCGGGCCGAGCTTATCTTCTGGCACGCCGTCGCGCTGGTGAACATGAACCGCGTCCCCGAGTCGCTGCTGCTATTCAAGCAGGCGTTCAGCCTGCACAAAGAATTGGCGGAGCTGGCGAAGCGGCTCGCGACGGTCGGCCTGTTGCCGAACGATCCCAAGATCCTCGACCAGATTGCCGGCCAGTCCCTGACGCTGTCCATCCGGCCTAAGCCGTTCTGCCAGGACCTGACGCTCAACGGGCAGACGGTGAAGAGCTGCGTCAAATGACTGCGGAACTGCGGAACTGCAGGATTGCAGAATTTGAAATTTGCGGCATCTGCGAAAAATTCCGCAGTCCCGCAGTCCTGCAATTTAAAATCCTTTCATGTTGCTTCACGGCATTTTCCCGCCCATCACCACGCCTTTTTACCCAGACGGCTCGCTCTACCTGAAGAAGCTGGAGCACAACGCCGCGCACTTTTCGCGTACACCCGTCGCCGGACTGGTCGTGCTCGGCTCGACCGGCGAAGCCGTCATGCTCAGTGACACCGAGCAGAAGCAGGTCTTCAAGATTTCGCGCGACGCAGCCGAGCCGGAGAAGGTCCTGATCGCCGGCGTCGGGCACGAATCGGCGCGCGAGACCATCGTCTCCTGCGAGTACGTCGCCGAGCTTGGATACGACGTCTGCATGGTTCGCACCCCGCATTACTACAAGTCGCAGCTCAAGCCTGCGAACTTGCTCACTTACTACCGCGCGGTGTGCGATCGCTCGCCGCTGCCGGTCATCATCTACAACTTCCCGCAGTGCACCGGCTACGACATGCCGGTTGACGTGATCGCCGAGCTTGCCGGGCATCCGAACCTGATCGGCATCAAGGAATCGTCCGGAAACGTGGACAAGGTGAAGCAGATCGTGGAAGCGACGAAGCACGTGAAGCGCAGCGCGAACGTCACCGAAGTCTTCGCCGCGGTGACCGGCCGCATGACACAGACACCGTCCGCCGCGGCGAGCAGCGGGGAGTTCGTCTCCGCGTCGTCGCTGGGCGGCGCTGCCACGGCGACCGCCGCACCTAAGTTCAAGACACGGACGAAGGAAGTCGGGTTCCAGGTCCTGGTCGGTTCGGCGCAGAAGCTGCTGCCGTCGCTCCAGGCCGGCGCCATCGGCGCGATCCTCGCCTTCGCCAATCCCGCGCCCACCGCCTGCTACGAGATTTATGCCGCATGGAAAGAAGGAAACGAAAAGCTGGCGCAGGAGAAGCAGCAGCGCATCGTCGCTGCCGCCACGCGCATTGCCGGCGAATTGAGCATCCCCGGACTGAAGTACGCCATGGACCTGAACGGCTATTACGGCGGCGCCGTCCGGCTGCCGCTCCTTCCGTTGCTCGCAGACCAGAAGGAAGAAGTCGAACGCCTGATGGCGGATCTTAAGAACTGACAATGAAGCGAGAGTTGAGAGTTTTCCTGTTTGTACTTAGCTTGGCGAGCATAGCCTTCGCCGCAGACAAGCCCAGTGCCGTGTTCGACTGGCCCGAGCAAGGCCAGAAGGTTCTTCACATTGAGATCGGCAAATTCACCGGCGTAGGTTCTGTCGGCAAGCAGCGCACTTACACCGTGGATGTCGCCGCGACAAACGTCTGGGGCAAGCCGATCGATTTCATTGGGTTCAACGTTTACGTTTTCGACAAGGCCAAGACGCGTATAGGCGAATCGTATTTGACGATACGCGACCTCGCGGCGGGGCAGAAGACGATGCAATCGTTGATCGTCACCGCGTCGGGGCTGCCTGCCACGATCCACTTGGCGAGCGCCGTACTCCCGAAGGGCATGGGACCGCCGGAGGCGCCGAAACAGGTCTCAATCCAGGTGAACTCATCTCCGTCGGGTGCAGACCTGAAGGTGGACGGCGAATCCGTGGGTACAACGCCAAAAGCCGTAAGACTGACGGTGGGACACCACGTGCTGCAATTTACCCGTCCGGGGTTTCAGCCCTTCGATTACCCGCTCGACATCGGTCCTGACGATCAGAACGGCGGACGACTGGACATCGAACTCGGCACCTCCGCTCACGACACCATTGAACTCCGCGATGGCTCTGTCATCGCCGGTGACATACTGAAAATGGATACCGAAAACCTGTTCGTCCGGGTTGCCGGTCAGGACCAAACGATTCCCCGCAATCGAGTCAAACGGATTTTGCTCGTCGAGCGGATGCCTGCGTCGCAGTGAGGGTGTGAATGTCGTCGGGTACAGCACCAAGGCGCAAGAAAGCCGCTGCCAAACGCTCGCATCCCGCATTCTTTCGCATTTCCGACGAGATGCGCCGCATCTGTGTCCTGCTCGGCGCGGAACTGGAGTCGTTTCCTGAGGTCACGAGCAAGCCGATGTTTGGTTTCCTCGGCTACTACCGCGACGGCATGATCTTTGCTGCGCTCCCCAAGACGAAGGCGCTTGGTTCTCCCAACAGCGTCATCTTCAAGCTGAACGCGGCGCCGAAGAAGGTCTTCGATCGCGCCGACAAAGATCCGAGCATTAAATTGTCATCCCATGGGATGAAGGGCTGGCACTCGCTGGAGATTGCTTCCGAGCTAGACATCGCCCACGCGCAGTATTGGCTCGTCGAGGCATGGCGGTACGCCGTGAAAGTCAAAAGCAAAAACTAAAATCGGGCAAAGCGAACCCGTTGGAGGGCCACTTTACCCGATTACCCAATTCAACTTCTCACTTTGCCTACGCCGCTCTCCGTTTGTTCTTCTTGTTCGTGACCGCGACTTTGCGCGTGCCGCCGCTCTGGCTTCCGCTGGCTTCGTATTCGGCGACCTCTTCCTCGATCTGTTCCGCCGGTCCGCGGCGGTTCATCGGACGCCCGCCCGCACCCGGTGTCCTGCTCGATTCTCCGCTTGTCGGCGCCGGACCGCGGCCGCTCGGACCCCCAAGGCGAATCCCCGCGGTCTTCAGGTCGGTCCGATTCTTACCGCCGCCGCCCTGTTGACGCCCGCGTTGCCCGCGCTCGCGCTCGAGTTCCTCCACTTCTTCCGGTTCATGCTCAAGCTGCTCGCCGCCACGGCCTCCGGCCGTCCCGGTCATCTTCTGTGACTTGTTCTTTGACTCCCGCTCCTGTCCCATCGACTTCCTCCCCTGAGTTTTCTGTTCGCCGCCGCGCATGGCCAGTGGCTGCGTGCCCGGATCCTGTCCTTCGGTCTTGCCGCTGGCGGGATCGACGATGTACAGCAGGTCTGCCAGGTCCGACGCATGTTCTTCCTCGTCCGCCAGGATCTCCTCCACCATGTGCCGTGTCGTGGGATCGTTGTTGGCGAAGTGCCGCACCATCTCCTGGTAGACCTCGATCACGATGCGCTCGGCGATCAGGTCTTCGCGGATCATGTCCGCCAGCGTCTCGCCCTCGATGTACTGCGAGGCCGACCGCTCCAACAGCGTTCGCGGGTTGAAATCCGGCTTCCCGCCGAGCTGCTGGATGCGCTCGGCAATCTGGTCGGCGTGATCGCGTTCGGCGTCGGCATGTTCCTTGAACTCGTCGGCCACCGAGCTGCCGTGTACGCCGGTCGCCATAAAGTAGTGGTGCATATACCGCAGGACGCAGACGATCTCCGTCGCCAGCGCCTCGTTGAGTACTGCGATCGTGTGCTCGACGTCGCCGCGGTAGCTCTCCGTAACCGCGCCTTCTTCGATCTTGCGCTCCGCCCGGCGGCGGATCGCTTCCATATCTTTGACGAACTGCGGCATGCGCGCTCCTTGATGGCAGATTTGGGCCCGACGCTTCTTAGATTGCGGTGGCGGAAGGGTAGATGCCCTGTGAATAATCGCCGAAATCGCCGTGATCGCCGTAATCGCCGTGATCGGGTTTCAGTTATGGCAATTACGGCGATTTCGGCGGTTCCGGCGATCAGACTGCACAACTTTTGCACCTTGACGCCCGCCCTTCGGCATCCTAAAATTCGAACGTTCGTTCGGTCAGCGTGATTCGCTCTGAATCCACAACTTCGGCTGCTCCTGCGCGACAACGCGCCGCGGGCGCTCGTGTGCCTGAACGCGACTCCCGCTATGCGCGGCGCCTCGAGGAAATCCTCGCCCACGCCACCGAGGTCTTCAACGACAAGGGCTACGAAGGCGCCAGTATGCGCGACCTGTCGCGCGCCACGGGTATGTCGCTCGCGGGCCTTTATTACTACTTCGAATCGAAGGAAAAGCTGCTCTACCTGATTCAGAAGCACACCTTCGAAACCATCATCGCTCGCCTGCGTGAGCGTCTTTCGGCGGCGCGCGATCCCGAGCAGCGCATCCGCATCTTCATCCAGAACCACCTCGAATATTTCCTCGCCAATCAGAAGGGCATGAAGGTCCTGACGCACGAGGACGAGGCGCTCAAGGACAAGTATGCCGAAGAGGTTCGTGCGCTCAAGCGCGAGTATTACCGCGTTTGCCTCGGCATCGTGGAAGAGTTTCTGAAACTACGTGGGAACGGACGTCTCGTCCGTTCCGGCGCTGCGAAGCAGCGCAGCGAATCGATTGAGGTCCGAGGCGACATCACGCCCCGCATCGCCGTCCTCAGTCTTTTCGGCATGATGAACTGGATCTACACCTGGCATAACCCGCGCATCGATGCCGATGCCGGCGCTCTCGCCCAGCAGATGGGCGACATTTTTCTCGACGGAATCAGAAACCAGCAACGCGCAGCCGGGTCAGCAGCGCGCAAGTAACGCAATTTCAAATTTCGGAGGAATTCCCGATGGCTACCACGACACAAACCGCCGAATCCGCCAAACAGCTCGTCCAGTACCGCGTCGAAGACGGTGTGGCCGTCATCACCATGGACGATCCGCCGGCGAATACGTACACGTACGAGATGAACCGCCAGCTCGACGAGTGCATCCTGAAGGCGCGCATGGACAACTCCGTGCACGTCCTCGTCCTCACCGGGGCGGGCGACAAGTACTTCTCCGCCGGCGCCAACATCAAGATGCTCGCCAGCGTCGATCCTGTCTTCAAGTACTACTTCTGCCTGCATGCCAACGAGATGCTGTTGCGGCTGGAACACACGCCCAAGCTCGTGATCGCGGCCCTCAACGGACACACCGTCGGCGGCGGGCTGGAAATCTCCATGGCCTGCGACCTGCGCATCGCGCGCAAGGACGCCGGCAAGATCGGCCTGCCCGAGGTCAACCTCGGCGTGCTGCCCGGCACCGGCGGAACGCAGCGCCTGTCGCGCATGGTCGGCAAATCGAAGGCGATCGAGCTCATGGTCACGGGCAACACCTTCAGCTTTGAAGAGGCGAAGGAGATGGGCATCATCAATGACATCTTCCCGCGCGACAACTTCATGAGCGAAGTCATGGATTATGCCAAGCAGTTCTGCCCGCCGAACAAGGCCGCCAAGGCCGTTGGCCACATCAAGCGCTCGGTGCAGACCGGCTGGGAGATCCCGATGGAGTCGGCGCTGGCTGTCGAACGCGAGCTCCAGGCGCTGCTCTTCAACTCCCAGGACGCCAAGGAAGGCCTCAGCGCGTACGTCGAGAAGCGTCCGGCGGACTTCAAGGCGAAATAACCATCGCCGCGACCGCCGACATCGCCGTCATCGCCGCCATCTGATCGCGGCGATCTCGGCGATGACGGCGATCACGGCGATCGAGGAAGTCATGATCGCAGCAACCAAATCCAAGATTCAGCCGGCCAAGCTTCTCATCGGCGGACAATGGACCGACGCGTCCGACGGCAAGACCTTCGACACCGTCAATCCCGCCACCGGGCAGGTTCTGACGCAGCTCGCCTCGGCGAATGTCGCCGACGTCGACCGCGCCGTCGCCGCGGCGCGCAAGGCGTTCGACGATCCTGCCGGCGCGTGGCAGAAGATGAGCGCGTCGGACCGCGCGAAGATTCTCTGGCGCATCGCCGACCTCATCGAGCAGCACATCGACGAAATCGCCGAGATCGAGACGCTCGACAACGGCAAGCCGATCTTCGAGTCGCGCTACGTCGATCTGCCGACCGTTTGCGAAGTCTTCCGCTACTACGCCGGGTGGGCGACCAAGATTCACGGCGAGACCATCAACTCCCGCCCGAACGCATTCACCTACACGCTGCGCGAGCCGCTGGGCGTTGTGGCAGCAATCGTGCCATGGAATTTCCCGTTGCTGCTGGCGTCGTGGAAGATCGCGCCGGCGCTGGCGACGGGCAACGTCGTCATCTGGAAGCCCGCGTCGCAGACGTCGCTCAGCGCCATCCGCGTCGGCGAGCTCATGCAGGAAGCGGGCGTGCCGCCGGGCGTGGTCAGCATCCTCACCGGCTCCGGCTCAGTCATTGGCATGGCGCTGGTCAAGCACCCGGGCGTGGACAAGGTCGCGTTTACTGGCTCGACGTCGGTCGGCAAGGACGTTATGCGCAATGCGGCCGACACGGTAAAGCGCGTCACGCTCGAGCTTGGCGGCAAGTCGCCGAACATCGTGCTCGCCGATGCCAACCTCGACGAAGCTGTGAAAGGTGCGTCCACCGGCATCTTCTACGGTAAGGGCGAGGTCTGCGCCGCCGGCTCGCGCCTGCTCGTCGATCGCAAAATCCATGACGAGTTTGTCGGCAAGCTGGTCGAGCGCACCAAGAAGCTCAAGCCCGGCGATCCGCTCGATCCCAAGACGCGCCTCGGAGCCATCGTCTCCGAGCAGCAGATGAACTCCGTCCTTGGGTACATCGACGCCGGCAAGAAAGAGGGCGCGAAGCTCGTCGCCGGCGGCAATCGGGTCTCCATCGACGGCGGCGCAGGATACTTTGTCGAGCCGACGATCTTCGACGCGGTCGACAACAACATGAAGATCGCGCAGGAAGAAATCTTCGGGCCCGTGCTCGCCACCATCCCGTTCGACGACATCGAGCAGGCCGTGGCGATTGCGAACCAGAACATCTACGGGCTCGCGGCGGCCGTCTGGTCCAACGACGTCAAGAAAGCGCACGCGGTGGCAAGAGGCCTGAAAGCCGGCACCGTCTGGATCAACGCTTACAACCTGTACGACGTGGCGCTGCCTTTCGGCGGCTACAAGCAGAGCGGCTTTGGCCGCGAGCTCGGCGCCGAAGCCATCAACCACTACACGGAGACGAAAAGCGTATGGCTGCAGCTATGAGTTCCTCTGCGCACTCTGTGCAGCCTCTGTGTCCTTCGTGTTGTGCTTTTGTCTTTGAATTCGGCAGTTACGCAGTTCCGCAATCCCGCAATTGAGGCGCACATGATGCAGGCAGCAACTCGAATCAACACCTTCTCCGACTGGGTCGGAATGTTCGAAGAGTGGAAGAAGGAGATTGGCGTCAATGTCTCCGAAACCGGCGGCTTCAAGTTCGAAACCCTCTTCGGCCCGATCGAAACGGAAGAGATCCAGTTCGGCCACTACAAGGGACGCCGCAAGTGGGAGACGCTCCGCCAGATCCCGAACCAGCAGATCCGCGATGCGCTGCTCAACATGATCGTCTACCAGGGCGACACCGAGTTCGCCTCGGTCGAGCAGCAGCGCTTCCTCTTCGATGCCGCGCCCTCCGACTGGGACCGCAACGCGCTCATCCGCGTCATGGTCGAGGAGATGCGCCACGGCTGGCAGATGTGCGCGCTGCTGCTGGAATTTTTCGGACAGTCCGGCAAGGTCGAAGCGCAGAAGCTGCTCGAGCGCCGCGCCTTCCAGAACGAGCGACTGCTCGGCGCGTTCAACCAGGACGTGGACAACTGGCTCGACTTCTACGTCTACACCGACTTCGTCGACCGCGACGGCAAGTTCCAGCTCCAGATGCTGAAGTACTCCGCCTTCGCGCCGCTCGGCCGCTCCATGTCGTACATGCTTCGCGAAGAAGCCTTCCACATGGGCACCGGCAACGACGGCATCAAGCGCGTGGTCGAAGCGGGCGTGATCCCCGCGTGGCTCATCCAGAAATACCTGAACAAGTGGATCTCGACCTCGCACGACCTGTTTGGCACCGATCATTCCTCGTCGGCGCATTGGGCCTACGTCTGGGGCGTGAAGGGCCGCTACGACGAGCTCAAGAACGATACCGCTCCCGATCTCGACGACGTCAACGATTACAACCGTAAGCTCTATCACGACGAGGTTGCCGGACTGGTCGAGCGCTTCAACCAGTACCTCGCTCCCGGCACGGCGAAGCTTTACGTGCCGCACATCAAGTTCAACCGCGCCATCGGACGGCACGTCGGCGAGATGGTTCATCCGCAGACCGGCGAGCCGATGGAAGAGAAGGAATACAAGCAGCGCCTAGACGAGTTCCTTCCGACCGAGGCCGACAAGAAGCTGCTGAAAGACATCCTGTCGACGGAGAAGAACTGGATCGCGCCCAAGCAAGGCGCGCGCGATCCGCTCGTCACCATCGCCGAACCGCGCAAGACGGCCATTAACTTGTAAGGAATTGGTAGCGCCGGCGTCTCGCCGGCCACGATCATGTGGCGAAGCTTCTGGGCTCGATCGGGTGGCGCGGGCGTCTCGCCCGCGTGTAGCTCCCGAGGCGACTGTCGCAGCGCGAGGTGAACCAGTCCGCGAAGCGGACGGTACATTTGTAGCCCACGGCGTAAGCCGTGGGTCAGCGATCATTAAAGAGGTTCCAGCCCCTTCAGGGGCGACACGATTCCTGCGAGGACGTAAGCCCGAGCTCTTTCATGGCTGAAGCCGCTGCCAAAACGACGCCGTACACCATGGGCGAACTCATGGTCGCCGCGGCCGCGCGCGAGATCCATGATGGCGACGTCTGCTTCGTCGGTATGCGCCTGCCGCTGATAGCTTTCGTCGTCGCCAAGCGCACGCACGCGCCGAACGCGGTTGGTTTGTTCGAAAACGGCGTCATCCGCACTACACCCGCGCCCGAACTCATCTACACCATGGCCGATCCGCCCAACATCCTCGGCGCATCTCAATGCCTCGACATGCTCAGCGTCATGTCGCTGCTGCAATCGGGAAGAGTCAATCTTGGTTTTTTGGGCGCTGCGGAAGTCGATCGCTTCGGGAATCTGAACTCGACGCAGGTTGGGGACGCGACTCGGAAAGGGCACGGCTTTAGCCGTGCCGATAAGGGCGAAACGAAATCTGGGGCTTTAGCCCCTAGCGGCAAGATCACGCGTTTGCCCGGCAGCGGCGGCGCCTGCGACATCGCCTCGCTCGCGCAGCGCTTCGTTTGCCTGCTGGAGCACGCGAAGCATCGCCTGCCGGAGCGCGTCAGCTACATCACCAGTCCCGGCAATGGCGACGGCGGCAACTGGCGCAAGCGCGTCGGCCTGCCGCGCGGTGGCCCGTCGGCCTGCATCACCACGAAATGTATTCTGCGATTCCGCACGCCGGACGACGCTGTGTGGACACAAGCTCGGGAAGGGCACGGCTTCAGCCGTGCCGATGAAAGGCAAACGAAGAATGGGGCTTTAGCCCCTGAGGTAAGCGTTGTTCCGGAACTTGGCGAGGCCTACCTGGCTTCGCTGCATCCCGGCATCGAACTCGACGACGTTCTTGCCAGCACCGGTTGGAAGCTCAAGGTCGCGCCAAGCGTGGCCGCCACTCCTTCGCCGACCGACGCCGAGCTTGCCGCCATCCGCGACTATGATCGGGAGGGATTCTGGACCAGCTGACGCCATGCTGACCGCCACCGCAAACTCGTTCTCGCGCATCACGCTGAGCCTGGCCGCGCCGGTCGCGTACCTCACGCTCGCTCATCCGCCGGTCAACGTCATCGACCTCCAGATGATGGACGACCTCGCCTCCGCCATCGAAAAAGTCAGCGCCCGCGACGAGATCTCGATTCTGGTGCTCGCGGGAAGCGAGAAGGCTTTTTCCGCCGGCGTCGACATTTCCGTCCACACGCCCGAGCAGGTTCCGACGATGTTGCAGAAGTTCCACACGGTGATCCGCGCGCTGGTGGCGACGAAGAAGGTCACGATCTGTGCCGTACGCGGCAACTGCCTCGGCGGCGGCGCCGAAATCCCGCTCGTCTGCGACATGGTCTACACCACGAAGGCCGCCAAGTGGGGATTTCCGGAGATCCAGCTCGCGTGTTTCCCGCCGGTGGCGGTCACGGCGCTCGCCGCCGTCGTCGGACAGAAGCGCGCCGCCGACCTGGTGCTCACCGGCCGGACGTTCACCGGCGAATACGCCGCCACGATCGGCCTGGCCAACGAAGCAGTCGACGACGCGGATCTTGACACCGTCGTCGAACGCGCCGTCTCGCGCATGAAGTACCACAGCACGGCGGCTCTGGCGATCGCCAAGCGCGCCCTTTACGCCTGGGACGCCGCTCACTTTGACAAGGGCCTGGCCCGCGCCGAAAAGATCTATCTCGAAGAACTGATGAAGACCGAAGACGTGCGAGAAGCCATCGAAGCCTGGATCGACAAGCGCACGCCCGTGTGGAGAGGGAAATAGTGAGCGAACATCGGCTTGATACCGACTGGGCAAGCGCGATATTCATGCTTTTTCTGTTCGCTTTGCTCCTCCTACTCGGAGTCCGAGACGCAATTCGGCTTGTCCATGGGATTCCGTTTGATGAACGAATTAGCTGGGCGACCGGCATACTTCTTGTCTATTCAGGTTTGTTTGCATTACGGGCACCTGACCGCCCGGTGAAGCTCTTGTTTGGCATCGTTGCATTACAGACGCTCGTCCGACTCGGGTGGTGGTTGCTCTACAAGTCGTCGATTCCGAAGGGATTCCGCTTGGCTGATTTGTGGGTCTCGGTAATCCTTTACTTCGCAGCTTCTATTGGAATTGCTTGGTGGTTTGGAACGAAGTGGAAGCATGTCTAAGCTCGTGACAATGCGTGACGCGATCGCGGAGCACGTCCCCGACGGCGCTTCCGTCGCGCTCGGCCTCCAGATGGAGCAGATGATCCCGTTCGCCGCCGGCCACGAGATCATGCGCCAGGGGAAGAAGAACCTCACGCTGATCGGGCCGATTTCCGACATTCTCTTCGACCAGATGATCGGCGCCGGATGCTGCTCGCGCGTCATCGCCGCCTGGGTCGGCAACGTCATGATGGGCTCGGCCTACAACTTCCGCCGCGCAGTCGAGCGCAGCGAAGGTGGAGCTCAAAAAAACGACGTCCAAGGCCTGCCGGTCACGAACATGACTAACTTCGCCGTCGCGCTCGCGCTCCAGGCCGGCGCCATGGGTGTCCCATTTCTTCCGACCCACACCGCCATGGGCAGCGACGTCGCGAAGGACAACGAGTTTTTCGCCGAGATCAAAGATCCTTTTGATGTAGAGACCCATGCCGCGTCTCTACACGCGATCAAGGCGCTCCGCCCCGACGTCGCCATCGTTCACGTGCAGCGCGCCGACGCCGGCGGCAACGCGCACTGCTGGGGCAACTTCGGAGTCATGATCGAAGGCGTTCGCGCGGCGAAGAAGGTCATAGTCTGTGCCGAGGAGATCGTCGACGCCGACGTCATCGCCAGCGATCCCAATCGCACGGTCATCCCCGGTTTCCTCGTGAGTGCGGTGGTGGAGTGCCGCTTCGGCGCGCATCCGTCGCCGGTCCAGGGCTACTACAAGCGCGACGACGCTTTCTTTCGCCAGTACCACGAGCACAGCAAGACGAAGCAGGATTTCGGCAACTGGGCCGAGCGCTGGGTGTACGGTGTAGACGACCGCCGCGCATACATGCAACAGCTCGGCTCATGCCGCGTCGAGGAACTCGGCGTGAAGCAGCACGCCTACGCCGCCGCAACCGACTTTGGATATTGAGGCCAAGGAAGAGCGAACTTGGATTACGAGATCAATCCCGAACAGGTCCACGAGCTTCGCGAGCGCGGCGAGAAGTTCGTCCTGCTCGACGTGCGCGAGCCGTGGGAGCACGACACGGCGCGCATCGACGGCAGCACGTTGATCCCCATGGACCAGGTTCCCGCGCGCCAGCAGGAGCTCGATCCCGACGCGCACATCGTTGTCCTGTGCCATCACGGCGTGCGGTCACTGAACGTGACACACTGGCTCCGCCAGCAGGGCTTCGACAACGTGCAGTCGATGCGCGGCGGAATCCATCGCTGGTCGCGCTTCGTGGACCCCAAGGTGCCGACGTACTGACATGAAGAAGCAGCTCATCCAACTTCGCGTGAACGGCCGGACGCACGAACTCGCCGCCGAGCCCAGCAAGCTGCTGCTCGACGTCCTGCGTCAGGACCTCGATCTCACTGGCTCCAAGCGCGGTTGCGACGACTCCTCCTGCGGCGCCTGCACCGTGCAGGTCGACGGCGTGCCCATGCTCGCGTGCACCATGCTCGCCGCCAGCGTCGCGCTCGACGACGACGGAGACGGCCCCGAGATCACCACCGTCGAAGGCATCGCCGAGCACGGTTCGCTCGCCGCGATCCAGAAAGCTTACGGCGACTGGGGTGGCGCGCAGTGCGGATACTGCACGCCCGGATTCATGATGACGGTGCACGCGCTGCTCGAGCGTAATCCCGATCCGTCAGATGACGAAGTTCGCGAGGCGCTCAGCTCAAACCTCTGCCGCTGCACCGGCTACACCCAGATGTACCAGGCAATCCGCGCCGCGATCGAAGCGGAGAAAAAAGGCCGCGTTGCGGCAGTGAAGGCGTAATCCATGGCCAACGACCAACAACCCGCGAACGGCAACGGCTTCTCCATCATCGGCAAGCGTGTCGCCATGGTTGACGCCGCCGGCAAGGTGACCGGCGCCGGCAAGTACACCGACGACCTCAGCGTCCCGGGCATGCTCGTCGGCAAGATCCTGCATTCGCCGCTGCCACACGCCCGCATTGTCACGATCGATGCCGCGCGCGCGCTGGCGCTTGATGGCGTAGTTGCGGTTGTGACCGGCAGTGACGCGCCCAATAAGTACGGCATTCTCCCGGTCGGACACGACGAAACGGCGCTCGCGGTCGAGAAGGTTCGCTACGTCGGCGACAATGTCGCCTGCGTCGTCGCCGTGGATGAGAGCACGGCGGAGAAAGCGCTCGACCTCATCGACGTCCAGTACGATCCGCTGCCTGCTTGGTTCGATCCCGAAGACTCGATTAAGGCCGAGCACGACTGGATTCACCCGCAGCGCCCGAACAACATCGAGAAGGATTATCACCACGTCTTCGGCGATCCCGACAAAGGTTTTGCCGAATCCGAGGTTGTGATCGAGCGCCGCTACATCGCCAACGAAGTCACGCACGCGGCCATGGAGCCGCACTCCACGCTGGCGCAATTCGAAATCGATCCGCAGACCGGGGCGCCCGGACGCCTCACCGTCTGGTCGTCCACGCAGGTGCCGTATTACCTCCAGCACAAGCTGTCGCTGGTGCTGGAGCTGCCGATGTCGCAGATCCGCGTAATCAAACCGCTGGTCGGCGGCGGCTTCGGCGGCAAGAGCGAAGTCATCCCGCTGGAAATCATCGCCGCGGTCGCGGCGCGCAAGGCCAAGGCGCCGGTCAAGATCACTTACACGCGCGAAGAAGTTTTCTGGGCGCATCGGGGACGCCCGCGCACCATCATCGATCTCAAGACCGGCGTCACGCGCGACGGCAAGATCCGCTCCGTCGCCGCTCGCGTCGTGCAGGACGGCGGAGCGTACTGTTCTTACGGCGTCGTCACCATCCTTTATTCCGGCGCGCTCCTTGGCGCGATTTACGACATCCCCAACGTCCGTTACGACGGCTATCGCGTGCTCACCAACAAGCCCGCCTGCGGCGCCATGCGCGGTCACGGCACCGTCAACGTGCGCTTCGCATTTGAATCGCAACTCGACGAACTCGCCGCCGAACTGAAGATGGACCCGGCCGAACTGCGCAAAAGGAATTTCCTCCAGCCTCCGTGCATCACCGTCAACGGGCTGCGCGTGCAGAGCTACGGCCTGCCTGAGTGCGTGGAGAAGGTGCTGACCGCGTCGAAGTGGTCGGAGAAGAGAAGTGCAGTTCGCAGCGGCAGCTCAACCAAGCGCGGCTTCGGACTCGGCTGCTCGCACTACGTCAGCGGCGCGGCAAATTCCATCATCCGCTCCGACATGCCGCACTCGACGGTGAACATCAAGATCGACCGCGACGGCGGCGTCGTCGTCTACACCGGCGCAAGCGATATCGGCCAGGGATCCGACACTATGGTCGCGCAGGTTGCGGCCGAGGTCCTTGGATGCACGCTCAAGCGCGTGAAGGTCATCGCTGCCGACACCGACCTCACGCCCATCGACATCGGCTCGTACTCCAGCCGTGTCACTTTCATGAACGGCAACGCCACGCTTCGCGCCGCCGAAGAAGTGAAGAAGCAGATCGCAGTCGCGGCGGCGAAGAAGATGCAGTGCGATGCCGCAGACGTGGTCATGAAGGATGACCGCGTGACCAAGCGCAACGGCAAACCTGCAGTCTCCAATGGCAAAGGCGCAGCCGAGATTCTGGAAGAGAAGGACTCGCCCCGCGGCGGACCTGTGACGGCGGGCGCCTCTGTCTCCGGCCGCGTCGAAGGCCAGACGCTTCGCGGCTCGCTGCAGCAGAAGCGCAAAGACGAAGGGCCGAAGGACGAACTCACCTTTGAAGAAGCCGTCGTCGCCGCTATCGACTTCCACGGCGCGCTCACCGGCACTGGCTCCTACGCCCCGCCGCAGGACGCGCGTGGTGGCACCCATAAGGGTGCGGGCGTCGGCCCATCGCCGGCGTATTCCTATTCCGCGCAGGTCGCGGAAGTCAGCGTCGACGAAGATACCGGCGAGGTCACGGTCCACAAAGTCTGGGCCGCGCACGATTGCGGACGCGCGCTCAATCCCGTCAGCGCCGAAGGTCAGGTCATCGGCTCCGTCTGGATGGGACTCGGTCAGGCGTTGCAGGAAGAGATGATCTGGAAAGACGGCCTGCTGATGAACCCCGGCCTGCTCGAGTACCGCTCGCCGTCGTCGGCCGAGTCGCCCGAGATCGAATGTTTCATCGTCGAGTCGGTCGACCCCGAAGGCCCGTTCGGCGCCAAGGAAGCCAGCGAAGGCTCGCTCGCCGCCACCATTCCCGCGATCGCCAACGCGATTTACGACGCGGTTGGCATCCGCTTGCGCGAGTGTCCGTTCACGCCCGAGCGCGTGCTCGCGGCGCTCCGCGAGAAGAGGAAAGAAAAGAAGTTGGACCTGACCGAGGGCGTGGATCCGGTGCAGCCTGCGAAGTTCCGCGAACACGGCGGCTCGACGTGGTTCAAGGGCAAAGGCCCGGCGCGCCATGCCGGCGATCCGGCCCGAGCGACGGGGGACTGATGACGCATGGCAAAACTTCGATGGAAGGCCGGCGTCCTCGCCGGCCACGAGTTGGCGCGATCTCAGCCCTATGTGTCTTCTTGAATTTTGCTCTTATGGCCCAGAACGCAAAACCCGATTCCGTGACCACCAAGCCGCCCTTCAAGGCGACCGGCGGCTTTGTTGCCATCACCGTGCCGAACCTCGACGAGTCGGCGAAGTGGTACGTCGAAAAGCTTGGGCTCAAGATCGTCAAGAACCATGCCATGCGTCCCGACAACAAAGCTGCCGTCACGATCCTCGAAGGCAACGGCTTCGCGGTCGAACTGATCTGGCTGGCTGACGCCGTGCCCCTGTCGAAGGCCGCGCCGGAACTGAAAGGTCCGCAGGACGTCCACGGGATCCTCAAGTCCGGGGTTTTCGTCGACGATCTCGATTCGGTGCTCAAAGACTTGAAGTCACGGAACGTGACCTTCGCGTTCGAGCTGTTCTATGACAAGTCGATGGATTGCCGCATGTTCGCCATCCGCGACAACAACGGAAACATTTTGCAGTTCTTCGGAAAATGAATGTCGTTGCCTGACTTCAAACTCTTGCGGCCGCGCACGGTCGCTGAAGCCGTCGAGATGCTGGCGAAGCACTCGTCGCCGCTGTCGCTCGTCGAGCCGAACACCCAGCTCTCCAAGGGCGGCGTGCAGATCTGCGCCGGCGGCACCGACCTGCTGCCCTCGATGCGCCAGAAGCTCTTCGAGCCGGAGTACGTCCTCGACCTTCGCGCCATTGCCGAACTGCGCGGCATCCGGAAGCTCGACGACGGCGGCGCCGCCATCGGCGCGCTCACCACGCTCAGCGCCATCGAAGATTCCGCTCTCATCGCCGAGCGCTACTCCGTGCTTCGCGAAGCGGTGCGCACCGTGGCGTCGCCCGTGCTGCGCAACATGGGCACGATCGGCGGCAACATCTGCCTCGACACGCGCTGCCTCTGGTACAACCAGTCGGCTGCGTGGCGCACCTCCTGCGGCTTCTGCATTAAGAAGGATGGCGACCTCTGCCACGTCGCCCCCGGTGGAACCAAGTGCTGGGCCGCCTTCTCCGGCGACACGCCTCCGGCGCTGCTGTGCGTCGAAGCCGAGATCGAGATCGCCGGACCCGGCGGAACGCGTCGCTTGCCCATCGCCGAGCTCTACACCGGTATTGGTGACGCGCGGCTGAGGCTCGCGAAAAACGAAATTCTCACTCGCGTGCTTCTGCCCGCGAAAACCGCCAACTGGCGCGGCGCCTATCGCAAGCTCAGAATGCGCGGCTCGATCGATTACCCGCTGGCCGGCGTTGCCGTTGCGGTGAAGGCGAATGGCACGGTCGAAGCGGTGCGCGTGGCCGTCACCGCCGTCAATCCCGCGCCCATGCTGGTCAAACGAGTTGAAGATGCGCTGGTAGGGAAATCCGTGTCGCAGGTCACCGACGCCGTTCTCGCCGAAGTCGGAGAATTGGCAGCGCGAACGGCCAAGCCGCTCACCACCTCGGCGCTCACGCCGGAGTACCGGCGCGAGATCGTGCGTGTCTATGCACGACGTGCCATGGCAGCGGCGTTGGCCAGTTCCGAGTAACGAGTTCCGGGTTGCGAGAACCGGGCGCCGAGTTAGACGCTAGAGGTTCGTGGCTTGTGTCAGGGCACGACTTTAGTCGTGCCGAAAAGAGCATTTTCTTTTTGTCATTCCGAGCGGGCTTCAGCCCGCGAGGAATCTGCATTTTCGCTGCTCGCAACTCGTCACTCGCGCGGAGATATCAATATGGACAGCGAATCAAAAGCCCTCGCCCTCGGCTACTCTTCACTCGCTCACGACGACAAGCTGCGAGTGCTGGCATCGGCCAGCCGGAACCTGGGAAACTCGGCTCAGGGCATAAGCTTCGACTTTCGCGAGATACTCCTACTCGCCAACGAAAAATTGCTGGCCATCAGTGAGCTGCAATCGCGGCTGGCGGGTATGATGCTGCGACTGCTCGACGCCGATCCCGAGCGTGAGCTCGACCAGGTATTCATCGCCGGGCTGTGTGAGACGGCCGGCAAATACGGGATCGAAGACGAGCTAATGTGGGCGCTGTCGAAAGCCATGGAGGAGATGCAGGTCCACCTCTGATGTCCGCAAGCTACCGCGTCACCGACTGTCACGTTCACATCGCGCCGCTGGAGCAGTTCAATCCGGCCGCCATGGCGCTCATGAAGAAGCGCCCGCACTGGGACGTGATCGAAAACCTCTGCCGATCTCCCAAGGCCTTTCTCAAGCACATGGACGCGGCCGGCATCGAGCGCACTGTCCTCATCAACTACGTCGCGCCCGAGGTCATCGGCTTCAACAACAGCGTGAACGAGTGGGTCGCCAACTACGTAAAGGAAGACCCCAAGCGCCTCATCCCCTGCGGCAGCCTGCATCCTCGCCACACCACGAACATCATGGCCGACGTCGAGCAGATCCTGAAGCTCGGCCTGCGCCTCATCAAGATCCATCCGCCGCACCAGTTGCTCTATCCCAACGACTACCAGAAGGGCGTAAAGGAGCTGGAGATCATCTACCGCGCCGCCGAGGCCAACGGCATCCCGGTGATGTTCCATACCGGCACCTCCATTTTCCCCGGCGCGCGCAACAAGTACGGCGACCCCATCTTCGTCGACGACGTAGCCGTCGACTTCCCGAACCTCAAGATCCTGCTCGCGCACGGCGGCCGCCCGCTGTGGATGGACACGTCGTTCTTCCTCATCCGCCGCCACAAGAACGTCTATCTCGACATCAGCGGAATCCCGCCCAAGGCGCTGCTGCGCTACTTCCCGCGCATTGAGGAAATCGCCGCCAAGACCCTGTTCGGCAGCGACTGGCCCGGCCCCGGCGTCCCCGATATGAAGCGCAACGTCGACGACTTCAGCGCCCTGCCGCTCAAAGACACCACCAAGCGCCAGATCCTGGAGACGACCGCCCTTACCGTCTGGCCGGAGTAATCTGCCGGGCTCATTGAAGTCCCTGTCCCTTGGTGACATCGGTCACCTACGGCCGTCCCAACACCAGCGTATATACTGGAGTGTTTCTGGCACTCATCTTTATCCGCCCGGGGAGCCCCGATGAGCACAGCAAGTCCTGCCGTCTCTTACGCAAAAGAATCCAACAACAAGAAGCGTTTCATCGAGGAGCTGAAGAACCTGCTCCGCATTCCCAGCATCTCCACGCTGCCGGAGCATCGCCCCGACATCGACCGCGCGGCCAACTTTGTCGCCGCCGAAATGAAGCGTCTCGGCCTCGAGAACGTCGAGGTCATCCAGACCGCGGGTCATCCGCTGGTCTACGCCGACTGGCTCCACGCCTCCGGCAAGCCGACCGTCCTTTGCTACGCGCACTACGACGTCCAGCCCGCCGAGCCGCTGAACGAGTGGGTCTCGCCGCCCTTCGAGCCCACCGAGCGTAACGACAACATCTACGCCCGCGGCGCGGTCGACGATAAGGGCCAGCTCTGGATGCAGCTCAAGGCCATCGAATCGCTGATGAAGGGACACGGCGGCAAGCTGCCGTGCAACGTCCGTTTCATTATCGAGGGAGAGGAAGAAGTCGGCGGCGAAGCCATCGCGGAATTCGTCCGCAAACAAAAAGCCAAGCTCAAGGCCGACGTCGCGCTCATCTCCGACACCGAACTCTTCGCGCCCGGCCTGCCCACGCTCTGCGTCGGCTTGCGCGGCATGGTTTACACCGAGCTGGAGTGCATCGGCGCAAAGACCGATCTCCACTCCGGCATCTACGGCGGCGTCGCGCCGAATCCGTTCTTCGCGCTGATCGAAGTGATCTCCAAGATGAAGGACGCCAAGGGCAAGGTCCTCATCCCCGGCTTCTACAAGGACGTCCGCAAGCCCACGAAAGCCGAGCTCAAGGCCTGGGACCGCCTCCCCTTCAACGAGAAGCACTACATCAAGACCGAAGTCGGCTCGAAGGTCCTCACCGGTGAGCCCGGCTTCAACGTCATGTATCGCACGTGGGCCCGTCCGACGCTGGAAGTCCATGGCATGCCCGGCGGATTTGTGGGAGCGGGCGCCAAGACGGTGATCCCGGCGAAGGCGTTTGCCAAAGTCTCGATGCGGCTCGTGCCTGACATGAAGCCCGCCGACATCTGGAAGAAGTTCACGGCATTCGTAAAGAAGAACACGCCGAAGGGTGTCACCATCAATGTCAAGCAGTGGAGCATCGCCGATCCGTGCGTGGTGTCGACCGACAACAGCTTCGTAAAGGCTTCGTCGGAAGCCATGCGCGAAGTCTTCCACAAGGACACGGTTTACATCCGCTCCGGCGGCTCCATCCCAATCGTTGCCGACTTCGAGAAGGAGCTGAAGATCCCCAGCGTCATGATGGGCTTCGGCCTCCCCGACGACAATCTCCACGCCCCCAACGAGAAGTTCCATATCCCGAACTTCCATTGGGGCGTCGAGTCGATCGTCCGCTGGTTCGAGCTGCTCGGAAAGTAATTGCGTGGGGGCGGACGTCCTCGTCCGCCCATCGCGCCGAAGGCGCGTAAGACGAAGAGCCGCCCTCGCGCGGCTCTTCTTTCTTGCTGTCATCCTGAGCGCGCCGATGTTGCGAGCTCAGGATCTCTGCATTTTCATTTTGGGACGAGCTTGGCGAAGACCAGCTGAGACTCGCTGCACAATGCTTCGCTTCGGCTTATCCTCGCGCGCATGGCAACCGCAACCGCTGCTCCACCGCTCGCGCCACGTTACGAAGCGCGCAACTCGCTCACCGGCAAATGGTCGCCGATCGCGCGCCGCGCCGTGTGGATGTTCCTCTTCATCTACGCCTTCGTGATGATCGGCCTGCACTACGTCCACGTGCGCCTTGTGCCGACGATTAAGTTCACGCTGGAACCAAACCTCATGCGCCGTCCCGACGACTTCTGGATGATTCTCGGCGTTGCGCTGCTGACGGGGACATTCGTCGGCCTGCTAATGACTGCGGCGATGGCCATGGGCGTGACGGTCTCGTACGTCGCTGTCCACCCGGACCGGTTGCAAATCAAGAGCGGCATCGCTAGGCGCGATGTCATGTTCCGTGACATCCTCGGCGTCGAACTGATCCACGTTTCGTCGTGGCCGCGCCGCGGGCATATCTGGAGCGACATCAAAAGCCAGTTCCAGTACCTCTTCGGCACCATGCACTGGATGCAGCACGGACTGAGCCAGTTCTTCCGCTCGCAGGCCACCCTCGTCCTGGTGAAGGTGGCAGGACGCCGCTGGGTCCGGGGCTACCTGCTCGATGTCGACGATCCCGCGCGCCTGCTCGCCGCGCTCGACGACGCCATCACCGACTACGTCGGAGCCAACGGGCCGGAGCATCTGCCGGGGAAGTGAGGCGTGGAGTCGGCATCCCTGCCCGGACCAAGGTCGGTTTGCCCTGATTGCGGAATGCAGATTGCAGATTGCAAAATGACGGCGAAAGCTGAATCCGGCCAGCTTTCATTCTGCGTTCTGCATTCGTCATTCTGCATTGACGCGATACATGGTGCGCGCGACTAAGGCGCAGCGTCCGCGAACTACTCCTTCCACGCCCCCAGCAGCCGCCTCAGCAGCACCATCTGGCCTACGTGATACCCGTTGTGATCCATCAGGACGAGCGCTTCGCGGATGAGCGTTTGCGATTGTGCGTGTGGCACTATGGCGCCCAGGTCGCGGGTCTTGTCGAGGACGAGCTTCTGCATGGCCACGCGTTCGCGGCGGAAGCGCGCCACGCTCTCGTCCCATGCCTTTTCCGACGGCGGCGCCTCCGACTTCGGCCAATATCCCTCCGGCCACTTCGGAGACTTATGACGCCCATCGCGCGAGAACTCCAGGATGTCCCACTGCGCGATCCGCATGTGCTCGAGCAGCTGCCACGCCGTGTGCGGCACGCCCGGCGCCTTGCGCCCGCGCATCTCCGGCGGCAAATCCTTTACCGCCGCGTCGAACCCCGCGTGCGCATGCGACTCTTCCAGGAACTGCGCGATCTGCTTGCGCACAACCGTGTCATTCGGCGCGGCCGTCTTCGTTGCTTTCTTTGTCTTCTTCGGAGATGCCATTGGGAGCCTCCCGGGGAGGCCATTCTATTCGTCCGGGCTCTGAATTCCCGCCAGTCCTAATCCATGATCGACCACTCCAGGTACGGACGCGAGATTTCCACGATCTTGTCCGTCGGGAGCTCCTGGTGCATCGGGGCGTCGAATTTCACGTCCACCTTGATGTACGGACATTCCTGGTAGACGTAGGTTCTCTGTGCCGCAGTCGACAAGCCGCCCTCCTCGGTAAACACCTTCAGCAGGTCTGCGCGCGTCATGCCGGGCTTGATCGTTTGCATCGAGCGCAGCGCGCCCGAGATCCACTGCGTGTGGTTCTGGTCGAACCGGGATCGGGGAGGAGCAGGTGCGTTTTGGCCGGCCAGTGCGATTGCCATCAACCCAAGAACAAGAATCGCTGTGATACGAGACATTCGACCTCCTGAAGCGCTCTTGCATCCACATCTGCCAATTCCAGCCAGAGTAGGGCACTGACAGTCAGAACGCCCGGCCTTCCCGAACCTTTCTAGTAAACATTTCCCGCGCCGCGAAGGCCTCAAGAGAGTTAATATGGACGTGCTCTCTAGCGGTCCTCCGTCGTACCCCCAGAAAACCCTCGCCGGCCTAGGTGTGCGCAGATATTGTTATGCGTAGTCAATATGTTGTGGTCTTGGCCGACCACCCCCAAAATGTAGGGTTTTCCACGTTGACGCCCGTTAACTATCAGGGTACATTTGCGTCATTCGGAGCGCCCGGGACCCAGCCTGCCCGGGTCGGACATCGTTTGACGAACGAGCGGCAGACCGTTGTGCGCCTACGCTTCGGGGATGGTGTGCGCAGCGGTTGCCGGACAGCATACTCCGGTCCCTTCTATCAGGACCGGTCAGCAACCGCCGGTATCGGGGCTCGCAACAGGCCCGGTGGCCCGTTGGAGTCGAGGAGACGACGTTGCTCAAACTGAAGAAGCTTCAAATCCTGGGTTTCAAATCGTTCTGCGACCGCACCGAGCTGAAGTTCCACGGTGAAGGCATTGCCGCCATCGTCGGACCGAACGGCTGCGGGAAGTCGAACATCGCCGACGCCATTGCCTGGGTCCTGGGCGAGCAATCGGCCAAGACGCTGCGCGGCTCGCGCATGGAAGACGTCATCTTCGCCGGGTCGCGTGAGCGCAAGCCCACCGGCATGGCCGAGGTGTCGCTCACGCTCGTCGACCCCACCGTCTACGACGGCGAGCTCACCGCCGAGCCTGAGGTCGAGATCCAGGAAGAGATGCCCGCCGACGATTGGGACGAGGCCGCCGTTCGCGCCGCCTCCGAGGCGGAAGCCGAGAAGTACATCGAGGAAGTGCAGCCGGGTCCGGAAGAAATCCATGTCGTGCCAGGGAACGCGCCTGCCGAGGGGACGAACCCGAACGACATTGCGGTCGACGGCGCCACCCAGCCCGATCAGGGACTAAACACATCTCAGGTCGAAGGCGCTCCCGCTGGGGAGAGCGGCGCTGGCGACAGCGCCGCTGCGCCTCAAGAAGAAGGTGTGGGACAGCCGCCCTCGGCTGCGGAAGCCGAAGGCGTGAGCGAGCCGAACGCCCACGCTTCCGTCTCCGGTCCCCACGTCGTCCTCAAGATCCGTCGTCGCAGCTTCAAGACGCGCGAATTCAAGAAGGGCGAGATTATGGTCACGCGCCGCCTGTTCCGCACCGGCGATTCCGAGTACCTGATCAACGGCAAGCTCTCGCGCCTGCGCGACATCCAGGACATCTTCATGGGCACGGGCCTGGGTCCGGAGTCGTACGCCATCATCGAGCAGGGGCGTATCGGCCAGATCCTGAGCAGCAAGCCGCACGACCGCCGCGCCATCATCGAAGAGGCCGCCGGCATCACCAAGTTCAAGACGCGCAAGCGCCTCGCCGAAGCGCGCCTCGAGCAGGCGAAGGCGAACCTCTCGCGTGTGAACGACATCTTCGACGAAGTCACGCGCCAGATGAATTCGCTCAAGCGCCAGGCCAACAAGGCCGAGCGCTATGCGCGCCTGCGCGACGAGATGCGCGGCAAGCTTCGCATCGTCGTCACCAGCAAGTTCACCCAGATGGTGGCCGAGCGCGCGGCTCGCGAAGCCGAACTGGCCGCTCTGACTGCCGACATCGAATCGCGCACGCAGTCCGTGCAGCAGCTCGACGTGGAGCACGGCGAGACCACACAGCGCGGATACGCACTGGAAGCCGAGTCGCGCCGCAACGCCGAGCGCCGCAGCGAGATCGCGATGGAGATCGATCGCGCCACGCGCCGCCGCACCACCAACGAAGAGCGCTGCGCCGAGCTCGCGGCCCGCAGCGTCGCCGCGGACGCCGAATTGGCGCAGACCGTCGCGCAGCTCCAGTCCCTGGAACAGGAGCGCGAGCAGAACCGCGCCATCGTCGAGTCCGCCGCAGCCGACGTCGCTAACGCGCAGGGCGAACTCGAACGCGGGCAGCAGGACGCCGCTTCCGCCGCGTCGGCCCTCGCCTCGATGGAGCAGCAGATCGAGCAGCGCCGTCTCGACGCCATCCAGGCGATGAATGCCGCTGCCGGCGTGCGCAACCAGATTACGCAGGCGGAAGAACGCGCCGCCGCGCT
>Ga0157369_10002070_pt1 | contig 24236 bp, 21 predicted proteins | sample C25metaG_FD_113461 | JGI IMG/M metagenome (GOLD analysis project Ga0157369, IMG submission 113461) | Corn rhizosphere microbial communities from Kellogg Biological Station, Michigan, USA - C2-5 metaG | ecosystem: Host-associated > Plants > Roots > Rhizosphere > Soil | place: USA: Michigan... | reverse complement strand
TCCTGCTGGTCGATGCCGGCCGTTTCCGCGAGGAGGCGACCCTCACGCTGTTGGGGAGCGGTCCGTATCCATCGCGCAATCCGCAGCAGAACATCGCGGATCTGAAGGCACAGGTAGCCGCCTGCGCCAAGGGTGCGGATGAGCTGAGGCGCATGGTGCGTCACTTCGGGCTGCCCGTGGTCAACGCCTACATGCAACACGTCCAGGACCATGCCGCGGAGGCGGTCCGCCGCGTGCTCGACGTTCTGCACGATGGTGAGTTCGCCTACGAGATGGATGACGGCTCCGTGATCCGTGTGCGGATCACCATCGATCGTGCGGCCCGGAGCGCTCGGATCGATTTCGCCGGCACCAGTCCGCAGCGGCCCAACAACTTCAATGCGCCGCCCGCAATCTCGCGCGCCGCGGTGCTCTATGTCTTCCGTACTCTCGTCGATGACGACATCCCGATGAACGACGGCTGCCTCCTGCCGCTGGAGATCGTCATTCCCGCCGGCTCGATGCTGCGGCCGCAATATCCCGCGGCCGTCGTGGCGGGCAACGTGGAGACCAGTCAGACGATCATCGACGCCCTGTATGGGGCGCTGGGGGCTCTCGCTGCCGCACAGGGTACGATGAACAACTTCACGTTCGGCGATGGCGCGCATCAGTATTACGAGACCGTCTGCGGCGGCTCAGGAGCCGGCCCCGGCTTCGATGGCACGGATGCCGTGCATACCCATGCCACCAACAGTCTGCTCACCGACCCCGAGGTGCTGGAGTGGCGGTTCCCGGTCCTGCTCGACCGCTTCGCCATCCGCAGGGGGTCGGGTGGCCGCGGCCGGCACCCGGGCGGCAACGGTGTCGTGCGTCAGATCCGCTTCAGAGAGGCCATGACCGCCGCCATCCTCTCCAACCGGCGCCGGGTACCGCCCTTCGGATTACAGGGGGGTGAGCCGGGACAGCCCGGTAAGAACTGGGTGCGCCGCGTCTCGGGAGCCGTCGAGCACTTGACGGCGACCGCAGTGGTCGAGATGCAGAAGGAGGATGTCTTTGTCATCGAGACGCCCGGGGGCGGCGGATTCGGCAAGCCCGAGCAGTAGGCCGGCCGAGGCCGGCTGAAGTTGCCCAAAGCCGGTTAAGGATAGAGCGGTGCGAGCCGGTTGCGCTCGCGCGCGGCCTTCTCCTGAGACGTCGGCAGCTCGGTGAGCGCCGCCCCGAGCGCGTGACCTTGCCAGGCGCCTCCCGCATAACAGGCTCGATCGAGGTCGCGGAGAAGCTCGGCAACGGTGGTATCCCCAATCCGTGCGGCAATGGCGTTGACGCCGGTCGGGGTCGTGCCCCAATGCGCCGTCGTCCAGGCCATGAGATGCGCTCTCGCTGCATGCGCGTCGTTGATTTCGCAGGCGGCGCGGAAGGCGGAGCGCTCCCGGGAAAGCTCAGGATGGGCTCGGTGTGGGGCGGATGAGCCGGCCGCAGCGGGGGGGCCCGGCGGTGGCGTTTGGGTCCGCGTCGGTCGTGATCGTCGTGACCAGAGCCATGCACCGAGCGTCGTGAGCCATACGGCCGCGAGGGCGATGCTGATCCACTGCCACTGTGACGGTGAGCGCGCGGGTGCCGGTTTCTGAACAGCAGGCGTGGGCCGTGCTTGTTGTGCGGCCGGTGTCGAGAGCGGCCGCGCAGCACGAGCCGGCGGCGCTGCGGTTGCAGTCGCGGCACCGGGCGCGGGCAGAATGGTCAAGGTGCGCGCCGGGACTGTCGTTACCCGAGGCTGGTTGGTCTGCGTGTCCCACCAGCTGACCGTGAGCGCCGGGATCGTGTAACTCCCTGGCGCGTCCGCCATCAGGGCGATGGTCTGATCGCGGCTTCCGACGAGCAGCCCATCCTGCGTCGAGTCGTTGACCTTCGGTTGATCCGGATAGGATTTGAGGCCGGGCGGGATTTCCAACAGCGACGACAGATCGGGAAGCTGCGCCGCGGTCAGCCCCGTGGCCTGCAAGGACACATCCAGGGTGATCGGATCGCCCGCGCGGGCGCTGAGCTTCGCCGGATTCCAGGAGGCGCTCAGGGTGACATTGCGGGCCGGCAGCCAATAGCTGCCGACGGCACTTGTCGGACGCGCCTGCACCGTCAGCACGATAGGCTTGCCGTGCAGGCGAACGGGTTGAATCGTGCGGAAGGCCGGCCCGCCGAAGAATCCGCCGCCAAATGGATCGGAGCCGAAAGGCCGTCGCGGCTGGTTGGCGGCGACCTCCGCATCGAGCACCGGTCCCTGCAAGGTGAGCTTGCCGCTGTGTAGCGGGAAGAGGACGTAGTGGCGGGTGATCACCTGGTACGTGCGGCCGTTGCGCTCAGTATGGCCGCTTTCGTCGGTGCCGACCTGCTTGGCCACGACGTCGCCGTTCTCGGGCAGTTCGAGATCGGCACGGTACAGGAGCGCTGCAGTGAACAGACGTACGGTCAGTTGCACCGCGGCCTGCACATACGGTTGCTCTGACGACACGCTCGTCTCGATGAAGACACTGGGCGCACTCGCTGGTGCCCCATCGCCAGACTGTGTCGTTCCGCCGGGGCCCGTTACGAGCAGCGACAGCGCCTGACTACGCTCGCCGTCCCACGCGAGAGGCGGGATCGTCATCCGTCCGCTGGCTTTCGGCGCCAGAGTCAGGATGACTTGGGTTCTCTCCGAGGCAGCTCCGTTGAGGAGCTCGATGCTGGTGCTGCTGCTCGTGCCGAGAATGTCGAAGTCGTGCTCCAGCGGCGTGACGTCAGGCCGACCGCTCGTCCGTCCGTCGCGCTCCAGAGTCAATTGCACTGTGTCACCGACTGCGACCTGAGAGGCATCGAGTGAAGCCCTGATGCCGGCGCGTGCCTGAACGATTCCCGCGCACACGAGAATCAGCAGGAGTATTGCGCTGGAGCGTCGCGGTCTCATGGCCCGTCCGGCGGCTGATCGCCGGTCCCCTGTTGTCGCACCATGTGCTCGATGAGAAACTTCCGCTGCAGCAGGCCGGCGGGGCTGTCGGGGATCTGCCGCAGCCACTGATCGAGCGCGAGCTGCCGCTCGCTCTCGGCCTGTTGCTTGGGGGTCTGTGTGCCGCTGGCGAGCCGACCGGGAGTCTCGGGCTCTTTTCCGCCGGCTTTCGCCGCCGACTGTGGCGTGCCGTCACGGTTTTCGCCGAGCGCCCGGGCCGCATTGCCCTTTCCCTGCCGTTGCTGCCGCGCGAGCGCCGCGGCGGCTTCCTCCGCATCGCGCCGCGCCTCTCCGGGAGCCTCCTTCGATGTGGCGTTGGGATTCGCCCCCTGAGGCGTGCGGGCTCCGCTCTGATCACTCCCCCGACCGAGCTGCTGTTGACCGGAGTTGCCCGGCTGATGGGCGCCCTGCGGACCGTTGGCGGCCTGTTGGCTGCTGCCGGCAGCCTGCTTGCCCTGAGCTCCGGAGTGCTGCGACCCGGAGCCGTTCTGTCCGTTGCCGCCCGACTGCTGCTGTCCCGATGAGCCCGATTTGCCGCCGCCCTGCCGCCCTTTGGGAGAGGACTGTGACTGTTGCTCCTGCCGCAGGGCGCGCGCGACCAGCTCACGGTTGTGGCGGGTGTCGCCGTCGGTCGGAGCCTGCTTCAGGGCGGCATCGTATGCTGCCAGCGCCGCCTGCAGCTGGCCGGCCTTGGCGAGCGCGTTGCCGCGGTTGTATTCGGACTCGGGATCGTTGAACGGCGCGAGCAGCTTGGCTGCATCCGGATATCGGCCGGCCTCGAGATCGGCGTAGGCGCGCCGCCGCGGGTCACGGAAGCGGTCCGCCGCCTGCGCGGCCTGCCCTGCCTCGAGGAGGGCCTGCGCCTGTTGGTCCTGAGTGCGCCAGAGATTCGACCACACGCTCGGCACGAGCGAAGCGCCCAGGCAGAGGGGAGATATGCTGAGCAGCAGCACCGCGAGCAGCGCTCTCACAGCCAACCCCGCCGGGCGATGAGCGCCGCGAGCAGCAGCAGCGGTGGCAGGAGCCATACGCCGTCATTGAGCCAGCTCGCAAGCTTCACATGTGGGGCAGCGATGCCGGAGGTCATCTCCCGCGAGCGTGCATCGTCCAGAGCCTTGACCAGGGTCGGCAGGCTGGTGAACGGCACGTAACTGCCGCCACCAGCGGTGGCGACGCGCTGCAGGAGGCCGCTGTCGAGATGCGTCAACACGACCTGCTTCTGCGCATCGCGGACGAAGCCACCATTGCCATCCGGCTCGGGAGCGCCGGCCGCAGTCCCCACACCGATGACGCTGACGCCGATGCCCTGTTGCTGCAGCCGCCGCGCGGTGAGCAGGGCGCGCGCCGGGTCATCGAATCCGTCCGTGATCACGATCACCTGCCGATGCTTTCCCGGTGAGGCCTGCAGCAGGCGCTGCGCCTCCTCGAGCGCCGGCGCCAGGCGATCACCCGACTCCGGCATGAGACCCGGAGTCAATGGCCGCGCGAGATTCCGGATCGTCGCGACATCGCTGGTGAGAGGTGCAACGGTGTAGGCCTCTCCCGCGAACGCAATGAGCCCCACCCGGGCATCGTGCGCCGCTGACAACAGGTCATCGACGGCATAGTGCGCCCGCGCCATCCGGCTCGGCGCAACGTCGGCGGCCTCCATCGAAGGGGACAGCTCGAGCGCGACGATCCAGGCGGCCGGCGCGCGATAGGCCGGCGTGATCTGCCGCTGCCACGTCGGTCCTGCGAGCGCCAACACCGCCAGCGTCCAGGCGAGGCCGATCAGGAACCAGGGCGAGCGACCCCTGCCGGCCTCATTCAACCGCAGGAGTGAGAGCAGCTCGCCATCCAGGAGCTGCCGCCAGGGGCCGTCGCGGCCGCGGCGACGGGCCAACCAGATGGCGAACGCCAGGAGTGGCGGCAGCGCCAACAGCCAGTAAGGGTGCAGCAGATGAAAGTGACTCATGAGGTCAGATCCGCACCGCCAGGAGCCACGCGGCCGGAACGCTCAGGAGCAGGGCGAGCGCCAGCGGCCAGGTGAACCATTCGGCCGCGGGCCGCAGCCACTGATCGTGACCTGCGGTCGGCTCGAGCTCATCGATCCGGTGGTAGACGGTCTGCAGCGCCTGTGGGTTGGCCGCGCGGAAGAACTCCCCGCCGGTGATGCTCGCGATCTGCTTCAGGAGGCCGACGTCGAGGTCGGTATTGCCGGCGGTTGGCCCGAACAGAGACTGCTCCTCCTCAGCCCCCACGCCGATCGTGAAGATGCGCAGGCCGGTCTGTGCGGCGAGCCGCGCCGCCTCGAGCGGCGGCATGACGCCCGCGTCGTTGCCACCGTCGGTGAGCAGAATGAGCACCGACTTGTGAATGGGGGCGCCGCCCGTGCGCTCACGCTGGCGCAGCTCCTTGATTGCAAGCCCGATGGCATCGCCGATCGCCGTCTGCGTCCCCGCGACGCCCACCACGGCCTCGTTCAGAAACTGGTGCACCGTCGGGATGTCCATCGAGAGCGGCGCCTGCAGATAAGGGCGCGTGCCGAAGAGAATGAGCCCGATCTGATCGCCGCGCCGGCGGTCGATGAAGTGTCCTGCGACGATCTGCACGATCTCCAGGCGGCTGACACCGCCCATGTCCTGGGAAGCCATCGACCCCGAGCAGTCGATCGCCAACATGATCTGGCGGCCGCTCGTCGGGACTGGTAGCGGCTCCCCCAGCCATTGCGGGCGCATGGCGGCGAGAACGAGGAGTGCCCACACGGCCGCGAACAGCGCGAGCACTGAGCGCGACAGCGTTGCAGCCGCAGTCGGCGCGGCAACCGAGGTGGCGAATGGCAGATACAGGGCCGCGCCGCTCGGCTGAGCGGTGCGGCGCACCCTCAGCAGGATCCAGGGTAGAGGCAGCAGCAGCGCCATCCAGGGCCAGGCGAGATGGAACATCAGCGCTGCTCCGCAAGCGACGGACGGGCCGCATGTTGGGCCGCCTGCCGCGCATGTCGGACGAAGGCGTCCGCCCCCTCGAGCCAACACTCGCGATCATCGCTCACGCTGCCGCCGAATGCGGTGCAGAGTAACGATCGGCCCGCTTCTCCCGCGAGCGGGCCGCCGCCCTGAGCCCCGACGAATGCCAGCCAGGCATCGCCCGTCAGGCGGGCCACGCGCGCGCTGCCAAACACTGCAATGGCGAACCTGCGCATCAGGCTCTCGATGGCGCGCGCGCTCGTCACGAGATCGGACGCGTCCCTGCGGATGACGCGCAGCTCGCGCAGGGCCGCGCGGCGGCTCCTGCGGTACGGGTCACGCCACCACCAGACACCTGTAGCCGTCGCTGCGAGCAGCAGCGCGCCCGCGATCCACCAGCCGGGCGCAGGTGGCCACCAACCCGGCGGAGCGGGTGCGTGGGCGGGGGCGAGCTGTGCGAGCCAGGAGGGTGTCATGCCGCTGACTGCCGGGCCCGAAGCAGCGGGCGAAGAACCCGATCGGCCAGCTCGCGGGTATCGAGCCGGATCACCGGGGCCGCATTGTGTTGTGACAGGTCGGCGATGCGCGCCTGACGCTCGCGCCAAGCCTGGCGCCAGCGCTCCCGCACGCGAGCGCCTTCCAGGATGCGCAGCCGGCCGGGCAGGCCGGCGCGGAAGCGGCCGTTGGGCAGCCCTTCTTCCTCCAAGGGGTCGGTGACCCAGAAGAGTCGCAGATCGCCGTGTGCGGCGAGCGCCGTCCAGAGGCTCTTTGCCTCTTCCCGCAGGCCGGCGAAGTCGCTGATGGCGAGGATCTGACTGCCGGGACGCGCGAGCGGCAATAGGGCGCGCAGCGCGCCCTCCAACGCGAGCGGAGCAGGCTCGCCCGGCGCCTTGGGTTGGGACTGCAGCAGCGCATCCAACAGGGGCAGGACACCCGTCTGGCGGGCGCGGGCCGGGAGGATGCGTGTCTCGCCGGCGCCGTGGGCGATCACTGCGCCGACCCGGTCGCCGCCGAGCGATGCGGTCCAGGCGAGGAGCGCCGCGGTGCGCGCGACCAGCGCCGATTTCAACTGCCGGCGTGTCCCAAAGAAGAGTCCGGGCTGCAGGTCCACGAGCAGCCACACGGGACGCTCCCGCTCCTCGCGAAAGAGCTTGGTGTGGGGCCGGCCGCGCCGCGCCGTGACGCGCCAGTCGATGTTGCGTGGATCGTCGCCCGCGACATAAGGGCGGACCTCCTGAAACTCCAGCCCGCGTCCGCGCTGCGCACTCGAGTGTACGCCGAGCGGCGCCGAGCGCGCCGCCTTGCGGCCGTGCAGCGAGAGTCCATGCGCGGCACCGCGCAGCGCCAGCAACTCCTCGAGATCCGGAACGATCATGGAGCTGGGACCCGACTCAACAACTCCTCGATGCAGGCCTGGGCCGACACACCGCGTGCCTGCGCCGTGTAGTCGAGCAACAGCCGGTGGCGCAGCGCATCGGGAGTGATGGCCTGCACGTCCTCCGGTGTGACGAACTCGCGCGCATCGAGCCATGCGAGCGCCCGCGCGCCGCGCTCGATCGCGATGGCCGCGCGCGGGCTCGCGCCCCAGCGCAGCCACTCGCGCAGCTGCGCGCTGTAAGGCTCCGGCCGTCGTGTCGCATCTACGAGCGCGGCGATGTAGTCGGCGACAGGCTCCGACAGTGTGAGGCCGAGCACCTCGCGGCGCGCGGCAAACACGCTCTCCTGCGAAATGCGATGCTCCGGCGGTGACAGCTCCTGGCGGGCGATGGCCTCGCGCCGCGCGAGCGCCATGATCGCGAGCGTCGTCGCGCGGTCGGGATAGTCGACGCGGGTGTGCAGCATGAAGCGGTCGAGCTGCGCCTCGGGCAGTGGATACGTGCCTTCCTGCTCGATCGGATTCTGAGTCGCCATCACGAGGAAGAGTTGCGGCAGCCGGTAGCTCGCCGCTCCGACGCTGATCTGTTGCTCGGCCATCGCCTCGAGCAGCGCCGATTGCACCTTGGCCGGTGCGCGGTTGACCTCGTCGGCGAGAATCAGGTTGTGGAAGAGCGGCCCGCGCTGAAAGCGAAAGACGCCTTCCTCGGGCCGATAGATGTCCGAGCCTGTCAGGTCGGCGGGCAGCAGGTCGGGTGTGAACTGCAGGCGCTGGAAATCGGCATCGAGGGCCTGCGCGAGGGCCTTCACGGCGCGGGTCTTCGCGAGCCCCGGCGGACCTTCCACGAGCAGGTGGCCATCGGCGAGGAGTGCGATGAGCAACCGCTCGACCAGCGTCACCTGCCCGATGATCTGGCTGCCCAGATAATCCCGCAACCGCATGAAGGCGGTGTGGGTGGCGCTGCCCGTGCGGACGGGCTTCGCGGCGAGGGGGCTCGAGCCGGCTGTCATCGTAAGTGTCCTCACTTTTGTCTGTGGAGCGTAGCAAACGCGGTGTGATTGCCGCAGATGCCGCCGGATCGCTGCGGCGATCCAGCTTGGCCCGGAGCCGGATTGACCGTGGGTCGGCGGCCGGGTTCCGTGAACATATTAACCGGCCGGAGGGTACCCATTACCCCGGGTGGGGAGCGCGGGCGTAGAATCTGCTCGCTCGAACCACTACCTTCGCCGACGCCGGTTTACCGTATGGAGGGCGAGACATGAGCGCAGTCCTGCTGGCCGTGTTCAATGACGTCGAGACCGCCGAGCGTGCCCGTCTCGCGCTGTTCCGCGATGGCTTTCCGACCGACCGAATCGAGCTCACCGCGGGTCACGGGCCAGGCCGTGTAGCGGGTGATCCTGCCCTATCGCTGCACGACCGGATCGCACAGTATTTTCGTACGCTATTCGCGCGTGCCGAGGGCGAGCAGCACGCGCATAGGCTCGCTGAGCGGATCGAGCACGGCGCCGCCGCGATCACCGTGCTGCCGCGCGGTGACATCGAAGTACGGCGTGCGGCGGAGCTGCTCGGACACGCCAGTCCGGACGAGCTGCTCGAGCGTGACCTTCAGAACCAGTCGTGGGAGTTCGCGGCCGCACCCCACAACCTGCCCTGGGTTCGCACCCTCTGGGTGGAGTCCGGGCCGGACGCGCCACACTGCGTGTACTGCCGGCTGTTCCCCGGGAGCGCTCACGGCTCGCATTGACCGCTCGCTTCGCGTGTAAGCGCGGGCACACCTTGCGCGCGGCATCGCCCCGCGCAGCCCTCAAACCGGCAGCCGGCGCTCCGCCAGGCTCGCCAGAAGCGCTGCGCCGGCGGGCAGCGCCTCGTCGTTGAAGTCGAACGACGGATGGTGCAGAGAAGGGCTGGCGTCGCCCTTTCGGCTGCCGACCCAGATATAGGCGCCGGGCACCTGCTGCAGCATGAAGGCGAAGTCCTCCGCGGTCGCCGCCGGCGCATCCGCGCGCAACGCCCGGCCGAATAGTGCGCTTGCCGCATCGAGGGCGTGCTGAGCGCATGTCGGGTCGTTGATGGTTGCGGGATAGATCCGCCGGTATTCCAGGGACGCGGTGCAGCCGGCCGCCTTCGCAGTGAGCTCCACCCACTCGCGAAGTGTTGCCTCGAGCTTGTCCTGCACGGCCGGATCGAAAGTCCGCACCGTGCCGAAGAGCTGCACCTGGTCCGGCAGCACGTTGAACGAGGCGCCTCCCTGGATCCGGGTGATCGAGAGCACTGCGGTCGCAGTTGGGTCGATGCGGCGCGGGATGAGCGTGTGTGCGCCGGTCACGATCTGCGCGGCGCAGAGCACGCTGTCGGAAGCGAGATGCGGTTGTGCGGCGTGCCCGCCCGTTCCGCGCACCGTGATCGTGAAGCGGTCGGATGCGCCCATGATCGGGCCGGCGCGCGTGGCAATGGTGCCGGCGGGCAGTATCGGCCAGTTGTGCAGGGCGTAAACCTCGGCGCAGGGGAATCGCTTGAAGAGACCGTCCTCAATCATCGCCCTGGCGCCTGCAAGACCCTCCTCGGCCGGCTGGAAGAGCAGGTGCACGCGCCCATTGAATCGTCGCGTCTCCGACAGGTAACGCGCCGCGCAAAGCAACATGGCCATGTGCCCGTCATGTCCGCAGCTGTGGGCAACACCGGCGTTGGCGCTCGCGTGTGGAGCGCCGGATGTCTCGTGTATCGGCAGGGCATCCATGTCCGCGCGCAGACCGATCGCCCGCTCGGAGTTTCCTGCCGTGATCACGCCCACCAAACCCGTCTTGCCGATGCCCTCGTGCACCTCGATGCCCCATTCCCGCAGGAGCTTCGCGACCACCGAGGCGGTGCGCTGCTCGTTGTACGCGAGCTCCGGGTGCCGGTGCAGGTCGCGGCGCACGGCGCTCATGTCCACCGCCAGCTCGCTGATGCGGGCAAGGAGAGGGGGCTGCGATGTTGATGAGGGTCTGCTCGGGCTCATCGGGGTCACTCGGCTGTCCAAAACTGGATTGTGGCACATCCGGTATATCATTTGACCGGTGAGGTACTTTGCGCTCGTCTGGCCGGCTTTGTGGCGAAAGCCGTTCGAAGCCGCCCTGATATGGCTCGCGGTGACCGCTGCATTCACGTTATTCGGATTGATGGTTGGCCTGCACGCGACCTACGGGCATCTCATCGAGAGCTCGAGAATGGACCGGCTCGATGTCAATGCTCGGTTCCCCGGCGCCAGTCCGCACGGAGTCCTGCTGCCGGTCGCGCTGCGTGATCAGATTGTCCGAATCAACGGGGTCTCGGCGGTGGGCAGCTACTATTGGCTCTGGGGCCACTACCAGACCCCCCAAACAAAAGCGCGCGTCATTGCGGTGGACAGAAATATGCGCGCCGCCTGGTCGGAGTTGCCGCTGACTGCCGCCCAGTGGGATCGGCTCCTCGCGACACCGACCGGCGTCTTTGTCAGCCGACAGCCTGCCGCGAGGCTGGGCCTGCGGGCAGGCGACACATTCCCCCTCATTGCGACAGCAGGGCTGCGTGCGGACCGCACCTCGACCTGGGAATTCCACGTACTCGGCGTCGTACCCGATGATGCGCGAATCGGCGCGTTCATTCTCGGCAACTACGGATACTTGGATGAGTCGCGACCACTGCAGGATCGGGGGCTTGTAATGGGGTTCCGGGTGGCCGTGCGCGACGCTGCGCAGGCCGACGAAGTCAGCCTCGCAATTGACACACATTTTGCCAATTCCGGCACTCCGACGATCACCATTCCTGACAAGGCGAACATGATCCACGCTGTCAACTCAGGAATCCCGATTGCCAGGAGCACCTGGCCGGTAGCGGGCGCCGGAATCTTCATGATTCTGCTGCTGACCGCCAATGGGATCGCGCAGTCGGTGCGCGAGCGGATGCCTGAGTTCGCCGTGCTTGAGACGTTGGGATATCCGAACACGAGCCTCATGGCTCTAGTGTTCGCGGAGGCTGTCATTCCGTGCATGGCCGGCGCTGTTTTCGGCACCGCTCTCGCAGACATAGTAGCTCGGTTGCCAATGCACTACCTGCCGCGCGGCCTCTCCGGCATATCGCCGCCCACACTGTCCGCGGCAGTCCTGGCCGCGGCCATTCTATGCGCGCTGGTACTGGCTGCAGCGGGCGCCGCAATTCCGATGCTGAAGCTGCGTCGTATGAGTGTCACCGACGTCCTCGCAGGACGCTGAGAGAGTGCGCATCCTGATCCAAATAGTGGTGGTTCTGCGCCTGGCATTCGCGAGCTTGCCCCAGCGCAAATGGTCATCGCTGGCGATTGTTGGCACCATGGCTTGCGTCATCGGCGTGTTGCTAGCGATGCTTTCCGTCACGAGCGGGTTGTTGCGCGCTTACAGTGCCGGCAGAGACTCGCGGCTCGCGCTCGTGCTGTCACCCGAAACCGACACCGAATACGGCAATGCCATTCCGGCGAGCGATGTCGGAACGATCCTGGAGGCGCCCGGTATTGCAGAGGGAACCGATGGGCGGCCTTTGGGCGATGCGGAGGTTCTATTCTGGGTTCCGCCGGTGAAAGGGTTTCTTGTCGGCTCGCCTGAATTGCGGGGCATCGGTGCCGCGGGTATTGCGCTGCGGCCGAGCCTGAGAATCGTCGAGGGGAGGCCGTTCCGCTCGGGCCGGCAGGAGCTGATCATCGGCGTAGGTGCTGCGCGGGCGTACCACCTGCACTTGGGGGACGAAATGAGGCTGCCCGGCGGAGAGTGGCCGATAGTCGGAGTTTTCACCGACGGCGGCAGTATTCTGGAGGGACAGCTCGTCGCAGATGCGCTTACGTTGATGTCCGCAGCGCATATGTCTGGCTATGGGAGCGTCCTGGTCAGGCTCACGCAAACCGACGCATTCGACGCTTTTGCGCGCTGGCTCACGACCAACCCGGCACTCAAGGTAACCGGGGAGCGACGGTCACACTATGTCGCGCGGACGGTAAAACTGTATGCAGGGTTCTTCACGGAGCTCGCGTACATCATCGGCACGATCATGGCGCTCGGGGCGTTGTTCGGCACAGTGAAGCTCACTTACGCGGCCGTAAGCGCGCGCACACATGAGATTGGAACCCTGCGCGCGATCGGCTATCAACCCTTTCCTGTCGCTGTCTCAGTACTCCTCGAGACAGTCATTCTGTCGCTCGCTGCCGCGCTGCTCGGCGGCACGGCAGCCTGGTTACTGTTCAATGGCAGGCAGACTGCGGACATCCACAATGTATTCGAGCTTTCGGTCTCGGCGCGACTGTTTGCGGTGGGCGTCACGTGGGCACTGATTATCGCCATTGTCGGCGGATTTCCGCCTGCCATTCACGCCGCGCGGCTGTCGGTTGCGGATGCACATAGATCCGCATAGCGGATTTGACTCGCTTGCGTGAGGCAGAGGGCGTACGACCGTAACTCACCCCGCCGGCTGGTGCGTCGTGCCGATCGGTGCAGCTCCGTGATCCTCTGACGGCTCGGCGATCAGAACCTTGCTCACCTTCGGCCCGACCCAGCGCTCGATGTCGTCGATCAGGGTGAAGCCTGCCGGCACCACGATCAGCGTGAGCGCAGTGGAGGTGATGAGGCCGCCGATCACCGCGATCGCCATCGGCGCGCGGAACTCGTCGCCGATTGCGAGCGCGACGGGAAGCATGCCCGCGACCATGGCAACGGTCGTCATCACGATCGGCCGCGCGCGCTTGTGGCCCGACTCCATCAGGGCCGTGTATCGATCCTTACCCGCGCGCATCTCCTCAATGGCGAAGTCGACCAACAGAATGGCGTTCTTCGCGACGATGCCCATGAGCATCAGGAACCCGATCATGACGCCGAGCGACAGCGGCTTCTGCGTCAGCCAGAGGGCGAGCACTGCGCCGCCGAGCGACAGGGGAAGCGATGACAGGATGGTGATCGGCTGCAGCACGCGCACGAAGAGGAGCACCAGCACCGCGAACACCATGAGGATGCCGGTCACCATGGCGATGCCGAAGTCGGTGAAGAGCTCGCTCATGAGCTGCGCGTTGCCGGTCTCGACCAGCCGCACGCCCTGCGGCAGGTTCTTCAGCAGCGGCAGGGCGTGGATCTCCTTCATCGCCGTGCCGAGCTCGATGCCGTTCAAGTCCGCATCGATGGCGACGCGCAGGCTCTGATCGTAGCTGTGGATCGCCTGCGGCCCCTGGCCGAAGCTGAAGTCGGCCACCGCCTTCAGGGGCACCGTGCTGCCGCTCGAGGTCGGGACCGGCAGGTTCTCGAGAGCGCTGAGGTCCTGCCGCGCGGTGCGCTGCAAGCTGACGAGGATCGGGACCTGACGGTCGGGTAGGGTGAACTTGGCGTCGTTCTGCACAAGGTCGCCGAGCGTGCCGATACGGATGGTATCGCTGATGTTGGCCACGGTGACGCCCAGCCGCGCCGCCAGATCGAATCTCGGGCGGATGAGGATCTCCGGCTGCGGCAGATCATCGTTCGAGCCGACATCGACGATGCCGGGAAGCGTGCGCATCTCCTCCATTACCTTACGAGCCGTGCTGGACAGGAGCTGCAGATCCTCGCCCGTGAGGTCGATTGTGATGGCGTGGCCGTCCGAAGAGCCGTTCTGCGTCTGGAAGTACATCCGCCCGTCCGGAATGCCCTTGAGGAGCTTCAGCATCCGATTCTGCCATTGCGTCTCGCTCACACTGCGCTTGCTGCGAGGCACCATCGTGATGTAGAGATTGGCCGCGTTGATGGCACCATTGTCGCCGACCGACTCGTCGACGCTGAGCACTTCGGGCTGGCGGGCCAGGATCCCGAAGGCGGCATCGGCGACTTTCTTGGTGTCGGCCAGCGATACGCCAGGAGGCAGGTCGATGTGCAGCGCCGGGCTGCCGTCGTCGGAATCGGGGATGAAGGATTTGGGCATCATCGCGAGCCCGATCACCGAGATCGCGAAGAAGGCGACACCGCAGAGGATCGTCTTCCAGCGGTGGTGTATGCACCAATTCAACACCTTGAGGTAGCCTGCCATGATCGGGCCGTCCCCCCCGTGGTGCCCTGCGGTGTCGGACGTCAGCGCGTAGGCTGCGATCACGGGCGTCAGCAGCCGGGCGACGAGCAGCGAGAAGAACACCGCCGCTGCGACGGTGAGGCCGAACTGCTTGAAGTACTGGCCGATGATCCCGCCCATGAAGCTCACCGGCATGAACACGGCAATGATGGTGGCCGAGGTCGCGATGACGGCGAGGCCGATCTGGTCGGCGGCATCGAGCGCCGCCTGGAAGGCGCTCTTGCCCATGCGCTTGTGGCGCACGATGTTCTCGATCTCGACGATCGCATCGTCGACGAGGACGCCGGAGACGAGCGACAGCGCGAGCAGGCTCACCTGGTTGAGCGAGAACCCGATCCACTGCATGAAGAGGAAGGTCGGGATGGCCGCGAGCGGGATGGCGAGCGCGGAGATCAGCGTGGCGCGTATATCACGCAGGAACAGCCATACCATCAGCACCGAGAGGATGGAGCCCTCGATGAGAGCGCTCATGGCGGAGTGATAGTTCTCCTTGGTATAGGTGACCCGTGTGAAGGTCATGTTGAGCTTGATGTTGGGATACTGCTTGAGGATGTCAGCGAGCGCTTTCTGCACTCCATTGAGCACCGCGACATCCGATGCGTTCTTCGCCTGGAACACGCCAAACGCAATGGCAGAGCGACCGTTGATGAGATCGAGGCTGCGGATCTCCGCCGCGCCATCGCGCACCGAGGCGATGTCGGCCAGCTTGGCGAACCGCCCGCCGGGCAGCATGATCTGGGTGTCGGCAAGTTGCCGCACGGTGTCCGCACCGCCCATCACCCGGATCAACTGCTCGCCGTTGCCGAGGTCGGCCTGGCCACCCGGCAGGTCGATGTTGAGATCACGGAGCTGGTCGTTGACCTGCGCCGCGGTGATGCCGAGCGCCTGCATGCGCGCCGGGTCGAGCTCCACGTTGATCTGGCGGTCGACCCCCCCGAAGCGCGTCACCTGCGCGACTCCCGGTACAGTCAACAGACGCTTGGTAATCGTGTTGTCGATGAACCAGGACAGGGCCTGCGGCGCCATTCCGGCTGCGGCGATGTCGTAGTATACGATCGGGCCACCGTCGAACTGGATCTGCCGCACCTCCGGCGGCTGGATGTCCGCGGGCAAATCGACCTGCACCTGGGTCACCGCATTGCGCACGTCCGCCACTGCGCGATCGATCGGCGTACCGATGCGGAACTCAATCTGCAGGTCCGCCGCGCCTTCCTTGGCCACTGAGTAGATGTGGTTGATGTCGCTGATGCTGGCGATTGCAGCCTCGACCCTGCGGACGATCTGCGTCTGGACCTCCTCAGGCGCCGCGCCGGGCTGGCTGATGCTCACCGAAACCATCGGGAATGAGATGGGCGGCTGCAGGGTCACCGGCAATCGTATGAACGCCACGGTGCCTGCAAACAGCAGCACCGCGAACAGGACCATCGGCAGAACCGGATGCCGGATGGCCCATGCGGAAATGTTCTTCATGTCTGCGGCGCTCCTACCGAGGCGATGCTCACCTTCTCACCGGAGTGCAGGAAGCCGCCATCCATGGCGATCACGTGCTCACGGCCTGACAGACCATCGGCAATGACCACGCCGTTGGGGATGACGCTGCCTACATGGACCGGGCGTCGCTCCACTATGTCGTCGCGACCCACCACATAGACGTATGATCCTGCGTTGTCGGCCATGACCGCGGTCTCCGGGAGGACCGGGCGCTCCCCCCGATCGAGCGTCACCATGCTGCGCGCGAATCCGCCCGGCCGCAGCGCGGGATCGGGACGCAGCTCGATGCGCACCTCGCCGAGGCGGGTCTGGGGATCGATCACCGCGCCGAGCAGCCAGATGCGGCCCATGAACGGCTTTGAATCACCCACCAGATAGACGGCTGCCGATTGGCCCACTTTGAGACCGGCCATGTCCTGCTCGGCGACCTGGCCGATCATCTCGACCTGACCGGAATCCTCGAGCTGAAACAGCGGCGGACCGCCGGAGCCGGCGATCTGCCCGACCTCCGCGTTGCGTGTCAGGACGATTCCGTCCACGGGAGCCACGATGCGCGTGAGAGCGAGCTTCGCGCGCATGACGGAGGCCTGCGCCCCGACCACTTTGACGTTGGCCGCATCCATGATGGACTGGGCGTGGAGCTTCTCGATGTCCTGGGCCGAGAGACCGCCCGAGGGACCGATCTCGGCGCCGCGCCGATACTCGGCGGCGGAGAGCGCGGCCTGGGCGCGGGCCTGATCGAGCGCCGCGCTCAGCTGCGAGACCTGCGGCGCGAGCACCGAGTCATCGAGCTTGGCGAGCAGTTGGCCGCGCTTCACGCGATCGCCCACCTGCACGTACACCCCGACGATCCTGCCCGTGTCCCCGGAGTTGCCGATGGGCAGCTCGTGACGAGCCTCGATCGTGCCGGTGAAGGTCACCTGGGTTGCAACGGGCTGCACGCCGGGCGTCATCACACTCACCAGTGGAACCGAGGTCCGGTCCGCCAGGGGCGCGAGGGGCTTGGTGGTGGAGGCGCGGCTCATCCAGATGGCAGCGCCAACGGCGACGACCACGACGGCGCCTGCGGCTCCGAACAGCCATTTGCGCCGGGGGTTGGCCCGCACGGGATCGAACACCAACACCCTGGATTGGGTGTCTTCTTGCAATTGAGCTCCCACGAGACCTCCTAAATCAATCCGGCGCCTTTGGGTACCCGCACGACCACCGTGCCGGCGATCTTGTCGTGCCATGCCTGATGCTCATGATCGATCGCGATCCAGATGAAACCCAGGCAGGCGATCACGAGAGAGAGGAAGCAGCCGAGTGCCCGGACGATGGCGGTCACCCAGTCGAGCGGGCCGCCGCCGATGCGCACCACCTTCAAGTCGCAGACGATGCCGCCGACCGTGGTGCCCTTGAGCTTCCACATGATGGCGCCGTAGGCCGCGAGCAGCACCAACAGCCCGCCGGATCCGTGGTGCAGCCAACTCATGGCGACACCGACCAGGATCAGGTCGATCAGCAGGGCCAACATCCGGATCCAGAAGCCGGCGCGAGGCAGCGTGGCCACATCGATCATCATGGGGCCCGCGGCCGCAGCCGCTCCATGAGGCGGCGGGGGAGGCATATTGGTGTCCATCTGTGCTCCTGGAGATGCCGTGTCTGCGGCCGCGCCGGCGCCTGCCGCATCGGCGGCCGACATGCTCGCGCCGGGCGCGTACGCGGCTGCTGCAGCGCTGGACCCCGTCGCAGGCGATGCGCCGCCAGGTACTCCGGGCCGGCTGCCGCTAATGGGAGGCTTTACCTGTGGCGGCCGGATCGCGATCAGCAGCGTGTAGATCACGGCGCCGAATCCGAACACTCCGAGCAGCACGTAGACCAACATGCCGAGTACCGGAACCATGTAGAGCGCGAGCGCCAGGATGCCGCCCACCAGCACATCGAGCACGGGCTGTGCTGCGAGTCCGGTGTGGCCAAGCCGCAGGCACCTGCCACCGAGCCATCCGAGCGCGACGATTCGCCCGAAGACTCCCGCGCAGAACAATCCGATCCACAGGAGCGGAATCACGGCGATGCCGACCACCGTGATCACGAGGATCATCAGGACTACCGGCAGGAGCAGCGTCGCGAGGACGGTGGCCAGAATCGACGGGCCGGGATGTGCCTCCAGCGTCTGCACGCAACGGTGCACGCCGTCGCGAAATACTGCCGCAATCAGCAGGTAGAAGGCGAGCGTCGCGAGCGCCAGCCACCAGGCCCAACTCACATCCGAGCTGGGCGCGAGCGGCCGGCCGTAGAGGAGGCACTCCTTGAACCAGGCGTGCAGCCCCTCGACGTTGCCGAAGAGCCCCGAAAGGACATGCGTGGTGCTGCCCTGCACGACCGCCGTGGGGCTGCGCTCGAGCCTCCCCATGACCGTGGTCACGTCGCCGCCGACGACCGCCTGCGGGCCCAGCGTTACGTTGCCCAATACCGCGACGACATCGCCGTTGACCTTGCCGTTGATGTATGCGTCGCCCAATACCGCTACCGCACTGTCTCCGGCGCTTCCATTCAATGTCACATCGCCGAGGACTGCCACGGCGGAGTCGGACACATTGCCGTCCACCTTGCTGGAGCCCAGGACCGATACAACGGCCTCGGCGCTCTCGCCGGCGGGAAGTACGGAGCCGTGTCCGACCGATACGATGCTGCGGTCGGTCTGCCCGGTAGAGTCGTCGCTGTCCTGCGCCTGCGCCGTCATGACGCAGCCGAGGAGGCATGCGAGCAGGACGCCGGACAACAGCCAGCGGAGAGTGTTCTTCATGTCAGGTGAGCCTTGGCGTATTGCGGCCTCGGGTAAAGGAGCGAGTACCCGACCGCGATGAGCCCGAAGAGGGATGCGTAAAGAGTTGCCGCGGCGATGAGCCCGCCGAGGAGCCACTCGCGCGGGATGCTCTGGATGATGTGGGCGGTGATCGTGCCGAATGACGCGGCGACCTGAGCTGCGCCCCGGAGGCTGGTGAGCGGTCCTGCTGCCACGGAGACTGCGTGGCCCGCCAGCCAGAGTGAGAGGATCCAAACGAGCGGTACGCATACGGCGCAGCCGGCAATGACGGGAATGCGCACCGAGGCAGGCCAGGTCGCGATTCCCCGGCGCCACCACGGCAGCCGCGCGCGTGCCGCGAGCTCGCCGAGCACCCGGGCCTCGAGTGCGGCCGGCGCCCGCTGCAGCGGCTGCTCTCGCAACACCTGGCCGACCAGGCGCTCGAGTTTTTCGTCAATCTGATCGCGTGAGCTCATGACTGTGCACCCCGCGTGTTAGGGGGGAGTCGCGGCCGATCACTCGGGGCACCGACACCGCTTTGAGCGAGGAGGCCCGCCATGGCGACTCTTCCCCGGAGGATATCGGTCTTGACCTTGGCGAGGGAGATGCCCAGCCGGTCCGCGATGTCCTGGTAGGGCATCTCCTCGTAATGATACAGGACCAGCGGAACGCGCTGATGATCCGGCAGGCGCGCAAGCGCCTGCTCGACCAGCGCCGAGCGCTCGTCGGTCTCCAACTCGGTGAGGACGGTATCGAACACGGCAGCGGCCGGCTCGAACTCTTCCTCGCGGGTGTCCTCGGAAAATATCTCCGAGAACAGACGCCAGCGCTTGCGGTGGCGGGTGAGGTGGTTGAGCGTCAGGTTCGTAGCCACCGTCTTCAGCCAGCCACCGGCCTTCTGGCTCGCGCGCAGGTTCTCGAAGCTCTCATAGGCGCGCAGAAACACTTCCTGGCTGATGTCCTCAGCCTGAGCCGGGTTGGCCGTCAAGCGGACGGCGGTCGAGAAAACCATGTCCTGATAGGCGCGCATGAACGCTGTGAACTCATTCGGGTCGATGGGCCGGGAGCTTGCCAGGTGCACGGGTGTGTCATCGTTTCGGAGCAAGAACACGGCGGCCGGCGAAAAGTTACAGGCCTGGCACCGCCGCGGGCCGCGGCTAAGGTTAAGGCTACCTCACGGGCGGGCCGGCCGCCCCGGACATAATCCCGGCCAGGGCCATAGATGCTCCGCAGGTCCTGGAAGTTGCAATCAGAGGGCTGCAGTCGGGCCGTACACCATGTAGACGTCGCTGCGCTCGTAGTGCGATGGAGCCGGGCGTGGCGCATGCACGAACCCGGCGGACTCATAAAGCGCGATCGCGGGCTTCAGCTTGCTGTTGCTCTCGAGGAAGAGCTCCCGTGCGGCGAGCGAGCGGTACGCGGCGACCGCGGCCTCGAGGAGCCTGCGGCCGATGCCAAGCCCCTGGTGGCGGCTGGTCACGGCCATTTTCGAGAGCTCGTAACGTCCCTCGCCGGCCTTGAGCAATGCGCAGGTGCCCACGATCTCGTCCTGGTAACGGGCCAGGAAGATTGCGCCCCCCTCGCGCAGGATCTCGAGGGGCCGCGAGAGCACCTGCTCATCGATGGGCTCGACTCGAAAATACCGCGCGAGCCATTCGAGGTTCAGCCGCTTGAAGTCATCCGCGTAGCGCGCCTCGAAGGGGACGATCTCGACTGCGCCAGGGTCCGCGAGGCGGGAGCGGATGCGGGCGGCAAAGCCGTGGGCTTCCAGCGCCCGGTCAACCGCCGTGAGCTGTTGCGAGAGGGGGTGGTCCGACTCGAGATCGGCCACTGCCGCGACGATCGCCCTCCATACCGGCTCCAGGCGGGCCATGACGCTGCGGCCGTGCGCCGAGAGCGAGAGCAGGCGGCGCCTGTCGTCCTCGGGATCTGGCGATTCCTTCACCACACGGTGGCGCAGGAGCTTGCGGCTCATCTGGCTCACGGCCGGATGGGTCTGGCCCAGTTTTTCCGCAAGCTCCGAGATGCCGAGCGAGCCATGATCGCGCAGCAGGAAGAGAATGGGAAAGCAGCGGGACGGCAGGTCGACCCCCGCACCGCGGTAGACATCGTCCACCCCGGCATAGAGCGCCTCACTCACCTTGCGCAGCCGGGAGCCGAGAAGGAGTGAGCCGTAGTCATGCAGAGTTGTCGCCACGAATGTCTCCCCGGAGTGGCTATGTGGAGACCGGGCCGGTCAGGCCGGCTGCGGCACGCTGGAGCCTGCCGGCAACACGACTTCGGCGTCGGGGCGCCGCAAACGCGCACCACTGGTCAAAAGGACGCCCTGACTGACGGCAATCCCCATCTCCAGGCTCTGGGCAATGCGCTCTGCGCGCTCGATGAAGTGGGCGGCTGCCACCGGCTGGCATACGTCCTGTGCGGCCTCCCGGAAGAGCTGCAGCCAGCGGTCGAAGTGCCGCGCGTCGACGGGCAGCGGCAGATGCTTCTCCATCGGCCTGCCGTGGTAAATCCCGGTCATGAGGGCTACGGACGACCAGAACTGGCCCATGCGTACGAGGTGCGGCTCCCAGTCGGCCACCCGCTGGTTGAACACCGGCGCGAGGACTTCATCTTCGCGCACCTTGGCATAGAACGTCCGCACCACACGGTCGATCATCGCTTCGTCGATACCCGTTCGCTCCCTGATCTCCATCGAAATGCGCAGCTGCCGCTCCGTCATGATTCGTCCACCAGAACCCTTGTGCGAGGGGCGGCACTATATCCGTAAGTACTTACGCGTCGCAACGCGCCACGACCGATGGCGTCATGCTCCGATGAGCGGTTCTTACCGGCCGCCGGCCACGTCGAGGACGGATCCGGTCACGTAGGAGGCGGCATCGCTCAGCAGCCAGACGATGGCCTCGGCGATTTCCTCCGGCTTGCCCGCCCTGCCTACCGGAGCTGCGGCGCCGAGCTTCCGGGCCCGATCCGGATCGCCGGAGCTCACGTGGATCTCGGTCTCGATGAGGCCCGGTCTCACTGCATTGACGCGCACGCCTTCCGGTCCGAGCTCCTTCCCGAGCCCGATCGCCAGGGTGTCGAGCGCCGCTTTGGAGCCGGCGTAGTCGACGTACTCGCCCGGCGACCCGAGGCGCGAGGCTGCCGACGAGACGATCACCACCGAGCCGCCGTTGCCGCCGCGGCTTCGCGAGAGGACGCGAGCCGCCTCACGAGCGCAGAGGTAGGCGCCCAGGACATTGACCTGGAACATCCGCTGCAGGCGCTCTGCTGTCATATCGGCGAGGCGCATCGCTGGAGCGACGATGCCGGCGTTGATCACCACGCCGCCGAGTGGTCCAAGAGCGCTCTGCGCTTGCCTGAACATGGCAACCACGTCGGCTTCCACCGAGACATCGCCCCGCACCGTCGTTGCACGGACACCCCGTCTCTTCACTTCCGCTGCCGTATCTGCCGCAGCCCGCTCATCGCCGCGATAGTTGATGGCGACCGGCCAGCCGCGCGCCGCCGCGAGAAGGGCCGTGGCACGCCCGATGCCGCGAGATGCGCCGGTTATCAATAGTGTTTGCATACTGGATGTCCGGTCCGCTGCGGGATGTGACGCCGGAGCTGCCGAGGCTGCTCAGCCTCCAAAGGCAGATCGGTTGGTGCAGGCGATCCTGCGTCGCTCATGACGTTGTGTTGCATCCGGCGTGGCCTGCCGCCTCCAGGGTCGCCGGGCGCCGGGATCAGGTATCATTCATTCCGGTGGGTCAACGCATCCGGCATCCCGATCCATCCCCTCATAGCAAGAATTGTGGTGCGCATCAAATGACTGATCGAGCCCATGCCGTTGTCCCGTGCAATGAACCATGCGTCGCATGAGGTCGCCCATTGAGCTTCGCGGCCTGGCGCTGCAGACGGTCCTTTGCGTGCTCAGCATCGGCGCGAGCACGGTGGCGGGGGCGACGTCAGAGACTGGCCTCGCGGCACGGCAATCCCTGGATGATGCCTGGTGGACGGGCCCATTGCTCGCGCCCGCGGCAGGCACGCTGCCGCAAGGTCATTGGCTCGTGGAGCCTTATGTCTACGACGTGATGCCCTATGGTCACTTCGATCGTGACCGAAACCTGCAGAGCACCGGCGCAGCACACTCGATGGGGAACCAGAGCTACGTCGAGTACGGTCTGGTCGATAAATTCACGTTGGGACTGATTCCGCGTATCGGATTTCACGAGTCGAGCGCGGGACAGGACTCGGCGGGATTTGCGGTCGGCGATTTCACCGTGCAGGGTGCTTATGGCCTGACGCCGTATCGGACGGACAGCTGGGTGCCAATGACTGCGCTCGTGATCGGGGAGACGTTCCCGATAGGGAAGTATGATCGGCTGAGCGGCAAGACCGACGGCGCTCTCGGGAGCGGCGCATATTCGACCTCGGTGTCTATTTACTCACAGCAGTACTTCTGGATGCCGAACGGGCGCATCCTGCGGACGCGCCTCGATCTGTCCTATTCGATCTCGCAGTGGGCCTCAGTGCACGGGGAAAGCGTTTACGGCACGCTCGAGGGCTTCGATGGCCGAGCGCGTCCCGGCCCGAGCTTCGTTGGCGATCTGGCTTTCGAATACAGCCTCACCCGTAGCTGGGTGCTCGCCACGGACATCAACTGGGAGCACGACGGCAACACACGGGTGGAGGGAACCTACTCGGCGGCCGCCGGTGTCGTGCCGTCATCTCTGGTGCAGGACTTCGGCTCGAGCGAGATCCTCTATCTGGCGCCCGCGGTGGAATACAACTGGAGTCCCACGATGGGTGTCATCGCCGGTGCGCGTGTGGCCGCCATGGGGCGCAGCACGACTGCAACGGTCACTCCCGTGGCTGCGGTCAACATGGTGTTCTGAGGCGACCGGGCCGGAGGCCCACCAGCCGGCTTCAGGACTCGCTCGTCATGGCGGCGAGCTTTGCTATGGTATTCATGTTGCGTGCGGTGCCGGTCTTGGCCGCCGGAATTACCAGCTTCGAGCCGGCCATGCCATCCGGATAGGCGACGTAAATCTCCCGGGTGCCGAGCGCCAGGCGCTCGGATCGCTTGCCTCTAACCTCCTCCAGCGCATGCGCAGGAGGTGCGGTATCGAGAAATATTGCGACGGTGCGATTGCCCGGTTCCGCCTGGAACGGATTCGCGGCCAGTACCGTGCGCATCTCGTCGGCACTGCGGACGAGAACGCTGACTGACTTGCCGGCATAGGAGGCCAGGCGCTCCTCCAGCAGTCCTTTGATCCTGCGCTCCTTCAGCCTGCTGTTGAACATGACATTGCCTGATGCGATGTAGGTGCGCACCGCGTCGAATCCGGCTGCCTCGCACATTTTCACGAGCGTTGGCATCGGCATCTTGCCGGTGCCGCCGACATTGACCGCGCGCAGCAATGCGACCATGTGGTCATCTCCTCCATCGTACAATGGAATCGTCCGGCAGACCGTACCTGGACTGGGATGTCCTTGCGACGACAGATCTGGTCGAGGCTCTGCGTGAAATGTTGATATGGGCCCGGTAGGATTCGAACCTACGACCAAGGGATTCACTCTGCCCCGACGTTTCCGCCGGGAGTGGACTATCTCTTCACCCGCGAACAGGTGTGC
>Ga0157369_10002068_pt1 | contig 24239 bp, 16 predicted proteins | sample C25metaG_FD_113461 | JGI IMG/M metagenome (GOLD analysis project Ga0157369, IMG submission 113461) | Corn rhizosphere microbial communities from Kellogg Biological Station, Michigan, USA - C2-5 metaG | ecosystem: Host-associated > Plants > Roots > Rhizosphere > Soil | place: USA: Michigan... | reverse complement strand
TCGGCCTCTTCTGCTTTTCTGAGTGGAATACGGGAAATCCGCCAAATCTCTAAGTCTCTAGTTGTTTTGATCGCCATTCCCAGGTTACGCAAGGGCAGAGGGGGCGTGCGCCACGCGGAGACGTACAACCATCGTACGGCCGCCTGTTCATGTCAACGTCATGTGGACGGCTTATGATGTATGCCTTGAGGTGCGTGTGCGTCCCTGTTCAAATTGCGGACATCGAAAGTTCCGGCGAGTGAGGCGTCACGGACTCGTCGACGGCGTGATGGTGCTGCTTGGACTGTATCCGTGGGAATGCGAAAGCTGTCAGCACCGAACCTACATCCGGAGACGCGACAACCACGAGGTGAAAAGCCATAGCGTGGCCTGAGCCTGACCTGTTTCTTCAACATCTCCGATACAAAGTTCAGCCAGCTTAGCGCGCGCGGCATCGGCGAGATCGGCATCGCCGGCGCGCGAGCCGCCATCGCCAACGCCGTGTACAGCGCCACCGGCATCCGCGTCCGGAATATGCACCATCCCTACAAACTTCTATGCACCTGATTTCTCTGCTCCCCGCCTTACAATCGAGCTATGCAGTTCAGCTGGCTCCCGGTGCGCGAAGACTTCGACGATGCCCTTCGCGAAGTGAAGACTCTACACGCGACGGACGCCATCCTTACCCTGCGCGAACTTGCAACGAGCCGTCTCGACCTCGCCCAGACCTCAAAGCTCGACCGCGCCCTACTCAACGCGCTGAAATCGCACCCAAGTCTTCCGGGCCTCGAGCCCCTGCGCCTCGCCATCCTCGGTTCTGCGACCACATCGCACCTTCCTCCCGGCGTCCGCGTCGCTGGCCTGCGCCGCGGCCTGGCTATCGAAGTCTATGAAGCTCCCTACGGGATGTACTGGCAGGAACTCATGACCGACTCCTCCGGCCTCCACGATTTCAAGCCCAATGCTATCGTTCTCGCACACGACGCCCGCCATCTTGCCGCCGCTGACGGCGCGACCGCAGACTCCGCACTCGAACTTATGCAGTCCTGCTGGCGCAAGGCACGCTCCGCTTTCCGCTGCCAGATCGTTCAACAGACCGTCATGCCGGTCCTGCCTGAACTCATGGGCAGCAACGAAGACCGCATGCCATCTTCCCCCGCCGCAGTCCTCAACGAAATCAATCATCGCCTCCCACAGCTTGCCGCTGACGAATCTGTCGATCTCCTCGCACTCGATCACATCGTCCTCGACGACGGTCTCACGTTATGGCACGACCCCGCCATCTGGCACCGCTCAAAGCATGAGGTGCACCCGCGCGCCGCCGCGCTCTACGGCGAGCACCTCGCGCGCCTCCTCGCCGCCGCACGCGGCCGCTCCGCCAAGTGCCTCGTGCTTGACCTCGACAACACGCTCTGGGGCGGAATCATCGGCGACGATGGCCTCGAAGGCATCATACTCGGCCAGGGCAGCGAGATCGGTGAAGCCCACGCCGAGCTCCAGCGCTACGCCCTTCGCCTTACCGAACGCGGCATTATCCTCGCCGTCTGCTCCAAGAATGACGAAGCCAACGCCCTCGCGCCCTTCACCTCTCACCCGGAGATGATCCTCAAGCGCGATCACATCGCGTGCTTCGTCGCCAACTGGACTGACAAAGCCACCAACCTTCGCACCATCGCCAAGACCCTGAACCTCGGCCTCGACGCTCTCGTATTCGTTGACGACAACCCCGCCGAGCGCGCCATCATCCGCCAGGAGCTCCCCACCGTCCACGTCCCAGAGCTTCCCGACGAACCCTCCAACTTCGTCACCACGCTCGCCGCCGCCGGCTATTTCGAAGCTCTCCGTCTTACCGACGACGACCGCGCCCGCGCCTCGCAATATCAAGCCAACGCCGACCGTGAACGCCTCAAAGATTCGGCTACCGACATGGACACCTACCTCCAGTCGCTGCGGATGACCCTCACCGCCGGCCCCTTCGACTCAATGAATCTGCAGCGCATCGTGCAGCTCATCAACAAGACCAACCAGTTCAACCTCATGACCGAGCGCCTCACGGAGCCCGAAGTCGTCGCGCGCATGATCGACCCGCGCTGGCTCACGCTCTACGCACGCCTCACCGACCGCTTTGGCGACAACGGCCTCATTGCCGTCCTTATGGCCCGCATTGAAAACACCGATGCCATCCTCGAAACCTGGCTCATGAGCTGCCGCGTGCTTGGACGCGGCGTCGAGCAGGCCTGTCTCAACCTCCTCGCCACCGCCGCCCAATCGCACGGCGCACATCGGCTCATCGGCCAGTACCGCCCCACCGAAAAGAACAACATGGTGCGCGATCTCTACCCCGGCCTCGGCTTCACTCAACTCCCCGAAACCGACGGCCCCGCGCGCTTCTCTCTCGACCTGCGCGACTTCACTCCACGTTCGGTGTGGATGGAGATCAACCTCCTGCACGAGGCGATGGTAGAACAATAGTCAGCCTAAGAATCAGAATCACCTCCGGACACACCCAAGGCCACAAAGGAAGCACCGATGACCCAGCAGGAGATCTATCCCCGCCTCACAAAAATAATGCGCGACGTCTTTGACGACGACAATCTCGTGGTCCCGCCCGAGCTGACCGCAAATGATGTCGAAGGCTGGGACTCCGTCAGTCACATCACGCTCATCGTCGCCATCGAAGAGGCCTTTGGGATCAAGTTCAAAAGCGCAGAACTCGAGAAGACGAAGAACGTTGGCCAGCTCATTGAACAGATCGAAAAGAAAACGTCATAACCAAGTGGAACGGCCGCATTGACAGACGCATCGCAGCGTGACCGACAGGAGTTTGGCACCGACCTCACCGAGGTCCGGCACGAACCGCTCGCCAGCCCATGGGGCCTTCGCCTCTATGTCGTCATTCTCTGTTGCTTCCCCTTCGCGTTTATCCTCTTCACCCTCTGGTGGGTCACCACCGACAGCTATCTCCGCCACATTCCGTTCCCCTACATCGCGGACACCGGTTACGGCTCCCGTCTCGAACACGCCGACTGCGATGTTGTCATCGACGGCGACTCTACCGCACTCGTTGGCGTCCTCCCGCGCATCATCGAGCAGCACACCGGTCTCAAGACCTGCAATATCGCAGAGGTCGCTGGAATCAAGATGCTGAACGGCATGATGGTGCTCGACGACTACCTCGCGCACAATCGCCGTCCGAAATATCTTATTTTCGTCTTCGCACCCGAGAACCTCAACCCGCCCGCCCAATGGGCCTTCGTCAGTGACTTCGAAGGATGGTTCTATCGCATCCGCTTCCACCGCGACGCCCGCTTCTGGCGAAACACGCTTCACAATCCAGACGATACCATCGCCAATGCCGAACTAGCCTTCCGCAACGGCGTCCAATGGCTCCCGAAATCTCCGCTTCCACCGGCACTCGCAAACGAACGCGACCTCAACGGCGGTCACGTCAGCGAATCCGGAGCTACACTCACTCGATGCAGCGGGGACACCGTCTATCGCAAACCGGATTCCGCGTGGCTCTCCTCTCTTCGCAACACCTACGGCGTCGACGGCACACACGTTCTCATTAACGTCACGCCGATGCCCCCCTGCGATGAAGGCCTGCCCTTCTACCGCGCCCACCTCGCCGGCCTTACCGACAATGCTGTCGACACGCTGCCCATCGACAACTACACCAACTCCGGCCGCCTGCACACCAATGACGCCGGCACAGCGGAGTTCTCTGAACGCATCGCCAATCAGCTCGTTGCCGCCATGAACTCCGGCACGCAAAGAGGAGGCATGTAGCGCGCCATGCTCTTCTCCTCGAATATCTTCATCTTCTTCTTTGTCCCCGTAGCGCTCATCGGCTACCAGCTCCTCGGGCGCTTCGGCCGCCGTGCCGTCTTCGGCTGGCTCAGCCTCGTCTCGCTCTTCTTCTACGGCTACTGGAATCCCAAATATCTCTTTCTTCTCGGCGGGTCCGTTCTGTTCAACTTCGTTGGCTCGCGCATCATCGCGCGCGTCGCGTCGGAGCGCGCCAAGACCACCGCCCTCGTCGGCGCCATCACCGGCAATCTCCTGCTCCTCTTCTGGTTCAAGTACCTCTTCCCACTTCTACACTTCTTCCACGGTGCCGGCTGGCTCTCGCGCAACTATGGCAGCGTCGTCCTCCCACTCGGCATCTCCTTCTTCACCTTCACGCAGATCGCTTACCTCGTCGACCTACGCCAGGGCGAAGCCGAACCACAGAGCCTACTCTCCTACACGCTCTTCGTCACTTTTTTCCCGCATCTCATCGCCGGCCCCATCATTCATCACTCGGAGATGATGCCGCAGTTCAACGCGCAACGTCATAGCGGTCTGCGTGCCGACGACATGGCTGTCGGCACTACATGGTTCCTGCTCGGCCTCGCCAAGAAAGTTCTCATTGCCGACACCTTCGGTCCCATCGCCGACCGCCTCTACCTCGACCCCCACCGCTTCGGCGCGCAGGCCACATGGGTCGGCATGCTCGCCTACGCCGTCCAGCTCTACTTCGACTTCTCTGGCTACTCCGATATGGCGCTTGGCCTCGCGCGAATGTTCTCTATCACCTTCCCCGTCAACTTCAACTCACCCTATAAGGCCGTGAACATCATCGACTTCTGGCAGCGCTGGCACATGACCCTCACGCGCTACCTCAACCTTTACCTCTTCAACCCCATCGCTCTGTCGATGAGTCGCCGCCGCATTCGCCTAGGCCTGAAGGCCTCCAAAAAGGCGCAGCGCACCTTTGGCGGTTTCACGCAGCTCATCACCTTTCCCATGTTCGTCACGATGTTCCTCGCCGGCGTCTGGCACGGTGCCGGAGTGCAGTTCATCCTCTTCGGGCTCGCACACGCGGTCTACCTCACCGTCAATCACGCCTGGCGCGTCTACGTCCCCTCCGACTCCAAACTGCAAAAGCTACTTCCTCTTCCCATCGCTGTCGCCATCACCTTTGCCTGTGCCCTCGGCGGTCAGATCTTCTTCCGCGCTCTCAGCGCACGCGACGCCTTCTACGTCTTCGGCTCTCTCATCGGTCTACACCACGGCTCCGGTCTCGACGGCTTCGCCGGCGTGACCTCGCGTTCCAACTTCGCCCTCCACGCCACGCACGTCTGGCCGGCGCTTGCCGTCATGTTCGCTATCTGCTGGGCGTTGCCCAATACGCAGGAGATCCTCGATCAGGTCGAAGAGTCCGAGCGCACCCTCTCCTTCGGTATGACCCTCCTCCGCTGGCGCCCGAATCTCCTCTGGGCCTCCGCCGTGCTCATTCTCACCACTGCCGCCCTCAGCTACATGTACGCCAGCACCAGCTTCCTCTACTTCCAGTTCTAGCGGGTGCTGATCGATTGCACTGCGGCGAGATGTTAAGGGCCCGACGGGTCTCGGACTTCTTGAACGTTTGTTTGCAATAAGGGCAGAGTATCGATTCATACAGGCTCATCCGCTGCTGTTTGCGGCTTGAATCTTGTCTTACCTATTGCTCGCATACGATTCGAGTGCTATACACAAGGTCCCATGTCAAAAATGTCAGCTTCTCCTGTGCCGGACAGCGATTTCTTCCGTGATGCGTTCAATTCGAGTCCCATCGGCATTGCGGTCGAGACTCTGGAAGGGCGTCCCCTTTTTGTTAATCCTGCGCTGTGCACAATGCTTGCTTTTAGTGAAGCCGAATTGCGAAACAAACACTGTCAGGATTTCTCTCCTCCTGAAGATGCGCAGAAGGACTGGGTACTTTTCCAGAACTTGCGAGCGGGTTCGATAGATCGCTACCAACTCGAAAAGCGTTATTTTCGTCGCGACGGTTCGCTGATATGGGGGCGGCTAAACCTTTCGTTGCTAAGCGGTCGTGCTTCTCCTCTCGTTCTCGCGATGATCGAGGACATTACTGAGCAAAAGAAGGCGCAAGACGCATTGAGAGAACACGCCGCATTGCTGCAGTCACGCGAAGAATTGTTGAAAATCTTCGTCAAGAACGCGCCGGTGGAAGTGGCGATGTTCGACCGTGACATGCGCTATCTTCAGGTGAGCGACCGCTGGTGTGCAGACTACTCCGTTGACAGTTCTCAAATACTGGGGCGCTCGCATTACGAACTTTTTCCTGACATCCCCTCTTGGTGGAAGGAAATGCATCGCCGTGGTCTCGATGGAGAAACATTGCGGTCCGACGAAGACCGCTGGGATCGTGAAGGCGGCGCGAAGTGGCTCCGTTGGGAGATTCGTCCTTGGTCGAATCTGGACAAGGCGCCCGGTGGGATTCTCATCTTCGCGGAGGACATCACTCAACGCAAGCAGATGCAAGAGGCGCTCTCTGATGTGGCGCGAAGATTGGTTGAGGCGCAGGAGAAAGAGCGCGCGCGTATAGCTAGAGAGCTACACGATGACATCAACCAGAGACTCGGACTGGTGTCGATTGGAGTGGAACAACTCCTGGCAAACCCCTCTGAAACTGAACATCGTGGGCTGGAACTCCTCAAGCAAATAGACGAGATTTCGGCGGATGTACATGCCTTGGCGACTGATCTGCACCCCCAAAAGTTGGATTATCTTGGCGCGGTTGAAGGCTTGGGGAGTTGGATCAAGGAGTTTGCCCAGCGCCAGGGCCTGAAAATCGATTTCACTGCCGATCTGCGGTGTTCAATGCCGCCGGAAATTGGTGTGACTTTCTTCAGAGTGCTGCAGGAGGCGCTGCAAAACACCGTCAAGCACAGCGGCGTAAAACGGGTTGAAGTTCAACTACGTGAGGATTCCAAAGCGCTTTACCTGGTCGTCAGAGATTCAGGCAGGGGTTTCGATGTCGAAGCAGCGTCGCTTCGCAAAGGTTTGGGTCTGACCAATATGCGCGAACGCGTGCGGCTGGTGAATGGAACGATCAATATTGATTCAACGCCTAACGGCGGAACGGCAATCGAGGTACGGGTCGCTCTTGAGACTGCACCTTGGCCAAGACGCAACGTAAGCTAACGCTTTCAGGCTGGAATCCCGTTACGGACTCATCTCGCCGCAAAGGCCCTCGGTTGCGGGCGCTCGTGCCAGCTGACGAAGATCCTTCCTTACCAGATCGATCTGCGTCGAAAGGTGTTCGAAAGCTCTTCTCGCTCCGACCATGTCGGCATCTTTCGCAGCTATTTCCAATTTGTTCGCAGCGTCCTGTGCGGCCGAGGCCTGAAATGTTCCGACCGAGCCCTTGAGCGCGTGAGCCGCCCTCTGGACCATAATCGCGTTATCTGATTCAAGCCCCTTTTGGATTTGGCTTTCTTGATTTGCGCTGTCTGCAAGCCATAACTCAGCCATTTCTGTGAGGAGGGCCCGATCTCCCATGACGGAGTCTAGAAGCGACTCGAGTTGACCAATTGCCAAAAACGCTTTCTGCTCTGAATATTGACCCGCATTCCGTGTCTTCGTTATTTCAGATAACGTCCGCTTCAATTCGTCAGTTCGGATCGGTTTCGAAAGATACCCGTCCATGCCCGCGCGTAGACAGTCCTCCCTGTCGCCTTTCATAGCGTGTGCGGTCATCGCAATAATGGGGATATGCTTTCCGGTGCTTGCTTCCGCGGCACGGATGGCCTTTGTGGCCTCCAATCCATCCATCTCCGGCATCTGAACGTCCATGAGTATGAGATCAAATTCTTCCGCCTGAGACCGTCCTAGCGCCTCTCTACCATCATTGACGACCTGCACCTTGTGGCCGAGCTTCTCCAGGATTCTCATCGCCAACGTCTGGTTCACCGGGTTATCCTCCGCGAGCAGAATTCGCAAGGACCCGGCCGGAACCGGGGTGAAAGTCGATGCACCCTCGTATCGTTCACGTTTCCGATCATGTTCGGCCATTGTCGTCGCAATTGCATCGAAGAGCTCGGACTGCTTGATCGGTTTACTGAGATAGTCGGATACTCCAAGCTCACGACAGCGTGCAACATCGGTTGGCCTGGCTGCGGAGGTCAGCAGAATGACTTTGAGCCCTTTGTAGCTGTTTGTTATTTGCTCCGCCACTGCAAAGCCGTCCATATCCGGCATGTGAACATCGACTAGCGCGAGGGCGAAGCTATTCTTCGAATCCACCTTGCCAAGCGCACTCAGCGCTTCAGCGCCGCTCCTCGTCAGCGTCGGCTTCATGTGCCAGCTCATCAGAATCTCACTCAGGATTCGCCGATTGGAGGCGTTGTCATCGACCACAAGGACGGGCAAATCGACGAGGTTGTTAACCTCTTTTGTGAGAGATTCCGATTCTGATTCCCTGATCTCGAACACGACCGTAAAGTGGAACTTACTCCCTTGTCTCACTTTGCTTTCCACCCACATCGTTCCACCCATCAATTTCACCAGTGCGGCGGAGATTGAAAGTCCCAATCCGGTTCCGCCGTACTTGCGGGTAGTTGAGGTATCGGCCTGTTCAAATGCCTCGAAGATCGTCTGTTGTTTGTCCTCAGGAATACCGATGCCAGTGTCCGAGACAAAGAAATGTAAATCGAGGGTGGACTCAGTTTGACTTTGTCGCTCGACGTGCAGCATCACCTCGCCTTTGTCGGTAAACTTGATGGCATTACCGACGAGGTTGATTACGATCTGCCTGAGTCGAATCGCGTCGCCGAAGACGCGCTCTGGCAGATCGACTTGAATGTGGCATCCGAGTTCCAGTTCTTTCTGGTGAGCGCGCGGGGCAAGCAAGCGCACTGTGTCTTCGAGAATGTCACGAAGGTTGAAGTCTCTTTTATCTAGTTCGAACTTCCGTGCCTCGATTTTCGAGAAATCGAGCAGGTCATTAATCAGCGCAAGTAGGGCCTCCGCGGAGTCCCTGATGGTCCCCAGGTACTCGCGCTGCTCGCCCGTGAGCGAGGTGTCGAGCGTAAGCTCGGTCATTCCCACAATCGCATTCATCGGAGTGCGAATCTCGTGACTCATGTTGGCCAGGAATTCGCTCTTCGCTTTTGTCGCTTCTTCAGCGACCCGCTTTGCAGATTCCAGCTCGGCTGCGTAGAGTCGCAACGCTGCTTCTGCCTCCGTGCGCTCGATAAACTGGCCGATCTGGCTGCCAATTGCCGACAAGAGATTGAGCAACTTCGTATCGGGCTGCCGGATTTCGGGACTAAAGAACTCGAGTACCCCGAGCACTTCATCACCGAGCAGAATGGGAAAACCAAACGCGCTACGCAGCCCCTCTTTCGAAGCGATCGGAGCACGAGGGAAGTTAGAGTCTACGGCCAAGTCCTCGATCCAAAGCGGAGCGATCTCCTGCCAAACACGGCCGGGCAGGCCAATGCCGCGATCGAAGGTGTAGGAATGAGTGAGCGCTGAGAACTCGCTTACGTGCGTGGTTGAAATGTGCCAGGTTTCGACACAACGCAAGATGCCTTCTTGCTTATCCAGCTTCCAGAGCGTACCTACAGCCCATCCGAGTGTTTCGCAAACGTTCTTCAGGATTTGTGGCGCCGCTTCATGCAGCGAAGGCGCTTCTGCCAGGACCTTGGTGACGAAGTATTGAGCAAGCAGGAGATCCTCGTCTCGCTTTGTCTCTGTTACGTCGCGGCCAGTCGCATAAAAAAACTGCCCGTCTTCTGGCGCCGCTGCTGTCCAGAGAATCCATCGGAACGAACCGTTTTTGGATAGGCAGCGGTTCTTGAAGTGCATCGTTTTATATCCTTGGAAAACCTTGGCGGCCTCCGCAATCGTCGCCTCACGATCATCCGGATGGACGAGATTGATCCAGGGCAGCGTGAGCAATTCTTCCTTGGTGTAGCCGAGAACATCTGTCCAGGCTTTGTTCACCCGCGTGAAATATCCATCGGCACCGGCAACGCAGATCAGGTCGAGGGCAAGATCGAGCAACTCCGTGACTTCAGTGTCGTGGGAAGTGGGTCCCAATGGTGAGGGTGCGGACATTTCGCTCTCCAAGGGTACGCAGTCTACGCCTAAGTTCATTGACGCTAGCAGCAGACCGACATAGTATTCAACGGTCGCGATGATAGACGATAGCGGAGGTGTCTATTATGTTGGACGAGACCCCAACACAACGTCGAGTTCTAGTTGCGGACGACGACGCAGCGACCCGCCACGGCATCTCCAGACTGCTGGAAAACGCGGGTTTCGAGGTCTCAGAAGCGGCAGACGGGATTGCGGCACTCAACGCTATTCAGCAGAAGGATTTCGACCTTGTATTCCTGGACATTTGGATGCCTCATCTTTCGGGACTTGAGGTTCTGGCGCGCATTCGCATGGGAACAAGGCGACCGAAAGTTATCGTAACGACCTCCGACGACACATCCGAGACTCTGTTACGTGCGGTGAAGGAACAAGCTTACGACTACTTGAGCAAACCGTTTCCTCCGCGCAAAGCGGTCGAAGCCGCGGAACGGGCGTTTTCCGCCAATCAGGAGCCCGCCATTGAAGTATTGTCGGCCCGCCCGCACTGGGTCGAACTTCTGATTCCATGCACACGCGAGGCTGCCAAACGGATTGAAACCTTCATGATGAAATTGGATGCCGATCTTCCTGACGATATGCGCGAAACGATCGCTTCGTGCTTCCGGGAGCTGTTGTTCAATGCAGTCGAATGGGGCGGTCAGCTCGATCCCAATCGAAAGGTTCGGGTGGCTTCTGTTCGTTCGCCGCGAATGCTCATGTTCCGAATCGCTGATCCGGGCCCCGGTTTTTCATTCGAAGGACTTTCTCATGCAGCGGTTGGCCAACCGGAATCTGACCCTACAGCCCATATGTCCGTTCGCGAAGAACGCGGAATTCGCCCAGGTGGATTTGGAATTCTGATGACAAAGGCAGGCGCCGACGAACTTCTATATAACGAAGCGCAGAACGAGGTTATGTTCGTGAAATATCTCGATAACGCCCAAGCCATGCCTGCTGAAGCGGCGGAGTGAATCAATCGTACAAAAAAAAGACCTTCCAATTATTGGCAGTGATGTTAGCTGCCAAAAAGCTACAAACATCGCAGGCACTCGGCTCCCATGGCCCGCGGTACCTCACGAAGTACAGAGGCCGCCTTACGACATAGCGTATGCCGAGCCCTTCGCCAGGTTGCGTCCACATACTTGGTCAGCTCGGCCGTTAGTTTGACCTGAACTCAGGCTCGAGTATCTTCGCCCCGCAGCTTTCGGCAAAGTAAGGTTTACGACAAACGCCATCGGTGCCAACCTGGACTCTTCGTACCGTAGTGCGACCATCCGTAACTGGGGTGAGTTATAACAAGCAGCGCTTGCTAAAAGAGGCACTTCCAGAAGCCGTGGAAGGTGTGGGCTGTGGTCGGGTAGAGGAATCCTGTAGAAAGTGACAGTTGTTTGAGTGTTGGACGAACTCGTAGCTTCTTTTAGGCAAAGGAACACCAATGGGGATGTCCGTACCCAGATGAGGTCAAATTCTCCCCCAAAGGAGAGACCATGAACAAATTCGCGTGGGTTGTTCTATTTGTTCTTGTGGGTAGCGGTGTGTCCCTTTGTGCTGACAGGAAGATCATTCTTCCCCCTGGCGCTAAGCCGGGCGGGAACTACAGCCAAGGCATTTTGATTGACGACACCCTATTCATCTCAGGGCAGGGCGGGGAAGATGCGACCGGGAAAATTCCAGCAGACTTCGAGACTGAAGTGAAGCAATGCCTGAGCAACATTGACGATGTCCTCAAAGCAGCAGGAATGTCGCAGGCTAACGTCGTGAGCGTGCAGGTTTATCTCACCGACCGCGCTAAGTTCCAGCAAATGAATGCGGTGTATACGACCTACTTTAAAGATCCACGGCCCACAAGAACTACGGTAGTTGTTGCGGGCTTGGTTGGACCAGGAAACATCGAGATCACCGTTACTGCCAAGAAATAACGGAGTTCGTAAGGGAGGTATTCACAATGTCCGACAAATCAATGAATTCACGTCCGGAAGATAGCGCAAAGGATCCACTCGGTTCTTCCCTAGAAGATCTGGTTAAGCAAGACATTTCGTCGAACTTTGATCGCCGCGCCTTTTTAATGAGAAGCGCCTTAATCGGCGCCATGGGCGTGATTACAGGCCGCCCTGCTGTCGCCCAGGCGGATAAAACGCCTGTGCCCGCGAGCAAAGAGCCGAAGGGTGTGGCGGGGGGGCCAGGTAATCTGGAGCTTTCTCCCACCCTCGAGGTTGTGAAGGAGCAAAAGGGGCCTGTGCTGACAGTCCTGGATGAGTTCTACAAGGTTGGGCCCGGCCCGTCGAGTTCTCACACCATCGGCCCAATGCGGATTACATATGACTTCTATCAGCGTTGCACCAAGCTACCAGCGGACCAACTCAATGCAGCGACGGCGCTTAAAGTTCACCTATACGGCAGCCTGAGTGCCACAGGTAAAGGACACGGAACTGAGCGGGCCTCGCTCGCAGGATTGGTCGGCAAGGAGCCTGCCACGGTCGATCCCAAGTTTCTCGACAGCTTGCGCGACAACCCTGACCAGACGTTTCCCGTGAAGCTCGGTTCAAAATCGGTGGATGTTTCTCTCAAAGATGTTGTCTTTGACTCACCGAAAGGCGACTTCCCCCACCCAAACACGATGACGGCAAAGCTCCTGGCAGGAGATAAGGTACTGCTTGAGCAGGAATACTACTCGGTGGGTGGTGGATTTATTGAATGGAAGGGATATACACCTCCTAAGAAGAATCCTCCGAAATATCCGTTCGCCACGATGAAGGAATTGAGGCAGCATGCCGAGCAGAACAATCTGACGATTGCCCAGGTGATGTTGGCTAATGAGATGGCCATTCCAGGCAGAAGCGAGGAAGAGGTATACGCCTTTATCGACAAGATCACAGGCGCGATGGTGGCAATCGTGAAATCGGGGCTCAGCATACAGGAGGACGTGTTGCCGGGACCGATCAAGCTTCAGTCCAAAGCTTCGACTGTTTACAAACGCGCCCAGGACGATGCATTTCAATCCGACCGCGGGATCGGGACGTTGTCAGCTTATGCATTGGCCGGCTCAGAAGAGAACGGCCGAGGCCATCTGGTCGTTACCGCTCCGACAGGAGGTTCAGCCGGCGTTCTTCCTGCACTTGTTTATGGACTTGGTGAAGGCGGGCGCAAGCTTCCACAGGAAAAGATCCGCCAAGGGATGCTGGCTGCGGCCGCTATCGGCTACCTGTGTAAGCACAACGCCACTCTCTCCGCTGCCGAAGGCGGATGCCAGGCCGAGATTGGAGTGGCCTCGGCGATGGCCGCTGCATTGGTTGCAACTGCCTATGACGCTCCTCCTCGCGTCGTCGAAAACGCAGCGGAATCGGCCCTGGAACATCATCTGGGAATGACCTGCGATCCTGTTGCTGGATACGTGCAGGTTCCATGTATTGAGAGGTGTGCGTTCGGCGCCGTGAAGGCGTGGACAGCATGGGCCATCGCCAGCAATGAGATCGCATCCAGACACAGGATTGGCCTGGATGAAACCATCACAGCCATGGCTCAGACTGCCAAGGAAATGAACAGTAAGTACAAAGAGACCAGTGAAGCTGGACTCGCGCTTTCCGTGACGCTCTGCTGATCGCGACTGACCTATGGAACTCGATATCACGCCAATATTTCCTACGTTGATTGGTCGGATTCGATTACCAGATGCTGAGGCCATGAATCAGGGGCTGCGATCCCTGATTCTGGCTGAGGAATCGGAATATCCAAGCGTCGGCCGAAGCAATATCGGAGGCTGGCACTCGCGCGCTGATTTCCTTCATCGCTCGGATGCCAACGTTACCGCGTTGAGTTCATGGATTACGTGGGCACTCCGCCGAATGATCTGTTTGACGACAGGCCGGGAAAGCTTCGTTGGCACAGCATCCATCTCGGCATGGGCAACGATCTGTCGAACTGGGGCATACCATGCACCTCATTCGCATCCTGATAGCGCGTGGTCAGGGGTCTATTACGTTGATGCCGGTACCGAGAATCAGGATCAGCCGCTTGGCGGAGTTCTGGAGTTTCTCGACCCGCGCGCCGGAGCAGAGGCTGTGAGTGCACCGGGAGATCTATACGGAGAGCCATTTCGGGTTCGAGCGCAATCTGGATTACTCGTGATGTTTCCTAGTTGGCTATATCACTGGGTTCACCCTTATGCAGGAGAAACACCCCGTATTGCAGTTTCTTTCAATGCGACGATCGGGGCACAGCATGCAGATCATGCTGCCAGCAGCAAAGAATCCGGCTCCTTAGTCGCATCTGAAATTCTTCATCAGACTCCTCCCGGTGACCTTCTTTCCTGCGCCGGGCAGTGACAAGGAAGGTTTAGGTCATGAGGATTACGGGCAAATGGCGCATCTTCTCAGCAACATGTCTATTGGGATTGACGACGATCGCAGGTGGTCAGGCGCCAGAAACTCGGAGCGTTAGTTTGGAAAGCGATGTTGCGGCTCTCAAGACCGAAAACGCCGCTCTACGGGAGCAGCTCAATAAAGTTGAAGAACAGCAAAGGATGCTGCTCGAGGTAGTGAACGATCTCAAGCAGCGGTTGGGCTCGCCTACGACTCCAACACCAGGAGACCCTTCAACTTCCTCACAACAGAACTCCGCTGCCACTGGGGAGCTTGCAACGTCGGTCGGCAATATCCCCGTTCCGCACGCCCGAGCCATCCAGCCGGAATCCGTTACCGTCGCCCGAGCTGCGCAACCGGAATCCTTTCCTTTCGCCCGAGCCGCGCAACCGGAAACTTTTCCTTTCGCACGAGTCGCACAGCCAGAATCCCTTTCTTTCGCACGCGCCGCACAGCCGGAATCCGTTTCCCTCCAAGCCGCGCAGCCGCAACCCGTTCCCGCACTACAGGCGATCGAGAATCGCTATCGAGATGGAATCATAATCGGGGAAGCTCCCGAGGGCGCTGAGGTGCCTTTCCTGCTGAGGTTACAGGGCACTACCCAAGTGCGATATATCAACAGTCTTGACAGCCAAGACACTTTCACCGACCACCTGGGCAATACCTACGCTGTTGATAAGCGCAACGACATTACGGTAAATCGCTCAATGATGGTCTTCGGCGGCTACATCTTCAACAAGAGGGCGCAATATAGCTTCACCATCTGGACATCCGCCGGGGCGGCGTCGATCGTCGTAGCCGGCAACATTGGCTGGCAATTCAGCAAGGCTTTCACGCTAACCGGAGGGTACTTTGGCGTTCCGGGCAGCCGATCCCTGGTTGCCACGTTTCCATTTTTCACGGCAAATGACAGGACCATGGCTGACAACTTCTTCCGTCCCGGGTTTACTCAGGGCGTTGTGATGAGCGGACAACCCGTGAAGGGACTGAATTACCTGGCGATGGTCGGCAACGGTCTCAATACCCTGAGTATCACGGCAAACAAGATCGATACGACTCTGCTGGTTTCCGGCAGCGTCTGGTGGGAGCCGCTGGGAGACTACGGGCCACCCGGTAGATCACGCAACATGTACGGTGATTATTTTTCTTCCCGGAAAGTTCGCATTCGACTGGGTACCTCGTTTACAAGATCCCGGGAGAACCGTTTTTCAGATCTCGACCAATCCAGTCCCGAGAACACCTCAATCTACAATTCCGATGGCGTGAAGGCCTTCGCGACCGGAGCGTTCGCGCCAGGCGTAACACTCCAAGATGCCACATATAAGATGTCGGCGATTGACTACGGCCTCAAATGGAACGGGCTTGCGGTCAACGGGCAATACTTTATGCGCTGGCTAAATGATTTCGTAGCTGACGGACCGGTTCCGCTCGCATCCACATTTGACCACGGCAATGAGCTTTCGGTGAGTTACTTTGTCAAGCCGAAAAAGTTGATGCCGTATGTCCGCGCATCATGGGTGCGCGGGCAGTTCCGCGACCCTTATGAGTATGGGGCCGGATTAAGGTGGTATTACCTTCCAACTGAGCGGCTGTGGCTTAACGCAGAGGTGTTCCATATCAACGGAGCTCCTTATAGCGGAACCTTTACTCCCTATACCGCAGGGATGACGGGTTGGGTGCCGATGGTGCAGGGGTACATCGCTTTTTGACGATCATTACCGTGGATTACTCGCGAGTAAGAGTCACGAAATAGATGTCATTTGTACGCATCGGAAATGTCTGCTGAAACGCTCCATGCTCTATGCGGACGATACGCGTCTCGGCTGGTACACCGGAGGCGACGGCCTGCAATTGTTTCACCTGCTCGCGGGTGATCTGAGAAGGCGCGCCCATATGAAGATATGCGGTGTAGGCGTCGTTTTGTTCAAAGCCAACGCGGTATACGGCGAGCTTGTACTTGCCGTCGGGCAAGTGGTTGAGCGTCAGCGTCACGGGCTTTATGGAAACGGCGGGAATTTCGTGCTTAAAGAAGTGCTGATCGTCCTGGCCAGCGGGCGGGGCGATGGCCGAGTAGTTCCAGAAGAGCGCCTGTACCTGGTGGTCACCGGTGCGGGTGACCCAGGAACAGGGTCCGCTGGAGTCAGTATCGGACGAGGCAACGTCAGTCGCCCCTAACTCGCTGAGAAACTTGTAAGCGAAATAGGAGGGCTTCCGGATGCTCTGGTAATTAAGCAAGCCAAAGCCGCCATAGAAGGGAGTGAATCGCGGTCCGCGCTCCTCGAAGATGTCGGTGAAGGTCCAGTAAGACATGGAAGTAACGTCAGGCGAGGCCCGCTTGATTTTGTCGAGCAGAAAACTCGCCTGGAGGTACTGGTCGTGGAGCGGATCGACTGAGGTGTAGGAGGAGCCCCATTCGGTGTAGTGCAGCTGAAGCTTCGGCAGCGCTGAGTGAAGGATGTTTTCATGCGACTCGCGCATGCGCTTCACGATGACATCAGGTGACGTGTCGAAAACTGTGCTGACTGTTCCGGTCGATGCATCAACAAAGCCGGACTTGATGGCGTAAATGTGGGTGGAAATGAAATCGACTGGAATGTGGTTGGACGTGACGTACTCAAGAAAATCCTTCTCAAAGGGCGCGGTCGCCGACGCCGGGCCGCCGACGCGGCATGAAGGGCAGACGCTTTTTATAGTCGTAGCGGTCGCGCGATAGAGGTTGAAATAGTCCTGCCCGGAGCCGCTAAAGAAGATTTTCAGGTCGGGCTCATTCCAGACCTCGAAATACCAACGCGAGATCTCATCTTCGCCGTAGCGCTGTTTCCAGTGAGTGATGAGCGCCCGGATGAGGCCCTCCCATTTCTTCATGTCTTTTGGTGGCGTGATGTTCCCCTTGTACCAGAAGACGGTCTGTTTCCCGCTGGCTAGCTGCGAAGGCATGAAGGAGAGCTCGACAAACGGCCGGATGTGCAGGGCCAGGAGCGCGTCGTAAAGGGGGTCAATGTATTGGAAGTTATAGCGGGGATTGCCATCGGCATCTTCCTTGTAGACGCCCATGTCATCATCGAGCAGCGCGTGGAAACGGATGTAGCGGAAGCCGATCTCCCGCTGTACGAGCGCGAGTTGAGCCTGCCAGTCGGCGCGCAGGCCCTCATTGGCGCGTCCCGCGCCTACCACCATGAGGGGCGAGCGGCTGTGAGGACCGATAGTTTTCGCAAAATCGGCAGTGATGCGGCGAGTTTGCTCAGGAGGTAACTGGCTGGAACTGAGCATAGGAGCGGCAAAGACAATCGATGCGAAGACGAGGGCGACGCTGCAAAATTTGGGCATGTTGGCTAGTTCAACCCTCGTATTATATGCAAATCGTGTGTTCTATTAGCTGGCCGCTGTTTTTTGCGCAATCGCACCACCTAAAGCTTTGCCGAGCGATGCCTCAACTCCTTGAAAATCAGGGCCCGTCACAGCACAGAAGTTTTTCATATGAAATTAAAGTTTTCCCCTTGACCAATGTCGCATGGAGATAGTAAATAGGAGGTCTCAAACAGCTGACTGTAATTCCGTTCTACTAATCAAACGTTCCGGGCAACGAAGAGGAAGCGGGGCAGCGAATGTCAAAACGAATCAGAGTATTTCTGGCGGTCCAGTTTCTATTGGGGTTCGGGCTCCTATTTGGGCAGAACATCAGCAGCTCCATTGTCGGAAGCGTGACGGATCAGCAGGGAGCGGCGATTCCAGGTGCGCAGATCACTGTAAGGAATTCCGAGACGGGGATTGCAGCCAAGGGCGTCACGAACGGCGAGGGCACTTACTCTGTGCCCGGATTGCTGGCAGGCGTCTACACAATCACAATTCAGCGGGACGGCTTTGAGACTTCCCGAACGAACGGCGTGCGCGTTTTCTCCGCGGAGACCAAACGTGTGAATGCACGGCTGTCGGTGGGCGAAGTGCAGCAAGTCGTGACCGTGACGGATGAAGCGCCTCTAATGAATACCGAGTCGATGACCGTTGGTGAGTCTGTAACGTCTTCGCAACTCGCGAACCTACCTACGGCGCACCAAACTGTGGATGCATTTGTCTCGCTAGCCCCCGGGGTCCAGTCATCGGGCGACGCAACGAACCCGGAGATTGGCGGAGGCAGCCACTGGGGCAGTGTGAACTACACACTGAATGGAGTGGAGGTCAATGATCCTGGCAACAGCGGCGGTGTCACGGTGCAGGGAGTGGGTCTGCTGGTATTGCCGCCGCCAAGCTCCATTCAGGAACTGAATGTGCAGAGCGGTAGCATGAGCGCCAAATATACCGGCCACGCCTCTGTGACGCTGGTGACGAAGGGAGGCACGAATGCGTTCCACGGCCTCGCCTATGAGTACATCCAGAACACAATCCTTAACGCCAACAGCTTCCTGCTGAACGCCGCCGGCCAGCCGCGTCCTCCCGCTCACCTCAATCAGTTTGGAGGCAACATCGGTGGGCCCATCTGGCGCAACAAGGCATTTTTCTTCTTTGACTACAACGGCTATCGGAATGAGTCGTCTCATCCGGTGCAGCTCTCATTCCCAAGCATGAAGATGAGAAGCGGCAACTTCTCGGATCTCGGGAGCGTTCAGCTTTACGACCCAAATACCGGGAAGCCGTTCCAAGGCAACCAGATTCCCGACAGCATGATCACTTCGCAGGCGAAGGCGCTGCTCAAGTATCTGCCTGCTCCGACGGTTGCGAGCAGCGAGGGGCTACCCTCCGGTGGAATCAACTACGTCGCCGCGATTCCTGTCACGCAGAATGTGAACGCGCTGGACGCCAGGGTTGATTACAACATCTCCTCCTCTGACCGCGTGTACGGAATTTTTGCGCGACGCGTCGCGGACCCTTGGAACTCGGCAACAAATTACCCCAATGATTACGGACAAGGCCGCTATGGCTACAAGGACGTAACCGTAAGCGGCACCGAGACCCACACCTTTAACCCCACGACTATTAACGAACTGCGTCTTGCGTGGGGCGACTATGGAACGAAGTTCAGCGGACAAAACCAGGACGTGGATCCGCAGGCACTCTTCCCGCAAATGCCTACCACTCTTTTCCGTGGTCTGCCGACCATGACAATGACCGGCTACACGGGAATGTTTCACGATTACGGGACTGGTTTCTACACTCCACGCTGGAACGTGGAAATTACGGATAATTTCACGCACATTCAGGGACGCCATACGATTGAAGCCGGCATCGACGAAACTGGATACAAAATCAACTCCCGTGTCCCGTCAACAGGAAGCGCGACGGGATCCTTCTCATTCAATGGCAAGTGGACAGGTAATTCCGGATGGCCGGGGCAGCCGCACTCTACCGGCAATGCCTTTGCCGATTTTCTCCTAGGCGACGCCAACGGTTCTACGACTGCGCCGGTTGGGGCTTTCGCTCAAAACATTTATTCGCGTGACTGGGGTTTCTTCGCTCAGGACACCTGGCAGGTAACCCCCAAGCTGACCCTTACCTATGGCTTGCGCTACGAGTATCAGAGCCCGTGGCAGTACAAGACGCAGCAGGTCACAACCTTCGATATGAAGAATGACAAGCTTGTGCTGCCGGAGAACAGCAGCACGCCGACGCTGCCGCAGGGCGCATCTCCTGCGCTCTTTGCCGCTTATCCATTTGAAACCACGCAGAGCATCGGACTGCCGCTTCATTACATTCAGTCGGACCGCAACAACTTTGCACCGCGCGTTGGCTTCGCTTACCGGCCGTTCGCGGACGGGCACACAGTGATACGTGGGGGTTTCGGGGTTTATTACAACTTCCAGCCGGGCTTCGTCGGATCGCGGGCCGATGCCTACAATCCGCCGTGGCAGTTCTCAATCAGCCAGAGCTTCACAAGCAAGCTTCCCGGTAAGCCTACGAGTCCGTATCTTCCCGACATCACCTTTGCCAACCCCTTCCCCAGCTCAGAAGTCGGCAGCGTCGTGACGCCGAACCCAACGATCGACATGTTGCAGTGGGATTTCCAGAACGCGTCTACGGATGAGTGGAGTCTCACCCTCGAGCATCAATTCGGTACAAGCTGGAGTGCGCGTGCCACCTATCTCGGCCATGTTGGGCACAATCTGCCCTACAACTTCGGTCCCATCAATGTTCCGGATGTTCAGATTCCGGACGAACCACTCCAGGCCCAGCGCCCATTTCAGCCGTTCGGCGCTATCAATGACACGCGCAGCATTGGCACGGAGAACTTCAACCAGCTGCAACTCGGGGTGAATAAGCGATTCCGTAACGGTTTCAGCCTGGAGGCTCAGTATCAATACAGCAGCGGACTGGATGACGTCCCGCAGTCCGGCGGGCCACAACGTTGGCAGCATCCTGAGTTGGACTACGGCAACTCGGTCGGGCTAGACCGTCATTGGCTCGTATTCAACTATGTTTATGCGCTGCCGTTCGGGAAGGGACAGCAATTCCTGCCTGACGCCGGCAAACTCGAGAACGCGATTGTGAGCGGTTGGCAAATCGCGGGCATCACGACTTACAACACCGGAGATCCGTTTTCGGTGAGCTACTCGCAGACCGGCACCAAGTTTGTCGGGTGGTGGCCAGGTCGCGCCGACCGCGTTCCCGGGGTTCCCCTGTACAAAGGACAATCCAAATCGCACGACATTCTGGACGGCGTACCGTGGTTCAACACCGCGGCATTCGCACCGCCACAGCCCTTCCAATGGGGCAATTCCGCAAGAGACCTGCTCTTCGGTCCTGGAGCTTGGAATTGGGACATGAGCGGAAGCAAGACGTTTAACACTTGGGATCGGGTGCGCATGGAATTCCGCGCGGATTTCCTTGATGCCTTCAACCACTTCAATTTGGGAAATCCGGTTGCAACCATCCCCGATACCCGAGACGGAGGCACCCCGGTTGCGAATGCTGGACAGGTTGTTACTGGTAGCGGCCAACGTTCCATTCAATTGAGCCTGAGTGCCAAGTTCTAAAGCGCGCTCTAGTGAGTTTTGTAGTCCACAAGCGCTGCGTCAGCTGTCCTTTCGCAATAAAGTGGAGAGCTTGGCGCTGCAAAAGCAGCCTCGCGGTGATGCTTCAAAGGAGACTCGTCGGCATGTTGAGAACCATTGCTTTCTCCAAGTCAGTATCTTTGTCAGCCCTAGCGCTGCTCACGGTGGTCATGGTGCCCGGGTCCTCGGGTTTGGCGCAGTCACTGCCGGATAGCCCCGGGCAATATTCGCTGGATGTGTATGCGCTGCGCGGGGTGCAAGACACAAGCGCGAAGCTCTATGTTTCAACCGTGACCAAGGATGGGCAGGTGGTCTCCTCCGAGATATTTGACACTGTGGACGTGAAGGTAAGCACGCCGGACGGCCGGCTCATTTCAGATACGCCTTATCCCAATATCTCGTCCACAAGCGGCCCGGCGTTGATCGATCTGGGAGACATTCCAGTTTTGGACGTGGTGCAGGTGCACGCGAAGGGAGAAGTAGGGCCGGCGAGCGTGCGGGTGACCCTGAACGGAAAAACAGCTGTAACAGATTTCGCAATGAATGCGAACCAGGTCGTAGTGCCGGATTTTGAAGGGTTCGGCGCGCAAATGAACGAGAACGTTTATACGGCGCAAAACGATCCGGTCCGAGGCTTCACCGGCAACGTGCCGCCGGAGGATGTGGCCGACCTGGAAGCCAAAGTCAAGGCATTACATCCAGGGCTGGACCGCATCTTCCTGTCTTCGGCCGCCTACCAGTCGGGTAATCAAAACCTCATGGACTCCTTCTATCAGACAATCGCGCTGGCGCAGTCAGCAGACGCGAGGGTCAACATTACCTGGCAGTCGCTGACTCATCCCTCCAGCAAACTCACAACGGCGCAAGCGGAGACTTACATCAACACGGACATGCAAAATTTCGCGGCGACCGTAAATGACCTGGTTAAAAACCACGGAATCACAGCGATTAAGGAGCTGACTGTTCAGAACGAGCCAGATTCCGTGGCATACCTTACCAGCAACATGGTCCTCTATGAATACGCTTACCGTCAGCTTGATTCCTATCTGAAAGCGGATGGAATTCGGGATCAAATCAAGTTGGTCGGAGGAGACTTGGTGTTGAATGGCCAGGCGCCCTTCTTTCTTTACATGGCCCAACACATGGACGACGTCCTGGACGGCTGGTCGGAGCACATCTATTGGACTTATAACGATGCCGAGTACATGATCAGTCGGCTGGACGGGATCCTGGCGGAGATGACGACTTTGAAGAGCGAGGGATACAACACCAAGCCGCTCTCCATCACCGAGTATGGCGTGCGGGGAATCAAGACCGTGAATGGACAGACGATTATGGATGTCGATCCATATCGGGATGGCGCTTTGACGGCCACACTCGCTGGATACTACCAGGCTACTGACAGCACTCTCACGCCGATAAGCCAAACGGATATTGCCGCATACCAACAGGCGTGGTTCAACATGGTCTCTGTCAATGACGGTTTTGTCGGCATGTCCAAGTGGGACTTCTACCGTGCACAATACGACTTTACCTATCAGGACTATTCGCTGATCGGCTATCTCTTCAATCCTGCGGACGGACAGGACCGCTGGCCTCTGCGCCCCTCCTACTATATGGAGTGGCTGATGGCGAACACCACAGGGCAGCACTGGCAGGTGCTGGGCCAAAGCGGGAGCTCGGGAGCCAAGTTGATCACGCCATTTCGTGGTCCCCAAGGCGAGTTGACGCTATTCGCGATGAGTACCGACCAGACGGCAAGCACCATCACGATCGGCGACCTGCCGCGCGGCACAGATTTGCGGGTGCTTGTCTGGAATGGCGATAGCAGCGGCATGGTGACGGATGGTGGGCGGGTCAACACGGGTGGAAATGGCATCGTCACTGTCAACGCACCCGCCGGAGGCATGGTCGCGCTGACCACAATGCAGACTGCGGCCCTGCCGCCAGCAAACTGACGCAATTCGACCGGCCAAATGGGAAAAATGGAACGAAGGCAATTTTTGGGTGCAGCATTAGCTCTCGCCATTTGGCCGCTCGAATGGCCCGTGGGCGTCGACGCCGAAACTGAACATGCGTCCGTAGCCTTTGGACGGACTAAAGGACTGCGCGGCAGAGAGTGTTTCCCAATAACAGCGCAGCTATCTGCTGTGCCAAATGGTGCCGCGTGGGCGAACGCGGCCGAACCGGAGGCCAAAAGAGCTCTGCGCGCGGCCATCGATCAGATCATCGCGCACGGTTTCACTGGTCTTGAGTATCCGTTCCATCTTGGTTCGGAGCTGGATCAACATGCGCTGGAATATGCCCGTTCGCGAGGCATGTTCATTACCTATAACCACACGTTTGAAAAAGGCGGAGTCGAGAACTTCGGACGCAACGCCCCGCCGCCGATCTCGGTTTACGCGCAGGAATATGTGGATGCTGTCAGGAAGAACCTCGCCCCGGTGTTGGCTGAAGCGACGCGGCTTCCCAGCCTCTACAACATTTTCTGTTACCAGGACGAGCCATTCCATGCGGGCTCACAGGCTTTCGACTTCAGTGCGGATGCGCAGCGGGAGTTCCAGACTCGCTTCGGCTATGAAATGCCGCTTGACGTGGAAGCGGCGCGCACGTCACCGAAGCAGTGGTTGGACCTCATAAATTTCCAATCAGACACATTTTCGGCCGGTTGGAGGCAGGTCTATAAGCTGATCAAAAGTTCGCTGCCTGAAGTGAAAGTGGTCCTGACCCACGATAGCCACAGCACGATGGGTGCGGGCGTTGATTCGAACTCTAAAGTTGCCGTCGATGACATTTTTCACTGGGGCGCAGATTTCGCCGACACCTTTGTCTTCGATATCTATCCGTACATGATGTTCGACTATCGGTACGGCGAGATGGGCAAGCTCCGCAAGCCCAGGCTGAGCCAGTTACAGTTCGCGTTTGCCCAGCTTCGCAATCTTACGCGGACATACGAGAAGAACATGGGGTTCTGGTTCGGAACCTACAATCGGCGCTGGTTCAAGGA
>Ga0157369_10002067_pt1 | contig 24249 bp, 12 predicted proteins | sample C25metaG_FD_113461 | JGI IMG/M metagenome (GOLD analysis project Ga0157369, IMG submission 113461) | Corn rhizosphere microbial communities from Kellogg Biological Station, Michigan, USA - C2-5 metaG | ecosystem: Host-associated > Plants > Roots > Rhizosphere > Soil | place: USA: Michigan... | reverse complement strand
TCTTGAAGCTGCGCAATTGCCTCATGAGGCGATGATGGGAAATCTGTCTTTCTCACCAACCGAAGAGCCAGCTCGTGCTTGGCCGGTACATAGCCTGCCTTTGCAGCATCGCGCAGAAGCCTGAAGGCCCGCTCTTCTTCTGATTGATCAGTTTGTCCAAGCAGCAGGATTGCAAGCGAAAGTTCGGCCTGAGGGTCATGCTTCTTCGCTCCAACTTCGAACCAGTGCCTGGCCTTATCGACGTCCTTTTGCACGCCGATTCCAAAGTAGTATGAGTCTCCCAAAAAGCATGCCCCTGGCCCATTTCCCTTTTCCGCAGCTTCACGGAACAATTTTGCCGCAAATTCAGGGTCCTTGCGCACACCCATTCCCCAGATATACGCAACTCCCAGATTTACCTTCGCGCTGACCGATCCCCCTGCAATCGCTCGCTCAAACCACTGCGCAGCGCGCGAGGGATTTCGTTCTACGCCGATCCCTGCCTCATAGAAGAACCCAATCTGAAGTTGTGCGCCAGGGTCCCCCGAATTCGCGGCCTTTTCATACCAGTAGGCCGCTTGCTTCTCGTCTCTCGCTACTCCATGTCCGGCAAAGTAGGCTCCTGCAAGTTCAATCTCCTGCTGAATTGAACCTCTTTCGGCGCCCGCCTGGATTCGAGGAATGTCCGCTTCTGCGCCTATCGCACACCGAGTTGTAGATAGAGCGAGAGTGAGTACGGTAGCTGCAAATAGGGCAACTTGCGCTGATACACCACGACCGAAAATGCGCTTCATACAACCTCCACGCTGTGAGGACACGACCTGAGAGTTGAGAGAAATCTTTTGCCGGGTACGCGGCGCGAGCCCGCAAAAGGGGATGCTTCAAATGCTCGCTGCGCTAAACCTGACAAGTCGATTCGCGCGAAATGTCACCTGATTGTCACCATGCTGTTTCTCTTGGTGACATAACTGTTGATTCGTGCCGCCTTTGTCTTCTTACTTGCAAAGTCTGCTCCTTTGGTTCTGAGCTAATCGGCTGTCTGAAATCCTGCTGCGAATCATAAGTAGCGTTCGAGTATTGCTCTGAAGCCATAGGCTGCAATTCATCTGCCGTCTTTGCCATGATGAAATGCGATTGAGCATCTGAGTTACTGCGTGAGAGTGTCGATTGAAACCTGCAAAGCCTTAATTAGCTGACGTTTTCTAGACTTCCGCGTCGAAGAAGGGTCATCTTTCGGAGATAGCCTTGCCGACTGCGTTCGGCTCCTGCATAAGGAGGCTGTCTGAGATAACGATCAACTGGTCCCAACTTGTATGCGATTCGTCACAAATGGACGATGAGCTCAAAAAAGTCGCTGCACGGCGATCCTCTTGAAACATCGCAATAGAGGTTGCCGTCAAGCCATTGCTCAATCGCAACAGGGACTTGAGGCTAATTTGCGTAGTCGACTTCATCTTCTCCAGGGACAAAAGGATTGCCGGACCAAGTGTCCGAAACCGGACAAGTCAGTGCGAAACCGAACAAGTCGGATCCATCGCAAAATTTAAAGGAACCCATAAGCATTTTGTAATCAGATGTTAAGGGTCGGGCAGCAATGGCATCAAAGTTGCGAAAGCTACCTGTGTTGCGCCCGCATCTCCCCGGAAGTCTTCCGAAAACTTTTTACGTTGAGAGGCAAGCCGATGACCATCCAGACATTGATTGCTGACGATGAACTGCTAGCCCGTCAGAAGCTTCGTCAACTCCTTCGAGGAGAGACCGACATCGAGATCGCCGGCGAAGCTTCTTCTGCTCGCGAGGTCTATGAGCTCGTTCAGGAAACAGCGCCGCAGTTGCTCTTCCTCGACGTTCGTATGCCCGGCATGGATGGCCTCGACGTTATCGCAGAGTTGTCGATGCGCAGCAACATCAAACTTCCTCGCATTATCCTTACAACGGCATACGACCACTATGCGCTGCGCGCTTTCGAACTAAATGCGACAGACTACCTCCTTAAGCCGTTTACCGCCGAACGCCTGCACTCAGCCGTGGAGCGTGCGCGCGATCAAATCGTCGGTGGAGAACGCCCATCCGACCGCAATCATTCAGAGCAGTCGAAAACCGGCTCGTACACTGGGCGCATCATCTTCAAGTCGAGGGGTCGGATTCTTTTTCTCCCCGTCTCGGATATTCGCTGGATCAGCGCGGAAGAGAACTACGTCCGCATCTGCACCGGAACCGAAACTCATCTTCTACGCGAAACCATGACCTCGCTGGAACAGCGGCTGGACCCAAAACTATTTCTTCGCGTCCACCGGTCTGCAATTGTGAATCTTCGCTATGTGAAGGAAGTTCGCAGTGAGTCACGCGGCGATTTCATGGTTCATCTGGTCAACGGGCAGAAGCTCGCTATGAGTCGTAGCTATCGCGCACGCATCGGCGACCTGCTAAGTCGCACCTAAGCTCCATAACTCCCGGCAGCGAGCTAGTAAGTCATACATCTGACTATTAATTGCGGCTCTCCCATTTAGGGACGAGCCGCTTTGCGCCTGGCTTCTTTATTGTCGATTCCCTGATTTCTTCCAGAAAAAACACCATTTCGTAACTACGCTGCGTCGTTCCAAGCGCCATTTCTGCCTTTTCATCCCAAGCGCCTGGTCAAATCGTGCTGCGTGTGTACGTCATTCCAACCTCTCCGCCCGCGGTTCATCCTCGAAATCTTCGCTTCGTCACATTTGAGAAACCGCGCATTTAAATGCGTGGTCAAATCGGGTGGCTTGGTGCAGTAGATGTCCCCCCGTAGATGAATGCACGCGCACCAGGCGCTGTACGCATGATTTTGTGCGGTTCGCTTATTGCGACTCGGCACGTTTGAGGAGGTTAGGGATGAAGTTCAGAGCTATCGTGACCACGCTGTTCCTTTGCGTGGCAGTTGCATTCGCGTCGCGTCACTCGTTTTCGCAGGTCACTACCGCGGCGATCCATGGAACAGTAACGGATCCTGCCGGAGCCGTAATTCCAAATGCAGAGATCACCGTGCTGAATACCAGTACCGGCATCTCTACCAAAACTAGGTCCGGCAACAACGGCTACTTCAAGCTGAGCCAGCTCCAGATCGGCGGCCCCTACACCGTTACAGTCGAATCTCAAGGATTCGCCAGCTTCGCCGCGAAGGGCATTCAGCTCAACGTGAACGATGATCGGGAAATCCCCGCCAAGCTCACCGTCGGATCCACTGCACAAACCGTAGAGGTCACTGTGGCGACTGCGCAGGTTGAAACCGCGGAGACACAGCTTAAGACAGATGTCCTCTCCGACACCATCACCCAGATGCCCCTCCTGGGTCGCGATGCGACGACACTCCAGAAATCAGCGCCGGGCGTAGTTGAGGCCGCCGATCGTTTCGGCGGATTCTCCGCCAACGGCGCACAGATTGAACAAAACAGCTACCTGCTCGATGGAGCTGACGTAAACGATTCAGCCATCCAGGTCGAAGGCCTTGCCGTCAATCCCGACGCAGTCGGCGAACTCGCTATCGTCACCAGCACCATCAATCCTGAGTACAGCCGCAACTCCGGAGCCATCATCAATCAGGCCCTCAAAACCGGCACAAATTCGTTTCACGGCAACGGTTTTGAGTTCTATCGCGATACTTTCCTCAACACGCGAAGCTTCTTTGATCCTGTTGGTACCAAACCTCCGATCCACCAGAACGTCTACGGCGGCACCTTCGGTGGCCCCATCTTCAAGAACAAGCTGTTCTTTTTCACCGCTTATCAGGGTGCCAAAAGCGGACTCGCGAGTACCACGCAGACACAGGTATTCTCAACTGCCCAGCGGAATGGCGATTTCAGCGCCGACCACAACTACGCCACGAATGGTCCGAACGTAGCAGCCCAAGGAACTGGCGGACTCTCCAGTAAGCCAATGCCTTTCGCGGTCAACGGCTGTCCCGCAGGGACACCGTGGAATGCATGCCCCGGTCTGTCTTCTGCAAATATCCCGACCTCGTCTTGGAATTCCGTCGCCTCCGGACTGTTCAATAAGTACGTCCCTGCCCCCAATGCCGGTTCTCATTACAATTTCCCGGCCGGCGGAAGCACAAAAAGCGATCAGGGGATTATTCGGCTCGACTACCATCTGACCGCCAACGATACCTTCTGGTCCTCGGTAATCTTCCAGTCCACTCCATTCTCCAGCGATCTCCCGTTTGGCGGCTCTACGCTTCCGGGCTTCGCGATGACGAACGCAGAGCACTTCAAGATCTTCAACGCGGATTACACTCACATCTTCAACTCACGCATGATCAATGAACTGCGCGGCGGATACTTCCGATTCAATTATGCGGCAGTCGAGCCCGTGCAGATCATGCAGCCCAGCTCGGCTGGTTTCAATATCACGCCCCAGGCACCAGGAGCTGGCTTGCCGGTAATCGCACTGACGGGCTACTTCAATCTGGGCTTCAGCTACGAGGGTCCGCAGCCTCGCCTGGATTCGAACTTCCTCGGGCAGGACATATTCACTTGGGTTCATGGCAACCACAGCGTGAAGCTCGGAGCAACGTTCGAGCAATTCGGCGTAGACAATCCCTACAACGCCGATAATGACGGGCTTTACAAGTTGAACGGCAAGGGAGAATTCTCCTCGGGCGATCCCGCCATCGACTTCGTTCTGGGAATCCCCGATTCTTACACCCAGACATCAGGAAGCACCATTGCCGCCACTTCTCGCGAATACTACGCATTCGCACAGGACAGCTGGAAGATTACTCCTGACTTCAATCTCAACTACGGCATCTCCTGGGACACGGAAACACCATGGGCCAATCACCAGTTCGGCGGTATCGCCATCACGTGCTGGCAGAACTCCAGCGCAACCTCAAAGATTCTTCCTGGAGGGCCTCCGGGCCTTCTCTATCCCGGCGACCCCGGCTGCACAAACTACGGGTTCGCAAAGACGCATTGGGATCACTTCGGCCCGCGGCTCGGTTTCGTGTGGTCTCCGAGTGCCGGTCCATCCGCAGTGATCGGCAATTCCGGTGGCCACGCTCTCGCCATACGTGGTGGCTTCGGTATGTACTTCAACCGCGACCAGGAAGAGGAGGCGCTCCAGAATCTCTCTGCTCCGCCGTTTTTCTTCTCATCCATCGGCGCAGCAGACGTCGGCGGAAGCCCGTCACTGGCTGACCCGTTCTCTGATGTAGCGGGCAGGCCCGGAGCATCCAGAAACAACCCATTCCCGTATCAACGTCCGGAGCCCGGCGCCGCACTCGACTGGAATGACAACTATTTCGCGCTCGATCTGAGCCAACCCGGGAAAAACTACTTGCCGTCGTATTCCTACAACTTCAACCTCAACGTCCAGCGGGCTATCGGCAGCAAGATGGTCGCTCAGATCGGATACGTAGGTTCCCTCGGCCGAAAGCTGGCTCGCACCTACGAGGGTGACCCCGTCACTCCGGAAGGTCACGCTGCCTGCCTCGCCAACCCGGACTGCGCAGGCGATCTCGCGGATCTGCACCTGTCCTTTCCGGAATATACGGCTCAACCGGCGGTCACATCGAATGGGTTCCCCTGGTATCTCAGCGTTGCCCAGCAAGGTTCAACAGGAGCCTCAAGCTACCACTCGCTTCAGGCCAGCCTGCAACAGCAGCTATCACATGGCCTGTACTTCACTCTCGCCTACACTTGGTCTCATGCCCTCGACAACTCTTCGGGTTATGAATCTTCGTATGGAAACGGAACTCCAAACGGCAGCGGCGCTCTCAATGGTCGAGGTTTGAATTTCACCCCGGGATTTGACTACCTGAACTACGGGAACTCGGACTACGACGCCCGTCATCGCTTCTCTGCGCTCTACACCTACCAGATTCCGGTCTTTGCCACGATTCGTGACAACTTCATCCTCAACGAACTCCTCGGCAAATGGCACATCGCTGGTACCACGGCACTGCAGACTGGATTCCCCGTGACAATCTCGGAAGCTGGAGCCTATAACTCCGGATGGTGCGATCGTTACACCTACTACGGCTGCGGCGACACACCCAACCTCAGCAACTTCCATATCAAGAAACTGGATCCCCGGAACGGAGATGTGGCTAACGACAACGCCTACTTCGACACATCGAACTTCTCTCCGCAACCCGACGGTACCTTCGGAAATGTCGGCCGCAACTTCTTCCACGGCCCCGGCTACAACTACACCAATCTCCAGGTCTACAAGGATTTCCCACTTGTGAAAGACGGACACGTCTACGTCCAGCTCCGTCTTGAGTCCTACAACGTCTTTAACCACACAAACTTTGCTGAGCCGGATGGCAACTTCGGAGATGGGGACTTCGGCAAGATCAAGGGAGTAATTCAACCTGCGAACTTCGGCGTGTCGTCAGGTGATCCTCAACCCGGACGCGCAACCCAGCTCTCCGGCAAGATCTACTTCTAGGCGATCGAATGCAGACCGATTCCCGGCGGCGCAGACTTGTTCGAGCCTGCGCCGCTTCTCTTTCTCACTCCGCATCGCGAACGCACCGGAACCCCACCGCACCCGACCGATCGTAACTCGGCCCCATCAGCAGCAGCTTCCCATGTTGCGTGTTCTTGTATGCCTGCGGGAAATACCATATCGAGCCCAGGGGTCTGTAATGGCTCCCGCCTCTTAGAATTGCGGCGCCCGTGTGCTCATCCACATACTCGTCCGTCCATTGCCACACATTCCCCACTAAATCCTCAACGCCAGACGAACTAGCTCCTAGCGGATGCACATCCACGTCGCTCGCCGGCGGCATCACGCGTCCTGAATCCATCAGCGGTGCAGGATAGTCCTTCGCATCCGGTCCCCAATGACAAACAGTCGCCTGCGGCCCCGGCGTAGGCGCAACATTTTTCGCACTCGCTGGCTCCTGCAGCGCTGCAGTGCTGGGCAATGCTGCCGCCGGAGCTGTTGCGGGAACGGGCCTCCCGCCGGGCCTCTGCCAATCGCAATTTCCCCAGGGATAGATTCGGTCGTCTTGACCTTGCGCTGCATACTGCCACTCCCACTCATGCGGCAGTCGCTTTCCACCCCACTTCGCATAAGCCCGCGCATCCTCGAGCGACACCCAAGTCACCGGCCTCTTCGCTGCACCATCGGGATAGTTCCCATCCTTCCAGTCCTTCAGAAAATTGCCGTCATCCTTGGGGCGGTAATGTGTCGCATCCAAAAACTTCTTGAACTCAGCGTTCGTTACTGGATATTTGTCGATGTAGAACGACTTGATTTGCGTGGGATGCTCGTGGAACCGCCTTGCGCTGTCTTCCCACGGATACTGCACATCCACGCCAACATCATCCGATCCCTCAATCTCGATCCCCTCCACCTTGAAATCGAAATTGCCGCCCTCAATCTTCACCATCCCCTCCGGAGCCGACCGCGCCGGCGTCGTCGCCGCAATCTCCACCAGCTTCTGGGGAAGGGAAGTCCACTGATGCGAGTAGCTCTCGAGCGGCTTCGCCGTCATCTGCGCCATCTTCGTCATCAGTGCTTTCGCACGGGCATCCGGCTCACCCGCAGTCGCCAGAATCGCCCCAAACCCATGCGCCTCCGTCTCAAACTTCAGAACCGCATCGCCGCCCTTCATCACCGGCTTCAACTCCACACCGTGATACAGATCGAAGTACCGCATTCCGTCCCTATGCGGTATCTCCATCTGCGGTCCGCTCACGTCATACTCGTTCCGATTCACAATCGTCCACACCGTCTGCTCACCGACCGGCCACCTGCTCGCATACACGCCATAGTGGTGCATTGGATAGAACGGTTCCCAATCTTGGCTCGCAAAGAACGGAGCAACGGCGCGTTCGATCGTCGCCACGCGCCTCGTTGCCTCCCCATCTCGCGGAGTCACTCCATTCCAGATCCCCCAAACGTTCTCCCAGCTCTCCCACCCCTCACCGTTGAAAAACGCAAACTGTAGATCATCCGTCTTGTCGCGCAGCCAGCGTCCCTGGATATTCACCTGGTGCCGCGGCTCCAGCCACCGGTACCGATCCACCGTCGGCACAAATTGAAACGTGTACTGCCCCCACGTCAGCACATTCCACGCCAGCCCCTCGTCCTGCGGACCACTCTCCGGCTCAAACGCTAGTGGGTGCCCTATCTTTTCCGCCGCCAGTGAAAACGCCAGCGGCACTCCATCCTGCGTATCCCCATTCACACCATCTGCATCAATCTCCTTCATCAACGCAGCCACTGCGTCCGGCCAGGACATCCCCGGATCGTGCGTTCCCTGATCCCACATCATCATGGGGAACAGCACGCGTACCCCGCGCCGATGGAAGTCCGCCACCATCTTTCGAACACCTTCTACGCCGCCCGGCATCGATCGCACCATGTCCAGCTGATTCCGATCGTCAATCCCCATGTTCGGATACGTCGCCCAGATCAGCACCGCATCGATCCCGCCATACCGCTTCGTCAAATCATCCAGATAACGATCCACCGTGTACGTATTCGCCACCGGATCGTAGAAATATCGGTCGTGCACCATCATTTGCGGCTGCATAAATGCTGATTGCGCCCACTTGAACGCCGGCATCTCATACCGCGCAGGGTCATAGCCAATCCGGATCCGCCGCTCCATCCGCCAATGGCTGATGTCCGCCAGCCATTGCCCGTGCGTTAAAGCCGTACAAGGCGTGTACCCACCCTCCCATGCACCGCGAAGCGTAAGGCACGCCGGCGGTGGGATCTGTTGCTCTCGCGGCGCGTACTGTGTGTCCTGCGCAACTCCCGAAGGAGCAACCGCCGCTGCGATCACGGCCAGCCCCAAAACCGATCCCACGATCAAAGAAGTACGTGTCATTTTCCCCTGCTTTTTTGAGACTTCCATTCAAACACCTGAGATGAGCAGCGCTCTTCAGTAGAGCAGATACTTCGCCCTCAAGACATCGAAGCTTGCAATGGCATCCTGCCAGTCCTCAGCGATTCTCTGCGGATCCTCGCCTTTCGTCAGCGCGTCCAGCGTCGCCCTGTTTCGCAGAAGCCCGTCGATTTCACTCACCCTGAATTGTGCGGGATACAAATGATGCAAGGCCGCAGCAATTTCCAACCCCATCTCCGGCGCGTCCAGGCTCTCGCGATCAGTCATCACGATGTTGACTCCCCCACATTCCTGCCCGGCGTAGACTGATCCGTTCGGTGTAAACCGTACCGGAACGAATCGTACGCCGCTGATCTGCCTCTCATTCAGATAACTCGCCAGCGCAGCAGGCTCGATCCACGGCGCGCCAACAAGCTCAAAGGGCGTGTCCGTCCCTCGTCCTACTGAGATATTGCTTCCTTCAATCAAGCCAATGCCCGGGTACAGAACCGCTTCCGTCAAGCTGCGTAGATTCGGCGACGGGTCCATCCATACTCTGCCCGTTGAGTCAAACCAGTCCCCGCGCATCCACCCTTCCATCGGAATCACCGTCAGCTTCGCGCCAATCTTCCGCTCGGCGTTGAACATTCTCGCGAGCTCTCCAACCGTCATCCCGTGCCGTACAGGTGTTCGCCAGTAACTGACAAACGACTCGCTCCCTGCATCGGCAATTGGCCCCTGCACGTAAGCTCCCCCAAGTGGATTCGGCCGATCCAGCACAAACATCGTTATGCCCGCTTTCGCCGCAGCCTCCAGGAAATATCCAAGGGTGCTTTCGTATGTGTAGAAGCGCACTCCAGCATCCTGAATGTCGTAGACAATCGCATCCATGCCTGCCAGCTGCGCAGCCGTAGGACGCCGCTTTGCATCGCTGCTCCCGTACACGCTGAAGATCGGCGCACCCGTCGCGGCATCGGTCGAGTCCCCAATTTCGGCCGTATCAGCCTTACCGCCGATCCCATGTTCAGGGCTGAAGATCGCCGCAACGCGCAGCCCCGGAACACCTGCAAGCACATCCGCCGTGCGCCTCCCGTGTGCGTCCACTCCGGTCTGATTCGTCACGAGGCCGATGCGCACAGGGCGACTCGGATCCGGATGGAGATCGCTGAACCCGCGCTCCTCGAGCACATCGATTCCGGTCTTCACGTCACCATTCCGCACGGTGATGCGCCTGGCGGCCATGATCGATTCGTTGTACCCGGTAATACGTGCTTCCAGCAGCTTCTGTTTTTCGCCAACCTTCAAATCAAGCGCCTGCACCACGGCTGTCGCAATGCGCGATCGCAGCGAAACTACAGAGTGCCCACCGCGCGGGTGTACCGCATTTGTAAGCAGAATGATGTAGGTATTCGTGATCGGATCGATCCATAGCGATGTCCCCGTAAATCCTGTATGGCCATACGAACCCACAGGCAACAGTTCCCCGCGATTGCTCGAAAACGGCGAGTCGATATCCCACCCCAGCCCGCGGAGACTCGACGCATTCGCCGGCTGTTGTGGGGTGGTCATCTTCTGAATGGTCGAACGGCTCAGAATCCTCTGTCCACGCAGCAGCGCCTCGGCGAACTTTGCCAGGTCATCGGCTGTTGAAAACAGTCCGGCGTGTCCCGCCACACCGCCCATTCGGCGCGCAGTGGGATCATGTACGATCCCCCGCAACATTGCTCCGCTTTCATCGAATTGCGTGGGAGCGATTCGCGCGTTCATCGCGGTAGATGGCAGAAATTCCGTATCCTTCATCCCGAGCGGAGCGAAGATTTCTGTCCGTGCATACTCCTGCAGCGTCTTTCCCGAAACCTTTTCGACCAGAAAGCCAAGCGTCTCAAAGTTAATGTCGCTATAAACAAATCGTGTGCCGGGCGGGAACTGCGGCTTCTGTTGCATCACCATTTCATGTGCAGCAGTACTCCCCGTCCATGGTTGGGTAAGGTCGAGGTCCGGCGCGAGTCCTGAATAGTGCGTCAGCAGTTCGCGCACCGTAATATCGGCTTTGCCGTTCTGCGCGAACTCCGGCAAGTACGCTGCAACCGAATCATTGAGCCGCACGCGCCCATTCTGCATGAGCTGCATCACGGCCGCAGTTGTCGCAATGCACTTGGTAAGCGAGGCAAGATCGAAGATCGTATCCACGGTCATCGGTTCGCGCACGGGCTCCAGTGAACGCGAGCCGAAGGCCTTGCGATAGACCACCCCACCGTCATGACCAACCAGTACAACGCCGCCGGGAATCTGACCCGCATCCACCGCCCGCTGCATGATCGAGTCGATCTCTTCAAAGCGGAATGCCGGGTGCGATTTCTCAGTCTTCCCGTGCCTGCGTGTTTGGCCCACGGCGTTCGATATGGCGAACACGGCAAGCCAAGCCAGCAACACCCACATGGCGCTCCGTCGCAGTACGCTGGTTCTGGATCGGCCGCAAACGCTGAGCCGCCGCTTTGATGTGTGTCGCGAAAACTCGATCATGGTCACGAGAATTGTGCCACGCCCGATCGCAGGGATCACAAATGATTTGGCCGATATCGACGGAACAACAACCAAGCCACCGGCCCACACACGCTATAAGCTAAAGGCGAATGGCGCCGAAGTGACACCGGCGCCATACAATTCTTCAAAGCGGCATCTCTATTGCGGCGGTGTGTGCCCAATGAATTTGTCGGCCCACTCTATGAAGTACTTCATGTTTGGCGCATCCGTGTGCCCGCCATCGTGCTGCCGCCACGCGAGCTTCCCATCCAGCAGCCCCGTGTTCACCGGCGGCATCTTCGCCGTCCGATAATCGCCTTCCACATCCAGACCTTTGGCACCCAGCAGCTTCCACACGCGGTTCGCATCCACCGTGGCCACCCAGCTTCCTTCATGGTCCAGCCACTTGGCGTCCCCCTTGGCCGGAATTCCGTAGCTGATGAACGTAAGCCGCGGCGCGCACAACGCAATCAGCTCATTCGAGTCCACCGGAATATCTCCCGGCGTCATGCTCCCGAAACTAGCCTCCGACGCACCGTACTTCATAAAGTTCCCAGCCATCCAGTAGTACTCGCCGCCGGTCAAGCTCTCCACTGCCTCTCCAAAATTTCGTCGCAGCAAAGTCGCGCCGCCCTTTCCGGACGATCCAACCAGTACCATCGCGAACCGCTGATCGAACGCCATCGTTACCAACGCGCCCTTGCCGTAACGAGACACCCCTTCTATGCCGACATGTTTCGCATCGACCGCCGAATCGCTTTCCAGGTAATCCAATGCCCGGCCCGCGCCCCACGCCCATGCCCGCAGCGCGCCCCAGTCCTCCGGCTTGCGCGGTTGGCCTTTATTCACGAGGCCGATAATGCCGCGCGTAATCCCTGCGCCGTCGTCCGCCTGCACGCTTGTCGGATCAAGAAACACGAAGCCCCACCCCGCCGCCACCAGCTGCCACGTATTTGGCAGCCCGCCGTCTTCATTCAGTTCCGGGCGCTGAAAGAACGGAGGCTCCTTGAACGGTTCCCATGCCGGATGTCGCTCGAACACCTCCTTCAGCGATGGATCCTGTTTCAGCAGCAGTTCCTTGTAGGCCGAATTTACTCGAGCCAGCTCCTCGCCTCGCGGTTCATTCGGACTTGGGAATCTCGCCGGTCCAAACATGATCAGCACCGGTACTGGCCCCTTCGCGCGCGCCGGCAGTACTTCCATCATGTGGATATGCACATTGATTGCCGGATAGGCTGAGTTGTCCACTGCGCCTTCAACATCCTTCGCGATTACCGGCGTGAACCCGATCATCTCGTGATCCACAGTATTCACTTGCCACTTCACTGCGGGCACATTCTTCGGAACCCTGCCGTACACGTACTTCGAAAACATTTCCAGCAGTTCAGGCCGCCGCTTTGCCTGCCACATCTCCGCCGTGGTTACCTTCTGGCCGTCGTTCAATGTCAGCGGGTCGGGCAGATTCGGATAGGGATTGGCCTTGGACTCGTCGTAATTGGCATGATTTGGGGCATTCTCATTCCCGCTCGGCCCCGGCCTCAATGCCTTGATGCCGAGCTGATCCATCATGTTCTGGTGATCCTGTTCGCTGGTAAATGTCACAGGCGGCGGCGCGGAGGTTTGGGCCAGCGCACAAGCTCCAGCAACCAGAAGCACAAGCGGAAACACGCAGAGCAGGATTGGCAATCGGCGAACAGAGGTCACGGCAGGCTCCCCGGTGATATGCTTGCATCGCTTCTGGAAAGCATCGCAAAGCGATTTAGTTGGGGGTTCATCTTAAATCCTGCCCTATGCACATCGCACGGAAATTCTTCCCGCTCCTCGCGCTCTTCGCAGCCATCCCCGTAACTGCCTCACCCTGCCAGTCGGTTCCCGCTGTCCCACCTTTGAGCTGGGTCTCCACATGGGGAGCGTCGCAACAAATTCCCGAACCACAGAATGCATTGCCGCCAGAAGACCTGACCGACGCAACGGTTCGCCAGATCTTTCATCTGTCCCTCGGCGGACCCGCACTGCGCGTGCATCTCTCCAACGGCTTCGGAATCGAAGCGCTGCACATCTCGGCGGTGCACATCGCCCGTCCGCTATCAACCTCATCTCAGGCGATAGATCCCGCAAGTGATCGTCCGCTCACGTTCGCGGGTAATCAACACGCCGATATCCCGCCCGGCGCGGAACTCATCTCCGACCCCATCGACTATCCTGTCGCACCCCTATCTGATCTCGCTGTCTCTTTCCACATTCAAGCGCCGCCCAGTCGTGAGACTGGCCATCCCGGCTCGCGTGCCACCACGTACTACGTTCATGGCGACCTCGTCAGCGCTTCCACATTCATCGAACCCAAGCACGTCGATCACTGGTTCCAGATCACAGAGATTGATGTGCAGGCCCCACCGAATTCCGGCACCGTAGTTGCCCTTGGCGATTCCATCACCGATGGCCACGGGGCTACCACCAACGGCAACGACCGATGGACCGACGTGCTAGCATCGCGTCTTCAGGCTTCACCCGCCACCCGCAACATCGGCGTCTCCAACCAGGGCATCGGCGGCAACCACCTGCTCACCGACGGCCTTGGCCCAAATGTCCTGGCACGATTCGACCGGGATGTCCTCGCGCCCGCAGGCGTCCGCTGGCTCATCGTCTTCGAAGGTGTAAACGACCTGGGAGGCCTCGCCCGCAATGGCGAAGTCGCGCCCGCCGATCATGCCGCGCTTGTCCAGCGAGTTATCGCGGCGTACCAACAAATCACCGCGCGTGCGCACGCTCACGGCCTCCGTGTTTATGGCGCCACCATTACGCCCTACGTTGGTTCCGCCTACTACCACCCCGGCCCGCTCAGCGAGGCTGACCGGCAGGTGGTCAACAAATGGATTCGCACTCCCGGCAACTTCGACGCGGTCATCGATTTCGATAGCATCGTTCGCGATCCTCAGCACCCCGATCAGCTTCTTCCCGCATACGACTGCGGCGACCACCTTCATCCTTCGCCCGCCGGATACAAGGCTATGGCAAATGCGATCCCCCTGGGTCTCTTCTAGTTGTGCACTAGAGACTGCGCCCGCAACGACGGTCCTGACGGCCGGTCCCCTGAGCGAAAATGATCTTGTCCTAGTTCGGACACGAACGAATGGCCACTCGAAAGATCATCCACGTTGACATGGACGCGTTCTACGCCAGCGTCGAGCAGCGGGATGATCCGCAACTCCGCGGAAAGCCCGTCGTTGTCGCGTGGCGTGGCAAGCGTTCTGTCGTCTGCGCCGCATCGTATGAAGCGCGCAAATTTGGCGTGCGCTCCGCAATCCCCGCAGTCCAGGCAGAACGCCTTTGCCCAACTGCAATCTTTCTTCCGCCGGATTTCCCTCGCTACCGCACCGTCTCCCGAAGCGTCCGCGAAATCTTCTTGCGCCACACGGATCTCGTCGAGCCGTTATCCCTGGACGAAGCCTATCTCGACGTCAGCGAGAACAAATCGAACCTGCCCAGCGCAACTGAAGTTGCCCGCAACATTCGTGATCAGATCCGCAATGAATTGAGCTTGACCGCCTCGGCCGGCGTCGCTCCCAACAAGTTTCTAGCCAAAATCGCCTCGGACTGGCGTAAGCCTGACGGCCTCTTCGTCATCAAGCCTGGCGACGCTGTCGATTTCCTCACGCCTCTTCCTGTCGAGCGCCTGCCCGGTGTCGGCAAAGTCACAGCTCGCCGCTTGTCAGACATGAACGTGCGAACCGTCGGCGACATCCGCGCCCTCGATCCTTCTGCACTCCAGCAGAGGTTCGGCCGTTACGGGATGCGCCTCCAGGAACTTGCTCGAGGCATCGACAACAGTCCCGTCGAGCCTAACCGCCCCACCCAATCCATCTCCGCTGAAGACACCTTCGAGACAGACGTTCTCCTCCACGAAACAGAACCGATGATCCGCAGCCTCGCTGAAAAGGTGTGGATCTCCTCGCGCAAAGAAACCCGCATCCCTCGCACCGTCGTCCTCAAACTCAAGACCGCCGAATTCAGTATTCTTACGCGCAGCCATACACCGCAGATTCCGCCCGCCTCCTGCGATGAACTCACAGAAACCGCGCTCTCCCTGCTCGCGAAAGTTGCCCTCGACCCAGATCAGAAATACCGCCTCGTCGGCGTAGGGCTGTCGAATTTTCGTGATCCAACCCATGCGCCAGATCTCCTTCTCTTCGAGTGAGTCCATTGCCGTCGTGTGAGGAAGGCCGGCAGTTGCCTTGATATGACACGAATCATGTCTGCTTCCGATTTTCTGAACGATGCCTCCTTAGTTCTGGTCTATGTAAGTCTCAAAACCAGAAGGCAATCTGTATCGTTTAGATTAGATCGAATCACAGGAGTAACAAGCAGAACTGATGGCGCACGCTCTCATCTGGACCATCTCCGCATTGAGCATTGCGTTCATGCTTCTGCGTCCTTTCAAATTGCCCGAAGTCGTTTGGGTTGGTGCAGGTGCTCTACTCCTCTGTGCGCTCAAGCTGATCCCAATCAAGCTGGCCGGGAATGCCGTCGCTGAAGGCCTCGATGTCTACTTGTTCCTGACCGGAATGATGCTCCTCTCAGAACTTGCCCGAGACCACGGCGTGTTCGACTGGATGGCCAACATCGCCGTCAAACGAGCCAACGGTTCTTCCCGGCGTCTCTTTACCCTGATTTACCTCGTCGGCACCATCGTCACCATCTTCATGTCGAACGATGCCACTGCCGTCGTGCTCACTCCCGCTGTGCTAACAGCGGTGAGACGTGCGAAAGCGCGCCCAATGCCGTATTTGCTCGCCTGCGCGCTCATCGCAAATGCTGCCAGCTTCGTACTGCCCATTTCGAATCCCGCCAACCTCGTCGTCTTTTACTCAAACATGCCCCCGCTCGCCCGGTGGCTGGCCATGTTCACACTGCCCTCCATTGCATCCATCCTCATGACTTACATCCTTCTTCGCTGGCTCTCGCGCAGCGATTTGGACCCAGCATGCACTGGCTCCGCTGTGGACCTCCGGCTATCTTCCGTAGGCCACACCTGCCTCTACGGGATCATCGTCACCGCCGCCGTTCTCATCGTCGCCTCAGCGCTGAATTTAGACCTCGGCCTGCCCACGTGCGTCGCAGCCCTCATTGTCGCAATCGTCGCAACACTTCAAAGCCGCTCCAATCCCATCAGGCTTATCCGCGAAGTCAGTTGGAGCGTGCTTCCCCTCGTCGCAGCCCTCTTCGTCATCGTTGAAGCCGTTAACACCGCCGGAGCAACGCAAATGCTTCGTGGCTCTCTCGAGCGAATGATGCAATTGCCTCGCCCTCAGGCCGCCTTCTCGGTCGGCACCACAGTAGCCTTCGGAACCGACCTCTTCAACAACCTCCCTCTAGGCCTCATCACGGGCTCTACTCTCCGCACCATCCCATTCCAAGCGATGTTCGCCAAAGTCGTCCTTATCGCAATCGACCTTGGCCCCAACCTCTCCATCACGGGTTCGCTCGCCACCATTCTCTGGCTCATTGCGATCCGGCGCGAAGGCATGCACGTCAGCGCCTGGCAATTCTTCCGCATTGGCATGCTCATCATGCCCATATCGTTACTCTTCGCGATCGCAGCCGCGCTTCTGATCTGAACATGCGACTGGACTATGATCGGCCCGCAAACATCTCCGACCATTCTGCTTGCATCCAAATGACTTAAGCCATATCCCCAGTCGAATTGGATCCGCCAAAAAGAGATGTCCCAAGTTCCACATTCCACATACCGCCTGCAGTTGCATGCCGGGTTCACATTCGACGATGCGGCGAAGATCGCGCCGTATCTCAAATCCCTCGGCATTTCGCATGTCTACTGCTCGCCTTACCTGCAAGCCGCTGCCGGAAGTATGCACGGCTATGATGTGGTTGACCACCAGCGCGTCAATCAGGAACTGGGTGGCGAAGAAGCCCATCAGCGCTTTTGCGCCCGCCTCAGCGAAACGAAGCTGGGTCAAATTCTCGATATTGTTCCCAACCACATGGCGATTGGCCCGCACAACAGCTACTGGTGGGACGTCCTCGAGAACGGACCATCCAGCCGATTCGCAACCTGGTTTGATATCGACTGGCACTCCTCCGAAGTCCGCCTGCAAAATAAGATATTGATTCCCGTCCTCGGCGATCAGTACGGGAAGATCCTCGCTGCTGGCCAGATCCAGGTCGAACGAGAGAACGAGTCTTTGCGCATTCGCTACGCTGACCACATCTATCCCCTTGCTCCCCGGTCCTTGCCGCTGTTACTCGATCGCGCAGGCAAATATCTAGACAGTCCTACTTTGAGCTTCCTTGCTGACAGTCTCTTCCGCCTTCCCACACCCGATGCCACAGATGTCCAGCAAATGCACATTCGCCACCGCGACAAGGAAGTGATCTTCGGCCTGCTCCATCGTTTCTACGAAGAACACCCCCGTGCCTCACAGGCAATCGACGAAGCCATTGCCGACCTGAATGCCGACCACGATGCGCTCGATGAAGTTCTTAACCAGCAGCATTATCGACTGGCCTATTGGCGGACCGCCGACCAGGAACTCGGATATCGACGCTTCTTCGACGTGAATACGCTTGTCGGCCTTCGCGTAGAGCGCCCCCACGTCTTCAATGCAACCCATCGCCGAATCCTCGAGTGGCTCCAGAACGGTGTCCTCGACGGAGTTCGCGTTGACCATCCCGACGGTCTTCGCGATCCTCTCCAATACTTCACGCGACTGCGTCAGCATTCTCCCGAAGCATGGATCATCGGCGAGAAGATACTTGAGCCAGGTGAATTCCTGCGCCCCAACTGGCCGATCGAGGGAACCAGCGGGTACGACTTCCTGAATGTCTGCAACGTCTTGTTCGTGAATCCCGAAGGCCTTCGCGAAGTGACGGCAATCTACAAGGAATTTGCGCAGGAAACGACCGACTTCGATGTTATGGCCCACGAAAAGAAACTCAACGTCGAACAGGAAGCCTTGGGCAGCGATGTGAACCGGCTCGCAACCCTGTTCCTCCAGATTTGCGAGAACAATCGTGATCGCCGCGATTACACCCGAGCCGAAATCCGGCGTGCCATCCGCGAAGTGTCCGCGTGCTTTCACGTATACAGAACCTACGTCGTTCCCGATCGCGACGAGATCACTGACGAAGACCGGAACGAAGTCCTCCATGCCGTTGATTGCGCAAAGCAACATCGCACCGACATCGACTCCGGCCTCTTCGACTTCATTGCCGACGTGCTGCTGCTCCGCACTCGTGGTCCGCTTGAAACCGAGTTCGTCTACCGCTTCCAGCAATTCACATCCCCCGTTATGGCCAAGGGTGTAGAAGACACAACCTTCTACTGCTACAACCGCATGATCGGTTTGAACGAGGTCGGCGGTGCGCCCGATCGCGACGGCATCACAATTGCAGAGTTCCACGACTACTGCCAGACCATGCAGGCCACCCATCCCCTGACGATGACGACGCTCTCCACCCACGACACAAAGCGATCCGACGACGTTCGTGCCCGCCTTGCCGTTATCACCGAGGCTCCCGGAGACTGGAAAAGATTTCTCCGCCGCTGGTCGCGCCAGAATGCAGCGCTTAAAACGAACGGATTCCCCGATCGCAACACGGAGTACTTCCTCTACCAGACGCTCATAGGTGCCTGGCCCATAGATCAAGATCGATTCCATGCGTACATGGAAAAGGCTGTGCGCGAAGCAAAGCAACAAACAAGTTGGACCCAGCAGAACAAGGAATTTGAAGACGCCCTCCACGCCTTCATTGATCGCCTCTATGAGGCACCGGAGTTCATCACAGCCATCGAAGAATTCGTCCGTCTCATCCTCACACCTGGCCGGGTAAACAGTCTGGCACAGACACTTCTGAAGTGCATTGCTCCCGGCGTGCCCGACACCTATCAAGGCAGCGAACTCTGGGCTCTTTACCTGGTCGATCCCGATAACCGCCAGCCCGTCGACTACGAGACCAGAATCGCGATGCTCTCTGAACTGGAATCCGGACCGCCGCCGGAAGAGATACTTGGTCGTATGGACAGCGGCCTTCCAAAGCTGTGGGTCCTTCGTCAAGCTCTAAGTCTTCGTCGCGAACGCCCTGAATGGTTTGGAGCAGCGGCGGACTATACTCCGCTTATGGTCACCGGTCGACGAGCGGATCACGTCACCGCGTTTCTTCGTGCAGGCCGCATTGCCGCAGTCGTGCCCCGCTGGAATCTGAAACTCGCTGGCAACTGGTCCGGCACCTCCATTCATCTTCCCAACGGACACTGGAAGAATCTGCTTACGCACGATCTGCTGAACGGCGGTCCGGTCCCCATGCAGACGGTGCTGCAGCGATTCCCAGTCGCACTTCTCCAGTTGGAAGAGGCCTCAACCGATGCATCGCTTTGAAGTTTGGGCGCCCGTCGCGAAATCCGTTTCCGTGCAAATCAATAACCGCGCCATTCCTATGAGCGGGCCCGACAGCCAGGGCTGGTGGCGCGTGAAAGCCGACTCGGCCAGCCCCGGTACCGACTACGGCTACCTTATCGACGACGATCCAAAACCATATCCCGATCCCCGCTCGCAATGGCAGCCCAACGGAGTTCACGGCCTCTCGCGTGTCTACGACCACACCGCATTTCAGTGGAGCGACTCGCATTTCCAGGCTGCGCCGCTCGCCAGTGCCATCATCTACGAACTGCACATCGGCACCTTCACTCCGGAGGGCACGCTCGATTCCGCCATTACTCGCCTCGACCATCTCGTCGAAATTGGCATCACGCACGTTGAGCTCATGCCCCTCAATTCATTCTCCGGCAATCACGGATGGGGCTACGACGGCGTCGCGCTCTTTGCGGTTCACGAGCCCTACGGCGGCCCCGATGCATTGAAGCGCTTCATAGAGGCGGCCCATCAGCGCGGGCTCGCAGTCCTTCTCGATGTTGTCTACAACCACTTCGGGCCTGTCGGCAACTACACCAGCAAGTTTGGGCCTTATCTGACGGATGCGCACAAGACTCCATGGGGCAGCGCCGTCAATCTCGAAGAAGCGGGTTCTCATCAGGTCCGCCGGTTCTTTTGCGACAACGCCCTGATGTGGATGCGCGACTTCCATATCGACGGCCTGCGCATCGACGCCGTGCACGCCTTTGTTGACCGGTCAGCGATTCACATTCTCGAACAGCTCTCCGTCGAAACCGAAAGTCTTGCGGCCATGGTGGCGCACCAGAAGGTTTTGATTGTCGAAAGCGACTTGAATGATCCGCAATTGATTATGCCTCGCCCTTGTAGCGGCTTGGGCATGGACGCGCAATGGAATGATGATTTTCATCACGCTCTCTTCACCGTGCTTGTGAAGGAAGATCTCGGTGGCTACTATCGCGATTTCAATTCCTTGGCCTACCTCGCTAAGTCACTCAAGGAGACATTCGTCTACGACGGGATGTACTCGCAACACCGCAATCGGCACCATGGCCGCCCAGTGGGAAACCAGTCGCAGCACCGTTTCGTCGGATTCATCCAGAATCACGATCAGGTCGGCAACCGTGCCATCGGTGACAGAGTCGCTCAAATCGTCGGTCCCGATCGTGCCAGAATCGCAGCCGCTCTCGTGCTTCTTGCTCCATTCATCCCCATGCTCTTTCAGGGCGAAGAATGGGGTGCATCGACGCCCTTCCAGTACTTCGCCGACCACGACGACCCCGAACTAGCCCGCCTGGTTTCTGAGGGACGCAAGCGCGAGTTCGCCGCCTTCGGTTGGGATCCGGCAAATATACCCGATCCCGAAAAGCGCGAAACCTTCGAACGATCCAAGTTGAACTGGAACGAGCTGTCCGGCTCCGATCACGCCGAAATGCTGGCGTGGTATCGCGACCTCATTCGGCTCCGCCGATCCACTCCCTCGCTCAACAACGGCGAACCCGGCAACACATCGGCCAGCTTCAATGAAGAGCAGAAGTGGCTCTGCATGCGTCGAGGCTCCATCATCGTCGCCTGCAACTTCTCAGAGGAGAATCAGTCGGTCCCCAGCCATCCGGAGTCGAATCTGCTTCTCGCATCCCGGCCGGGCGTGGAAATTCAAGATCATACTGTCGTTCTCCCGCCTGAGTCGGTCGCGATCCTCTCGCTCGATGAGCAGCCCTAGAAGTGCCGAATCGTCTCGTGCCGGATCGGCTCTACCGGCGCGGGTACGATCTCAGGTGGCGGAACCCGCTCCGGCTTGTCCACCCTGCCCTCCAGCGACCTGCTCACAAGATCGCGTGATCCAAGCCCAATAGCGAGCGCCAGGGTCAGCACGATTCCGCCAAACAGAATTCCGAATGCCAGCTCAACAATCTTGCCGCCCACCTCGAGATGATCCAGCACCATCGCGGTTGTCAGCACCAGGACGAGCCACTTCACGCCGAGTGAAAGGAACCGCGCATATTGCAACTGCGCATTGACGGCTCCAATCAGCACAGACCGTGCAAGGAACCTCGCAATCACCGTGCCCGCAATCATCACCAGAATGGCTCCGACAAGGTGAGTCAGGTAGGGCAGGATTGAAATCGGAAGCGGCGTTCCCGTCGAGTACGATGCGTCAAAGGCGGAAACGCCAATAATCATGCCCAGCAGAACGCATCCCCAAAAGGCTCCCCGTGCAATCAGAATTGTAGGCGAGCTAGACGGAGTCCACTCTGGATTCCCGCGCTGCAGCCTTTCATCGAACTTCACAAACGTCAGCCCACGTCGCAGCAGCGACGACAGCGCCATCCCGATTAGCGTAAACAGCGTCAGCGCAACAAACACTGCGAGAATGCCCGGTAGAACAGCAATAAAAAGCGACAGCACTCTATACACAGACTGTTGCAACGCATCAGAAATATGCGTCCAGAGCGACCCCGTGCTATTCGTTATGGGAGGTGGCGGATTGTAGTTCTGCACTGTCTGCAGCATCGTTGCAATCAATCTGTCCATCACACTCACTCCTTCAGTTAGCCCACCGGCGGCCCTGAAAATCAAACAGCTTCAATCTCAATGGCCCAGGCTCACGAGTTGAACCGATCCGGCCAGCGCCAACGCGAAACGATGTACTGTTTCTCCGATTCGAAAGCCGAAGCGACCGCCTCAACGTGAACCTCGGCGTCAGTTCCGGAACCCACTACATTCAGGTGCCCTGCAACCCACGCCAAATAAAGTGGAATCAGTGCGCCCATTAGGTGTCCGCGATTAATCGTGCGCAGCCGGTACGCTACCAGAAAATCAAAAACGATCCGGGCCCATAGGGTCTCCGGCATTCGAAACGCAGCCGGTTCCACAACAGACAGTCTCTTCAGGCCTAGCAGGGAATTCGGCGCCAGCACAAGCCCCCAGATCTCCTGCAGGTTCGTAAAGGCCAGTCGGAATGCCTCCACCATCGGTGCGATATCAACAGTGCCATCAACTGGCGGAACTGCTGGAAATGACCGGTGCTCAGGTAGAAGCCGCCGCGGCCGTTGCCAGAAAGCCGCCTTCGCCTCAATATCCGCAAAGAGCGATCCGGTCACGAGAGACAAAATTGCGTTGATGTTTGGTTCGGCAGGCTGAGGCAGAAGGCGTGTTCCCACGTCAACCTCGTCAATGCTCAATCCCGCTACCATCGCCTCACTTACCGGCCACACAATCGCATCTGGCTGGTTCTGGTTCGCAAACCGCTGTGCCGTATTTCCCAGGCGCTCAGCCATCCGGGTCGAGAACGCCATGTCAATCGAAAGCGGAAATCTCACACGCGACGCGAACAATGCGCGGGTCAACGGATAAATGATGGCCGAGTTCACCAGGCCCGCATTCGGAGGCAAGGAATAGTGCGGAACCGCAAAATCCGACTTTGACTCCGCGATGCTGTTCACCAGTCCCCGCAGAGCTGCCGGACTCAGGGAATCCGCTCCCGGCCCCAGCATCAGGATGGCCTTTGCTTCGTTCTCCCTCGCAACGTGAATTGCATTCACATAATCCACTGCCCCGATGGGCCACACCGCATTCGTCGCCTGCACCGGAACAACACGAAGCTGGGGATACGCCGTGCCCGTTGCGTCGTTCGGAGTCGCAACGAGGAGTTCCTCGCCTTGGAACTCGGTCGCCAAATGCTCAAGGATGCTCTCCAATTGCTCTGGCGGCATTGGTGCAACAAAGATCAGCAGGTCAGCGCGAGCAGCTGTCGCCGTGGTCTGTGCATTCGAAACTGTATTCGCAGTTGCCATGGGCGAATCCGGGGGAAGCGAACAAAAGCGGGAAGCGGTCTGGGCCAATCGTCAACTAAGTCATGTAGACGCGGGCCTTCACAAGGATAGGATACCTGCAATTGGGATGTGCAGCCATGCAGGGCGGTTGTTCAATTCATACAAAAGCTCGTAGAGTGCCTTCTCCAGCAGATATGCATCCAGCAACTTCTGCGCCTCGTCAGTCCCCGGGAGCAAATCGTGCGTCGCCGCATTCTGCTTCGCGCCAATTGTCTCACGGTACGCGGCCAGGAACTCCGCAGCAGCGGCGTTCTGCCACGCCCTCGCCCATCCATTCAGCCGATCGGCCGCTGCGGGCCCCGCCGCATCCGGGTGCTCCTCCGAGTGCTTCTTCAATCCTGCGAACGCAGCATACGAGAACGACCGCAGCATTCCGGCAACATCCTTCAATGGCGACTGCTTCCTGCGACGCTCCGCCAGCGTCCGCGCCGGCTCCCCCTCGAAATCCAGCAGCACAAAGTCTCCCCCGGATGCGCTGCTTACATCCGGACTCGACTTCACTCGAAGAGTCTGCCCGAGGTGATAGTCACCGTGAATCCTGATTCGCTTTCCGGCCGCCACGATTTCCGTGATCCCACGGCTTCGCTCAATCAGCTTCATCCTCTGCGACAGCAGAAGCCCTGCTGAATCCGAAGTTGCATCATCCAGCGTCGCAAACTTGCTCTTCAGCGCATCCAGTGCAGACCGGATC
>Ga0157369_10002065_pt1 | contig 24251 bp, 20 predicted proteins | sample C25metaG_FD_113461 | JGI IMG/M metagenome (GOLD analysis project Ga0157369, IMG submission 113461) | Corn rhizosphere microbial communities from Kellogg Biological Station, Michigan, USA - C2-5 metaG | ecosystem: Host-associated > Plants > Roots > Rhizosphere > Soil | place: USA: Michigan... | reverse complement strand
TCGTCGTTTGGCATTCAGCGCGCCGCGAACGGGGTTCCCGGCGGCGCAGCCGAGGCGACCGTTGGCCGGCGTCGCCCGACGGTAGCAAGTTTTTCCTGGCCCGGGCGTGGCAAACGCCCTCGAATGCGGGGGCTATGGCCGCTTGCGCTTCACGCCTGCCGGACCGCTGCAGACGCACACGACGGCGGGGGACACGGTCAGGGAACGACGATGAAGGTCGCCGTCTTCGCCGCCTGCGCTGCCGGGCTGTCGGGTCTCGAGGTGTCGCGGCAGAGCGCCTCGAAGCGTCCGCTGAGACTCGGCGAGACGATGAACGACTTCTGCGCCGGGTCGACCGGCGCGTCGATCGTGTTTCGTCCGATCGTCAGAGTGAAGTTGTGGGCAATGACATCGCCGGTGGTGCTCACCGAGATCTGCAGCGGCACGTTGGCACGGACGACGATGTTGCGGGGATCGAGGAAGTTCGGCCCGCAGCGAACGTTGACGCGCTGCACGCCGTCAGGGCCGATCGCCGCCCACCACGATTCGTCGAGGTCCCTCCGCGCCGACTGCGCAAACGTCGACGCGACGGGGGCGACCGTGACCAGCGCCGCACACGCGACTTGGACGACAAGACCGACAGACGTGGGTCGTTTCATGTTCGGCTCCTCACTTGCTCTTCGCGCTGACCGTCGCCGACGGCGGGCTTTCGAGCCCGGCGTTGCCGCCGACCGCGGTCACCCGGTAGTAGTACGTCGTCTTCGCGGCCACGGTGTTGTCGGTGAACGAGACGGCAGGAGCCAGCGTCGCGATGCGCGTGAACGGGCCGCTGCTGCTCGTCGCACGGTAGACGCTGTTCGCCGTGATGCCTGAAGTGGCCGACTGCGTCCACGTCACCTTCAGATTCACGCCGACCTGCCCGACGGTCGTGTTCGTCGGAGCGACGGGCGGCACGGGCCCCTGCGGCGTCGCGCTCGCTTCGACCGACTTCGCACTCTCGATCGCTCCGTTGACGGCGCTGACCTGGTAGTAGTTGGGCACGCCGGCGACAGGCGCCGTGTCGGCGAACGACGTCGTCGAGACGCCGGTGCGGTACGGCGTCGCTCCTTCGCCGCCGCTCGTCGTCGCGCGATAAACGTTGTACGTCGTCGCGTTCGCCGCCGCCGACCACGAGAGGACGACCTTGCCGACGTCACCCGACGCCTGCAACCCGGCCGGCGGAAGGAGCGGCGGCGGCGGCGCGACGGCAAAGCGGGCGAGGATGTTGCGTGTCGTCGTCTGCACGCGAGGATCGAGCACCGAGGTGCGCGGGTTCGGCACGTTGTAGTCGTCAAGCCCCCACGACCACTGCATCGATCCGGTCGCGAAGACGACGCTGCCGCTCGGCGCGGTGTAGACCGTCGCGTGCGAGAAGCCGAAGTCGTCGGGCGATTCCGCGACCTTCTGCAGGCCGGCCGGCGCATAGCCGTTGCTGAACATGGCGTCGGTCTCGTAGCCGAGCAGGCCGACGAAGTGCGTGCCGTTGCCCACCCCGGTGCCGGCATAGATCCAGCTCGTCGCGTCCGAGACGACGATGTCGCCGTAGACGGGGTCGCCGTGGTACATGACGCCGATCACTCCGTTCTCCGGCTGCGCGACCGCATCGACGACGTTGAATGGAGGCGCCGCGATGTCGCGGAAGCGGACGCTGATGAACTTGTCGTTCGAGGGGTCGCCATCGAGCCAGAGCGGATCCTCGGTCTGCGCCGCTTCCTTGTACGTGACGAGCGTCCGGTTCGCCGCCAGCGCCCCCGACTTGGCCGGCTCGTAGCGAACCTGCCAGTAGATCGCGTTCGAGCCAAAGAAGCCGAGGTGCTTGCCGGCGCTGCGCGCCTGCTGCACTGCGTTCTTCATCGCGTACGACCAGTATTCGTCGTGGCCGACCGAGAGGAACGCCTTGTGGGGCGCGATCAGCGCCGAGCCCTGCTCGTGGAGATCGACGTCGGTCGAATACGTGACGTCGTAGCCCTCGCGCTCGAGGAAGCGCAGCATGTTGAGCTCCCAGCCGCTCGAGATGCTGCCGGTGAAGTCGCCGGCTCCCGCGTTGCGATCGTACGGCCGGTTGAACGAGACCTTGCGCGCGTGGACGTGATCGGGATAGCTGTTGAAGTCGTACGCCGACTTGCCGCCCCACGCGTTGTACGCCTGCCAGGTGTTCACGCTCGACTGGAAGAGGTAGTCGGCTGCAGGAGAGCGGGCGTCGTCGCGGACCGTGAAGATGATGTAGCTCTGCGGCCCGCCGCCGCCCCACGTCAGCTTGGCGAGATAGACGCCGCTCGCCCAATCGGTCGGATCCGCGGTGTTGTTCGGCACCGTGACGACGAACGGGTCGATCCAGTTGCACTCGATCGTGCCCAGGCTGTCGGGTGCCGGGATCTGCTGCTGGACCCCGGTGCGCGTGACCGGGCCGAGCACCTGGCGGCCGCCAAGGCCGCCGTACCAGCCCATCCGGTAGATCTCGATCGTGTACGTCGGCGCGATCGTGTTGACGAACAGGCTGATCGTGCCGCCGCGATTGACGCTGGTGAGCGAGGCGTAGCCCTCGATCTCGCGGTACTGCGCCGGGCTCGTCAGCTGCCAGGCACCGGTCCCTGGTTTGGCGTTCTCGAGCTGGACCGGATTGGCCGCGAGCGCGTTCGCGGTCCACAGAACAGCCGCCACGAGACACGCCCAGCCACGGGCAACGGACCTTGCTGACATCGTCTTCCTCCCACCGGCGCGGCGACCCGATGCCGCCCTCCTGCCGTCTGTTACAAGTGTAAGTACGGGATCGCGAGCGACGATGTGCAGGAGTACCGATATCTCGCAAATTGGAAATTCGCGGTTGTCGTCGACGTCGTCGGTCACGCGAGTGCGCGAACGCGCGTGCTCTCACCGAGAATCGCCCGCGTGCGCGCGCACCTCGATCGGCGCGGGTTGCGCGCGACCCTCGTCATGATTCAGCCGCACGGATCTCCTCGCTTGCTCACGACGATCCCCTCGCTCGACGGACTGCGCGCCGTCTCGATCGCGATCGTCTTCCTCGCGCACTCGGGCCTGAAAGGGATCGTTCCCGGCTTCTTCGGCGTCACCGTCTTCTTCTTCCTGAGCGGCTACCTGATCACGACGCTCCTGCGCATCGAGTTCGAGCGCACGGGCGACATCGGCCTGGTCGACTTCTACGTGCGGCGGATGTTCCGCATCTGGCCGCTCTTCTACCTGGTGCTGATCGTCGCGACCCTGCTCACCTGGCTCGGCGCGTACGGGCCGCCGCTGCCGCTCGACCCGACGCTCGTCTTCATGCAGTTCGCGCACCTCGCGAACTACGCGATCGTCAAGGCCGGCTGGTATCTCGGCCGCAGTCCCGAGAGCTGGGTCTACTGGTCGCTGGCCGTCGAGGAACACTTCTACCTCGTGCTGCCCGTCGCGTACCTCGCGATGCTGAAGGCGCGCTGGCCCGCGCGAAGGCAGGCGGCGGCCTTCGTTGCGCTGTGCGCCGTGACGCTCGTCTGGCGCTTCGTCCTCGTCTTCGTCTTCGACGCCACGAAGGAGCGGATGTACGTCTCGACCGACACCCGCATTGATTCGATCGTCTTCGGCTGCATCCTGGCGGTCGTCCACAACCCGGTGCTCGACGATCCGCCGTGCAGCGAGCGCTGGCTGAAGCGCTTCTGGTTCCCGCTCGGCCTTTTCGCCCTCGTCGCGAGCTTCCTGCCGCGACAGCCTTGGTTCGACCAGACGCTGCGCTACACGGTCCAGGGGCTCGCGCTGATGCCGGTCTTTCTCGTCGCCGTGCGCTGGCCCGACTGGTGGCCGTGCCGCCCGCTCAACCATCCGTGGGTGCGCACGGTCGGCGTGCTGTCTTACGCGATGTACCTTGTCCACACGACGGTGATCCGCCTCGTCGAGCAAGTGACCGAGTCGCGGCTCGCGCTCGGCGTGCTGTCGGCGGTCGCGACGCTCGTCGTCTCGTACCTCCTGCACGGCACCGTCGAGGTCCCGTTCATCGAGTGGCGCAAGCGCCTGCGCGCGGGGCGCTCGAAGGCGCCGTCGACGCCGATCGACGAACGCTCGGCGCCGCTCAGCCGGCGCTAGTCGGAGACCTCGCCGACGCGCGGCGGCCGGACCCGCGCCGACAACCGCTTGCCGAAGTCGATCCAGCGCTGCTCGTAGTAGAAGGTCGACGCGTGCGCGAGCAGGAACGTCGCCGCGAAGAGCAGCGGCCGTTTCAGGTAGCGAACGATCTTGTCGCCCTCGCCGAGCCAGGTGTGGACGAGCAGGAAGTGAAAGACGTAGAGCGCGAACGAGATCGCCGCGATGTAGCGCAGGAAACGGCTGCGCAGCACCGCGCCGACGAGCTCGGGAGGACTGAACAGCGTCGTTCCGACCAGGAGCGCGGCAAGGTACGGGCGCAGGTAGTTGGCGAACCCGCTCGCCGGATGGCACGAGATCGCGTACAGCAGCGCGAGCACGTAGACGTTGCCGCGCGAGACCAGCGTGGCGGCTCGGCTGCCGAGCCGGTCCGACCAGACCAGCGCGAGGATCGCGCCGGCGAGGATCTCGTCGACGCGGTTCCAGGTGACGATCTCGATCTCGGCGCCGACGGCGATCCGGTGCGCAGTCACACCGAGGCAGATCGCGATCAGCAGGTAGAGCCCGCGCTTGCCGAGCAGCGCGACGATCAGCGCGACCGTGACGTAGAACTGGACCTCGACGCACAGGCTCCAGAAGTGCGCCGTCGCGTCGACGAGATGGAACGGCGGCAGGTTCGCGTAGAAGAGGAAGTTCGGCAGGTACGCCGGCGCGGGCGCGCCGGCGAGCGGCAGCGCGACGAGGAGCGTCAGCCACGCCAGCGGGACGATCCGGAAGAAGCGCCGGATCAGGAAGTCGACGATGCTTTCGTGCTGGAGCAGGAAGCGCGTGATCAGGAACCCGGACAAGGTGAAGAAGAGCGCCATCCCCATCGGCCCGGCCATCTCGTTGAAGCGCCAGCTCTTCGGGCTGAGCGGCAGCAGGTGCGCGCCGAGGACGAGCAGGATGCTGATCCCGCGCCAGCCGTCGAGGACCGCGAGACGGTGGCGACCGTCAGTCATGACGATGGTCGCGCCGTGCGCGCACCCACTCGCGCTTGCCGCGGCGCAGGAACCGCGCATAGAGCGGCAGCTTGGCGAGCACGTACAGCGGCGCGCCGAGCAGCTCGGCGAACGAGACGATGCGACGGCCGAAGCCGAGCCACGCGAGCAGGGTCGCGGCGGCGACGGTCGCGAGCGCGGCGAGTGCGAGCACGAGCGCGACCGCGGAGCCGCCTACGGCGACGAGCGCGACGTCGACCGCCGCCTGGACGACCAGCAACGCGACGAAGAGTGCGAGCGGCGGAACGCAGACGTCGAGCGCCATCGCCGCGAGCGCCGGCCGGCCGCGAACGAGCGATCGCCAGAACGCACGCGGCGCCTCGCGGAGGATGACGCCGACGTGCCCGTGCTCCCAGCGCGTGCGCTGCTCGGCGACGCCCTGCGCCTCGCTCGGGAAGGAGCTCGTCACGAGCGCGCCGGGACAGAAGATCGGCGGGCACCCCGCGGCGGCGAGATCGAGCCCGAGCCGCAGGTCCTCGACGATGTGCCCCGACGCCAGCGGTGCTTGGCTGATCACGCGCCACGGGAACGCCATTCCCGTTCCCATCAGCTGGCACGGCAGGCCGAGGCGATGGCAGCCGAGCGGTCGCACCTGATTCTTGACGACCCACGCGAACTCGGCGATTCGCGCCTTCAGTCCCGCGCCGGCCGGCGCGCGCATCAGGTCGAGCGCCTGCGCCGGACACGCGGTCCGCGCGCACTGCTGCGCGAGGCGATCGACGCCGCCCGGGTGCAGCTCGCAATCGGCGTCGACGACGACGACGACTTCGGGCGGCGAGCGCTCGAGGTGGCGGACGCCGAAGTCGAGCGCGTAGCCCTTGCCGCGGCGCTCGCCGTCGTTGCGAACGACGACCTCGGCGCCGTTGGCCGCTGCGATCTCGGCGGTCGCGTCGCTGCAGTTGTCGGCGACGACGACGACGCGGTCGTCGACGCCGAGCTGCGCCGCGATCGTGCGCACGGTCGCGGCGATCCCGTTCGCTTCGTCGTGCGCCGGGACGAGGACGACGACCCGCGGTCGCACCGCGGTTGCAGCGTCGTCGTCGCGACGCGCGGGCACGAGCGCGGCGAGCACCTCGACGAGCAGCACCGATGCGGGAACGAGCGCGACGATCGCGATCACCGTCAGCACCTGACCGACGAGCGCCAGCGACGCCGCAGCCGTCATGGCGCCTTGCCTCCGGGTCGAGCAGCGAAGAGGCGTGCGAGCTTGCCGGCCTCGACGTCGACGTCGTGGCGCGCGAGGACGCGCTCGCGCCCGGCGTCGCCCATCCGCGCCAGCGTGTGATCGTCGGCGGCGAGGCAGGCGACGAGCGCATCCGCGAGCGCGTCCGCGTCGCCGGCGGGAATCAGCCAGCCGGTCTCGCCGTCGCGAACGAGCTCGGGGATGCCGGCGACGAACGTCGTCACGACCGGGCGCCGCAGTGACATCGCTTCCATGAGCACGACCGGCAGTCCTTCGGCGAAGCTCGGCAGCACGAGCGCGCGCGCTGCCTCGATCTCCGCTCGGACCTCCGCGCTGCCGATCCAGCCGGTGATCCGGACGTACGCTGACAGGTCGAGCGCGCGGATGCGCTCCTCGATCGCGCCGCGCAGCTCGCCGTCGCCGGCGAGAACGAGGTCGAACACCGCACCGCGGTCGAACGCGCGCCGCATCGCCGCCAGCAGCAGCAGGTGGCCCTTCTGCTCGCCGAGCCTGCCGACGCAGACCAGCCGTGCGCTGTGCGCCGCGGGCGGCGCACTGCCGTCGTGAAACGCGCGGTCGAGGCCGCAGTGGACGACGTGGATCCTGTCCCAGTGCACGCGCTCGACCCAGCGATAGAGCTGGCTGCGGGTGAACGCGCTGATGCCGACGACGAAGGCGGCGCGGCGGATCTTCTCGGCGAGGCCGATCGCGGCAGGCCGGTCGAATTCGTCGGGGCCATGCACCGTGAAGCTGTAGCTCGCGGGGGCGAGCAGCGCGGCGAGCATCGCGACCTCGGCCGAGTTGGTGCCGAAGTGCGCGTGGACGTGACCGATGCCGGCGTCGCGCAGCCAGCGCGCGACGACGCACGCCTCGCCGAGGTAGATCCAGTGGTAGACGAGCGAGCGGTCTGAGCCCGTAGCCATTCGCGTCGCGAGCCGCGCCGCGGCGATGAACGCGAGCGGCCGCGCGAACGCGTTCGCGAGCATCGCGGCGACGAGGGCGAGCCCGCCCTGCTGCAGCACGAAGCGTGTCCGCTCGCGCTCGCGAATGTCCTGCGGGTCGGCGAGCGCGCCGTCCCAGCCACGCAGCGCGATCCGCATCACCTCGACGCCGAGCCGCTCGAGCGCGAGGATCTCGCGGCGGATGAAGCTGTGGCTCACCGCGGGATAGTGGTTGACGAGGTACGCGACTCGCGCGGCTGGGGCGGCGGTCATCACTTGTATTCGATCAGCGCGCCCGACGTGCCGGAGACGCGGTGGGCGAGGAACTTGACGACGCCGCACGCCTCGGGAAACTTGCCGAGGACGAGGAACGTCGCGCGCGCGAGCCGCGTCCGCCATGGCCCGCGCTCGCGCACGAGGAGGCGCGTGACCTGCAGCGGATAGATCAGGACGCCGAGGAGCGCCCACGGGCCGGCGACGAGCGCCGCGGCGACGATCGCGAGCGGCAACGCAAGCCCCCAGACGAGCGCGCTGCGCGATTCGTGCACCCAGTGCTGCTCCGGGGTCGCGCCGTGCAGCTGCGCGCCCTCGGCGTAGCTGAAGCCGGTGCGCAGCGACCGCTTCCACCACTGGCTGAAGTGCGTCATCGCCGCGTCGTGCAGCGTCATCTCGTCGTCGAGGCGCCAGACGCGCCAACCCGCGGCGCGCATCCGCACGCAGAGCTCGGGCTCCTCGCCCGCGATCAGGCCGTCGCGAAAGCCCTGCGACTGCTCGAGCGCGGCGACGCGCATCATCGCGTTGCCGCCGCAGAACTTCGTCGGCCCGGCGACGCCGCTGCCCCACTCGATGTCGCAGAGCAGGTTGTAGACCGAGCGCTCCGGGTGGCGCTCGCGGTTGCGCCCGGCGACGGCGGCGACGTCGGCGTGCGCGTCGAGGAAGCCGCGCGCGACCTCGAGCCAACCGGCGATGACCTCGCAGTCGCCGTCGACGAACTGGATGTAGTCGAGCGCCGGCTCGAGCTCGAGGACGCGGCGCCAGCCCTGATTGCGCGCACGCGCCGCGGTGAACGGCCGGCTCATGTCGAGCGCGACGACCTCGGCGCCGAAGCCGCGCGCGAGCTCGACCGAGCCGTCGGTCGACCCCGAGTCGACGTAGACGACGCGCGCCGCGCCGGCGACGACCGAAGCGAGGCAGCGGCGCAGCCGCTCGCCTTCGTTGCGGCCGATCGCGACGACGCCGAAGCGTCCGTGCGCGCCGATCGTCGGGCTCATGCCCGCTTCTCGCGCATGCCCGCGTCCGCGCGGCGTCCGCGCACGATCGCGCGCGCATCGCCGAGCAGGAGATCGAGCGCGAAGCGCGGCGGCACCGCCGCGAGCTTGGGCGCGCCGCCGAGCCCGACCGCACGCCGCGCCAGGTAGCTGGCGCGGCCGACCGCCCAGAGCACGTCGGCGGCGATGAGGCCGAGCGTGCCGTACGCCTTGGTGAAGTAGCGCCGCCGCGACTCGAACCAGTACGCGGGCCGACGCCGAACCTCGCGAATGCCGGTCGACGATCCCTCGCGGTGGACGACGCGCGCATCCGCGACCGTCCAGCACGTCCAGCCCGCGCGCCGCGCGCGCCGGCAGAAGTCGACCTCCTCGAAGTAGAGGAAGTAGCCTTCGTCGAGGCCGCCGATCTTTTCGAAGACCTCGCGGCGGACAACGAACGCAGCGCCGGAGACCCAGTCGCAACGCTGCGAATGTCCCTCGGTGAGCGCGTCGACGCCGACCAGGCGCGCCGCGATGCCGAGCTGCGATCCGGCGACGAGCTCGGTGAGCGGCGACGGGAACCGATGCGCGCTCTTCTGGCGCGCGCCGTGCTCGTCCTCGATCGTCGCACCGACGATACCGGCGTCGGCGTGCGATTCGAGATGGCTGAGGAGAGCGCGCAGCGCGCCCGGCCGCACGACGGTGTCGGGGTTGAGGAAGACTATCGCGCTCAGCCGCGGATCGATCTCGCGCGCGCGCTCGATCGCGCGGTTGTTGCCGTACGCGAAGCCGCCGTTGCGCGGCGCCGCGATCACCTCGACCCAGTCGCCCCAGCCGTTGGCGGCGATCGCGGCTTCGATCCGCGCCACCGAATCGTCTCCGGAGGCGTTGTCGACGACGATCGCGCGGCCGCCGCGCAGCAGCACGCGCTGCGTGGCGAGCGACGCGAGGCACTCGGCGACCATCGCGCCGGTGCGGTAGTTGACGATCGCGATGAAGACGGCGTTCACGGCTGCGACGAGTTCGGTTGGACAGCGAGCGCGGCGGCGCTCCGCAGCTCGATCGCGCGACGGTACACCGCAAGCATTCTGGTGACGACCGCAGCGGGCGCGTGCTCGCGCAGGACGAACGCGCGGCCGGCAGCGCCGAGCGAGCGCGCGAGCGCGCGATCGTCGAGCAGGCGCTCGATCTGCGCTGCGAGATCTTCGGGATCTTCGGGCCTCGCCTTCATCCCGGTGACGCCGTGCTCGACGATTTCGCTCAAGCCCGACGTGTCGGTCACGACAACCGGGCACGACTGCAGCATTGCCTCGAGCGCGGTGTAGCCCTGGCTCTCGCGGCGCGAGGGCACGACGGTCACCGCGGCGCGCGGCCTCAGCGCCGCGACTCGCGCCGGCGCGATTGGACCGGTCGTCTCGATCGCATCGGCGAGCGCACGGTCGGCTCGCGCGGCGATGAAGTCGGCGAGCCGCACCGCGCTGCCGTCGGCGCGCAGCACGCCTGGATCCGGGCCGACGAAGACGAGCCGAGCGCCGGGCCGCCGCGCGAGCAGTCGCTGGAACGCGAGCACCATCAGGTCGCCGCCCTTCACCGAATCGAAGCGCCCGACGAAGAGCACGGTGTCACGCTCGCAGTGCGCGGGATCCCACAGCACGATGTCCGCAGGCGGCTCGACCGGGTTGACGACGTGTTCGGCCAGCGCAGGATGCAGCGCGTAATGCGCGAGGGTCTCGTTCAGCGTGTAGCACGACGGCGCGACGATCACCGGCAGCCGTGCGAGCGCGTCGCCTTCGCGACGCACCTTCTCGCGGCCGGGTTCGGTCGCGAGCTCGGCGGCGACGAGCGTCAGGAACGCCGGCCCGTGCAGCTTGCAGACGACCGGTAGCGACGTCGTCGCCGCGACGGCGCCGGCCCAGCCGAACGACTCCTCCATCTCGACGACGTCGATCGGATCGCGTGCGTGCACGCGCCGCAGCGTCGCCGCAATCGTCCTGCCGATGTCGAACACGGTGCGGTCGCGACGCGACACGCGCGCCACAAGCGCGTCGACGACACGCTCGGCCGGGCTCGCCGCGACGGCGTGGACATCGCTCGCCTCGACGCGAACGTCGGGCGAGAAGAGCGATACCCGGTGTCCCTGGCGCAGCAGCTCGGCACGCATCGCGGCGACGTAAGTGACGATGCCGTTGGCGACGGCGCCGGGCGGCCACGCGGGCGTGAAGAGGGCGATGTGCATCGAGATCAGCGGACGAGCTCGCCCTCGGGCGCCCGGCCGCGCAGGATCCGGTAGCCGCGGATGAGCCAGTACGGGATCGCCATCCGCACCAGGCCGCGCCCGACGTTGGCCCACGTCCAAGGCACCGGCTCGGTGAAGAGGACGCGCAGCGCCTCGCGCTTCCTGCCGTCCTTGACCAGGCGCCAGAAGGTCAGCGGGAAGTGGAAGCGGTAGAAGTCGCGGTACTCGGGAGTGTCGCGGTAGACGGCGCCGACCTCGTGCAGCTCGGGATCGATCGAGCGTCCCGTCCAGTTCGCGCCGTGCGAGCGGTAGAGCGTCAGCGACTCGGGCAGGACGACGATGCGGCGGCCCATCTTCGTGAGCCTCAGGCAGAGCGCGTAGTCCTCGATCCGCAGCGACTCGTCCCAGCCGCCGAGCGCGCGCAGCGTCGCGACGCGGCACATCACCGTCGGCCCCGGAACGTAGTTGCCCTTGGCCATCAGCTCGGCGAACGTCGGCTCGCCCGAGCGCTTGACCGTCGGCACGGGGTTCGGCCGCCCTTCGGCGTCGATCGACTCGATCTGGCCGGCGACGAGCTCGACGTCGGGATGCGCGAGGAGGTAGTCGACCTGGAGCGCGGTCTTGTGCGGCAGCCAGACGTCGTCGGTCGCGAGCGGCGCGATGAAGTCGCCTTCGGCCATCGCGAGGCCGCGGTTGAGCGTCCGCACCAGGCCGACATTGTCCTGGCAGACGAGCGTGAAGTCGTGCGAGTCGCGCAGCGCCTCGAGCTCGCGGCGGCTGCCGTCGGTCGAGCCGTTGTCGAAGACGATCAGCTGGACGTTCGGATACGTCTGCTGCAGCACCGACTCGACCGCGGCGCGGACGAAGCGGACGTGGTTCCAGCACACCAGCACCGCGGTGACGCGCGGCGTCGCCGCTGCCGACGCCGGCGCGCTCATGCAACCGCTGCGCGCGGCGCCGCGCGCATCCGCCGGACGACGAAGGCGACGCCGACGAAGGTCGCGACCGCATAGAGCGCGTACGTCGCGACGTAGGCCTGCGGCGCGCCGATCGTGCCGTTGTGGGCGATGAAGGCGAGCGAGAGCAGCCACCAGACGACGATCGTCACGATCTCGAGCGCCGCCATCGCGAGCGCGTTCGCCTTGGCGAGGAGCAGGTAGCCGAACAGCCAGCCGACCATCTTCAGCGTGTTGCCGAGCATCTGCCAACCGAACAGGTCGCGCATCGCGGCGAACTCGGCGGTGAAGAGGATGTGAATGACGAGGTCGCGCAGCAGCCAGATCGCGACGCTCACCAGCGCGACCGAAGGCACGATGATCGCGAGCCCGCGCTTCGCTTCGCGGACGAGCTCGCCGGCGTCGGAGATCTCGCTGAATCGCGGAAAGTAGTACATCGCGAAGATGCTCGTCGCGACGCCGAGGTACATGTCGGAGATGCGGACGACGCCTTGCAGCAGGCCGACGTCGGCCATGCCGCCGTGGCTCGCGACGGCGTCGCGGATGAGGATCTGCAAGAGCGGCAGCCCGACCGCGCTGATCACCGCCATCGGCACGAATGCGACGATGCCGCGCGCCTCGCCGGCGTCGAAGCCGTGCGCGAGCGGCCGCCGCGGCCACCAGTCGCGGCGACGCGCGAGCAGCCAGGCGATCGTCCAGCTCGCGAGCGGCAGGAGCGCCATCGCGAGAATGCCGCCGAGGACGCCGAACGGCGGGCAGAGGGCGACGATCAGCACCAGGCTCGCGGTCGCGGTACCGATGTTGATCAAGGTGAGCGTGCGGAAGTCCTTCGCGCCGTTCGCGCAGGCGATGACGACGGTCGCGCCGAGGCCGAGCACGAAGAGCGCGGCGAAGACGACGAACGGGATGCCGAGCGACGCGTCGTGGAGCAGCTCGCGCGCAAGCCATCCCGAGCTCGCCGCGATCACGAGGGCGACCGGGATGCCGGCGATGACGAGCGCGCGCAGCACGGTCGAGACGACGCGCTCGCGTGCGGCGCGGTCGTCGCCGAGCTCTGCGGTGCGGCGGACGAGGCCGATGTTGAGCCCCGCCGCGAGCACCGCCTGCGTCATCGTAATGAAGTAGGTGAACTGACCGAGCGTGCCGAGGCCGGCCGGGCCGAGGAACACCGACGTCACCTTGACGCTGATGAAGCTGAGCGCCATCGTCGTCACGGTCTGCGCGGCGCCGAGCGTCGCGGCCTGACGCAGGCTCACGTCAGCGCTCCTCGTGCCGGCCCGCCTGCCACCGGCGTATCCGGCGCGGCGCTAGGCACACGCGCGAACCGCATCGATCACCTGCTCGACGGCGGCGTCGTCGAGACCAGGCCACATCGGCAGGCTCAGAACCTCGGCATGGATCGCCTCGGCGATCGGGAAGCGCCCCTTCGTCCAGCCGAGCTCGGCGTACGCCGGCTGCAGGTGCGGCGGCACCGGGTAGTGGATCAGCGTGCCGATGCCGCGGTCGGAAAGACGCTGCTGGAATCGGTCGCGATCGCGGTGGCGGACGACGAAGAGATGCCACGCCGGCTCGGCGAAGGCGGCGACCTCGGGGAGGCGAAGCGGCAGGTCGCGCATCCCTTCGAGATACCGCTGGGCGATCGCGCGCCTGCGCGTCGTCGCGTGCTCGAGGCCGGCCAGCTTGGCCGCGAGCACCGCTGCCTGGAGCTCGTCGAGCCGCGAGTTGAAGCCCTTGACCTCGTTGTGGTACTTGACCCGCGAGCCGTAGTTGCCGAACACGCGGACCTGCTCGACGAGGGCGCGGTCGTCGCCGGTGACCGCGCCGGCGTCGCCGAACGCGCCCAGGTTCTTGCCGGGGTAGAAGCTCCACGCCGACAGCTCGGCGAGCGACCCGACCGCGCGGCCCTTGTAGCGCGCCGCGTGCGCCTGCGCGCAGTCGTCGAGGACGCGAACGCCGCGGCGCGTCGCGATCGCCTGGATCGCGTCCATGTCGGCGGGCTGGCCGTAGAGGTGGACCGGCAGCAGCACCTTGGTGCGCGGTGTGATCGCCTCCTCGATCCGGACCGGATCGATGTTGTACGTCGCTTCCACCGGCTCGACCGGGACGACGCTCGCGCCGCAGCGCGACACCGCGAGCCAGGTCGCGATGTAGGTGTTCGAAGGCACGATCACTTCGTCGCCAGGCTGGACGCCGAGCGCGAGCAGGCCGAGGTGGAGCGCGTCGAGACCGTTGGCGACGCCCGCGGCGTGGCGGACGCCGCAGCGGCGCGCCCACGCGGCCTCGAACGCGGCGAGCTCGCTGCCGAGCAGGTACGACGCGCTCGCGGCGACGCGAAGCAGCGCGGCATCGATCTCGCGCCGCGAACCCTCGTAGACCGACTTGAGGTCGAGGAACGGGATCACGTGCGCGGGCGGCGAGCTCACAGCGTCGCCGCGCGCCGCGAGCGAAAGCCGCTCGTGCGCGTCACCACCGCGGTCTCCTCCACCGGCCGCTCGACGACCTGCATTCGGGCGTAGGCGACGAGGAGCGCCGCCGAAATCCACTGGAGATAGAGCTGGCCGGACGTCGCCATCACGAAGAGCGAGGCGATCAGGCATGCGATCAGGCTCGAGCCGAGCCAGACCATCGCGTCGTCCCCGGCGTTGCGTGCCTGTCTGAACGTCGCGTACGCCTTGTGAAGCGAGCCGAGGAAGACCGCGAGGAAGAGCGCGAGGCCGACCAGACCGTAGAAGAGCGCGACCTGCGCGTAGCCGTTGACGAGGTCGATGATCTGGTCACCCGTGCGCAGGTCCTCCATCTGCAGGAGCACGAACGGGTTGCCGAACCACGGGTTCTGTTGCACGAGGCGCCACGACGTCTCGGCGAGCGCCTGCCGCTGCGTGATCGTCTCCGCACCGGCGCTGCCGACGAAGGGCAGGAGGTCGATGAACGCGCTGCCGAAAGGCGACACCAGGATCGCGAGCACGACCATGCTCGGCACCACCGCGAGCTTCATCATCTGGACGGCGTTGCGCGACCCGAGCGCGACCGCGATGACGACGAGGAGCACGCCCATCACCCACGGGCCGCGCGCGTACGTGAAGAACATCGCCAGCCACAACAGGACGAAGAAGCCGGTGTTCACCTTCTTCGACGGTTGCGTCTCGCGCAGGTACATCCAGAAGCCGATCGCGAGCGCGATGACATAGCCGAGCGTGATCGAGTGTCCGGTCGCCGCCTGCGCACGCAGTGACCCGCTGCGGAAAATCCAGGCGAAGATGTTCGCGTTGCCGAATACATCGGAAACGCCCGTGTAGAGAAGCCAGCCGCGCAACGATTCGAAGATGGCCATCGGCGCGAACAGCGCGGCGGCGAGGCACAGTCCTCCCATCGTGTCGGCAAGCTGGTGCCGGTCGCGGACCATCCGGCTGAACGCGAAGTAGACCAGGTACGTGTCGACGAGAAAGAGAAACCCGCGACGCAGCGTGTTGGTCGACGACTCGTACGGGATGAAGAGCGCGAGTTGCAGGAGCCCGTAGGCGAGCAGCGTGTAGTCGAGGCCGTTCAGGCGCACGCGCTCGCCGTCGTGCAGGCTCGATAGCCAGCGCCACACCGCGGGCAACAGGATCACGAATGCCATCATCCGCGCGTTCGAGAGCGCGAACAGCTGGTTGATGAGGACGGTCGGGATCGGGATGAAGACCGGCGGGATCACGAAATAGAGGAACAGGTAGAGCGAGGTCGGGTTCGAGTCGCGGTACCCGGCCCACGCCATCACCGGCATCGCGACCATCACGTAGATCCAGAAGCCCGGGCTGAGGAACGCCGCGATCGTCAGGATGAGCCAGACGTTCCTGCGCCGCGCGAAGTCCTCGGGCGCGGTGAAGCGCAGGAAGAGCGGCTTGACGAGCGCGAAGATCGCGATCGCGCAGAGCAGGACGACGACGAGCGCCTTAGCGTTGAGCAGCATGGAACGGGAGCGGGCGCAGGCCGACGGCGCGACCGCCGATCGCCGCGCCGGGCGTGTTCATTTGCCGAGCCGCCGCTGCACGGCGAAGACGTAGCGCAGCAGCGCCGGCGGCACCCACTGGCGCAGGTGCTGGTCGAGGCGCAGCTTGCGAGCCTCGCGCTGCGTCGCCGCGTCGTCACCCGGCCGCGCGTGGTAGATCGTGTCGCTGCTCGGCACTTCCTTGTAGATCTCCTTCGACGCGGTGTAGTAGTAGAGCGCGATCGAGCGGCGGAAGACGCCCTCCGGAGCCATCAGAGGATCGGGGTGGCCGTGGAACGAGTCGGCATCGGTGTTGAAGACGACGGCGCGGTTGAAGACGGGAAAGACCTCGCGCTGCTTGGTCTTCATCCCCCGGTCCCAGAGCTCGAGCGCACCGCCCCACTCGGGCTGCCAGCGTTCGTTGAGGTAGACGATGACGTTGATCCGGCGGTGCAGGTGCAGCTGCTCGTTGATGCGGAAGTCGGCGTGGATGCCGAGCTTGCCGCCGCGCGCGGTCTCGTGGTAGCCGCCGCCGACGAAGTACGGGTCGGGAATCAGGCCCTTGATCGTCGTCAGCCCCTCGAGAAACTCGAGCATCGGCCGCGAGTTGAAGAAGTGGAAGAGCTGCCGCGCCGGCGCGTCGCACTCCTCGGGCAGGATCTGCCGCTTGTGCAAGCCCGCGTAGCCCATCTCGAAGACGCGGTCACTCTGCAGCGCCCGGCGCGGGAAGTGCTCGAGCGCGAGGTGCGCGACCGGCTCGGGAAGGAAGTCGTCGACGACGATGTGCGGGAACGGCTCGGCGAAGCAGTACTCGGCCGAGCGCTCCTCGCCCGCGCGCCGTGCCGCGGCGGCGTCGAGGGACAATCCGCTCGCGAGATCGATGGGAAGAACCGGGCTCAAGGGAAAACTCCGTGACGTGCGGGGCGACGTTCTTCGAATCGGGCCCGAGGGCGGATTGTCGCCGACCGGGGGGTCGTTTGCACCCTGCGGGGATCGCCCCGTGTGCGCAACGTCCGCTCTTTGCAGACGGCAGATCGCGGCTGCCGCGATCGGTCGCAGCCCTCGCGCCCGACCCCCGCGGGCACGGGGGTCGGCGCTCCTGTAGCGAACGGCGTGCCGACAGCGTGAACTCGCCCGCTCGTGCCGCCGCGACCGAGCCGCCGCGCGTCGCCGCGCTCAACATGGGACCGACGGTCGGCTGGGACGCGTACCAGCCGTACATCAACCTCGTCAAAGGCACGATCGACAACTGGAGCCAGCCGTTCGTCGACGCCAACGGCGAGGTGCAGGCGTTGCCGCCGGGGCGGACGATCGCGATGAACGTCTGGTTCGGCTTCGGCGGCACGTACCAGAAGGTCAAGACCGGGCGCTACGTCGTCAAGTGGAGCGGCGGCCCCGCGACGCTGACGATCGTCTGCGCCGGCGCGTCGATCGGGCCGCAGGAGGGCAACCGGCGCACCTTCGAGCTGCAGCAGGTGTCGGACCAGACCAGCGGGCAGCTCAAGCTCGCGTTCAGCAACGACAGCCGGTCGCCGGTCGACATCCGCGGCCTCGTCGTCTGCCACGCGTCGCACGAGTCGCCGCTCGACGGCGGCGAGATCTTCAATCCCGACTGGATCGCCGCGTGCGGCCCTCGCCTCGCGTGCGTCCGCACGATGAAGCCGATGGCGATCGAGAACAGCGTCGTCGCGAGCGCGACGCAGCTGCGGCGCGAGGCGAATCAGTCGTGGTGCGCGAACGAGGACGCGTCGACCGGCGGCATGCCCTACACCGTCGCAGCGAGGCTCGCCGCGAAGCTCGGCTGCGACCTTCACGCGCCGGTGCCGATCCGCGGCACGCAGGCGCTCTACGACGAGATCGCGCGACAGATCGCGAGCGTCGCCGAGTTCACCGGGGTCGTCGACGCCGAGATCGGCAACGAGAACTGGAACGCGAGCTACAACGCGCGCGACTGGCTCGGCAACGTCTTCGGCAAGTCGCAGTCGCCGCCGCTCGACGCGCCGCAGGCCGAGGCGCAGAAGGCGCTGATGTGGTTCCGCGCTCTCGCCGCGGCGTTGCCGCGCGAGCGGATCCGCAGGGTGTTCTGCGGCCAGGCCGCCGACGGCTTCTGGCCCGGAAGCTGGTTCGACCGCGCGATGCGCCACGTCGACCGCGACGGGCTCGTCGAGCGCGGCGCTCCGCTGCACGCGATCGTCGACGAGCTGCGCATCGGCTTGTACGTGACGCCGGCGACGACGACGGCGATCGACGGCTCGGGGGAGCTGTTCCACACGCGGCTGAAGAACATCGACTGGAAGCGGCAGAGCGACGCGGCGATCGACGCGCTGTTCGCCAACGGCCAGGCGATCGCGGCAGCGCGGCTCGCGACGTTGCTGCGCTATGCGCGCTCGCTGCGCGCCGGGCTTTCGTGCTCGAGCTACGAGTGGGGGCAGGGCTGCATCGCCTCGGTCGCAGGATTTGCCGGAACGACGTACCTCGGCTCGGTCTCGGCGGACGAGAACGCGCTCGTCTGGCACGCGTCGACGCCGGCGTCGTTCAGCGATGGCGACGCCTGGCTGCTGTTCGGCGACGCCTTCCCGATCCGGGGACATCGGCGCGGAACGCCCGTCTATGCCAAGGCGAAGGACGCGAAACGGGCTTGGCTCTTCGCGAGCGAAGCGGCGTTGCGCGCCGACGTGAACGACACCGGCGCCGGGGCGATCGTCCTCGACGCCGGCGCGCCCGGCCGGGTTTTTGCGCTCGACAACTTCAGTCGGACGCAGGACTTCGGCACGCGCATCAAGGCGTACCTCGACGGCCCGGCGGGCCGAGCGATGTACGAGCGCTTCTTCGCCGCGACCGTCGGCGCGGGAAAGCTCCGCGCCGCGTGCCACCTCTACGACTTCGCCGGCTACAGCCAGGGAACGTACGTGACGATGTGGGGACTGAAGTCGAGCGTCTACGCGGCCGACACGCCGCGCTATCGCTGGTGGAGGTCGCTCTAGCCGGTGCCGCGGCTCACGGTGCCGCGAGCGTCTGCACGACGCGCTCCTTGCGCCGGTTCAGCCGCGCGAGGAGCGGCGCCTCGACCCAGCCGTAGACGAGCCAGCCGACCACGGCGCAGACGACGAGCGAGATCAGCATGAAGACGATCGTCGCCGCGACCGTCGGCGGTGCTGGCAGCAGGTGGTTCCAGGCGACGCGCAGCGCCCCGAGCGTGAAGATGTGCGTCAGGTAGAGCGAGTACGACGAGTCGCCGAGCGCGAGCAGGAGGCGGCTGCGCCACGCCGCGAAGCGCGCGTCGAGCGCGCCGACGACGACGAGGACCGCGCCGACGATCTGCGTCGAGGTGCCGAGCGGCTCGCGGTCGCGCAGCAGCAGCAGCACGAAGCCGGCGCCGATCAGCAGCCACGTCGTCGACTCCGGCAGCCGCCAGCGCCCGCTCAGCCACCAGGCACCGATCGACGCCCCGGCGGCGAACTCGAGCAGCATCGGATGCGTGTAGGTCTGGGCTGCCGCCGAAACGAACGGCCCGAAGACGAGGCCGATCGCGGTGAGCACGACGAAGAACGCGACGAGCGGCAGCAGGCGCCTGCGCTCGGGGAGAAAGAGCGCGAGACCGAAGATCAAGTAGAAGAACATCTCGAAGTTGAGCGTCCAGCCGGGAACGAGCAGCGGCCAGACGACGCCCGGGAAGCTCTGCGAGAAGTGCGGGATGAAGAGCAGGCTCTCGAGGAGCGTCCAGGCCTGCACCTTCAGCGTCTTGAAAAGTCCCGGCGCGACGAGCGCGACGGCGACCATCAGCAACGTCAAGAGCCAGTAGAGCGGGACGACGCGGACGATCCGCCGCCGCCAGAACTCGGTCGGGGTGACCCGGCCGCCCGACGTCGTCACGACCATGATGAAGCCGCTGATGACGAAGAAAAGGTCGACCCCCGAGGTGCCGAACTCCCACGGCACCTGCGCCGCCATGCCGCGGACCTGGCCGGCGGCGTGGTGCCAGACGACCATCGACGCGGCGACGCCGCGGAGGTACTGGATCGGCAGGATCACCTGCGACCCTGGCGACGGCCTGCGATCCGGCATCGGGAAATTCTGCCGCACGGCGTTTTCCATGAAGCGGGCGGATTCTTCCGGCCCTTTGGCGCCGGCGGTCACCTTGTGTCACGCCGGCGAATTCGGTTCGGGGCGACAATCGATTCGGCAGGCCGGCGCCGACACCCGAGGAATTCGTATGCAGCTGAAATCGACCTCATGGATTCTGGCGGCGCTGATGTGCGGCGCGGCGATCGCGGGCGTCACAGGCAAGCCGAGCCGCAACAACGCGAGCAACTTCCCCAAGCTCGAGACCGCGGTGCCGAAGCAGTTCGGCGAGTGGGCCGAGGTTCGCGAGCAAAGCGGCCAGATCGTCGACCCGCAAACGCAGAAGCTGCTCGACTCGATCTACGACCAGCTCCTGACGAGGACCTATGCCAACAAGCAGGGCTATCGCATCATGCTGTCGATGGCGTACGGCAGCGACCAGCGCGGCGGGCTGCAGGCGCATCGACCCGAGGTCTGCTATCCGGCGCAGGGCTTCAAGGTGTCGACCCTGCAGGACGGCGACCTCGACACGTCGAGCGGCGCGATCCACGTCCGTCGCCTGACGACGAACATGGGCCCGCGCGACGAGCCCGTCACGTACTGGCTGACCGTCGGCGACCACGTCATCCGCAACCAGTTCGACAAGCGGATGATGGAGTTCCGCCTCATGCTCACCGGCCAGATCCCCGACGGGCTTCTCTTTCGCATCTCGTCGATCGACAAGGATCCCGAGCGCGCGTTCAAGATGCAGCAGCGCTTCGTCGACGACCTGATGGGCACGGTTCCCGCCGAGACGCGGCGGCAGCTGAGCGGCATCGCGCCGGCCCAGCCGAGCTGATTCAGCTGCCGGCGCTGGCCGGCGTTGCCGTTGCGGGCGGCGGCCGCCGAGGCGGCAGGATGCGCTCGAGCAGCGAGTCGAGCGCGAAGAACAGCAGCAGCGCGACGAGCATCAGCACGATGCCCGCGGCGCCGTGCAGGAAGCCCTGCCCGGCCTCGTCGCCGAAGTGATACGTGATCAGCACCAGCGCGATGACGCGGACGACGTTCGCCGCGAACGCGATCGGCAGGATGCTCGCGAGCATGAGCGCGTTGTGAAGGAAGCTCTTCCTGCCCATGATGTACATGAAGAGCGTGCCGAGCGCCGACAGGCTGTACATCGAATGGAGGCCTGAGCAGGCGTCGGCGACGAGCATCTGGTACTGGCCGATCGAGATGATGACGCCGGTCCGGCTGATCGGATAGCCGACGCGGTAGAGCAGCTCGACGACGATCGCCGAGATCCACTGCTTGAGCGGGCCCGTGACCGTGTCGACGAAGATGCCCGGCAGCGGGATCATGAAGATGAAGTAGAAGAGCGCGAACCACGCGATCCGGATCGCGTCGGGGCCGCGCAGCAGGAGCAGGATCGCGGCAACGATGAACGGCTGCGAGCCGAACATGAAGATCGCGATGCCGACGACGCGGCCGATGACGTAGAGCAGGAGGCCGATCGCGAAGAGCGTCCAGCCGAGCCCGCGCGAGGGTCGCGTCGGCGCGGCGAAGATCGCCGCGCGCATCCCCCAAAACAGCCAGACCAGCACGAGCAGGATCAGCGCGCCGTGGCCGTGCTCGTCGGTCTGCCAGAGCGCGTTTTCGCTGAACGCCGCCCACCAATAGAGCGGCAGGTACATCGCGGCGAAGCCGCCGAGCGCGATCCACCATGGCAGCTCGGATTGGCCGATCGCCAGACGCTTCATGCCCGCGCCGGGGAGGACGCTGCTCACTTGAGCTTCTTCTTGCCGTTCCTGAGTGGCACTTCGTTGAGGACCGAACCGACGACGGCGACGCCGGCGTCCATCAGGCCCTGCACGAGATCGGTGTAGGCGGCGACTCGGGTCGACCCGGCGCGCGCGACCGCGAGCGCCGCGCCGGTGCGCACGGCGATCATCGCCGCATCCTCGCCGCTCGTCATCGCCGGCGTGTCGACGATGACGACGTCGTACGCGCCCTTGGCCTGGATCATGAACTCATCGAAGTTCAGCCGGTTGAGGAGCTCGAGCGGGTTCGGCGGCGTCGGCCCGGCCGGGAGCACCGAAAGGCCCGCGAGATCCGAAATGCGGACGATCGCCTCCTCGCGCGACCGGCCGGCGAGCAAGGTCGAGAAGCCGATCTGGTTCTCGAGGTGGAACATGAAGTGCTGCCGCGGCTCGCGCATGTCGGCGTCGACGAGCAGCGTGCGCTCGCCGAGCTGCGAAAAGACGATCGCGAGGTTGGCGGCGAGATAGCTGCGGCCTTCGCCGCGCTCGGCGCCGACGACCGTGAGCACTTGGCGCTCCTCGGCGCGGTCGAACCAGCGCAGCATGAGCTGGCTGCGGATGGCGCGCAGCTGCTCGACGCGCGAGCTGAACGGCTGGTACGCGGCGACGAGCTCGTCGCTGAGCGGCCGCATCTCGCCGGGCGTGCGGCGCAGGTACGCGTACGCGAACTGGCGCGACAGCGCGAACTGGATGTCGGCTTCGCTGATGAGGCCGAGCCTGAGCGCCGCTTCGCCGAAGCGCAGGTTCTGCTGCTTCTGGTACTGGAGGACGCGTTCGGCGTCCTCGGGCTTTAACTGGCCGCCATCGATCAGGATGGCGCCGAGCGTGCGCGTCGCGCGCGCCGGCGTGCCGAGCATCGAAACCGCAGTCTTCATGAGCGGATCACCGGAGCCGCTAGCGCGGGACGCGTCGGCGTGTTGTTGATCATCAGGAGGCGCCGGAAGATCGGCTGCTTCGAGCCCTGCGGCCTCAGCACGCCGATCACCGGCACGCCGGAGACGACGATCAGGTCCTGCGGCAGGCGGACGCGGCGATCCATCATCTCGAGGGCGAGCGCGGCGAGGATGCCGACGGCGAGGCCGCCGAGGATCGACGCGGCGATGCCGAGCGGGATCCGCGGCCGTGACGGCTCGAGCGGCTCGACGGCCGGGCTCAGCAGCCGCGTGTTCGCCTGGTTGTTGCGGCCCTCCAGGTCGGTGACGCCGAGGCGCTGGATGACGGCATCGTAGGCGCGCTGCGCGGCGTCGACGTCACGCTGATAGACGGCGATCTGGTCGCGGTCGGAGCGCATCGAGAGCAGCTGCTTCTTCTGGGCGTCGACCATGGCCTGCAGCTGCGCGACCTTTTCGCCACTGCCGCGGGTCGAGGTCGACGCTCCGCCCGCCACACGTCGCGTCTCCGCGGCAAGTTGCCGCTTGAGCTCACCGATCTGGGCCTCGAGTTGCAGCCGTTGCGGGTGATTCTTGCCAACGATGCTGCTGATCTCCGTGAGCTTCGTCTCGGCGTTCGCGATTTGCGCCTTGAGGTTGTTGACCGGCCCGCTCTGCAGCACATCGGGTGAAGTTTCGCTGCCCGTGTTGTGCTGGCGTGTCTCGTACTCGACCCGCTCGGCCTGCGCCATGGCCAGCTGGGTGATCAACGTCTGGTATCGGGCGTTCTCCTGGTCGTAGCGCTCGTCGGTGACGACGATCCCCTTCGACTGCTGGAACTTCGACAGCTTCGCCTGCGCGTCCTCGAGGTTGGCGCGCAGCGTCTTGGTCTGCTCCTCGAGGAACCCCGCCGACTGCCGCGCCGGCGCGACGCGCAAGTCGACCGACACGTCCATGTACGCCTGCGCGAACGCGTTGGCGGCCGCCTGCGCGAAGATCGGGTCGGGCGCCGAGAAGCTCAGGTTGATGATGTTGCTGCCGCGCGGCGGCTCGACCGAGAGACCGCGCGACAGGACGCCCGCGAAGTAGCGCGCGAGCGGGATCTTCGCCTTCGTCTCCTCGCGCCACTGCGCGACGGCGGCGGCCGAGCGCTCGACGCCGAGCAGCGTGACGGCGCGCGACGCGACGCGTTCGCTCCTCAGGATCTCGATCTGCGTCTGCATGTAGCTCGGCGAGGCGAGCGCCGGAGCGAGCGCGCCGAGCGCGGGGTCGATCCGCATCTCGACGACGAGCGACGTGTCAGCGGTGTACTGGCGCGGCATCAGCAGCGTGATCGCGATCCCGGTCGCGGCGACGATCAGGAACATCACGAGCAGCAGCCACTTGCGCGCCCACAGGATCCGAAGGTACTGGCTCACGAACACGGTGTCACCTCAGCTCAGAAGAGCGATTCCTTGACGTAGATGACGTCGTCGCGCTCGACGAGGTCGTTCATCTTCAGCTCGAGGATCTTGATCGCCCCCGTAGCGTCCTTGCGATGGACCTTGATGCCGCGCTCGGTGCCTCGCGGCGAGAGACCGCCGGCCTGGGCGAGCGCCTGCATCAGCGTCATGCCGCGCTCGAGGCGCAGCTGCCCCGGGCGCTGCACCTCGCCGTACATGTAGAACGTCGGCGCTCGGTCGACGTAGATGATGTCGCCGTTCTCGACCGGAACGTCGAGGTCGGCGCGGCCCTGCTGCAGGACGAGCGGCAGGTCGATGTCGATCTTGACCGGCTTGCCGTCGCGGTTGCCGACGAGGGTGACGATGTCGGCGCCGCCGGGTACGACGCCGCCGGCGGCGGCGATCATCTCCGAGACCTTGCTG
>Ga0157369_10002064_pt1 | contig 24252 bp, 20 predicted proteins | sample C25metaG_FD_113461 | JGI IMG/M metagenome (GOLD analysis project Ga0157369, IMG submission 113461) | Corn rhizosphere microbial communities from Kellogg Biological Station, Michigan, USA - C2-5 metaG | ecosystem: Host-associated > Plants > Roots > Rhizosphere > Soil | place: USA: Michigan... | reverse complement strand
GTGCCGAGCAGCAAACCGAAGACTTGGTCGTGCCGCCCGTCGGCGACGCGCTCCAACGCGAGATAGCTGGGCAGGTTGTTCGCCAGGTTGCTGGCGCCTGCACCTGCACCGGCGGTGCGCAGCACACCGAGCGCGGAGCCGTCGTGACCGGCAAGATGCCCGAGCAACGTATCGAGCCCATGAATGCCGAGCGTCGCGATGAATAGGAACAAGCCTTCAACAAGCAGTACCAGCCGCCACGGAATCAACGACATCCGCAGCCGCCGAGGCGACCGAAACGCGAACAACACAACCAGGACGACGGCCGCAACCGTCGCGGTAATCCAGACCGGAATCCCAGTAACGAAGAACGGAGCGACCACCACGCACACGACAGCCGAGACCCGGAGCAAGAAGCGATCCTCGACGTCGAGCAGCTCGGGTACCTGATACCGCCCGCGCAGGTCTCGCCGGTACGCGACCGAGAGCACGACCGCGGTCACGGCAACCGCAGCGATCGCCGGCAGCCACATCCGGGATGCGAACTCGAACGCCGACGTCCGAAGCCGCGCTACCGCCAGCAGGTTCGTCAGGTTCGACACCGGCAGCAGCAGACTCGCCGTGTTAGCGAGCCACACGGCCGCCATGGCGAATGGCAGGGCCGAAACGCGAAGCCGCGCAGCCAGCGCCAGCACAACCGGCGTCAGCAGGACGGCCGTCGTATCGAGGCTGAGCACGATCGTCGTGCACGTTCCGAGAGCGAGTACGAAGAAGAACAGTCGGCGGGTGTGCCCGCGGGCGATGCGGGCGGCTCGAACGGCTGCCACATCGAACACCGACGCGGCGTCCGCGAGTTCGGCGACAACAGTGATCGCGACGAGAAAGCCGAGGATCGGCCCCACCCGGTCGGTGGTGGAGACGGCGTCGTGCCAGGGGAGGGCTCCGGTGGCGACGCAGATGGCACCGGCCAGGGCGGCGATCAGCCACACAGGCGTGCGCAGGCCGAGTGGCACGTCGTCATGGCAGACACCTTGCCGTATCGCGTCCGTCTGCGACCAACCGATCCCGTACCGTGGCCAGGTGCCGCATCGCCGCGTGAGATTGATCGCTGACGGAGCCGCCCTTCGGGCCGGCTTCGATGGCATCCGCGCCGAGCTCGGCGTCCCGCCGCAGTTCTCCCAACAGGTGCTTGAAGCGGCGGATAGCGCGGCCAAGAGCCCCCGCCTGCCGTCGTCCGATCTCACTGACATCGGGTTCGTCACGATCGACCCGCCTGGCTCGATGGACCTCGACCAGGCCCTCCACCTCGAACGGCGGCCGGCCGGCTACCGGGTGCGTTATGCGATCGCGGACGTCGCGGCGTTCGTCCAACCCGGCGACCCCGTCGACCTCGAGGCGCACCTGCGTGGCGAGACCCTCTACAGCCCCGACCTGCGCACGCCGCTACACCCGCCCGCTCTCGGCGAAGCCGCTGCCAGCCTGCTGCCCGATCAGCCGAGGCCCGCGCTCGTCTGGACGATCGACCTCGACGCCGACGGGCGCCAGACCGAGGTCGACGTCGTCCGGGCGATGGTGCGGTCTCGGGCGCGGCTCGACTACGAGGGCGCCCAAGCCACGATCGAGTCGAAGACTTTGCCGGACGACGACGTGCTGGCGTTGCTCGCGGAGGTCGGCAAACTCCGCGAAGCGCTCGAGGTCGAGCGGGGTGCGGTCAGCTTGCGGCTGCCCGAGCAGGAGGTCGACGCCAACGGGAACGGATTCCGGCTGCGTTACCGAGCGCCGCTCCCGGTCGAAGACTGGAACGCCCAGATCTCGCTCCTGACCGGCATGGCGGCGGCCGGGCTCATGCTCGACGCGGGCGTCGGCGTCCTGCGCACCCTTCCACCGCCAGATCCCGGAGCGGTCGCGATGTTGCGGCGCAGCGCGGCAGCGCTCGACGTCCAATGGCCTGAATCTCTTAGTTACCAGGCGTTTGTGCGGGGTCTTGATCCCGCGACCGATGCCGGCGCGGCATTACTCGAGCTGGCGACCCGGCTGCTCCGCGGGGCCGGTTACACGGCCTTCGACGGCGCGCCGCCCGAGCACGTCGAGCACAGTGCGGTGGCCGCGGCGTATGCGCACGCCACTGCGCCGTTGCGCCGGCTCGTCGACCGCTACGTCGGGGAGTTGTGCGTCGCGGTGTGCTCCGGCGCGGCGGTGCCGGAGTGGGTGCGGTCTGCGTTGCCGACCTTGCCGGCGGTGATGGCGGCGTCCGACCATCGCGCGCATGCGCTCGAACGTGCCTGCATCGATCTTGTCGAGGCGGTGCTGCTCGCGCCGCACGTGGGGGAGACGTTCGAGGCGGCGGTCGTGGAACGAAATCAGCACGGCGGCGTTGTCCAATTACGTAACCCGCCGGTTCGAGCGCGCTGCGAGACGGATCATTTGCCGTTAGGCGAGCGGATCGAGGTCCGCCTGCAGCAGGCCGATCCGGCGACCCGAAGCCTGGTGTTCGCCCGTACATAGGGGGCAGCGCGATGCCCGTCGGCGTCACGACAAGAAGTCGGCGCCGGCGAGCGGCCTGGGCGGCCTGCGTCGTTGTTTTGTGCCTTGCTGCGGCGTCGATTTCCTTCATCGCCGGCCGCTCGCCGCGAGTGTTGCGGGTTAGACCGGTGCGTCCATCCCCGCTTGCGGCGGTGCCGCGCCGCCCGAGTGCGAGCCGGTCAACCGTGAAGCGCAGCGAGCCCGTCGGAACCCGCGCCTGGACTGCGGGCGTCTCGTTCGCATCGAGCTCACCTGTCGTCGGGTTCGCCGACCACGCGAGCGTGCTGCCGGGCGACACCGTGCGACTGTTCATCAAGGCGGACGCCGACCCGGTCACCGTTACTGCCTTCCGGATGGGCTGGTACGGCGGCACCGAGGCCGAGCTGGTCGCGACCTATCACGATGTGACGGGCACCAGCCAGCCGCCGTCCGAGTTCATAACGGCGACTCGCACGGTGAGCGACGCGAACTGGCATCCGTCCTTGACCGTGTCGACCGCGCGCTGGCAACCCGGCGACTACCTGTTCTTGTTGACCGATGCGGCGGGGCATGGCCGCTGGGTGCCGCTCACGGTGCGATCGACGAGCACGGTCGGCGACATCGTGTTGATGAACGCCGACACCACCTGGCAGGCCTACAACGCCGCAGGCGGCTACAGCCTCTATCACGGACCGAATGGCGCGTACGCCACGCGTTCGTACGCCGTTTCGTTCGACCGGCCGATCGACTACGGCGGTGGATCCGGCGACTTCTACGGCAACGAACTGCCCGTCGTAGCGCTCACCGAACGGCTCGGGCTCAAGGTCGCTTACGTCACCGACACCGACCTGGACGCCGACCCGCAGCTGCTCGACGGAGCGCGGGCGCTCGTCTCGCTCGGGCATGACGAGTATTGGTCGCAGGCAATGCGCAGTGAGGTGACCCATGACCGCGACGCCGAGGGGATGAACATTGCCTTTCTCGGTGCGAACGCGGTTTATCGGCACATCAGGATGGCGTCGACGCCGCTCGGCCCGGAGCGCCTTGAGATCGACTACAAGAACGGCCTGCTCGATCCGCTGGACCGCAGCGCACCGGCGTCCGCGACCTTTCAATGGCGAGCCGGGCCCGACCCGCGGCCGGAAAGCGTGCTGACGGGGGCGTACTACCAGTGCAACCCGGTCGACACGAGCATGGTGATCTCCGACCCGTCGAGCTGGCTGTTCGGCGGTTTACACGTGAGTGCGGGCGGCCGGCTAGCCGGGCTCGCCGGCGCCGAGTACGACGAGGTCGACCTCGCCGTACCGACCCCGCGCCCGATGGAGGTGCTCTTCCACTCGCCGGTCACCTGCGACGGGCAGCGCGCTTTCCAGGACAGCGTCTACTACACGGTGCCGAGCGGCGCCGCGGGGTTTGACAGCGGCACGAGCGCGTGGGTGTGCGGGCTGACGCCGCCGTGTAACTGGGGAGCCTCGCCGTTAAATCAGGACGTCGTCACCGCCGTGACCGTGAACCTGCTAAGGGCGTTCGCGGCCGGGCCGTGCGGGCGCGAGCATCCGGCACTCGACAACGTTGCGAGCCTCGGTACTGGAAAGCCATGACTACGATGGGCGGACGGCGGACGAGCCGGCCGGGCGGCCGCGTCAAGTTCAGGAAACTGGGCTTGTCGAGGAAGGTCCGGGCTCCACAGGGCAAGGTGGTGGGTAACGCCCACCCGGGGTGACCCGCGGGACAGTGCCACAGAAAGCAAACCGCCGCTGGGCGTTTCGGCGTCCGGCGGTAAGGGTGAAACGGCGGTGTAAGAGACCACCAGCGCCTGGGGTGACTCAGGCGGCTCGGTAAACCCCACCCGGAGCAAGGTCAAAAGGCGGTGTCTTCGGACCCCGCTGCGCAGGCGTTCGAGGGCGGCCCGCCCGAGCCTGCGGGTAGACCGCTTGAGGCTGTCGGCAACGGCAGTCCTAGATGGATGGTCGCCGGTCGGGAGCAATCCCGACCACAGAACCCGGCCTACAGGCCGACTCGTCCGCCCGAAAGCCTCTGACCGCTGCCACGCCGTGACCAGCTACGCCTTCTTCGACCGGGTCGTCTTCTTCGCGGTCTTAGCTGGCGCCGTCGCGGAAGCCTTGGGCGAAGCCTTGAGTGCCGCGCGTTCCGGCACCACCCGACCGGAGGCCACCGCTCGACCGACCCGCTTTTGAGCCACCTTGCGCGCAGGAACGGCCTTGCGAGCCGCAGCCGCGACCTTACGTGCCTGCGCCGACTTGATAACCGTGACTGGCGTGGTCGGGGGCTCTCTGAGCACTTGACTCACCCGCTGAAACGAAATCCCGACCAGCTCGGCCGCATCGCGTACGGAGAGCTTGCGTTGCTGCGTCAAGTACGAGGTGAACGAGGCGAGCTCGTTACGGTACCGAGATGCCGCATCGTCGAGCTCGGCGCGGAGAGCACGGACGCGATCCCGGCCTTCCGCAATCTCGCCAGGCAGCTTGGTCTCGACAGCGACGTCGACGTCCTCCTCGGCCACGTCGAGGATGAGCGCGATCGCTTCGCGCGCGGTCGGTGCGACCTGGTCCAGTCGCTTCGTCTGGGTGAACACCCCGCGGACTTCCGGGACGCTGATCGCCACCAGTCGCCGGATCGTTCAGCGACTGCCGTGTAGGTCTTCACTTCTTCCACCAGTCCTTTCCGAGCTTGTCTTCGAGCGATTTGAGGATCTCCCGCGCGGTCACTTCGTTGATCTCGGTGTGCCGAGGAACGATGACCCGCTGGCCATCGAGGGTGAACACCTCGTGGTCGCCCTTGTTGCGGATCGAGGCGAAGATGAGGTCGCCCGCCTTGGCCGCATCGCTGATCTTCTTGAGGAGGTCCCGTCGCTTCACGAGCCTAAGTCTAGGCCGATTGACATTTCAAGTCAAGGCGACTAGACAGCAAAGTGGACAATGAATCAGACGGACCGAGAAGCAGAGCCAGCGCCGGGGGACCCCTTCCCAGCGCAGCCGTAACGCGACACACGGTCCGCGCTCAACACCCGGGTGCCCGGTTGCCGATGCTGTCGTGTCGGACACAACGGGCCAGGGCAGGGAAGCAACGTGAAGCGGACGCCGAAACGGGCGCGGATGATCGCTGCCGTGAGCTTGCTCGCTGGCGTGGGCGCCGTCGCGGTGGCGCCCAGCGCGACAGCCGCAGCCGGCCCGACGCTGACGGTCGACGCGGCCGCGGGCCGGCACGCGATCAGCCCCGACATCTACGGCATGAACTTCGCCGACGCGGCCCTAGCGACCGAGCTGCAGCTCACCACTGACCGCTGGGGCGGTAACTCGACGAGCCGGTACAACTACCAGAACAACACGCACAACACCGGCAGCGACTGGTACTTCGAGAACATCGTTGACTCCCAGTCGCTCGACAGCTTCATCAGCAGCGATCTTGACCACGGCACGAACCCGGTCGTCACCGTCCCGGCAATGGGCTGGGTGGCGAGAAACTCGCCTAGCACGCATCCCTTTGCGTGTGCCTTCAAGGTTTCGACCTATGGCGCGCAGCAGTCGACCGACCCGTACGACTCCAACTGCGGCAACGGCAAGCGCAGCAACGGCAGCCAGATCACCGGCAATTCGCCGTCCGATACTTCGATAGCGGTGAACAGCTCGTTCGCGCAGTCGATGGTGACCCATCTTGTGCAGGCGCATGGTAACGCGGCGCACGGCGGTGTGCGGTCTTATGAGATCGACAACGAGCCGTCGCTGTGGAACTCGACGCATATCGATGTGCACCCGGCGCCGCTGACGTACGACGAGCTTTGGCAGAAGAGCAGCGCAACGGCCCTGGCCATCAAGACAGCCGACCCGAGCGCCACGGTCGACGGCCCGGGTGATTGGGGCTGGTGCGCCTACTTCTACGCGCCGGACGACCCGGGCGGCTGCGGCAACGGTCCGGATCGCCAGGCGCACGGAAACCTCCCGTTAGCCGCCTGGTATCTCCAGCAGTTCCATACGTATGAGCAGCAACACGGCGTGCGCCTGCTCGACTATTTCGACGAGCATTTCTACCCGCAAGAAAGCGGGGTCGCGCTGGCCGGAGCCGGCGACGCGAACACCCAAGCGCTGCGACTGCGGTCGACCCGAGCGCTGTGGGATCCCACGTACACCGACGAATCCTGGACGACGGACCTCGGCCTCGGTCCCGTCGAGCTCATTCCGCGGATGAAGCAGTGGGTGGCTCAGTACTACCCCGGCACCAAGACAGCGATCAGCGAGTACAACTGGGGCGCGCTCGACTCGATGAACGGCGCGCTCGCCCAGGCCGACGTCCTTGGCATTTTCGGCCGCGAAGGCCTTGACCGCGCGCAGCTGTGGTCGCCGCCGACGTCCTCACAGCCAGGAGCTTTCGCGTTTCGCATCTACCGCGACTACGACGGGGCTGGCGGCAAGTTCGGCGACCAGAGCGTCAGCGCGTCGAGCACCGATCAGGGCCAGCTTGCCATCTATGCCGCGCAGCGCAGCAGCGATGGAGCGCTGACCATGGTGGTCGTCAACAAGACCGGCACCGATCTGACCAGCACATTGAGCGTGCGCAACGCTTCGGCGTCCGTGGCCAACGTTTTTACCTACAGCGCAGCGAATCTAGGCGCTATTGTTCGGCAGCCCGACGTGGCATTCTCCGGCAACTCGCTGACGCGCACGTTTGCCGCGAACAGCATCACGTTGATGGTCGTGCCCACAAACGTGAAGGTGTCGCGCATCGGTGGCGCGAACCGTGACGCGACGGCTGCGGCACTTGCGACGGCCATGTATCCGACCGCATCGGCAGGTGCCGTGGTGCTGGCTCGCGACGACGTTTTCGCCGACGCGCTCGCCGGTTCGCCGCTTGCCCATGATGTGAACGGCCCCCTGGTGCTGACCCCGCCGTCCGCGTTGTCGAGCGACGCGAAGTGCGCGATCACGGCAACGCTGCCGTCGGGCGGCACGGTCTACGTGCTCGGCAGTTCCGCGGCGATCAGCGATTCCGTCGTCGGCACCTTGCAGGGGATGGGCTACGCCGTCACCCGAATCGGCGGCGCTGATCGTTTCGCCACCGCAGCTTTGATCGCCGATCAGGTGGCACAGGTGAAGCCGATCGATCGCGTCTATCTCGCGACCGGTCTCAACTTCGCGGACGCCGAGTCAGCGGCCGGGGCGGCTGCGCTCGGGAATGGGGTCGTCCTGCTGACCAATGGCGCCTCGATGCCGGCCGCTACTAGTGGCTGGCTTTCGGCTCATCCCGGTGTTACGCAGACCGTGATCGGCGGAGCGGCAGCACATGCGGCTCCGGGGATCGCATCGTTTGTCGGGGCCGATCGCTACGCGACAGCGGCGATGGTGGCTGCGAGCGTGCTGCCGCAGCCGACCGGTCTCGTGCTGGCGACCGGCGTCAACTTCCCCGACGGCTTGGCGGGCGCGGCTTATGCAGCCCACTTCGGCTCGGCGATGCTGCTCGTGTCGCCGGGCGCGACCAGCGTCAACGCCGTCCAGCAAAGCTACTTGCATGGTGCGGCGGCGTCCGTGACGACGCTGGCGGTGATCGGTCAAACGTCGGCGCTGCCGGATGCAGCCATTGGTGGCGTCTTGTCGGGTTTGCGCTGAGACGGTTCACGTGAACCGACCCCGCATCCGTCGAGTGGTCACTCATGCATCGCCGGCCGCGGCGTGTCTTCGCCACCTGTGACCACCGGGCGAACTTGGGAAGCGGTCCGGCCGAACCGTCGCTTGCTCTAGCCTCGATTCGTGGATGCAGTTGCGTGGGCGCAGATCGCGAGTCCGCTTGTCGCAGCTGTCGGAATTGTCGCGGTCGTCGGCTGGGCCACCGTTGATCGCCGTCGCGCCGAGGAGCGCGAGGAAGAGTTTCGCCGCCAGGTGACCCTGCGAGCCGAAGAGGACTACCGCGCGGCCGAGCGGGCAAAAGCCGCAGACCGTGAGTTCGAGTTGATGCTGCGCGTCTCGGCTGCGTTCGAGCGGCACCAGGCAGGTGACCCCCTCGCGGCCGCCGAATGCCGGGCGGTTCTACTCGCAGTCAACCAGCGCCTGCCCGTGACGAGGTTGTTCTATCTCGGACTCACCGGCTGGCAGCCCGACGACGCCTCGCGCATCGACGCCATCGCCGGGTTCTATCAGCTCCCTATCGGCGCCGACCTCGTTCGCCACGAGCTACGGCACGAGCTCCAGGGCACACCGTTCATGCTGAATACCTCGGACGGCGGCAGCAACGGTCGCAGGCTGCCTGCCCGCAAACCCCTGGCGGCGGCCAACGGGCACGAGCGGCGCCAGCTGACCTTCAGATTGAAGCGCGCCAGCAAGCACGCCAAGACCTGACTGGCGGGCCGTCGGCACCCGACAGCCGTGGACCAGCCTACCGACCAGCGTTTCACGCGTCGGGGCACTTCATGGCGCCTGGCACGTCGCCATCGGCCAGCGCCCAATTTGCTGACCGTTCAGCTGAACGGGACGCCGGAGAAGCCACTTATCAGCAGCCGCCCGTAGCCACGGCTAGTTGGTGTTTCGCGTTCACGTGAACGCAGAAGTGCACGGACGCCGATCCCTCGCCGGCCGCGTGCATCATGACCACGCCGTTGAATGTGCCCGCCTGCTTGTACGTGTGGCTACCGGTCACGGCATACAGGCTGTTCACCTTCATGGTTGAGCCCGGCGTGCCGTCGACGTCCGCCCTTGTGGTGTGGCCGTCACCCCAACTCACCGACGCCTTCACATCGGCCGGAGAGACACCGGGCGCGGCGAGCGACACAACCCCGCTCAGCCGGCTGCCCGACACCGACGCACGCATCGTGGCGGCCGCAAGATGCCACGGCACCTCGGGCGAGGGGTAGAAGTTGACGCCGTCCAAGTACCAGCGCGTCGCCTGCGAAGCCAGTCGCTGGACGAAATCACGGTAGGCCGGGCTGCTCTTCGACGTCCGGCTTGCTGCTGGTGACCAGCCGAGTTCGGCCGTCGCAGGCATGCGCGGGAATGCCATGTAATCGATCTCTGACAGGTTTCGCAGGGTCTCCGTCCAGACCGCCGATTCGACGCCGATCACGTTCGGCTTCTTCGGCGCGCCCAAGACGAACGTCGACGGGTCCCAGTTGTAGAACTGGTCGACGTCGCAGCCGGTCGCGCACGCCCAGTCCTGGCCGAACGGGTTCGGCGGCACACGAGCGGTCTTGTTCTCGGAGTAGACCTGGTCGAGATAAGCGTGGTTCGCAGGGGCCATCACGATCGGCATCCCCTTGGCGGCGGCGTCGCGGAAAGTGCTGGCGTCAGGGGAGTTTCCGCCCGATGGCGCCCAGTATTCCGCCACGGTCGGCCCGGAAAGGTTGGCCGCCGAGATGTCGGCCCAGCCCATCGCGATTTTGCCTTGGGCCTGAACGATTCCGGCCTCCTTCTCCAGGAAGCCGTTGTACTGCGTCTGCGTGAGCTGGGTGACCTCGTCGCCGCCCATGTCGTAATACGGGCCGGGCGAGAGCGCGCTCAGCTGTTTGATGATGGCGGTCAGAATCGTCCAGGTGTTGTCGCTGCTCGGGCACATCGCGCTGTACCCGACGTCACCCGTGAAGTTCCACACCGGCGGATTGTTGGTGCCGCAGTTGATGTCTTGCGGGTGCCCGTTCAGCAGGGGGTTCGCCGTGTCGTTGTACTCCGACATGATGATCGCGTTGTTGTGGCCGGGTGAGTCGACCTCGGGAATCAGCGTGATGAAATGCGCGGCCGCGTACGCGACCACACTCTTGTAGTCGGCCTGGGTCCAGAACCCGCCCGGGTCCATCGTCCGCCCGTCGGTGCCGACCGATCCCTGCGACCCGATCGACGTCAGTCGCGGAAAACTGTTGATGGCAATGCGGAATCCCTGGTCGTCACTCAGGTGCAGGTGAAAGATGTTGATCTTGTAGGCGGCGATCTGGCCGATGAACTTCTTCACCGTCGCTGGCGATTCGTAATGCCGCGCGATGTCGAGCATGACGCCGCGGTATGTGTACCGCGGGTAGTCGGTGATGTGGCTGACCGGAATCGTCCACGGCCCCGGCCGCACCGTCGAGCTCTCGATCCACGCCGGCAGCAGCTGGCGAATCGTTTGCACGCCGTTGAATAGCCCGTGCGCAGTCATCGCCTCGAGCGTGACTCCGGTCGTACTCGTGTCGAGCTGGTACCCCTCGCCGTCCGGGTCATGGCTCAGCGTGCCCGGATTTCCCAGCCTCAGATCGAAATCGCCGTGGCCCGGGTTGCCGTCGACGACGTGCAGCGGGTACCCGGTCGCCGGTCGCAGGTACGCCGCGAGGTCTTCCGCGACGGCGTGCGCTGCCGCCGAGTTCGCCACGATGCGAGTGCTCGGGGTCAGCGTGAACACACGGTGGCCCGTTGTCATCGAAACCGGCAACGGCACCACGTGGGCGGACGACGCCGACGCTGCCGCGCCGGGTGCCGTGGCGGCCGCAACCCCTGGCGTGACCGTCGTGAGGCTGAGGGCAAGAGCGGAGGCGAAGATCGCGATGCGATTGAGCGAGGCCATGGGTCGCTCCTCGGATTACCCGGACCGATGGACTAGACCTTCACAGCAAGCGCCTCCACCCAAATCCCCACAAAGGCCACATGTCAAGAGGTTCGCAAGTCAAGACTTCCCCTCAGTGCAGGCGCACCCGTGGGTCGAGCACGGCGTACATCAGGTCAACCGCGATGTTCGCCAAGATCACCGCGGCGGCCGCGACGATGACGATCCCGACGATGACCGGCAGGTCCTGGTCGTTGATGGCGTGCACCGACTCGTAGCCGAGGCCCGGCAGGCCGAACACGCTCTCGGTCAGGATGGCGCCGCCGAGCGCCGTGGCGACGTCCACACCGAACTGCGTGACGACGGGCGCGAGCGCGCTACGCAGACCGTGTCGCACGATGACCCGCCGTTCCGACAGGCCTTTCGCGCGCGCAGTGCGGATGTAGTCCTCTCCCAGCACCTCGAGCATCGACGTGCGGCTCAATCTCGTATACGCGGCAGCGGAAATCAGCGCGAGCGTGAGCCAGGGCAGGATCAGATGTCGCATCCACTCGTACGGATTGGACGTGAGACCGACATAGCCCGACGCCGGGAAGATGGCCAACCCATGCACGGTCAGTTGATAGAAGAAAACGTAGAGCAACGTCAGGCCCAGCACGAAGACCGGGATCGAGTAGAAGAAGAGTGCGGTTGTGGTGAACGCCCGATCGGCCAGGGTTCGCGGCCGAACGCTTGAGAAGACGCCGGCCGAAACTCCGAGCACCAGCCAGATGACGGCGGCGCCGATCGCGAGCGAGAACGTGATCGGCGCCGCCTGCTTGAGGATCGTCGTCACCGGCACCTGGTGGTAGTAGTCACGGCCGAGGTCGCCGTGCAGCAGCCGCCACACGAAATGGCCGTACTGCGCGAGAATCGGCCGGTTCAGGCCGAGGTTGTCGTAGACCCGTCGGACGACGTCGGGAGTCGCCTGGCGGCCCGCCATGCGGTGCGCAATGTTTTCTGCGTTGCCGGCGAAGAACATGACGTAGACGGCGATCGTCACCAAGAACATGACGACGACGCCAAGAGCGAGCCGGCGGGCGAGGAAGCGAATCATCGGCGTCTCCAGCTATTTCGCGAACAGCCGGTCGCTGCGCGGGTCGAACGCATCGCGCACGCCGTCACCGAAGATGTTGAACGCGAGCGTCGTGATGAGCAGCGCTATGCCGGGGAAGAACAGGTACCACCACGCCTCCTGGTAAAGGCCCTGCGCGCTGGAAATCATCTGCCCCCAGTCGGCAGTGGGCGGCGGCACCCCGACCCCTAGGTACGACAACGCTGCCTCCGTGACGACGCTCACCGGTAGCAACAGCGTCGCGAAAACGATGGCCGGCGCGATGACGTTCGGCAGGATGTCGACGAAGATGATGCGCCAATCGCTCGCCCCGAGCGATCTGGCCGCCTCGACATACTCGCGCTCGCGCATCGAAATCACCTGGCCGCGAATGATGCGCGCGACCGAAGCCCAACCGGCACCGGCAATCACCACCATCACCAGCCACATGTTGATGTGCCCCAGAATCGCGACCAGCGCGATCGCGAACAGCAGGTAGGGGATCGACAGCACCATGTCGATGATGCGGGCGAGCACGGTGTCGACGATGCCGCCGAAGTAGCCGGTGAGCAGGCCCACTACCGTGCCTGCGGTAATCGTGATGAGCGTCGCCCCGATGCCGACCATCAAGGAAATCCTTGCGCCGTAGGCAGTGCGTACCAAGATGTCGCGGCCCTGGTCGTCGGTGCCAAACCAGAACGTCGTGCTCGGTGCATGCGGTTGACCGGACGGCGACAGCGCATCGAGCCCTCGATACTGGTGATTCGGCCCATGACCGGTAAGGGCCGCCACCCCTGGCGCTGCGATGGCCAGCACGATGATCGCGACGATGAGGCCGAGCGAGATCATCGCGCCACGGTCACGGCGAAGCCGGTCGAACGCCAGTGAGACCGGGCTGCGTCCCTCGATCGCCTTCGTTCCCGGCGCATTCGCCGGGAGCGTCTCGAACGCGCCTTCCGAAACGTGCGACGAGATGGCGTCGCCGATGCCTTGCGTCACGCCGTCCTCCTCGCAGTGGCGAGGTCTTCCTCGTCGGCAACGGGGATGTGGCAGGCCGCGTCGTGGGTCTCGGGGTCGCGGAAACGCGGCACCAAGGCAGGCTCCTGAAGAGTGCAGATCTGTTCGGCCTTCGGGCAGCGAGGGTGGAAACGGCAGGCCTCCGGAGGCGCGATGGGGGAGGGCACGTCGCCGGCGAGCACGATGCGCTGACGAGCCTCGGCTGCCACCGGATCAGGCACCGGTACGGCCGACAACAACGCGTTCGTGTACGGGTGCCGCGCGTGGTTGTACAGGTCGGTTGAGTCGGCGCGCTCGACGACCTTGCCGAGATACATCACGGCCACCCGGTCGCTCACGTGCCGCACGACGGAGAGATCGTGCGCGATGAACAGGTAGGTGAGCCCGAGTTCTGCTCGCAAATCGGCCAGCAGGTTGATGATCTGAGCCTGGATCGAGACATCGAGCGCCGACACCGGCTCGTCACACACCACGAGCTTCGGCCGCAGGATCAGCGCCCTGGCCACTCCGATGCGCTGCCGCTGCCCACCGGAGAACTCGGCCGGAAACCGGTTGTAGTGCTCGGGGTTCAGCCCGACGAGCTCCATCGTCTCCTGCACGAGCGACTTGCGCTTGTCGCGGGTGCCGACGCCGTGAATCACCAGCGGGTCGGCGATGATCGAGCCGACCCGTCGCCGCGGGTTCAGCGACCCGTATGGATCCTGGAAAATCATCTGGATCTGGGCGCGCAGCGGGCGCATCTGGCGACGCGTCAACCCCGTGATGTCCTGGCCGTCGAACGTGATGCGGCCCGAGGTCAGGTCGTAGAGCCGGGTCACGCAACGGGCGAGCGTCGACTTACCGCACCCCGTTTCGCCGACCAGGCCGAGCGTTTCGCCGCGCTGGATCTCGAGGCTCACGCCGTCCACTGCATGCACGACATCGCTGCTGTGCCGCCGGATCGACGTCGACTGCACGGGAAAGTGCTTGACCACGTTGTCGAGCTTCACAAGCACGCTCACGCCACCTCACCGGCTTTCGGGTGAGCCGCCCGATCGACCGGGAGCCAACAGGCCGACACGTGCCGGGTCGGGCCCGGAATATCGCGCAGCGGCGGCACGTCGGTGCGGCAAACGTCCATCACGTACGGGCAGCGCGGGTGGTACGGGCACCCGGTCGGCACGTTGATCAGGCTCGGCGGCTGCCCTTTGATCGGCCGCAGCCGCTGCCGCTCGTCGCCGTACGCGGGCAGCGACTCGAGCAGCCCCTCGGTGTAGGGATGGTGATGCGCGTAGAACATGTCGTTGCGCGCGCTCATCTCCATGGTGGCGCCGGCATACATGACGACGACGTCGTCGGCGACGTCCGCGATCACTCCGAGATCATGGGTGATCATGATGATCGCGGTGCCGAACTCCTCCTGCAGCCGCTTCATCACCTCGAGCACCTGTGCCTGCACCGTGACGTCGAGAGCTGTCGTCGGCTCGTCGGCGATCAGCAGCTTGGGGTTTAGGGCCATCGCCATCGCGATCATTGCCCGCTGACGCATGCCGCCCGAGAACTGGTGCGGGAAGTCGTCGACGCGAGTGGCCGGCTGCGGGATTCCGACCAGCCGGAGCAGCTCGATCGCCCTGCTGCGCGCCGCCTTCTTCGAGACCGACTTGTCGTGCGCGCGCAGCATCTCTGCGATCTGCCAACCGACGCGGTAGAACGGGTGCAGACTCGACAGCGGATCCTGAAACACCATCGCGATCCGTGATCCGCGGATTTCCTGCAGCTCCCGCGGCGTCATCGCGAGCACGTCGACGCCCTCGAACAAGGCGCGCCCGCTAATGCGGGCACCACGCGTGAGGCCCATCACGGTCTGGGCGGACACGCTCTTGCCCGAGCCCGACTCGCCGACGATGCCGAGAGTCTTCCCGGCATCGACGGCGAACGAGACGTGCCGAACGGCTTGCACGATCCCGTCGGGTGTTGCGAACGAAACGGTGAGGTCGTCGACCTCGAGCAGGTGCATCAGCTGCTCGTCAGCCAGACGTTCGCCGGGTCGATCTGCTGGAACGTCGGGATGAACACCGTGTTGTGCACGTGCTTCGCGTGATAAGTCGGCTGGTTGGGTGCCGTGATCGGGAAGAACGCGGCGTCCTCCATCACCAGCTTGTCGGCCTGGATCCACAGCGCGTTGGCCTTCGACTCGTCCTGCTCGGCGGTGGCCTGGTCGACCAGCGAGTCGACCTTCGGGTTGTCGTAGAACCCGAAGTCGCTGCCGTTCGGCGGGAACGCCGCGCCATCCTTGCCGTAGAAGAGTGGCGCGAAGAACGAGACCGCTGCATTGCCGTACCAGTCGGGGCCCCAGCCCGCGAGCGAGACATCCCAGGTGCCCTTCTTGGCGACGTCCGGCACCTGCAGGTACTTGGTGTAGAAGTCGGCGTTCGGCACGGCGACACCCTGCACCGTGATTCCGGCCTGGCTGAGGTCCTGCTGCACTGTGGTGAATATCTTTGCCGACAGCGACGAGGCCGGCCGATACAAGAACTTCAGCGTCAGGCCCTTGGAATAGCCCGCGGCCGCGAGATCCTTCTTCGCCTGCGCCGGGTCGTTCTTGTACAAGTCGAGGCCGGTGTTGCTCTGCGTGCCGGAGATGCCGGCCGGGAGCACGTGCGTCAATGGAGGCGACACGATCGGCCCGTTGTCGTCCTGGATCAGGTTCGCCCGGTTCAGCGCCTCCGAAATCGCTTTGCGCACAGCTACCTTGCCGAGCGCGCCGTCATTGTTCGGCGAGACCGTGTTGAACACGATGTAGGGATTGGACGAGAACGTCGGCCCGAGGTAGAAGTTCGGATCCTTGGCATTGAGCAGCTGTGTCACCTGCGAGACCGGCGGGAAGGTGTCGAACTCCATGTCGGCGGCCGGTGTATTCGCTTGCAGCTGCTGCTGGATCGCGGTCTGGTCACCGGTCTCGTTGACCACGACCTTGTCGACGTAAGCCTTGCGCACCGGGTCGGTGCTCGGATCCCACGCCGGGTTGCGGTCGAAGTCGATCTCGTGCGCTGGGTTGTACTTCGTGATCTCGTAAGGCCCGTCAGAGATGGTGTGCTGGGCCAGCTCCGCACTTGCCGGGACGTACTGGTCGTACTCCTTCGGCGCCGGCGAGAACGCCGGCAGCGCGAGCATGGCAACGAAGTACGACGCCGCGTGCGTGAGCTTGAATACCACGGTCTGCGGGTCGCTCGGGTCGACCGAGACGCCCGCGATGTCGTGGCTGTTCTGGTAATCGGCCATCGCACTTGCCGACTTCGGGTCGACCTTCGCGTACCCACTGCAGTAGGCATCGAGCCCGGCGATGAGGGTTTGGAAGTCGGGCATGCCGCCGAACGGCTGCGCCGGGTTGCAGACCCGCTTCATTCCGCGCACGAAGTCGTCACCGGTGACCTGCCGGGCGGGAGTCGTGTTCCACTTGGCGCCGGTGCGAATCGTGAACTTGTAGGTCAAGCCGTCCTTGCTGATGCCGCCGTTCGCCACCGTCGGCAACTGGGTGGCGAGGTCGGGCACGTCCGTGGTGGCCTTGCCGGCGATGGCCGGATACGTCACGAGCTGCCGGCTCCACAACCGCAGCGCCAGATAGCCGCCCGAGTAATACGAGATGTTCGGGTCCATGTAGTCGACGTCGCCGACGCCGAGCATGTGCAGGGTGCCGCCCTTGACCGGCGTCCCGCTGTTGTTCAGGTCTTCGGCGGCCAGGCCGTTGCTGCTGGTCGCTCCGGGCGCCGACGACCCCGAGCCGGTGACTGCCGACTTCGAGGTACACGCAGCGGCGACGAGCAATACCGCGGTCAGTCCTGCAATTGATGCGCTCTTACGCGCGTTTTTGCGCAGCGTTGTATGCACGCGCTTCTCCTTGTTGTGTCGCGTGAATGTCTCAAAAACCGAGCGTTTGTGGGCTCGGTTAGGTCACAGCGGGGACTGCGGATCGGGTTCGAAAATGCATGCGGACGCCGACTCGATCCGCACGCCCCAGTAGTGCCGCATCGACTGGAGTGGCCCATCCAGTGACGCGCTTTCGCTGCCCACCTCGGTCAAGTGGCCGGGCCCGACTGTCGGTGAGCAAACCTCGAAATCCGGCTCCGGTGCAGCTGAAGCCGAAGCCGAGACGGTGGAATGGCGCGGTGCAGCATTGGAAACGACTGCAGGGATCGCAACGGCGCCGGCCGCGACGACGAGCCCGATGGCAGCGACGCCGGCCCGTTGCCAGCGTTGCCGGCGCCGCACCCCGCTCGCGACTCGGGTGAACAACTCTGGGCAATCGGCGGTCGAGGCGCTCACATCGCGCATCGCCGTCGTCAGCGCATCGCCGAATTGGTCGCTCATGAGTCGAGCTCCGCAAGCCTTGGGTCGTGCAAACAACGCAGTTTCGCCAGCGCCTTCGCGGTCTGGCTCTTCACCGTGCCAACCGAGCAGCCGAGTAGGGCGGCCGTCGCTTCCTCCGTGAGGTCGTCGTGGTAGCGCAACACCACGATCGCCCGCTGGCGGGGCGGCAACATCGGGAGTACCCGCGTGACGGCGTCGCGCAGGTCGCAGACGGCGTATCCGTCGTAGGCATCGGGGGTGTCGGGGAAGTCGACAGTCGGTTGTTCGTGTCGCCACCGCCGCTGCCAAGCAGAGGCGTAGGTGTTGATCAGCACCCGGCGGACATAGGAGTACGGGTCGCCGTCGTCGACGATCCGGTCCCATCTCGGCCACACCCGCTCGAGCGCCGTCTGCACCAAGTCCTCCGCCGCGTGCTGATCACCGGTCAGCATTCGGGCCGTGCGAAGCAGGGCGCGCTGGCGCACCACGACGAAGTCGTGGAATCCCTGCGGCTCTTGACGCATCTCGCCCTGCCTCCGCCGGTCCTGTAACTACCACCGGTTGGGGGCCGGAAATGGTTGCCCAGGACGTGAACAGGCTCAAATCAGCATAGGTACCGCGAGATGCCGCGCAAGCTCAAACGGCCGGCGCCCGGGGTGCTGGTTGGCAGCACTCCGGGCGCCGGCTGCGGTTGCCGGGTTGCTTCCGCCGACTACGAGACGGTAAGCACCTCCCGACGCTCTTCCGCGTGCGGCTCGAGCACCACTGGTTGCGGCACCGGCATTTCGCCGTGCGAGATCGAAGGAATCCAGTCGAGCCAACGCGGCAGGTACCAGTTCCACTCACCGAGCAGCTTCATCGCCGCGGGTAGCAGCACGCCGCGCACGATCGTCGCGTCGAGCAGAACCGCGACCGCGAGCCCGACGCCGAGCTCCTTCATCGAGACCTGTGACAAGCTGGCGAAGACGAGGAACGTCGCCACCATCACCGTCGCCGCCGCGGTCACGACACCGGCGCTCGACTTGATGCCGTGCGCGATGGCGCTGCGAGTGTCGTCGCCCTTGTCGAAGGCCTCGCGGATCCGGCTGATGATGAACACGTGGTAGTCCATCGACAGGCTGAAGAGGACGACGAACAAGAACAGCGGCAGCCATGAAGTCACAGCATGCGCGCTCTTGAAGTGCAGCAGGCTCTCACCCCAGCCCCACTGGAAGACCGCGACCAGCACACCGTACGACGCGAACACCGACAGCAGGTTCAGCACGATGGCCTTGGCTGCGATGACGATCGAGCGGAACGACAGCAACAGCAACAGGAAGGCGAACACGAGCACGAAGGCGAACACGACCGGTGCTCGGGCGCGCATCAGGGCGTTGAAGTCCTCGGTGCCTGCGGTCATGCCCGTGACGTCGGCCCGCACGCCGTCCACTTTGCCGATGGTCTGCGGGATGACCTCGTCGCGCAGCGTTGCCAACGCGTGCGTCGCTGCCGCGTTCTCGCCGTTACCAGCAAGCGGGACGTCGACCAAAGCGACCGTGTGCTCGTCGTTCATGTGTACCGAGATCGGCTCCGCCATCTGACCGCTCGCCAAAGCGGCCGTCTTCATCGCCTCGATGCCTTGCGCCACTTGCGGTGCGCGCACGTCGTCCGCCGTGATGACGACCACCGCCGGAGCGCCGCCACCGGGGAACTCGGTCATGATGCGGTCGTAGGTCTTGAGCACCGGCAGGGTGTGCGGAAGGTCGCTGACACCAGGGGTAGCGGTGTGCATCGACAGCGCCGGCGCCGCGAGGCCGAGCAGTGCCGCCGCGGCGACCACGAGCGCGACGACCGGGCGGGCAAGGGTGCGGTCGAGCACCCAACCCCAGATGCGGCTCTCGCCCTCGGCGTGGCGCAACCGGCCGATGAACGGGATGCGGCCGCGCTCGATCCGGTGCCCGAGCAGTGACATGAGCGCAGGCAGCACGGTGAGCGAGCCGAGCACCGCCGTGGCGACGACGAGAACCGTCGCCTCGCCCATCCCGACGAAGATCTTGCTGCCGGTGAAGAACATGCCGCAGAGGGCGACCAGACCGGTGGCGCCGATAACGGCGGTCAGCGCGAGACCGAGCGGAAGCATGGCCGCGACGAGTGCGCCGAAGGTCACCAGCAAGACGAACAGTGCGATCGGGACCGAGAGCCGCTCGGCGTTCTCGAAGTCTTTGCCGGCCGTGTCGTTGAGCGCTTTGTGGATGCTCGCGTCTCCGGCCTCAGCTATGTCGTAGCCCGGGTGAGCCGCGGCCGCCGCCTGCACAGCCTGGAGCACTGGGGGAATGGTCGTCGCGGCGTCGTCCATCGTGCCGGCGACCTGGAAGGTTACGAGCGCCGAGTGACCGTCGGCCGAGACCTGATTGCGATACCGCTCGTCAAGCGGTGAGCGGACGTCGAGTGCGAGTTCGGTTCCTTGCACCCGGGCAACCACGTCGCGGATCGCCGCTTGGTATTGCGGGTCCTCGCTCACCGTGGTCTTGCTGCTGTGCAGCAGGACCTGCTCATCGGCGTGCTGCTCGAATGCGCCGGCGATAGTGTGCTGCGCCCGCCCGGCTTCGCCGACCGCCTGGTCGCCGTCGTGCAGCTTGTTAGTGCCGACCGCGCCCCCGGCGACGACGGCGATCACGATGAAGGCGAGCCAGATGCCGATGGCCCGCCATGGGTGGCGTCCGCTCCACAGGCCGACCCGGCCGGTGAGATTGGTTCGCGGTCTCATGGCATTCCTTTCGAAAAGCAGAGCGGGAGACGGGAAGAAGGGGTGTGCGAGGTACGTGACGATGACCCGACTCAGAGTCGTCGAATTCGTGACCCGCGCCATGAGGCATCGCGCCCACGCCGGTGTCGGCAGTTGTGCCGTCTTCGACTCGGCGGAATGACGTAGGTTAGGTGCCGTGGGTGAGCCGGATATCAGGGTGTTCCTGGTCGACGACCACGCCGTGGTCCGTACCGGCCTGGCGACCTACCTCAGCACCGAGCCCGGCATGCGGGTGGTCGGTCAGGCGGCGGATGGTCGCCGGGCGCTCGACGAGATTGCGGTGCTCGCCAACTCCGACGCGCTTCCAGACGTCGTGTTGATGGACATGCTGATGCCGGAAATGGACGGCATCACGGCGACGTCCGAAATGAAAAAGCGGTGGCCGGAGATCGAAATCGTCGCGGTGACCAGCTTTCTCGAGGAGAGCAAAATCCGGGCGGCGCTCGAGGCAGGTGCCGCGGGCTACCTGCTCAAGGACGCCGACGCCTCGGACGTCGCGAATGCGATCCGCGCGGCGCAGCGAGGCGAGGTGCACCTCGATCCGGCGGCGGCCCGGGCGCTCACCGACGCGTTACGCGCGCCGAAAGCCGAGACCGCTGCCCTCACGCCCCGCGAGCGCGACGTCATCGTGCTGATCGCGAAAGGCGGCACCAACCGGCAGATCGCCCATCACTTGGGTGTGACCGAGCGCACGGCGCGCACCCACGTGTCGAACATCCTTGCGAAGCTCGGCCTGGTGAGCCGCACTCAAGCCGCGATGTGGGCAGTAAAGGAAGGGCTGGTCGACGCCCAAGCGTGACCATCGGCCCCTGACGGGTACGTCATTGCGCCGATGCGCGGGCGGCTTATCTGAGTGACATTCGTGGATGTACCCATCGCCCACGGAGGAGAGTTCCTTATGCCCGCAATCGGCAAGCGCGTCCTGGTCGTCGACGACGACCAGCGGGTGCGCGCCGCGCTCGTTGCGTTGCTCGACGGCACGCCCGACCTGGCCGTCGCAGCTGACGTCGGGTCGGTCGCTGAGGCGCTCGTCGCCTTCGACAGCACCGCGCCCGATGCCGTGCTGGTCGACATCCTGCTGCCGAGTCGAGGCGACGGCCTGGGCTTGATTGCTCAGCTTGCGGCGTACCGGCCGGTCGTCGCGATCAGTGTCGACGGCGCCGCTCGCGAAGCGGCGCTCGCGGCGGGCGCGAGCACGTACCTGGAAAAGGACGGGCGCCCGGAGGAGATCCTGGCCGCGCTCCGGGAGGTACGGCCGAGCAGTTCGCAAGCACGCTCTTTGGGATGATGCCGGGCGTGCCCGCCGACAACCCCGCCCCGCCGTCCGCCCGAACGCACCTCGTCGAGGTGACGGCGGTAACCGACGTCAGCCCGCGGATGCGACGCGTCACCGTCACCGGCGAGACGCTGTCCGATTTCGCCGCGTGGCCCGGTCAGGACGTCGTCTTGCACCTCACAGACGGCAGCGGCAGCGGTGTGCGGCGGCGGTACACGGTCAGGAGTCTCGACTCCGGCGCGCGGCGCTTCGACCTTGACTTCGTGCTGCACGGCCACGGCCCGGGTGCTCGTTGGGCGGAGCGGGTGGTGGTGGGGCAGCGAATCGAGATCTTCGGTCCACGGGGAAAGGTCGCCATGTCGGACGCCGGGTGGCAGCTGTTCGCCGGAGACGAGTCCGCCCTTCCGGCGATCGCGGAGATGGCGCGCGCGCTGCCCACCGGCGTTACCGCTATCGCGCTCATCGAGGTGGCCGAACCCGTCGACGAGCAGCCGATCGCCAGCGGCGCGGATCTTGACGTGCGCTGGTTGCACCGAGGTACCACCGAGCCCGGAACCGCTGAGCTGCTCGACGAGGCACTGGCGGGGGTCTCGGTGCCGGCGTCCGATCGGCACTTGTTCTTGTTCGGCGAGAGCCGGACCGTACGGCGGCTTCGCGACGCGATTACCCAGCGTGGGGTGGCGCTTGACGAAATCTCGGCCAAGGGTTACTGGAATTTGGGGCGGGCGATGCGTGACTGAGGGCCGATCTTCGGGGGAGACTGGCCGCATGTCACTTGATCGCGGCGTTGCGCCTGACCCCTTCGACATCCTGCCTGCCAAGCCGTCGTTCACGCTCGAAAGTGACGACATCACCGACGGCCAGCCGCTGCCGAAGACCTTCGTCAACCACGGCGTCGGCGGCGACAACCAGAGCCCGCACCTGCGCTGGTCGGGCTTCCCCAGCGAGACCAAGGGCTTCGTGGTGACCTGCTACGACCCCGACGCTCCGACGATGAGCGGCTTCTGGCATTGGGTGCTCGTGAACCTGCCAGCGACCACGACGGAGTTGCCGCGGGGATTCGGCTCCGGCGGCGACCTGCCGCCCGGCGCTTTTCATGTGCGCAACGACGCAGGCTCGCACGACTACTCCGGCTCATTCCCGCCGAAAGGGGATCGTGACCACCGGTACATATTCACCGCCCACGCGCTCGGCGTCGAGCAGCTCGACCTCGATGACTCCGCAAGCCCTGCAGTCGTCGGGTTCAACCTGACGTTCCAGTCGATCGCGAGAGGTGTGCTGCGCACCACTTTCCGCGTCGACTGACGTCGGCTCGCCGGCCAAAACGGGCCGGTTCGACCGTGTTTGTACGGCCCTATTCGCGCCACTGAACATAACCATTCGGTCAGTTCTTGTGGATAACGAACCGGCGCATGTCCGCGCCCGAATATCGTCGAGAGACCAAAAGTCGTCAGGGCCGAGAGGCCCCGGTTTCGTCGTCAGGAGTTCGTCAGGTGCGTGCGTCCGCGGCCTACCTGGACCATCGCACCGGTCTCCAGACGTACCTCGCCGGCGATGGTCAGCTGTCGAAGGCGAAGGCCGTCGCGCTCCTTCTGCACGGTGGGAAAGAAGTAAGCGACGCGCCGGTTGCCGGGCGGCAGATGGCGGTGCTGCGCATGCTGCCGATCGCGCGTCACCTCGTGACAGTTGGTGCCGACTACGGGCTTGCGGTGTGGCGGCTGCGCTTCCGCTACCGCGGCTGGAATTCCGAGGCCGCGCACCCGATGGAAGACCTCGAGTGGGCGCTGCGGCAACTGCGCCTACGCCACGGTGCCGCCCCGATCGTGATGATCGGTCATTCGATGGGCGGTCGGGCGGCGATCCGCGGTGCAGGCGAAGACGGTGTGGCGGGCGTCGTCGGGCTTGCACCATGGCTTCCTGTCGATGAGCCGCGTGAGCAGCTGGCGGGGCGCCGGCTGCTCGTCGTCCACGGCTCTCGCGACCGCATCACGTCGTCGAAGCGGTCGCGCGAGTTCGTCGAGGCGGCGCGGCCGATTGCCGAGGCGGCGACGTTCGTCGGCTTGCGCGGCTGCGGCCATGCGATGTTGCGTCGCACGCGGTTGTGGAATGCGCTGATGGGCGACTTCGTGCTGTACGCCGCGCTCGGGGTCGAACCACACGGCCCGCTGGCAAAGGCGCTGCACGAAGGCTGTGCGCTGCTTTAGACCTTCTCCAGCAGCAGTTGGTCGACGTCGATGTAGCCGGTGCCGAAACCGGCCTCGCAATAAGCGAGATAGAACTCCCACATTCGCCGGAACGTCTCGTCGAAGCCGAGCGCGGCGACCCGATCGGCGTTGGCCCGGAACTTGCTCAGCCACGCATGCAGTGTGCGGGCGTAGTCGCGACCGAAAGCCGTGCACGACGACACGCGAAGTGACGTGTGCGTTGCGAGCACGTCGTTGATTGCCCGCAATGAAGGCAAAATCCCGCCGGGGAAGATGTATTTGTGAATCCAGGTGTATGACCCGCGGGTGGCGAGCAGCCGGTCGTGGTCGATCGTGATCGCCTGCAGACCCGCCCGCCCACGAGGCATCAGGACGCGGTCGATCGTGGCGAAGTAGTCGGGCCAGTAGCGCTCTCCAACGGCTTCGATCATCTCGACGCTGAGCACGGCGTCGTAGTGCCCGGTGACCTCCCGGTAGTCACGTAGCAGCACGTTGACCCGATCGCCGACCGCCGCACGGGCGGCGCGCTCGCGCGCAAGACGCTGCTGCTCGCGCG
>Ga0157369_10002062_pt1 | contig 24256 bp, 25 predicted proteins | sample C25metaG_FD_113461 | JGI IMG/M metagenome (GOLD analysis project Ga0157369, IMG submission 113461) | Corn rhizosphere microbial communities from Kellogg Biological Station, Michigan, USA - C2-5 metaG | ecosystem: Host-associated > Plants > Roots > Rhizosphere > Soil | place: USA: Michigan... | reverse complement strand
TGCGAGATGTGCGGTAGTGGGGGCGGTGGCCGCGGAGTCAGTTCAGGGCCGCGGCATAGAGCTCGGGCTTGAAGCCCAGCAGGGTACGGTCGCCGAGATCGAGCACGGGTCGCTTGATCATCGAAGGCTGCGCCAGCATCAGGTCGATGGCCCTGACGGTATCGAGGTCGGCCTTCTGGGCGTCGTCGAGCTTGCGGAAGGTGGTGCCGGCGCGATTGAGCACCTTGTCCCAGCCATGCTCCGCGCACCAGGCCGCCAGCTGTTCGCGGTCGATGCCGCTCTGCTTGTAGTCATGGAAGTGATAGGCCTGGCCATGCTCATCGAGCCATTGGCGGGCCTTCTTCATGGTGTCACAGGCCTTGATGCCGTAGAGGCTCAGGCCACTGGCCGCTGCGGGCATGGCGTTCTCCTGCGAAAGACTGCAACCGCAGATTATGCCATGACGGGCCGGAAAAGGGCCGGGCGTCGCGCCCCGAGTAACGAGGGCAGGCGCCGGAAAGCAGAAGGCCGGGGAGTCCCCGGCCTTGGCGATCAACCGCGGCTTTTCACGCCGTAGGTTTCGTCGAGGGTGCCCGGGGTGCCGTCACCCTTGGGCGCATAGTCCCGCGGCGCTTCGGTCGGACCGTCGATGCGCTCGCGACTGGAGGGGTAACGCTGCTCGGCGCTGTGCAGCGAGGCCAGCAGGTGCTGACGGGTCAGCTCGTCCTGGGCCAGACGCTCGGCGCCTTCGGACAGGTGCGACTGCATGTCCTGGTAGGTCTGGGTGAGCTTGCGCACCAGGCCGGCGGTGGTGCTGAAGTGGCTGGTGACCTCGTGCTGGTAGTCGTCGAACTTCTTCTGCAGGTCATCCAGCTGGCGCTGCACGCGGCTCGGCGCGGCACCCGGCACCAGGCGCGCCAGCAGAAAACCTATCCCGACCCCGATCAGCAGCGCGATCAGGGGCAACAACCAGGTAGTGAGCGACTGTTCCACGAAACTTCCTCTATGAGCGGCTTTGCTTTACGGTAACGGCAGACCGGCGAGCCTGTACACTGGGTTGCGTCATCTGCCATTCGCTGGGCGTCATCATACCCCGCAGTCAGGCATCGCGCAGGATCGACCCTATCAAAATCAACTCCTTGGATGAGCACTGTTCGTCCGGGATCACGGAGTCAAGCGTGTCAGCCCGTGAACAAACCCTGCTGCTGGAGGGCCCCGCCGGCACTCTGGAAGCGCTGTACCAGAGCCCGGATGCCGCCACCGGCGCGGTCCTGCTCTGTCATCCCCATCCGCTCCATGGCGGCGCCATGCAGAACAAGGTGGTCGCCACCCTGCAGCGCATCGCCCGGGACGCCGGCCAGGCGACCCTCAGATTCAACTTTCGTGGCGTCGGCGCCAGCACCGGCGTGCATGCCGGCGGTGAAGGCGAGATCGACGATGCCGCGGCCGCTGTGGCCTGGTTGCGCGACCGCCACCCCGACCTGCCGCTGACCCTCTGCGGTTTCTCCTTCGGTTCCTGTGTCGCCGCCTGCCTGGGCGGCCGCCTGGAAGGCGAAGGCGTGGCGGTGGAACGGCTGTTCATGCTGGCGCCGCCGGTGGAGCGTTTCGCGGTCGACGGTCGCCTGCCACAGCGGGCGCGCCTCACGGTGATCCAGCCCGAAGCCGACGAGGTGGTGACCCCCGAGCGGGTCTACGCCTGGTCCGCCGCGCTCGAACAGCCGCACGAATTGCTTCGCGTCGCCGAGTGCAGTCATTTCTTCCATGGCAAACTCGTCGAACTCAAAGATCTGGTCCTGCCGCGCCTGCAGGCCTGACCCTCGTTAGTCTCTCGGATTCCCAGCGCCTCCATGACCACTCGTATTCTCACTGGCATCACCACCACCGGCACCCCGCACCTGGGCAACTACGCCGGGGCCATCCGTCCCGCCATCCGCGCCAGTCTGGCCGCCGATGCCGACTCCTTCTATTTCCTCGCCGACTACCATGCCCTGATCAAGTGCGACGACCCCGCGCGCATCCAGCGTTCGCGCCTGGAGATCGCCGCCACCTGGCTGGCCAGCGGCCTGGATCCGGAGCGGGTGACCTTCTATCGCCAGTCCGACATCCCCGAGATCCCCGAACTGACCTGGCTGCTCACCTGCGTCGCGGGCAAGGGCCTGCTCAATCGCGCCCATGCCTACAAGGCCGCGGTCGACCGCAACCTGGAACAGGGCGAAGACCCCGACGCGGGCGTGACCATGGGCCTCTACAGCTACCCGGTGCTGATGGCCGCGGACATCCTCATGTTCAATGCCCTGCGCGTGCCGGTCGGGCGTGACCAGATCCAGCACGTGGAGATGGCCCGCGACATCGGTCAGCGCTTCAATCACCTGTTCGGCAACGGGCGCGACTATTTCGCCCTGCCCGAGGCGGTCATCGAGGAAAGCGTCTCCACCTTGCCCGGTCTCGATGGCCGCAAGATGTCGAAGAGCTACGACAACACCATCCCGCTGTTCGGCAGCGCCAAGCAGCTCAAGGACGCCATCGCCCGGATCGTCACCGACTCGCGCCTGCCCGGCGAGCCCAAGGATCCTGACAGCGCCCATCTCTTCGCCCTCTACCAGGCCTTCGCTACCCCCGAGCAGAGCGCGGCCTTCCGCGCGGCCCTGCAGGATGGCCTGGCCTGGGGCGAAGCCAAGGGTCAGCTGTTCGAGGTACTGGATGCCGAGCTGGGCGAAGCCCGCGAGCGCTATGCGGCGCTGATCGCCCGTCCCGACGATCTGGAAGACATCCTGCTGGCCGGCGCCGCCAAGGCCCGCCGCGATGCCACGCCCTTCCTCGGCGAACTGCGCGAAGCCGTGGGCCTGCGCTCGCTCAAGACCCAGGTCGCTGCCGGCAGCACCAAGAAGAAGGCCAGCAAGACCGCTCGCTTCGTCAGCTTCCGTGAAGGCGATAGCTTCCGGTTCCGCCTGCTCGACGCCGACGGCACTGAACTGGCGCTGTCGATCCCCTTCGCCGAAGCCAAGACCGCCGGCATCACCAGCAAGCAGCTGGTCGCGACGCCGGCCAGTGTCGTGGCAGGCGAGGGCAACGGCTTCCAGCTGCTGCTGGACGATCAGGTGATGGCTGAGGGCGTCGCCAGCGATTCCCCCGCCGCGCGCGATGCCCTGATCGAGCGCACTCGGGCCGCGCTCGCACAACTGGCCGAGTCCTAAAGGGCACCCGTGGTCCCCGGCGTTGTCAACGCCAGGGACCGCCATTACAGTGACCACCCTTTTTTCCCACCCGACCAGAAGCCGCCATGACCCCCCTCGAGCGTTACCAGGCCGACCTCAAGCGCCCGGAGTTTTTCTACGATGCTGCCCAGGAAGAGGCCGTCCGCCATCTGCAGCGCCTCTATGACGAATTGCTCGTCGAGCCCGCGTCCAAGGGTGGCCTGTTCGGCAAGCTGCTCGGGCGCAAGACGGTCACGCCGGTCAAGGGGCTGTATTTCTGGGGTGGGGTAGGGCGTGGCAAGACCTACCTGGTCGATACCTTCTATGACGCCCTGCCGTTCAAGCAGAAGATGCGCACCCACTTCCACCGCTTCATGAAGCGCGTGCATGAAGAGCTGCGCACCCTCAAGGGCGAGAAGAATCCCCTGACCATCATCGCCCGGCGCTTCGCCGACGAGGCGCGGGTGATCTGCTTCGACGAATTCTTCGTTTCCGACATCACCGACGCCATGATCCTGGCGACCCTGCTCGAAGAGCTGTTCAAGAACGGCGTAAGTCTGGTCGCCACCTCGAACATCGTACCCGACGGCCTCTACAAGGACGGCCTGCAGCGCGCGCGCTTCCTGCCGGCCATCGCGCTGCTCAAGGAGCATACCGAGATCGTCAACGTCGACAGCGGTGTGGACTATCGTCTGCGTGCTCTGGAGCAGGCCCAGCTCTTTCACTATCCGCTGAGCGACGAGGTCGAGGCGGCGATGGCCAAGAGCTTCCGTTCGCTCACCGTCGAGTGCAACGACCTCTGCGAAAACGTGCCGCTGATGATCGAGAATCGCGAGATCCGCGCTCGCCGCACCTGCGAAGACGTCGCCTGGTTTGATTTCCGCGCCCTTTGCGACGGTCCGCGCAGCCAGAACGACTACATCGAGCTGGGCAAGATCTTCCAGACGGTGCTGGTCAGCAATGTCGAGCAGATGGATGCGCTCAAGGACGACATGGCACGACGCTTCATCAACTTGGTCGATGAGTTCTACGATCGTCAGGTCAAGCTGATCCTGTCTGCCGAGGTCGAGCTCAAGGACCTCTATTCCGGTGGCCGCCTGGAGTTCGAATTCCAGCGCACCCTCAGTCGCCTGCTGGAAATGCAGTCCCACGAATACCTGGCGCGTCCGCACAAGCCGTGAACCCTGCCTGGGTTGAGGGATCAACCCCTTGACCCAGGTTTTCGGGAGGTACGCGTGAATTCCGATCCCTTCGCCGATTGGGATGGCTCGCCCACTCAGGCGCGCATCCTGCAAAGGCAACTCGCCAGGCAGGTCCTGCTGCACGACGACTTCGGCTCACCGCGGCGTTACGCCGGTGTCGATGTAGGTTTCGAAGAGGGCGGCGAGATCACCCGTGCGGTGGCCGTCCTGCTGGATGCCGAGACCCTCCAGCCGCTGGCCCATGCCGTCGCGCGCATCCCCACGGTGATGCCCTATGTCCCGGGACTGCTGTCCTTTCGGGAACTCCCTGCACTGCTCCAGGCGCTGGCGGAATTGCCGGAGACTCCCGATCTGGTGTTCTGCGATGGCCACGGCATCGCCCACCCGCGCCGGCTGGGCATCGCCGCTCATCTGGGTGTGGTCACCGGTCTGCCGACGATCGGTGTGGCCAAGAAAATCCTTACCGGCCACCACGGCGAACTCGCCGAGACGCGCGGCAGCCAGGTCGACTTGCTGGATCGCGAGGGTGGGGTGATAGGTACGGTGCTGCGCAGCAAGGATCGGGTCAGGCCGCTGATCGTGTCGCCCGGGCACCGGGTCGGTCTGGCCACTGCACCCGCGCTGGTCATGGCCTGCGTAAGGCGTCACCGCCTGCCGGAACCCACGCGACTGGCAGACCACCTGGCCTCACGCCGTCAGGGTTCGGCGGCTACCCAGGCGCTATTTCCCTTCTGATTCTCTGCTTGCTTTTTTACCCTGAGCGGGTATCATGCCGCAGCTTTCTTGGCGGGGGATGCCTAAGCCTGCCGAGATCGCCGTAGCGGACGCCGACCCGAGCCCCCGAAGAGCGTCTGTTTCCGGCTGCCCCCGACTTGTCTGGGGTTGCACTGTTGTGTAGAATTTGCCGTCTTTTTACCAGGGCGGCCTCTGAGGCCATAGAGAATGAAAACTTTCACCGCAAAACCGGAAACCGTTAAGCGCGACTGGTACGTCGTCGACGCTGCTGGCCAGACTCTGGGTCGTCTGGCTACTGAAATTGCCACTCGCCTGCGTGGCAAGCACAAGCCCGAATACACCCCTCACGTTGACACCGGCGACTACATCGTCGTCATCAACGCCGAGCAGGTTCGTGTGACCGGTGCCAAGACTACCGACAAGATGTACTACCATCACTCCGGTTTCCCGGGTGGCATCAAGTCGATCAACTTCGAAAAGCTGATCGCCCGTGCTCCCGAGCGCGTCATCGAGACCGCCGTCAAGGGTATGCTGCCGAAGAACCCGCTGGGCCGCGACATGTATCGCAAGCTCAAGGTGTACAAGGGTGCGAACCATCCGCACACCGCTCAGCAGCCCCAAGAACTCAAGTTTTAATCGGGATAGTACAACATGTCGGCAACTCAAAATTACGGTACCGGCCGTCGTAAGACTGCCACCGCTCGTGTCTTCCTCCGTCCGGGCACTGGCAAGATCTCCATCAACGATCGCGCTCTGGACACCTTCTTCGGCCGCGAAACCGCGCGCATGGTCGTGCGTCAGCCCCTAGAGCTGACCGAGACCCTGGAGAAGTTCGACATCTACGTTACCGTCGCTGGCGGTGGTGTGAGCGGTCAGGCCGGTGCTATCCGTCACGGCATCACCCGCGCTCTGATCGAGTACGACGAAGGCTACCGCAGCTCCCTGCGCAAAGCCGGTTACGTCACTCGTGACGCCCGTGAAGTCGAGCGTAAGAAAGTCGGTCTGCGCAAAGCGCGTAAGCGTCCGCAGTACTCCAAGCGTTAATCCTTCGGGATACGCTCGAAAAACCCAGCCAATGGCTGGGTTTTTTTATGCCCAGGATTTTTCCCGCATGGGCGCTGGAGCCTCCGGCAGACAGGCTATCTCGCCCGGCGTTGGGCTTCGCTTCGCTGCGCTCAGCACCAACCTACCCGGTATGCCGAGGCATGGTAGGTTGGGCTGAGTCGGCTCCACCGCCGAAGCCCAACAGTCCGGCCATTCCTTCCGGCGTTGGGCTTCGCTGCGCTCAGCGCCAACCTACCGGCTATGCCGGGGCACCGCAGGTTGGGTTGAGGCGGTTCCATCGTCGAAGCCCGGCAGCCTTGGTTATCTCGCCAGCGTTGGGCTTTGCTGCGCTCTACCCAGTATGCGGGGCACCGTAGGTTGGGTTGAGGCGGCTCCATCGCCGAGGCCCAACAGTCCTGCTATCGCGCCAGTGTTGGGCTTCGCCGCGCTCAGCATCAACCTACACAGTATGCAGGGGGCCGTAGGTGGGTTGAGGCGGCCCCGGCGTGGGGGTTGGCACGAAGGTCATCTTCCCCTGCTTCTGGCTCAGTGCTCGCCTTCGCGAGGCTGCTATGGCATGTCCAGGGTGGCGTCGAGCGCGTACCGGCGCCTGTACGGATTCCAGGCATAAAAAAAGAGGCGCCTAGGCGCCCCTTTTCATGGGTGGCTGAGATCAGCCGGGATGATTTTCCCGGGAGTCCTTGAGCTTGCGATCGAGTTCGGCCTGAGTGGCCTCGTCCTCTTTCACGGCATCGGCCTTGGGCGCTTCGTCAGTGACACTGTCCTGACCGGTCAGGGCGACACTGGCCGCTTCTTCCTGGGCAGGGCTGGGTACGACCTCGACGGGCTCTTCCATCACGATCGGTGCCGACTCGGCCTCGGCTGCGGGCAGCTCCTCGGTCGCCTGGGTGGGCTGGGCCTCGGGCGCCTGCTGCGGCTCCACGGTGCCTACCGCTGCGGTAGCGAAGGTTTCCTCGGTTTCGGCTATGGCGCCCAGCGCGGGTGCCTCGGCCTGCTGCTCGGGCTGGCTGGCGCGAGCGGCTTCAGCTTCACGAGCCATGCGCTCACGGCGACGACGCTCGCGCGGGTCGTTGGAGGCGCGGCCTGCGGCCGACTCTGCGGTTTCAGCTTCGACCGGTGCGGTAGGAATGGCGGCAGGGGTCGCGACCGGGGCGATCTGCTCGGCGGCAGGTGCGGCAATTTCCACTTCCTGGTGCGGCGCACGCTCGTCCTGCAGCTGGCTCACGTCGGGCGTGAGGATCTCCGGCTGAGCCGGCGCTTCGGCGGCAGGCTGCTCCACCGCGGTTTCCCGGGTGACTTCAGCGACAGGGGTGTCGGCAGCAGCCACTGGCTCCTGCTGATGAGCCTCACGAGCCGCTTCCTGGGTGGCGGCGGCAGTCACGCTCTCGCTCACCACGACAGCGGTGCCCAGAGCTATGGCGGCGGGCGCTACAGGGGCATCGGTACCCGGCTCTTCGTCTTCGATGAAGTTGCCATTGGCATCGCGCTGACGCTCACGACGGTTGCTGCGGCGACGCTGACCGCGGGAACGGCGACGCGGACGCTCTTCGCCTTCTTCCAGCTCGTCATTGCCTTCCAGTACTTCTTCTTCGTTCAGCTCTTCGGCACTGGCCGCTTCCTGACGCTCTTCGCGAGCCTTGCGCTCCTCGCGGGGCTGACGCTCTTCACGTGGCTTGCGTTCCTCGCGAGGCTGACGCTCCTCACGCGGCTGGCGCTCTTCGCGAGCCGGACGCTCTTCGGCACTCACGCGCTCTTCGCGCGGCTGGCGCTCTTCACGGGGTTGACGCTCTTCACGCGGCTGACGCTCTTCGCGAGAGGCGCGCTCCTCACGGGGCTGACGCTCTTCGCGAGCCGGGCGGTCTTCGCGCGGTTGACGCTCTTCGCGAGTGGCGCGCTCTTCGCGGGGCTGACGCTCCTCGCGAGCCGGGCGGTCTTCACGGGCCTGACGCTCCTCGCGGGGCTGACGCTCTTCCCGCGGCTTGCGCTCTTCACGGGCCGGGCGCTCGCTGCGCTCGCCACGATCGGCGCGGGGCTGACGCTCTTCGCGCGGCTTGCGCTCGTCGTCACGACGACCTTCGCGGCGGCGATTCTGCTGACGGCCGTTGCGGCGCTCGTCCTGGCTGCGCTGCTCGTCGCTGCTCTTGGCGGCGACCGGCGCGGCAACGGCCTTGTCGGCCATGGGCTGCTCTTCGGTCTTGCCGGCGAACAGGCTGACCAGGGACTTGACCAGGCCCTTGAACAGATTGGGCTCGGCGGTGGCCTTGGCTGCAGGGGCGACGGGCGCCACGACTTCGGCCGTGACCGGGGTGGGGGCCGGTGCGCGCTCGGGCGCAACCTTCACTGCCGCTTCCTGGCGCACCAGGGTGCGGGTGGAGCTGACCGGCTGCACCTCTTCGGCTTCGGTGTTGGCCATCTCGTAGCTGGACTGGCTGTTCAGCAGCTCGGGATTGTCGTCACGCAGACGCTGCACTTCGAAGTGCGGGGTCTCGATGTGATCGTCCGGCAGGATGATGATGCGCACGCGGGTGCGCAGCTCGATCTTGGTGATGCTGTTGCGCTTCTCGTTGAGCAGGAAGGACGCGACCTGGATGGGTACGTGGGCACGAACCTCGGCGGTGCGATCCTTGAGGGCTTCTTCCTCGATCAGGCGCAGGATGGCCAGCGACAGGGATTCCACGTCGCGGATGATGCCCTGGCCGTTGCAACGGGGGCAGACGATACCGCTGGTTTCGCGCAGGGAAGGGCGCAGGCGCTGGCGGGACATTTCCAGCAGGCCGAAGCGGGAGATGCGACCGATCTGCACGCGGGCGCGGTCGGCTTCCAGGGCTTCGCGGACGCGATCTTCCACGGCGCGCTGGTTCTTGACCGGGGTCATGTCGATGAAGTCGATGACGATCAGGCCGCCGATGTCGCGCAGGCGCAGCTGGCGGGCGATTTCCTCAGCCGCTTCCAGGTTGGTCTGCAGGGCGGTTTCTTCGATGTCGCCACCCTTGGTGGCGCGCGCCGAGTTGATGTCGATGGACACCAGGGCTTCGGTGGGGTCGATGACGATGGAGCCGCCCGAGGGCAGCTTCACTTCACGCTGGAAGGCGGTCTCGATCTGGCTTTCGATCTGGAAGCGATTGAACAGCGGGACGCTGTCCTGGTACAGCTTGATCTTGCTGGCGTACTGCGGCATCACCTGGCGGATGAAGCTCAGGGCTTCTTCCTGGGCTTCGACGCTGTCGACCAGCACCTCGCCGATGTCCTGGCGCAGGTAGTCGCGGATGGCGCGAATGATGACGTTGCTTTCCTGGTAGATCAGGAAGGGGCCCTTGCGCTCGCCCGAGGCTTCGTTGATGGCGGACCAGAGTTGCAGCAGGTAGTCGAGGTCCCACTGCAGTTCTTCGGTGCTGCGACCGAGACCGGCGGTGCGCACGATCAGACCCATGTCGCCCGGGGCGTTCAGGCCGTTCAGGGCTTCGCGCAGTTCGTTGCGCTCTTCACCCTCGATGCGACGGGAGATGCCGCCCGCGCGGGGATTGTTGGGCATCAGCACCAGGTAGCGACCGGCGAGGCTGATGAAGGTGGTCAGGGCGGCGCCCTTGTTGCCGCGCTCTTCCTTTTCGACCTGGACGACTACTTCCTGGCCTTCGGAGAGCACTTCCTTGATGTTGACGCGGCCTTCCGGGTTCTTCTTGAAGTATTCCCGGGAGATTTCCTTCAGCGGGAGGAAGCCGTGGCGGTCGGCGCCGAAGTCGACGAAAGCGGCTTCCAGGCTGGGCTCGATGCGGGTGATGCGGCCTTTGTAGATGTTGGCCTTTTTCTGTTCGCGGGCTCCGGACTCGATGTCCAGATCGAACAGACGTTGACCGTCGACCAGGGCAACCCGCAATTCCTCGGGCTGGGTCGCGTTGATGAGCATTCTTTTCATGTAATACCACTACGTTCCAGGCTCTCGGCCCGCGTGGTGGCAACAGGATTCAGGAGAAGGGTGCACGGGGTCGTATCGAAGCCGGTCCAAGCCGGCCTTCGTGTCCAGCAGCAGGCCCGGGGGGCGTGCCGCGACTACGTCTCCTGCAGGCGCTTGAGCGACTGCCGTTGCAGCTCCACAAGAGGAGGAATCAACCAGGCATGGTGCGGGCGTGACAGCCGAAAGGCTCGGGCAGCCGGGTCGTCGCGGGATTCGTGTCAGGTGTCGCGGTTGGAGCATCGGCCGTTGGCCTTGAGGCTTCCACCTGCGATCGTCACCTTGGCCGAAGCTGGGCGCGAAGCGGGCTGCAGGCGTACTGTCAGGCTACGCGATACGCTGGTTGTGCATCTCCATCCTGCACACAATCTTCAGGAATCTGGTGCCGCCCGCAAGGTCCGGAGCGGTTGTCGTTTTACAGCTGACACCCTGGGTGCCGCTGCCTTGGTTACCAGGCGGATCGCAGCTCGCCACTCACCCCCTTGGGCAGAGTCGGCGGTCTGCTGGACGGCCAGACGTCCAGTGACTATTGCATTTGCAGCCTATTATTCGCGGGCGGAATCTACGGCCTCGCGAGCGGTGCCATCCAGACAGGACTGATAACCGCCTCCGGACTATAGCAGCAAGCTTTAAGTGCTTCAAATAAGGGAAAATTGCTATCATCTGCCGATGACTAAGCCTCCTTCTCCCAGCACCGGCGTTCAACTGCTCGATGTGCCCGCCGACTATGCCGGCCAGCGTATCGACAACTTCCTGCGTACCCAGCTCAAGGGCGCGCCCAAGACCCTCATCTATCGCATCCTGCGCAAGGGCGAAGTACGGGTGAACAAGGGGCGCATCAAGCCCGACTACCGACTGCAGGCCGGCGACCAGATCCGCGTACCGCCACTGCGCCTGTCCGAACCCGACGAGCCAGCACCCCTGGCCAAGGGACTGCTTGAGCGCCTGGAAGACTCCATCGTCCACGAGGACAAGACCCTCATCGTCATCAACAAGCCGGCCGGCATCGCCGTGCACGGCGGCAGTGGCCTGTCCGGCGGGGTCATCGAGGTCTTTCGCCAGCTGCGTCCCGACGCCCGCGACATCGAGCTGGTCCATCGTCTCGATCGGGATACCTCGGGCCTGCTGATGATCGCCAAGAAGCGCAGCATGCTGCGCTTCCTGCACGAAGCCTTGCGCGGCGACGGTGTGGACAAGCGCTATCACGCCCTGGTGCGCGGCCATTGGCCGGCGGCCAAGAAGAAGATCAGCGCGCCGCTGCTGAAGAACACCCTCAGGTCCGGCGAGCGCATGGTCGAGGTCAATGACGAGGGCAAGGAGGCACTCACCGAATTCCGGGTGCTGCGGCGCTATGGCGAATTCGCCACCCTGGTCGAGGCACGGCCGGTGACCGGGCGGACCCACCAGATCCGCGTCCATGCGCGCCATGCGGGGCACGCCATCGCCGGCGATCCCAAGTACGGCGACGAAGCCTTTTCCCAGGAGATCCGCGAGCTCGGTGGCAAGCGACTGTTCCTGCACTCCGCGAGTCTGGTGATCCCCTTGCCCGAAGGCGGTGAGCTGCGCCTGGAAGCGCCGGTCGACAGCACCTGGAGTCAGACGCTGGAGCGTCTGGATGCCTGACTACCAGCTGCTGATCTTCGATTGGGACGGTACCCTGGCGGATTCCATCGGCCGGATCGTCGAGGTCATGCACGTGGCGGCCGAGCAGTTGGGGTTGCCGCCGCGCAGCGACGTGGCCATCAAGGGCATCATCGGCCTGGAACTGGTCGCAGCGATCCAGACCCTCTATCCGCAGCTGGTGACCCCGGCGCAGATCGAGGGCTTTCGCGATGCCTACAGCGCCGAATTTGTCCGTCAGGAGCAGGCGGCCTCGCCGCTGTTTCCCGATGTGCTGAGCGGGCTGCAGCGCTTTCGCGCCCAGGGCTATCAGCTGGCCGTGGCGACAGGCAAGAGCCGTCGCGGCCTGGCCCGTTCGCTGCAGCAGCATGGCCTGAACGATTTCTTCGACATCACCCGTTGCGCCGACGAGGCCGCCGGCAAGCCCGATCCGCAGATGGTGCAGGAGATTCTCGCCCACTGTGGCGTGGCGCCGGAGCGGGCCCTCCTGGTAGGAGATGCGGTCTTCGACCTGGAAATGGCGCGACGCGCCGGGGTTGCTGCGGTCGGGGTCGCCTATGGTGCCCAGCCGGCTGAGGTCCTCAGGGATTTCGGACCGCGCCTGGTGATCGAAGCTTTCGCGGACCTGGCGCTATGGCTGGGTGACAATGTGGTGTGCAGGAGTGATAGCGGGCATGGCTGACGAGTGGAAGGAAGACAGCGGACGTACGCGTCCGGCGGACGACAAGACCTGGGCCCTGATCGAGAAGACCATGCTCGCCGGCGTGCGCGAGCAACGGCGAGCGCGGCGCTGGGGCATCTTTTTCAAGTTGCTGACCTTCGCCTACCTGATTGTCATGCTGGTGCTGTTCACGCCCCTGCTGTCCCTGGGCAAGAAGGGCGGGGTGACCGAGTCAGGCGCCCATACCGCGCTCATCGAACTCAAGGGCGTGATCGCCGACGATGAGAAGGCCAGTGCCGACAATGTCGTGACGGCGCTGCGCAAGGCCTTTGACGACAGCAACACCCGCGGTGTGGTGCTGCGTATAAACAGCCCAGGCGGCAGTCCGGTGCAATCCGGCTACATCTATGACGAGATCAAGCGTCTGCGCGGTCTGCACCCGGACATCAAGCTGTACGCGGTGATCACCGACCTGGGTGCCTCGGGCGCCTACTATGTGGCCAGTGCGGCCGATGCCATCTATGCCGACAAGGCCAGTCTGGTCGGCTCCATCGGCGTGACCGCGGCTTCCTTCGGTTTCGTCGGCACCATGGAAAAGCTGGGCGTGGAGCGGCGGGTCTATACCTCCGGCGAACACAAGGCCTTCCTGGATCCCTTCCAGCCGCAGAAGCCCGAAGAGACCCGCTTCTGGCAGCAGGTGCTGGATACCACCCATCAGCAGTTCATCGACAGCGTCAAGAAAGGCCGCGGCGATCGACTCAAGGTCGAGGGTCATCCCGAGTTGTTCTCCGGACTGGTGTGGTCCGGCGAGCAGGCGCTTTCCCTGGGGTTGATCGATGGCCTCGGCAGTGCCAGCTACGTGGCACGGGATGTGGTCAAGGAGGAGCGCCTGGTGGACTTTACCCAGGAGGACTCGCCCTTTGATCGCTTCGCCAAGCGCCTGGGTGCCAGCGTTGCCGAGCGTCTGGCGCTCTATATGGGCTGGCAGGGTCCGGCGCTGCGTTAATTGGTGCCAGCTGCAGGTGGCCTAGGGCACCTGCACTCCTGCCTGGCGCAGCAATGCGGCCAGGCGGATCAGCGGGAGGCCGATCAGACTGGTCGGATCCTCTCCCTGCATGGCTTCGAACAGGGCGATGCCGAGGCCTTCGGCCTTGAAGCTGCCGGCGCAATCATAGGGTTGCTCCGCCCGCAGATAGCGATCGATCGTCGCAGCATCCAGCGGGCGAAAGCGCACCTGGAAATCCACCACCTCGCTGCTGCACTCGCCGGTTCGACTGTCCAGTACGGCCAGGCCGGTATGGAACACCAGGGCGCGACCGCTGGCCCGGGCCAGTTGCTGATGAGCCCGTTCATGAGTCAGGGGCTTGCCAAGAATCTCGCCGTCGATGGCGGTCGCCTGATCCGAGCCGATGATAAGTGTCGGCTCCCGCTGATCGGCCAGGGCGGCGGCCTTGGCGCGGGCCAGGCGTTCTACCAGCGCCCGCGGGCTCTCGCCGGGTAGCGGCGTCTCGTCGATGTCCGGCGACTGGTGGGCGAAGGGCAGCTGCAGCCTTTCCAGCAATTGGCGGCGGTAAGGCGAGCTGGAAGCGAGTAGAATGAGAGGCATCAGTTTGTTCTCGGGCGAGATCGACCAAAGGTCGGTCGGAGTCGCTTCGGGGTTAATTTCCTTTGACAGCCGTAAGGCCGTCCCTATAATGGCGCGCTTATGTTGAATGGGCCAATTCCACCTCAGGTCGATCCTCGCAAATTGGCGGATCGCGGCGTAACCCTCAAGGGTGAGCTGCCTCTCGCGAACATGCGGCGTGTCGGCGAGCAGCTCGTGAAGTCCGAAGGCGCGGTTGCCGTCGTCCTCGACTTCGGGCGTGATCAACAAAAGCAATTCGTCATCCATGGTGTCCTGGATACCAAGGTCGAGATGATTTGCCAGCGTTGTCTGGAGCCGGCAGTGCTTCCCATTAGCAGCGAATTCGATTTCGCCGTGCTCTGGGAAGGGAAGTCGGCCGATGCCTTGCCACAGGGTTACGATGCCCTGGAGGTTGGTGAAGAGCCCCTGGATCTGCATAGTCTGATCGAAGAAGAGCTGCTGCTCGCGCTGCCGATCATTCCCGTGCATCCAGAAGGTGCTTGCCAGCATCCGGAAGGTTTCGAGGCGCCCGAAGAGCCGGCGGACGAGGAAAAGCGACCCAACCCGTTCAGTGTACTTGCGCAGTTGAAGCGTGACCCAAACGTTTAGGAGTTAAATCATGGCTGTTCAGCAGAACAAAAAATCCCGTTCCGCTCGCGACATGCGTCGTTCGCACGACGCCCTCGAAGCGAACGCTCTGTCCGTGGAAAAAAGCACCGGTGAAGTTCACCTGCGCCACCACGTGTCGCCCGACGGTTTCTACCGCGGTCGCAAAGTGATCGACAAGGGTTCCGACGAGTAATCCTCGATCGAAATCGTCATCGCGATCGATGCAATGGGCGGGGACTTCGGTCCCCGCTGCATTGTTCCTGCTTCATTCGACGCTCTCGAGCGTTTCCCTGCCTTACACCTCCTTCTCTGTGGTCAGCGCGACGCTCTGTCGGCCTGGTCACCGCCTGCCTCTCTTGCCGCTCGCCTGCAGTTCGAATACGTCGATGGCCTCGTCGGGCCCGATGAGCGACCCGCCAGTGTGGTGCGCAGTCGCACCCGTACGTCCATGCACGCCGCGCTCGAAGCGGTGCGGCAAGGCCGCGCCCAGGGCTGCCTGAGCGCCGGCAATACCGGGGCCTGGATGGCGCTTGCGCGCCTGCTGCTCGGGACGCTGCCGGGCATCGATCGCCCGGCCATGATGTCGGCACTGCCCGGGCAGGGCGGGCATCAGACGCTGCTGCTGGATCTTGGCGCCAATCTCGACACCACCGCCGAACAGCTGGTGCAATTCGCCTATCTGGGGGCAGGTGCGGCCCAGGCCCGGGGCCTGGCGCGGCCCAGGGTCGCGCTGCTGAATGTCGGTCGCGAACCGGGCAAGGGCACGCCGGTGATCCAGGACGCCGCACGGCGCCTCGCCGAGAGTCAGGCTTTCGACTTCATCGGCTTCGTCGAGGGCAGCGATCTCTATGCGGCGGTGGCGGATGTGGTGGTCTGCGATGGCTTCACCGGCAATGCCGTGCTCAAGTCCGGAGAGGCGCTGCTGCGCCTGCTGGTCGAGCGCAGCGGCACGGCTTCCTGGCTCGAGCGTCAGTTGCTGCAGCCCTGGCTGGCCCGGCGTTTCCGCCACTGGGATCCGGAGTTGCGCAATGGCGCGAGCTTTCTCGGCCTGAATGCGGTGGTGGTGAAAAGCCATGGCGCGGCAGGCGAAGTTGGTCTCGTTCAGGCCATCGAGCGTGCCCTGCGCGATGTGGAGACTGATCTCCCCGGGCGGATCCGGTTAAACTTGGCGGTTCTGAAAGCGGTGTGACCGACCGGTCGACACCGACATCTCAGTCTGTCAGTGGCGGAACCGTGGTTTCGCCGGCAATGGACCTACAAGAGACCTGCCTATGTCCGCCTCTCTCGCTTTCGTCTTTCCCGGTCAGGGTTCCCAGGCCCTGGGCATGCTGGGTGAGCTGGCCACGCACCACGCGCTGATCGGCGAAACCTTCGCCGAAGCGTCCGCTGTCCTCGGCTATGACCTCTGGGCGCTGACCCAGCAGGGCCCGCAGGAGTCGCTCAACCAGACCGACCGCACCCAGCCCGCCATCCTGGCCGCCTCCATCGCATTGTGGCGTCTGTGGCTGGCCGAAGGCGGCGCCAAGCCGGCCTATGTCGCCGGTCACAGCCTGGGCGAATATTCGGCGCTGGTCGCCGCGGGCAGCCTGCCGTTCGCCGAGGCGGTACGCCTGGTGGCGCGCCGCGGTGAGCTGATGCAGGAAGCCGTCCCCGCCGGGCAGGGCGGTATGGCCGCCATCCTGGGTCTGGAAGATGCCCAGGTGCTGGCCGCCTGTGCCGAAGCCGCCCAGGGTGAAGTGGTGAGCGCGGTCAACTTCAACGCTCCGGGCCAGGTGGTGATCGCCGGTGCCGCCGCTGCGGTGGAGCGCGCCATCGAGGCCTGCAAGGCCCTGGGTGCCAAGCGCGCCGTGGCGCTGCCGGTCAGCGTGCCCTCTCACTGCGACCTGATGCGTCCGGCGGCCGAGCGCTTCGCCGAGGACGTGCGTGGCTGCACCTGGAGCCAGCCGGAAATTCCGGTGGTGCAGAACGTCAATGCCGGCGTCAACACCGATCTGGCCAGCCTCCAGCAGGATCTGCTGGCCCAGCTGTACAGTCCGGTGCGCTGGGTCGAGTCCGTGCAGTACCTGGCTGCCCAGGGCGTCACCCACCTGGTGGAGTGCGGTCCCGGCAAGGTACTGGCCGGTCTGAACAAGAGATGCGTCAAGGGCGTGGAAACACTGGCCCTGGACACCCCCGACGCCTTCGCCGCCGCGCGCGCGGCTTTTTGAATCGAGGAAAACGAGATGAGTCTGCAAGGTAAGGTCGCCCTGGTCACGGGCGCCACGCGTGGTATCGGTCAAGCCATCGCCCTGGAACTGGGTCGGCTCGGCGCCACCGTGATCGGCACCGCGACCAGCGAGGCGGGTGCCCAGCGCATCGCCGAGTCGCTCAAGGCCAATGGCATCGAAGGTACCGGTCTGGTGCTCAACGTGTCCGACAACGCCTCCGTCGCGGCTGCCCTCGAGCAGGTCCAGACGCAATTCGGCGCGCCGTCGATCCTGGTCAACAACGCCGGTATCACCCGCGACAACCTGATGCTGCGGATGAAGGACGATGAGTGGTTCGACGTGATCGATACCAACCTCAACAGCCTGTTCCGTCTCTCCAAGGCCGTGCTCAAGGGCATGACCAAGGGTCGCTGGGGTCGTATCATCAGCATCGGCTCGGTGGTCGGCGCCATGGGCAACGCCGGTCAGGCTAACTATGCCGCCGCCAAGGCCGGCCTCGAGGGCTTTACCCGGGCGCTGGCCCGCGAGGTGGGTTCGCGCAACATCACCGTCAATGCCGTGGCCCCGGGGTTCATCGATACCGACATGACCCGTGAGCTGCCCGAAGCCCAGCGCACCGCGCTGCTGACCCAGATCCCGGCCGGCCGCCTCGGTCAGGCCGACGAGATCGCCAAGGTGGTCGGCTTCCTGGCGGGCGAGGGCGCGGCCTATGTGACCGGCGCCACGATCCCCGTGAATGGCGGAATGTACATGAGCTGACCGACGTTACCCCCCGCGCGGCTATTGCGCTAAGCTGGTAAACTGTCGGACCAGCAATGGCCGCGCATACGTCTTGATGTCGCGTCAGCTTGAAATACGGAAATCCCTTTCTATACACTTACGCGCAATCCGTTGTGCGGATTTTTCCTTTAGGAGTGAGAACACGGTATGAGCACCATCGAAGAACGCGTTAAGAAGATCGTCGCTGAGCAGCTCGGCGTGAAGGAAGAGGAAGTTACCAACAGCGCTTCCTTCGTCGAGGATCTGGGCGCCGACTCCCTTGACACCGTCGAACTGGTGATGGCTCTGGAAGAGGAATTCGAGACCGAAATCCCGGACGAGCAGGCTGAGAAGATCACCACCGTCCAGGAAGCTATCGACTACATCGTTGCTCACCAGCAATAAGTAGTCGCCAGTTTCGGACAAAAGAAGCCGCACGTCCTGTAGGGCGTGCGGCTTTTCTTTAGGTCCAGGGTCAAGATCGATGCAATCGGCTGTTTTTAAGAGGGGTGGCCGCCCCGGAAGGACAAGAGGAGTTGGGTGTGTCGCGTAGACGTGTCGTGATCACGGGTATGGGCATGGTATCGCCGCTTGGCGCCGATGTGGCGAGCAGCTGGGAAGGCATCCTGGCCGGTCGCAGCGGTATCGCGCCGATCGAGCATATGGACGTCTCTGCCTTCAGCACGCGGATCGGCGGATCGGTCAAGGGATTCGACGTGGAGCAGTACCTGTCCGCGAAGGAAGCCCGCAAGCTGGATCTGTTCATCCAATACGGTCTCGCCGCCAGCTTCCAGGCCATGCGTGACAGCGGTCTCGAGGTCAACGATGGCAATCGCGAGCGCATGGGTGTCGCCATGGGTTCCGGCATCGGTGGACTGACCAATATCGAGGCGAATTGCCAGTCGCTGCTCGCCCAGGGTCCCCGTCGTATTTCCCCCTTTTTCGTACCGGGCTCCATCATCAACATGGTGTCCGGCTTCCTGTCGATCCACTTGGGTCTGCAGGGCCCCAATTACGCCATCGCCACTGCCTGTACCACGGCAACGCACTGCATCGGCATGGCGGCGCGCAACATTGCCTATGGCGAAGCCGACGTCATGGTCGCCGGCGGTTCGGAGATGGCGACCTCGGGCCTGGGTCTGGGTGGCTTCGGCGCGGCGCGTGCCCTGTCGACCCGCAATGACGATCCGACCCGCGCCAGCCGTCCCTGGGATCGCGATCGCGATGGCTTCGTGCTGTCCGACGGTGCCGGCGCCCTGGTGCTGGAAGACTACGAGCACGCCAAGGCGCGGGGCGCCCGCATCTATGCCGAGCTGATCGGCTTCGGCATGAGCGCGGACGCCTTCCACATGACCGCCCCGCCGGAAGATGGCGCGGGTGCTGCTCGCTGCATGAGAGCGACGCTCAAGGATGCCGGTATCGCGCCGGAAGCGGTCGACTACGTCAACGCCCATGGCACCTCCACGCCAGCCGGCGACCTGGCCGAAGTGGCGGCCTTGAAGCAGGTGTTCGGCGAGCAGGCCAAGCGTCTGAGCGTGAGCTCCACCAAGTCCATGACCGGTCACCTGCTGGGCGCCGCGGGCGCGGTGGAAGCCATCTTCACGGTGCTCGCCCTGCGCGACCAGGTGGCGCCGCCCACCATCAATCTGGACAATCCCAGCGACGGCTGCGATCTGGACTTCGTGCCCCACGAGGCACGGCAGCGGCCCATCGAAGTGGCCCTGTCCAATTCGTTCGGCTTCGGTGGCACCAACGGCAGTCTGGTGTTCCGGCGCTTCGACGCTTGATCCAGGACTGGCTCAACGGCCAACCGCTGGACCCCGGTCTGCAACGCGATCGGGGTCTGGCCTATGGCGATGGGCTGTTCGAGACCATCGCGGTACGCCGGGGCCAGCCGCGTCTGCTCGACCGTCATCTGCAGCGGCTGGCCACCGGTTGCCAGCGGCTGCGTATTCCCTGCGACATCGCCCAGCTGGACGCCGAGATTCGCGCCTATGCGGCGCTGCTGGGGGAGGGCGTGGCCAAGCTGCTGCTCACCCGCGGCGATGGCCTGCGCGGTTACGCCCCGCCGGCCGAATCCGCGGTGCGGCGCCTGCTGCTGGGCTCGCCCACGCCGGCCTATCCACCGGCTCACGCGACCGAGGGTATCGCCCTCTATCCCTGCACGACGCGCCTGGCTACCCAGCCGCTGCTGGCCGGGCTCAAGCACCTGAATCGGCTCGAACAGGTCCTGGCGCGCGGGGAATGGACCAGCACCGACTATGCCGAAGGCCTGATGCTGGATCAGGATGGCCGGCCGATCGAAGGGGTGTTCAGCAACCTGTTCCTGGTCTGCGCGGGGCGGCTGCAGACCCCCGCGCTCGATCGCTGTGGCGTGGCCGGGGTATTGCGCGGTCTGTTGCTCGACCTCGCCGCCCAGGCAGGCATCCCGAGCGAGGTCCGGCCGCTGGCGCTGGACGAACTGCTCGGTGCCGACGAAGTTTTCCTCTGCAACAGCCAATACGGTATCTGGCCCGTGCGCCGGTACGCAGCCGCGAACTGGTCCGTGGGGCCGGTGACCCGTAAACTGCAAGGTTCGATAAACGAGATTCTGGAATAGCCGATGCGCAAGGCGAGAGCTCTGCTTACGGCGGTCTTGGCCGCCGGTGGCCTGCTGCTGGTCCTGGCCGGTTGGCGCCAGCACCAGGCACTGATTCAGCCGTTGAAAGTCGATGGCGAGCAACTGATCGAGATCCCCAAGGGCGGGACCCCGGGCGGCAGTCTGCTGCGCCTGGAAGAGCAGGGCGTGCTCGATGGCGCCTTCTGGCTGCGCCTGTACTGGCGCTTCAATCTGGCCGGGCAGACGCTGCACAGTGGCGAATACCGCCTGACCCCGGGCATGACGGTGGAGCAATTGTTCAGCCTCTGGCGCAAGGGCGAGGTGGTGCAATACGGCCTCACCCTGGTGGAAGGCTGGAATATCCACCAGGTCCGCGCTGCCCTGGCGCGCCAGCCCAAGCTCGAGCACGACACCGCCGAGCTGGACGATGCCGCCCTGATGAAACGCCTGGGGCTGGACGGCCAGCACCCCGAGGGGCGCTTCTTCCCCGATACCTATCGCTATGTGAAGGGCCAGCGCGAATCCGACCTGTTGCGCCAGGCCAACCAGCGCCTGCAGTCCGTGCTCGATCAGGAATGGCAGGCGCGGGATCCCGCGGTGCCCTACAAGGACGCCTACCAGGCGCTGATCATGGCCTCGCTGGTGGAAAAGGAAACGGGCGTCCCCGAGGAGCGCGACGAAATCGCCGGGGTCTTTGTCCGGCGCCTGGCGGCCGGCATGCTGCTGCAGACCGATCCCACGGTGATCTACGGCATGGGTGAGCGCTATAACGGCCGGATCACCCGCGCCGATCTGCGCGAGCCTTCGCCCTACAACACCTATCTCAACGCGGGACTGCCCCCCACGCCGATCGCCATGCCCGGTCGCGAGGCCATCCATGCGGCGCTGCATCCCAAGGACGGCGACAGCCTGTATTTCGTCGCCCGTGGTGATGGCAGCCATGTCTTTTCCAGGGACCTGGAAGCGCACAACCAGGCGGTCCGCGACTTCCAGCTCGAGCGGCGCTCCGACTATCGCTCCAGTCCCGCTCCGCAGACGCCCGAAACCAAGGAAACCCCATGACGGCAAACGGCCTGTTCATCACCCTCGAAGGCCCCGAGGGCGCGGGCAAGAGCACCAACCGCGACTATCTCGCCGAACTTTTCGGCGCCAGCGGGCGTGAGGTGGTGCTGACCCGCGAGCCGGGTGGCACGCCGCTGGCCGAGCGCATCCGCGAGATCCTGCTGGCGCCGGCGGCCGAGCCCATGGCCGTGGATACCGAATTGCTGCTGATGTTCGCCGCCCGCGCCCAGCACCTGGCCCAGGTCATCCGGCCAGCCCTGGCGCGTGGCGCCCTGGTGCTCTGCGATCGCTTCGTCGATGCGACCTATGCCTACCAGGGCGGCGGCCGCGGCGTACCCGTCGAGCGCATCGCCACCCTGGAAGCCTTCGTGCTGGGCGATCTGCAACCCGATCTGACCCTGGTGTTCGACCTGCCGGTGGACATCGGCCTGGCCCGTGCCGCCCGCCGTGGTGCCCTGGACAGATTCGAGCAGGAGCAGCGCGCCTTCTTCGAGGCAGTGCGCCAGACCTATCTGGATCGCGCCCGGGCCGTGCCGGCGCGCTATCGCCTGATCGATGCCTCGCGCAGCCTCGCCGAGGTGCAGACGGATCTGCGCGCCCTGGTCGCCACCCTGGAGTCAACGTTTGGTGGCTGACGTCTATCCCTGGCAGCAGGACCTCTGGGCGCGGATCTCGCCCCGGCGGCAGCATCCCCATGCCTATCTGCTGCATGGCCCGCGCGGCATCGGCAAGCGTGATCTGGCCGAACGCCTGGCCGCCCTGCTGCTGTGCCAGGCGCCCCAGGGGGATGCCGCCTGCGGCCAGTGCAAGGCCTGTTCCCTGCTCAGGGCCGGGACCCACCCCGATTACTGCGTGATCCAGCCGGAAGAGGCCGAGAAGCCTATCCGCGTCGACCAGATCCGCGGGCTGGTGGACTTCGTTACCCAGACCGCCCAGCTGGGCGGGCGCAAGCTGATCCTGCTGGAGCCGGTCGAGGCGATGAACCTCAATGCCGCCAACGCCCTGCTCAAGAGTCTGGAGGAGCCCTCGGGCGCAACGGTGCTGCTGCTGGTGAGTCACCAGCCGAGTCGCCTGCTGCCCACCGTGCGCAGCCGCTGCGTGCAGCAGGCCTGTCCGGTGCCCTCGCGCGCCGAGAGTCTCGCCTGGCTGGGCGAGCGCCTGCCGGAGCTTGAGGAAGAGATCCGCATCCAGTTGCTGGTGCTGGCCGGCGGCTCGCCGCTGGCGGCCCTGCGCCTGCATGGCGAGGACGTGCTCGCCCGCCGGGCCCTGGTGGTGGAGGGGGTGAAGCGCCTGCTCAAGCGCCAGGCGGCGCCCAGTCAGCTGGCCGAGAGCTGGAACGCCGTGCCGCTGCCGTTGCTGCTCGACTGGTTCTGCGAGTGGACCCATGGCGTCCTGCGCCAGCAGTGGGGTGGAGCCGATGCCGAAGCCGCACCGGACATGGTCAAGGTGCTGGGTTATCTGGCCGAGAAGAGCGCGCCGCAGGCGGTGCTGACCCTGCAGGAATGGCTGCATGCCGAGCGGCAGAAGGTGCTGGGCAAAGCCAACCTCAACCGCGTATTGTTGCTGGAATCGCTGTTGATCCGCTGGGCCGGCCTGGTGCCCGGACGCTAGCGATCCGCGCGTTCGTCTTGCCTGTCTCGAGAGAATCTCATGAGTTTGCCGCAGAACCTGGGCCCCCGTAATGGCATCCTGTCCCTCACCATCAAGGACAAGTCGGTGCTCTATGCCGCCTACATGCCCTTCATCCGCAACGGTGGCCTGTTCATTCCGACGGGCAAGACCTACAAGCTCGGCGACGAGGTCTTCATGCTGCTCAACCTGATGGACGAGCCGGACAAGATCCCGGTCGCCGGCAAGGTGGTCTGGATCACCCCCAAGGGCGCCCAGGGCAATAGAGCCGCCGGGGTCGGCGTGCAGTTCAACGAAGGCGACAATACCGCGCGCAACAAGATCGAAACCTATCTGGCCGGCTCGCTGAAGTCGGACCGTCCCACCCATACGATGTGATGCCTGCGCCGTCCCGCTGGGGCGGGGTGTCGCTGCTGATTCAAGGCTATTTCTCGTGCACTTCGTCGACTCCCACTGTCACCTGGATCGACTCGATCTTTCTCTTCACGACGGCTCCCTGGACGCAGCGCTGGATGCCGCGCGCGCCCGGGGTGTCAGCCAGTTCCTCTGCATCGGCGTCGATGCCGGCAACGCCCCCACGGTGCAGGCCCTGGCCGAACGCTATGCCGACGTCCACTGCGCCGTGGGTATCCACCCGCTGGATGCGGCCCAGGGCAGTGCCATCGATCTCGACTGGCTGCTCGCGCGGCTGGCCCATCCCCGCGTCGCCGCCATCGGCGAGACCGGGCTGGACTATCACTATCAGCCGGACACCGCCGAGATCCAGCAGCGGTCCTTCGCCCTGCACCTGGAGGCGGCCCGCCGCACGGCGCTGCCCCTGGTGATCCATACCCGCGAGGCGCGGGCCGACACCCTGGCCATGCTGGGCGCCGCCGACCTGCCAGGCGCCGGAGTGCTGCACTGCTTCACCGAGGATTGGGCGACGGCCAAGGCGGCGCTGGACCTGGGCTTCTACATCTCCTTTTCCGGCATCCTGACCTTCCGCAATGCCGCCGACCTGCGCGACGTCGCGCGCCAGGTGCCGGCCGATCGCCTGCTGGTGGAAACCGATTCGCCCTATCTGGCTCCGGTGCCCCACCGCGGCAAGGCCAATCTGCCGCAATTCGTGGTCGAGGTCGCCCAGTGCCTGGCCGACGTGCGAGGCGTCAGTCTGGAGACCCTGGCCGAGCAGACCACGGCCAACTTCCGGCGGCTGTTTCCCCGCGCCACCCTCTAGGCAAAAAAATGGCCCGGGTATCCAGGGATACCCGGGCCGGACCAGCGGTTCGCCTGGACGGAGAGCCGCCTCCCTGGCCCGCGCCGCGGGGGTCGACGCGGCCAGTCACTTGAGTATTGGTCAGCTCGGAGAAAGGTCCAGTCGGG
>Ga0157369_10002060_pt1 | contig 24257 bp, 22 predicted proteins | sample C25metaG_FD_113461 | JGI IMG/M metagenome (GOLD analysis project Ga0157369, IMG submission 113461) | Corn rhizosphere microbial communities from Kellogg Biological Station, Michigan, USA - C2-5 metaG | ecosystem: Host-associated > Plants > Roots > Rhizosphere > Soil | place: USA: Michigan... | reverse complement strand
GTCGAGGCGGGCTTTCCAGACCTGCACCTGTCCGCGGATCAGGTCGGCGCTGAACGCGAACCCGGCCCAGGGGATCCCGGCGGTGTCGTCGGTGATGACACCGGTCGCGGCGGCCACGAGGGCTCGTTCTGCGGCTTCCAGCTCACCCACCGGCACCCGGGGGGCGATCTCGGCCAGGCCGGTCGTGATGGTCTCCGCGGCATCCACGCCGAGCTCCCCCGAGTCAAGGCCTGCGGCGACGGTGGGGAACAGTGGGGGCAGGGTCTCGCCGAGTTGTTGCCGCGGCCCGGTCGCCTGGCCGAGCTTCACCCGCCGGGCGGCCTCCCGGCCGGAGACCCGGGTGGTTTGGGCGATGAGGTCAACGCCTCGGCGGCAGCCGCGTTTCCAGGCCAGCGAGTCGTTGCCGAGGTTCTTGTCGGAGCGCTGCTCGACCTGGGTGGCGGTGGCGACCCGGCCGGCGTCGACGAGGCGCCCGGCGTGTTCGAACCGGCCCAGCACGTCGATCAGTTCGTCGTCGGAGAGGCCGGTGCCGGTGATCTCGTCGAGGGCGTCGCGGATCAGTTCCGAGCCCTGTTTGAGTTTCTCGGCGGCGGTGCCGGGTTGGTTTCCCATAGCACAGATTCTACCAAGAACCGAAGACATCCACGAAAGTTATCCACAGGCAGGACCAGCACCACTGCCCGAGTATCGCTACTACGTACGACCCCGCCTCTTCCGCGAGTGAGCAGAATGTGCGGGTATGGGCGCCGCATTCCCGCAAAAACTGAGCACTCGCGCAAGCCCGAGGGCGGCGCGCAAGGACCGCCAGAGGGCCAGCCCGCAGGAGCCGGGCGCGTGGGCGCATGGAAGAATGAGCCCATGGCCGACTCCCCTCCCCTCGGATTGCTTCTCGACGTTGACGGGCCGATCGCCAGCCCGATCAGCCGCACCATTGCGACCCCGACCATCATCGACGACCTGATCACCCTCGCCGCGGCCGGTGTCCCCATCGCCTTCATCACCGGCCGCAGCGCTGATTTCATCCGTAACCAAGTCGTTCGGCCGCTCGTCGCGGCAGGCTTGCCCGACGGCATCCGCATGTACGGGGTGTGCGAGAAGGGCGCGGTGTGGTTTCCGATCAGCAGCGCGGGCATGGGCGAGGTCGAGATCGACCACACCGTCGCACTGCCGAGCCCGGTGGTGTCCGACCTGCGCGCCCTCGTCTCGGCAAACTACTCCGACACGATGTTCTTCGACGAGACCAAACGCGCCATGGTGTCGGTTGAACAGCGAACGGATGCCTCACGCGCGGTCTACCTGCCCGCTCAGGAGGCGTTCAATGACGAAGCCTTCGCGCTTCTGGCCGCGCACGGTCTCGGCGTGCGTTACCGTGACCGCACCTCGCCCGACGCCAACGGCGAGGTTCCCTTCCGCCTCGACCCGACCATCATCTCCACCGACATCGAATCGGTGACCCTCGACAAGGACCGTGGGGCCGAGCGTGCCCTGGCGTTCTTCGCCGAGTCGGGCACCCTGCCCACGGTCTGGCGCTCGGTCGGCGACTCCCGCAGCGACTACCTCATGGCTGACCACCTGCACGCGGCCGGATACGACGTCGCCCACGTCGACGTGCGACCGGCCGATGGCGTGCTCGAGCGCCCGTATCCCGTGATCGTCATCGGTGAGGAGATCCACGACGAGGCCGGCGCCAGCTTCCTCGACTACTGGGTCAACAAGCTCGGGCTCCGCTAGCCGCCAAGGCCGCTAGCCGGCAAGGCCGCTAGCCGGCAACGCCGCCTCAGTCGACGAACCGCACCCCGTTCTGCAGTCGGCTGCGCAGTTCGAACACCTTCTCGAAGCTGCCCCGTTCCATGCCCGGCAGGCCGTTACGCAGCAGATCGGCGAGCCGTGCCCGCGGGAGCACAACCACGGCGGGGTGCCGGCCACGGGCAGGCAGGGTGAAGGCATCGGCAAGGGAGTCATTCGGCACCACGACCACGAGCGCCGTGAACCGAACCTTGAGCGCCTTGCTGAGCGCCCGCGCGTTCGCGTTGAGCTGTTGCAACGGATGCTCGTCCTCCGCGATCCCGTCACCCTCGAGTTCGCCGCGTCGCAGCTGCACTAGCCCGCCCCAGTCCTCCGACAGAACGGCGAACAGCCCGGCCGGACCGAGTACCACGTGGTCGAGCTTGGCGATGTAGCGCGACCACGAATCGCCCGGGTGGCGCTCGGTGTCGACGTCGTGCCAGGCGGTGTAGCCGATGCCGAGCCGGGAGACGGTGCGTGCGGTCTCCTCCTCGGCAAGAGCCTTTGCCAGCGCATGGCGGATCTCGCGCGGCGCCGATCGGATCAGCTCTGCGGCATAGGGGTCGTCGACCGTGCTCCCGCGGCCCGTCCACTCGCGCATGAGCGACAGGAAGCGCTGGCGCGACGCGCCGCCGGGATGACCGTGCATGCGCGTTCGCGGGCGCGACGAGGGTCGGTCGCCCATTCCCCCGGCGGATGCCGGACGCGCGGCGGCCTCGCCGGCATCCGTTGCCGACCGGTACCGCTGGCCGTCGTAAGCGGCACGGTCTGCGGGGGTGCCGATGCGCTCCCAGGCCCGCTGCACGGCATGAAAGCGTTCGGCGCTGCCGCCCACATCGGGGTGCGTCTGCCGCAGCAGACGGCGGTAGGCGCGCCGGATCTCCTCATCGCTCGCCGACGCGGGTACGCCGAGCACCTCGTACGGTGTTGCCGCGGCAGGGCTCTCCGGCATCCTGTTGCAGTCCCCTTCGCGCTCCGGCGGTCGTTGCTCAGTACCTCAAATGTACCGGTCGCGCCTCTGCGGGCGGTGCGGTGCGGCGCGAGCGGTCGGCGCGAGCGGCACGACGACCTCGGGGCTAGGCTCGGCGGCGTGAGAGACACCTTCCGGTACGAGCGCGACGGCCTCACGCTGGTCGTGCACCGGCACCGTGCCCGAAAGACGGATGCCGCGGCAAGTTCCGCAGACGAACGGGTGTTCCTGCTCGTGCACGGCATCGGTGTCTCCTCGAAGTACTACCGGCGGCTCATCCCCGAGCTCGTGCCGCACGGCACCGTCTACGCGGTCGACATGCCCGGCTTCGGGGATGCGCCGAAGCCGGATCCGCGCCGACGGCTGAGCGTCGAAGACCTCGCCGACCTCCTCCTGGCGTTCCTTGCCGACGCCGGGGTCGGTCCGGTCGTGCTCGTTGGGCAGTCGATGGGAACCCAGGTGGTCACCGAGATGGCCGTGCGCGAGCCCGACGCAGCAACCCACGTCGTTCTCATCGGCCCCGTCGTGGATTCGGCTGCGCCCACCGCGCTCGGGCAGGGCCTGCGCCTCGCGCACGACACCTGCATCGAACCGCCCAGCGCGAACCGGGTGGTGCTGACCGAATACGTCCGCTGCGGGCCGCGCTGGTATCTCACCGAGCTCCCCAGCATGCTGGACTACCCCATGCTGCGTCGACTGGCTGCCGTCAGCGCCCCGACGCTGGTGATGCGCGGGGAACACGATCCGATCGCCCCTGCCGCGTGGACCCAGCAGGTCACCGACACGCTGCCGGTGGCCACCCGGTTCGATGTGCCCAAAGCCGCGCACCTCGCACAGTTCCGTTCCCCACGCGTCGTCGCCGCCGCGATCCTCGACCACCTCCGCCGCACGACGCGCGGTCCCGAACCCACCCGATCCGACGACCTCGAGCCCGCCGACGTGCCGGCCGACTCCCCCGGCGGCACCCCTCGATGACCGTCATGGCGAAGGCGCGCGCCTGGCTGCTCGACTACCTGTACGCCGCGTTCTGGCAGGTGCATGCCGTGCTCCGACCCGGCACCCCGGACCGCTACCGCGACGGCACCAGGCCGCCGGTGCTGCTGCTGCCGGGCATCTACGAGACCTGGCAGTTCATGCGTCCCCTCGCCGAGGAGCTGCACAGCCTCGGACATCCGGTGCACGTCGTCACCGACTTGGGCCGCAACCGCGGCACCATCGCCGACGCAGGCCGCATCGTCACGCGGCTGCTCGACGCCCGTGACCTGCATGACGTGATCATCGTCGCACACAGCAAAGGCGGGCTGATCGGCAAATACCTGATGATGCAAACGGATGCCGCCTCCCGCATCGATCGCATGGTCGCCATCGCCTCCCCGTTCTCAGGCTCGTCTCTGGCGCGATACACCCTGCTCCCGAGCCTGCGTGCTTTCGCCCCGACCGACGCCATGATCCGCCTGCTGGGTGCGGAACGCGCCGTCAATGCCCGGATCACCTCCATCTACGGGGTGTTCGACCCGCACATCCCCGGCGGAAGCGTGCTGCCCGGCGCCACGAATATCCAGCTGCAGACGTCAGGCCACTTCCGCATCCTGGGCGACGCCGCCCTGCACGACGCCGTGCAGCGCGCCTGCGGCGACTGAGCCGCCTGAGCCGCGCTCAGCTCGCCCCGCTCGCCCAGCGGCGTCAGTCGGAGCTGAGCAGCGCCACCAGTTCCGACTCGGCCGAACCCACCCGAGCGGGATTGATGGTCAGGCCCGCGTGGTAGTGGTCCACCACGCGCGGGTCGACGTAGCTGGCGCGGGCGATGGCCGGGGTGTTGCCGAGAACGGCCGCGGCATCCCGCATGGCGTCGGCGACCGCGCTCGCCCGGGCCCGCTGCGTGCGCTCGGGACCGTGCTTGGCGAGGCTGACGGCGGCGGCAATGGTCCCGTGCAGGGTGCGGAAGTCCTTTGCGGTGAAGTCGCCGCCGGTGCGAAGGCGCACGAAATCGTTGATGTCGGCTGCGGACACTTCCCGCCACTCCTCGCCGTTCCGCCAGGTCAGCAGCCGCCCATCGGGGCCCCAGCTCATGCGGTCGCGCACGTAGGCGGCGAGGTCGGGGTCCTCGAGTTCGCTGTGCCACTCCTGGCCGCTCTTGGCGGGAAAGCTCAGCTCGAGCACGTCATCGTGCAGGAGAACGTGCGAGCACAGCAGGGTGGAGAGCCCGTGGCTGCCGTACTCGGCCTCATACTGCTCGCTGCCCACCCGGAGCGAGCCCACGTCGAGGAGCCGGAACGCCGCCGCGAGGGCGCGCTCACTGCCATCTCCGCCGCCACGGAGCGCGCGAGTCACCTGGCCGCGCGCGCGGGGAAGCGAGGCGGCCAGCTCCAGGGCGCGATCGAACTTGATGCGGTTGCGTTGCTCGCGCCACTGCGGGTGGTAGATGTACTGGCGGCGGCCTGCGCCATCGATCCCAGTGGCCTGGATGTGGCCACTGGGGTACGGGCAGATCCAGACATTCGTCCACGCTGGCGGAATGGCCAGGCTATTGAACCGGCGGCGGAGCTCCGGGTCGGTCACCGTTGCGCCGGTGGAGTCGCGGTAGCTGGGAGCGCGACCCGAGCGAGCGCGCGTATAGCCGGGCCGGGACGTGTTGCTGCGGCGCAGTCGGGGCATGACGGCGCCCGTTCAGCCGGCGAACGGGCGCACCGGCATGCCGGCCACCCCGACTCGGGCCCGGAACAGCGCCCCCGCCTCCGGCTGTTCGTCGGGCGAGAGATCCTCCCGCGACGTCGTGATGAACAGTTCGTCGAGGTTCGGCCCCCCGAACGTGCACGCGGTCACCTGCTTCGGGCCCACTTCGACGACCTGGTCCAGCGTTCCCTCCGGCGAGTAGCGGTGCACCGTGCCGCTGCCGTACACCGCCGTCCACACGCCACCCTCGGCATCCACTGTCAAGCCGTCAGGACGCCCGTTCCCGTCCGCGACCAGCGCGAACGTCCGCCGGTCGGTCAGACCGGCGTCCCGGTCATAGTCGAACACCGCGATGCGGCCCGTCGGGGTGTCGTTGTAGTAGGCGAGGGTGCCGTCCGGGCTCCACTCGAGCCCGTTGGAGATGGTGACGTCTTCCAGCACGACCCGCGTCGACAAGTCGGCGTCGAGGCGGTACACCTTTCCCGCGCCCTGGCGCTTGTCATAGGCCATCGAGCCGCAGTAGAACCGGCCGTCGGGGTCGCAGCCACCCTCGTTCATGCGGATGTCCGTCTGACTCCACAGCTCGGGCAGGGCGTCCACACTGCCGTCTTCGCTCTGCAGGCCGAAGCCGCGCTCGAGCCCGATCACCGCGCCCCCGCGGGAGCGCGGGCGCACCACCGCCGCCACCGTCCCCACGTGCTCGCGCGTCACCGTTCCGGTGTCAGCGAGAGTGAGGATGTCGCCGGCGAGCATGTCGACGAAGCGCAGCCCGCCCCAGCTCGGCGACCAGACCGGGCCTTCGCCGTGGTACGTGATGGACGGGGTGATCTGCTCGGCTCGCATATCTTCGAATCTAGACCCGTGTGCCCGAACGCCCCAGTCAGCCGTCGATGGCCGTCGCCGCGTGCGCGGCACCCACCGGCTTCGACTCGTGGGAGCCTCGCTGCCGCAGGTAGATCGAGAGGGTCACCATGCTGCCCACGGCGAGGAACTCGGACTGCCAGTTCTGCAGGGTGCGGTTCCAGAAGTCGGCGCCGGTCACGTACTGCAGCCAGGAGACCGGGTCCTGCAGGTTGCCCAATTGCTCCTCGTTGTACGCGACGACGCCCGCGACCGACTGCGCGGCCCAGGAGAGCAGGAAGATCAGGACCATCACGATGAGCAGCGAGTTGGAGTAAATGAGGAGCTTCAGCCCGCCCGCCTTCGCCCAGCGCGGCGAATCCCCTTTGATGTCGTCGCCGACCATCTGCTCCTTGTCGGTCTCGGGCCCCTGCGTGCCGAGCTTGCTCGACTCCGGCGACCCCTTCTGCACCAGCCACACCGTCGCCAGGATGAACAGCACGAACTGCAGGTATTCCGACTGCCAGTTCTCCGCCACGTCCACGGCGAAAGCGGATGACGTCACGTACTGTGCGAACGACACCTGCGACAGGCCTTCACCCAGCTGCTGCTCGTTGTACAGGGCGACCCCGGTCAGCGCCTGGCCGATCAGGGAGAGCAGGAAGATGAGCCCGAAGAACAGGGCGAGGCCGTTATTGCGAAGGATCTCTTTCATGATGCCGGTCCTATCTCTGCAGCGCCGCGATGACGAACATGTAGACCAGCCCGCCGCCGATGAAAACCAGGTATCCGATGAAGACGCCGCGCATGTCAGTTCCCCTCCAGATCACACAGGTAGGGCCGGTCGACCCGGGCGGTGCATCCGGCCGCACTCACACGCCATCCGGTCGACTCGAGGGTCAGGAACATGACGTCGTCCTCCAGGACGACCTGCGCCCCGCGTCCGTAGGCACGGCTGGTTTTCACCGCTCCCCCGCGCTTGAGGCCGAGCGCTGAGATGGCAGCCGCGCATGTCGTTCCGGACGTCTCTTCGAGGGCGGCGCGCGTCGTGGGAGTGAGCAGCCGGCAGGCGGCCTCACCGTCGCCGGCGCTCAGGGCAGATCCGAAATCCACGGCAGCGGATGCCGGCGGCGCGTCGTCGCCGGACGTTGCGGCGCATCCGCTGAGTAGTGCCAGTGACACGCAGCCCAGTGCCAAGGCGGCCAAGGACCGTGCCCGCGTCGATGTTCGAGGTCTCATGGTCGCAATGTACCTCGAACCGCACACGGCGGCATCGCAAAGCCACTGGTCAGGCAGAGAAAAACCTGCCGAATCGTCACTTTCTGCGATGGCAGGCGTGTCTCAGGCGTCGAGCCGGTCGCAGGGAGGGCGCGCCGGGCTGCGGCGGGGTCTCGGGTGGCCGACTGGCCCTAGCGGCGCAGGATGTGCGCCGGCAGGGCGAGGGCGAGGGAGACGCAGAGGATGCCCGCGAAGAAGATGGGCGCCTGGAAGGCGGTCACCGTGAAGGCCAGGCCGAACAGCCAGAACCCGAAGACGAAGACGGCCAGCGCGACGATGAAGGCGACGACGTTCATGGGGGAAGGGTTCCTTTCAATGCGGGACCGGGGTGCCGGTATAACGAGCGTACCGGTCATTCAGCCGCTGGCTTGGCCAACCGCGGCACGACGAGCCAGATCACCAGGGTGAGGAGGCATACCGCGCCGCCGGCGATGAACCCGGCCGCCCGCCCGATGACGACGTCGAAGATCAGCAGAGCGGTGCCGGTGAGGATCACGGCGACGCCGACCAAGGTGGAGCGCACCAGGATGTTACCGACCGCCACGATCTGCTTCATGGCGTGCCGGCGGAACAACAGCCGATGCAGGCTCACCGGCCCGAGTCCCAGCGCGGTGGTGAGCGCCGCCGCGCAGACCAGGATCAGGTAGACGGTGATCTGGTAGCGGTCGAGATCGGGGAACCGGGACTGGAAGGCGACCGAGAGCAGGAACCCTGCCATGACCTGGGAGCCGGTCTGCGTGACGCGCAGCTCCTGGAGCAGGGCGTTCCAGTTGCGGTCGAGGCGTTCGGCCTCGGTCTCATCGCGGCCGTCCCCCGGCAGTGCGTCGCGTTTCGAGGGTGAGGTGTCGGGCCGGGGCATGCTCTGGATGATAACGCCCAGCTGGTCCACCGGGGGTGTGCAGGGTGACGCGCGCGGGAGATCACCCAATTGACTTCTTCGAAGAGGTGTTCGAATATTGAGGTATGTCGTTGCCGCTGTCGAACCCCTCTCCCGCCAGTGTGCGGGAGCAGGTCGCCGTGCTGCAACAGCGCATTTCCAGCATGCAGGCCACCAAGCTGGAAACCAAAACCCTCCCGACGTCGCCGGCGCTCGCCGGTGTGCTGCCCGGCGGCGCACTCCGGCAGGGGGCAGCCTATTCCGTCGAAGGTTCGACCACCCTGGTGATGGCGCTCCTGGCGGGCCCCTCGCAGAGCGGAGCCTGGTGCGGGGTCGTCGGGGTTCCCGGTTTCGGCGTGGAGGCGGCCAGCCGCTTCGGCATCGACCTGTCCCGGCTCGTGCTCGTGCCGGCCCCGGGCGAGCAGTGGCTCACCGTCACCGCCGCGCTCGTCGACGTGCTGGGCGTGGTCGTCACCCGGCCGCCGGCCGGCACCAGCGACGCGGAGGCCGCCCGGCTGGCGGCGCGCCTGCGCCAGCGCGGGTGCACCCTGATCGTGGTGGGCGGGTGGCCGCAGGCAGAAGCCATGCTCCGCATCGACTCCAGCCGTTGGTCGGGCCTCGGGCAGGGGCACGGCTACCTGTCGGGCCGCGAGGTGACCGTCGCCTCGGCCGGGCGCACCGGGTTCGACCGGCCGCGCCGGGCACGACTGTGGCTTCCGGATGCCGCGCAGCAGTTCGCCGCGGCATCCGTTGTCTCTCGGCCGAGACCGGTGCTCGTGCCTGAACAGGCGACGGGCTGACATGTCCGGCCGGCTGACCCGCACCATCGTGTTCTGGTGCCCGGACTGGCCCGTCGTCGCCGCCACCCAGGCGACCGGGCACGCAAAGGACGTTCCCTTCGCGCTCATCGACCGCGGTCTCGTCTTCGCTTGCTCTGCCGCCGCCCGGCGGGACGGCGTGCGACGCGGGCTGCGGGTGCGCGAGGCGCAGTACCGCTGCACCGGGCTGGTCGTGGCGCCGTACGACCCGGCGCAGGACACCCGCGCATTCGAGCCGGTGATCAGCCGGATCGAGGAGATCACCCCGGGGGTGCAGGTGGTGCGTCCCGGAACCTGCGCCATCCGCTCCCGGGGGCCCGCCCGCTACTACGGGGGCGAGGAGCAGGCGGCGGCCGCGGTCATCCGTTGCCTGCAGCAGCTCGGCATCGATGACGCCCGCATCGGCATCGCCGACGGGCCGTTCGCCGCCGAGCAGGCCGCCCGCCGGGCCGGCCCTGAGGCGGTGCTGATCGTGCCGCCCGGCGGGTCGGCGGAGTTCCTGGCGCCGCTGCCGATCGGGATCCTCGTCGACGACCGCCTCGCCACCCTGTTGCGGCGCCTCGGCGTGCACACGCTCGGCGACTTCGCCGCCCTCGACCCCGGCGACGTGCGGCGCCGGTTCGGGGCCGAGGGCGCGTTCGCCCACGAGAAGGCCGGCGGCCGCGACAGCCGCAGTGTCGTGCCGCGCGTGCCCCCGAAGCTGTTCGACGCCGAGGCCTCCTTCGAGCCCGCCCTCGACCGCACCGACCAGGTGACCTTCGCCATCCGCGCCACGGCCGACCGGTTCATCGAGACGCTCACCGCGGCGCGGCTGGTGTGCACGGCCGTGCGGGTGGCCGTCTCCGCCGAGTCGGGTGAGCTGAGCGAGCGGGTCTGGCTGCACCCGCGCTGGTTCACGGCAGCGGATGTCGTCGACCGGGTGCGCTGGCAGTTGCAGGGCGGGCAGGCGATCGACACCGGTCTTCGCTCGGGGGTCGCCCGCGTGCTGATCAGCCCGGAACGGGTGGATTCGACCGCACACCACGAGCAGGGGCTCTGGGGGTCAGGCCCCGACGAGCGCATCCACCACGGCCTCACCCGGGTGCAGAGCATGCTCGGCCACGAGGGCGTGCTCACCGCGGTCATCGGCGGCGGCCGGCTGGCGCTCGACCGGCAGGTGCTGGTGCCGTGGGGTGACCGCCCCGCCGACGACGCGGCGCTGTCGCGGGCACAGTCCGAGCCCTGGCCGGGCAGCCTGCCGGGCATCGCGCCGGCGACCGTGTTCACCGCGCGCCGGCCGGTCGCCCTGCTCCGGGCCGACGGCGCCTCCGTCGACGTCGACGACCGGGGCCAGATCACCGGCGCCCCCGCGCACTTCTCCCCCACCGGCAGCGCGCGGGACTACCGCGACGTGGAGGCGTGGGCCGGCCCCTGGCCGGTGACCGAACGCTGGTGGGACGCCGAGCACGCCCGCGCCCTGCACCGGTTCCAGCTCGTCGACGTCGACGGGAACGCCTGGCTGCTCGCGCTGGAAGACCACCGCTGGTTTGCGGAGGGCTGTTATGACTAGCCGGGCGTGCCCGAGGGGATGGCGTGGCGATGGGCTGGACTAACCCGCCGGTGCCGTGGTCGGAGCTGGAACGCCGACTCTCCGACCCGCGCCCCGGCGTGCCCGCGCGACCGGCAGTGGAGCCGGCATCCGTTGCGCCGCCGGCGCCGCCACCCGGCCCCGAGCGGCCTGTCGTGCCATACGCCGAGCTGCACGTGCACTCGAACTTCAGCTTTCTCGACGGCGCCAGCTCCCCCGAGCAGCTCCTGGCCGAGGCGGGCCGGCTGGGCCTGTCCGCCCTCGCCCTCACCGACCACGACGGGCTCTACGGGGCGGTGCGCCTGGCCGAGACCGCGGAGGGCTTTCCGCAGGTCGCCACCGTGTTCGGCGCCGAGCTGTCGCTCGGGCTCGACGCGCCGCAGAACGGTGTCGCCGACCCCGAGGGCAGCCACCTGCTGGTGCTCGCGCGCGGCCAGGAGGGGTACCACAAGCTGGCAGCGGCGCTCACCCACGGGCAGCTGGCCGGCGGCGAGAAGGGCCGGCCCGTCTACGACCTCGACGAGCTGGCCGAGCAGGCCGCCGGCAGCTGGGTGGTGCTCAGCGGATGCCGTAAGGGCGCCGTGCGCCAGGCCCTGACCACCGGTGGCCGGGATGCCGCCGCGGCTGAGCTCACGCGCCTGTCCGAGCGCTTCGGCGCCGACAACGTGCACGTGGAGCTGTTCGACCACGGGCATCCGCTCGACAGCAGCACCAACGACACGCTCGCAGCGCTTGCCGCCGATCTCGGCCTGCCGCTGGTGGCGACCAGCAATGCGCACTACGCCCGGCCGGAGGAGCACCGGCTGGCCAACGCGGTGGCGGCAGTGCGGGCCAGGCGCAGCCTCGACGAGATGAACGGCTGGCTGCCGGCGGCGCCGTCCGCCCACCTGCGAAGCGGCGCGGAGATGACCGCACGGTTCGCCCGGTTCCCCGGCGCGGTGGCGGCGACCGCGCCGCTCGCGGCCGAGCTGGCCTTCCCGCTCCGTCGGGCGCGGCCGAACCTGCCCCTGCAGGAGGTGCCCGAGGGGCACACCCCGATGAGCTGGCTGCGCACCCTCACCTGGCAGGGGGCGGAGCGCAAGTATCCGGGATACAACGAGAACGTACGCCGGCGCATCGAGCGGGAACTGGCGGTCATCGAGGAGAAGAACTTCCCCGGCTACTTCCTGATCGTCTACGACATCGTGCAGTACGCCCGCAGCCGCGGCATCCTCTGCCAGGGGCGGGGCTCGGCCGCCAACTCGGCCGTGTGCTACCTGCTCGACATCACCGCCGTCGACTCCATCTTCTACCGGCTGCCGTTCGAGCGGTTCCTCTCCTCCCTGCGCGAGGAGGAGCCCGACATCGACGTGGACTTCGACTCCGACCGGCGGGAGGAGGTCATCCAGTACGTGTACGGGAAGTACGGGCGGCTGAACGCGGCGCAGGTGGCGAACGTCATCAGTTACCGGCCGAAGTTCGCCGTGCGCGACATGGCCAAGGCCCTCGGCTACAGCCCGGGGCAGCAGGACGCCTGGTCGAAGCAGATCGAGCGCTGGGGCGGGCAGGTCGCGCCGACCGACCACGACATCCCGCAGCCGGTCATCGACCTCGCCGACCAGGTGCTGAAATTCCCGCGGCACCTCGGCATCCACTCCGGCGGCATGGTGCTCACCGACCGCCCGGTGGGCGAGGTGTGCCCCATCGAGCACGCCCGCAAGGAGGCGCGCACGGTGCTGCAGTGGGACAAGGACGACTGCGCCTGGATGGGCCTCGTGAAGTTCGACCTGCTCGGCCTCGGCATGCTCGCCGCGCTGCAGTACACCTTCGACCTCGTCAGCGAGCACCTGGGCGAGCAGTGGGGGCTCGACACCATCCCCAAGGAGGAGGCGGGCGTCTACGACATGCTGTGCCGCGCCGACTCAATCGGCGTGTTCCAGGTGGAGAGCCGGGCGCAGATGGGCACGCTCCCCCGGCTGCAGCCGCGCCGCTTCTACGACCTGGTGGTGGAGATCGCCCTGATCCGGCCGGGGCCGATCCAGGGCGGGGCGGTGCACCCGTACATTCGCCGCCGCACCGGCGTCGAGGCGGTGACCTACCTGCATCCGAAGCTCGAACCCGTGCTGGAGCGCACCCTGGGCGTGCCGCTGTTTCAGGAGCAGCTCATGCAGATGGCCATGGCGATCGGCAACTGCACCGCCGAGGACGCCGACCTGCTGCGCCGGGCGATGGGCTCCAAGCGCGGCGTGGAGAAGATCGAGGTGCTCAAGAACCGGCTCTACGAGGGCATGGCCGGCAACGGCATCACCGGGGCGGTCGCCGACAGCATCTACGAGAAGATCGAGGCGTTCGCGAACTTCGGGTTCGCCGAGAGCCACTCGATCAGCTTCGCCCTGCTCGTCTACGCCAGCTCCTGGCTGAAGCTGCACTACCCGGGTGCGTTCCTGGCGGCGCTGCTGCGGGCCCAGCCGATGGGGTTCTACTCGCCGCAGTCGCTGGTGGCGGATGCGAGACGGCACGGTGTCGAGGTGCGCCGCCCCGACATCCAGCTCTCGGGTGTCGAAGCCGGGCTGGAGCCGCTGGCGGGAGTGGAAGCAGGGCACCCGGGCGCGACGGGGCGGCCGGGCTGCCTCGACCCGGTGCAGCCGCCCGTGCCGCCGTTCGACCGTTCCGTGCCGCCCGACACCGCCGGGCACCGCCGCGACGGCGCCTTCGCCGTGCGCTTGGGGCTCGCCGAGGTGAACGGCATCGGTGAGGCGCTCGCCGAGCGCATCGTCGCGGAGCGCACCGCGGCCGGCGCGTACCGGTCGATGGCGGATGCCGCGCGTCGCGTGGGCCTGTCCACCGAGCAGCTCGAGGCGCTCGCCGCCGCTGGCGCCTTCGCCGGCCTCGGCCTGGAACGCCGCGAAGCGCTGTGGAGCGCCGGCGAGGCCAGCCAGGAGCGGGCCGACTACCTGGCCGGGTCCGTGGTGGTCGTGCAGCCGCCGCTCCTGCCGATGCTGACCGCCGCCGAGCAGGTGGTGTACGACCTGTGGGCGACCGGCATCTCCCCCGACGACCACCCCATCCGGCACGCCCGTGAGGCCCTCCGGGCCCGAGGCGCCCTGCCGATCGAGACGCTGGCCGACCACGAGACCGGGCGGCGCATCCGGGTCGGCGGCGTGGTGACGCACCGGCAGCGGCCGTCCACGGCGGGCGGGGTCACCTTCCTCAACCTTGAAGACGAGACGGGCACCCTCAACGTGATCGCCGGGGTGGGGGTGTGGAACCGCTACCGGCGGATCGCCCGCGAGGCGCCCGCCCTGGTGGTGCGCGGCATCCTGGAACGGTCGCCCGAGGGCGTCACCAACCTCGTCGCCGACGCGTTCGAGCCGCTGCCGATCAGCGCGCCGCACGCCTCCCGCGACTTCCGCTGACGTACCCTCGAACGGTGATGGATGACCGCTACGGACAGGACGTGCTCGCCCCCGGCTGGCAGAAGGCCGGCCGCATCGCCATTCCCCGCCAGGAGGCGACGCGCGACCTCGTGGTCGAGGAGGTCGCGACCGGCTTCTGCGGTGCCGTGATCCGTGTGGAGAAGGGCATCGTCACTCTCGAGGACCGCCACGGCAAACTGCGCCTGTTCCCGCTGGGCGGCGGCTTCCTCATCGACGGGCAGCCGGTCGTGCTCGTGAATCCGACCATGGCTGCCACGAAGACACCGGCGCGCACCGCGTCGGGTTCGATGGCGGTGGCGAATGCGCCGGCTCGGGTCGCCCGGGCCAGCCGCATCTTCGTCGAGGGTCGCCACGACGCCGAGCTCGTGGAGAAGGTGTGGGGCGCCGACCTCCGCATCGAGGGCGTCGTCGTCGAGTACATCGAGGGCGTTGACAACCTCGCCGAGCTTCTGGCGGAGTTCCAGCCGACGCCCACCCGCAAGGTGGGCGTGCTCGTCGACCACCTCGTGCCCGGCTCGAAGGAGAGCCGGATCGCCGAAGCCGTTGCGCGCGGACCGCACGGACGAAACGTGCTGGTGGTGGGGCATCCGTATATCGACATCTGGCAGGCGGTGAAGCCGGCTCGCGTGGGGCTGACCGCGTGGCCGACCGTGCCGCGCACCATCGAGTGGAAGCACGGCATCTGCCAGGCGCTCGGCTGGCCCCACGACGACCAGGCCGACATCGCGCGGGCGTGGAAGCGGATTCTCGGCCAGGTGCGCACCTACGCCGACCTCGAGCCGGAGCTGCTCGGCCGGGTGGAGCAGCTCATCGACTTCGTCACCGTCGGCCGCCACTAGTCCCCCCGCCCGGCCCCCGCCCGGCCCCGGCCCCGCCCCGCCCTCCTTCCCACCGGCCGCGCGCCGCCCCGCGCTCCTTCCCACCGGCCGCCCCACCGAATTCAGGCCGGGAGGTGTGTCGCGGCCCGCCTGCCCATCACAGGGCCCCGACACGCCGGTGGCAGCCTGAATTCGGCATGTCCACGAAGCCCCCCGACGACGCGACAACGGATGCCGGTAGCACCGCTCATATCAATGCCGAGGCTGGGAAACGTAACACTTTGAAACTTTTTTCGCGCTGAGGGGGGCGGAAACACAGGCACGTCGGCTAGTGTCTCTAACGTAGTTGTAGTGCTTGCACGTCTTAACGCATTGACCCCGGTCTCTGCGCCATATTCCTTTTGGAAGCGGACGACGAATACCGCGACGAACGGCCCCGACAGTCGGGGTCGATCTAACACTCCTGGAGGAGTTTCAACAATGGCAACAGGTACCGTGAAATGGTTCAACGCTGAAAAGGGCTTCGGCTTCATCGCTCCCGACGACGGAAGCGCCGACGTGTTCGCGCACTACTCCGCGATCGCTTCGAGCGGCTACCGCTCGCTCGACGAGAACCAGAAGGTCGAGTTCGAGGTGACGCAGGGCCCGAAGGGTCCGCAGGCCGAGAACATCCGCGGCCTCTGATCTCAGAGCCCCGCAGCTTCTAGACACGTTCTAGAGGAAACGCCCCCGCTTCGGCGGGGGCGTTTCTGTGTCTGCGGCACTCATGGCGTGGCGCGAGCGTAGACGAGGGCGCGGAGCGCGAGCGCGTCGAACGGCGCGTGCACCTTCGCGTCGTTGTCGAAGTACACGTACACGTCTCGGCCGCGGCCGTCCGGGCAGGAGCTGCCGCTCGTCCAGCCCGCGATGCGCTCCGCCCACACCTCGAGCAGTTCCTCGGAGTAGCCGGACACATAGAGCTCCTCGGCGCCGTGCAGCCGCACGTACACGAAATCGCTCGTCACCTCGGTGAGCAGCGGCCACCGGTTCGCGGTGTCGGCGACCACCAGGCCGATATCGTGCCGTCGCAGCACCTCGTAGAACCCCTCGTCGACGAAGGTGGCCGACCGCACCTCGAGCGCATGCCGCAACGGATGCTGCGCCTCCGCCGTCAGGTGGGTGCGGTCTTTGACCTTGTCATCGTGCTCCGCCGCGAGTACCGCCGCTTCAGCCATCGTGCGGGGCAGCGCGTCGAAGAACTGCTCCAGCTGCTCAGGATCGTAGCCATGCCGCTCGGGCAGTTGCCAGAGCACCGGCCCGAGCTTGTCGCCGAGCGCCAGCACACCGGATGCGAAAAAGTTGGCCAGCGGGACGCGCGCGTTTCGCAGGCGCAACATGTGCGTGATGAACCGGGGTCCCTTGACGGCGAACACGAACCCCTCGGGTGTCTCGTCACGCCAGCGCCGGTAGCTTTCGGGCCTCTGCAGGGAGTAGAACGAGCCGTTCAGCTCGACGGAGTCGAAGGTGCGCCCTGCGTATTCCAGTTCCCGGCGTTGCGGCAGGCCCGGCGGGTAGAAGACCTTGCGCCACGGCGCATAGCGCCAGCCGGAAATGCCGATTCGCACTCGCGGCTGGTCTGCACTCACGCCTCCACGCTAGCCGGGTCGCACACGCGCCGGCGAAACCTCCCCTTCCGGTCGACACCTACCGGCGTGCCGGGCGGTGTCGACCGCAACGGACCGTCTCGATGGGCAAAGCTCGTTCCCGACCGTCGAGGCCGAGGCAGCGCCTGTCAGCCGACCAGGTCCTGCCATCCGTCGCCGTCGACGTACTCGAAGATCAAGTTCGTCTCGGTGTGGGCGACAGCCGGGTGTTCGGTGAGGTGCTGCAGCACGAAATCGCGGAGGTCGGAGGCATCCACGGCGGCCACGTGGATGAGGTAGTCGTCGGCGCCGGCGACGTGGAACATGCCGATCACGCCCGGCCAGTGCGGGGCGGAGTTGCGGAAGTCGTCGATCTGCTCCCGGGCGTGCCGTACGAGCCGCACGGCGATGAGGGCCTGCAGCGACGCTCCGAGGGCGGCGAGGTCGATGTTGGCCCGGTAGCCCCGGATATGCCCGAGCTGCTGCAGCCTGCGCAGCCGCAGCGAGACGGTGGACTCGGCCACGCCGATCTCCGAGGCGAGGGCGGCGCCGGAGGCGCGCGCGTTCACGGAGAGGGCGCGGAGCAACGCCCGGTCGACGCGGTCAAGGTCCGGCTTGTGCGAATCCATGCTTCTCCTGTCCCTCGTGCAGTTTACGCGGGCCCGGTCAGCTGCGGCCGAGCCGCCGCCGCAGCAGGTCGATGCGCTTCTGCAGCTGCGTGACGCTGGCCTGCGCCACCGCGGGGCCGCCGCACAACCGGCGGAGTTCCGCGTGCACCATGGCGTGCGGCTCCTGCGACAGCTTCGACCACATGCCCACCAGGCTGTTGAGCAGTGCGCGCTGCTCCTTCAACGTGCGGTACAGCGCGACCGGCTCCTCCGGCGCATCCGCTGAAGCCGGCTGGTTCTTGCGGCGCTCGGACGCGCGCCTGGCCTGCCGCGCCTGCCGCTGGCGCAGCAGCTCCGACACCTGTTCCGGCTCCAGCAGCCCCGGGATCCCGATGAAGTCGAACTCCTCGTCGGTTCCGGGCTCGGCCAGCTGCCCAAACTCGGCGCCGTCGAACACGACCTTGTCGAACGTGGCCTGTGAGTCGAGGGCCTCCCAGGTGAACTCCTGCGTGAGGTCGTCCGAGGCCTTATCCTCCCGGTTCGCCTCGGCGACCATGGCGTCTTCGGGGTTCTCCGTCTCGTCGTCGCCGTGATTGCGGCGGTCGAGGGCGTGGTCGCGCTCGAGTTCCATCGTGTTCGCGAGTGCCATCAGCCCGGGGACGTTTGGCAGGAAGATCGACGCCGTCTCCCCCCGGCGCCTGGCCCGCACGAAGCGGCCGATCGCCTGCGCGAAGAACAGCGGGGTGGATGCGCTGGTCGCGTAGACGCCGACGGCCAGGCGCGGCACGTCCACACCCTCCGACACCATGCGCACCGCCACCATCCACCGGGTGGTGCCCTGCGAGTACTCCTCGATGCGGTCGCTGGCCTCTTTCTCGTCGGAGAGCACGACGGTGACCGGTTCCCCGCAGATCTCGCGCAGGATCTCGGCGTAGGCGCGCGCGGTGGTCTGGTCGGTCGCGATGACCAGGCCACCGGCATCCGGAATCGCCGAACGCACCTCGCTGAGACGCTGGTTGGCCGCCCGTAGCACCGCCGGGATCCACTCCCCCGTCGGCTCCAGCGCCGTGCGCCACGCCTGCGAGGTGATGTCCTTGGTGTTGCCCTCGCCGAGCTTGGCCTCCATCTCGTCGCCGGCCCGGGTGCGCCAGCGCATCTGCCCGGCGTAGACCATGAACATGACCGGCCGCACCACGCCGTCTTCGAGCGCACGCCCGTAGCCGTAGTTGTAGTCGGTCTGCGAGACGCGGATGCCCTCCCGGTCGGGCAGGTAGCTCACGAACGGGATCGGCGCGGTGTCGGACCGGAAGGGGGTGCCGGTGAGGGAGAGCCGCTTCGTGGCCGGCTCGAACGCCTCGCGGATGGCGTCGCCCCAGCTCAGCGCGTCGCCGCCGTGGTGCACCTCGTCGAGGATGACGAGCGTGCGCGCCGACTGCGTGAGCTCCCGGTGCAGCGCGGCGCGGGCGGCGACCTGCGCGTAGGTGACCGCGATCCCCTGAAAATGACTGCCGTAGCGGCCGTGGCTGTTTCTGAACGACGGGTCCAAGCGGATGCCGGCACGCGCCGCCGCGTCAGCCCACTGCTTCTTGAGATGCTCGGTAGGCGCCACCACCGTGACGCGGTCGATGACGCGCCGGGCCCGCAGCTCGGCGGCCAGGCGCAGGGCGAAGGTGGTCTTGCCGGCACCGGGCGTTGCCGCGGCCAGGAAGTCGCGCGGCTGGTGCTCGAAATAGGCCTCGAGGGCCTCAGCCTGCCACGCGCGGAGCTTCTGTGCGGTGCCCCAGGCGGCCCGCTCCGGGAAGCCGGGGGGAAGATGCTCGGCTGCACTCGTGCCCGGATGGGGAGCGGAGGCAGGCGGGGTAGTCACGTGGCCCCAGTCTACCAAAGCGCCCCGCTCCACCGTTTCGCGGGTGCTCACCTTGTGCGGGTACAGCTGCGGCATCCCCGCACAAAGAGAGCACTCACCGCCGGGGTGCAGAATAGGCGGATGGCCGATCAGCAGCACCCGTGGTCCCGGTACGTCGCACTCGGAGATTCCTTCACGGAGGGTATCGGGGACCCGGAACCCGGCAGCCCCGGCGGCCACCGGGGCTGGGCCGACCGGGTGGCCGAGGTGCTGAGCCAGGGCAGCGAGGACTTCGCCTACGCCAACCTCGCGGTGCGGGGCAAACTCATCGCGCAGATCGTCGACGAGCAGGTGGAGCCGGCCCTCGAACTGCACCCCGACCTCATCACCATCTCCGCCGGCGGCAACGACGTGATCCGGCCGGGCACCGATCCGGATGCCATCGGCCGGCTCTTCGAGTCCGCCATCGCACGGCTTGCGACCACCGGGGCGACGATCGTGATCTTCACCGGCGTGGACGTCGCGTTCACGCCGGTCTTCCGCGGCATCCGTGGCAAGGTTGCGATCTACAACGAGAACCTGCGCGCCATCGCTGAAAAGTACGACTGCGTCGTGGCCGACCTCTGGGCGCTGCGCGAGGTGCAGACGCCGCAGATGTGGTCAGCCGACCGCCTGCACCTGAACCCGCTCGGCCACCACACCGTCGCGCGCATGGTGCTCGCCGCGCTCAACGTGCCGAACGACCTCGAGCCGCAGAAGCCCGAGCCGATGCCGGGCGTGACGTGGCGCAAGGCGCGCAGCGAGGACCTGGTCTGGGCGCGGGAGTACCTTGTGCCGTGGGTGCTGCGGCGCATCCGCCACCAGTCCTCCGGCGATCACGTGCTGCCCAAGCGCCCCGACGCGGTTCCGTTCCGGTAGCGGCCGGCGAGCCGGCTAGCCGCCTAGCGGCGGACCTCGCTGCCCGGCCACGGCACCTCTTCGCCCGGGCGGGGCGGTTCCGGCGGGGTGCCGTCGCCGAACGGGCGGCCGCCGAGCTCGTCACGGTGGTGCGGCAGCAGCCATCCGCTCTCGTCGGGGCCTTTCGGCACGATGCCGGTCGGATTGATGTCGCTCTGGACGATGTAGTAGTGCTGCTTGATCTGCTCGAAGTCGATCGTGTCACCGAACCCCGGGGTCTGGAACAGGTCGCGGGCATAGGCCCAGAGCACCGGCATCTCGGTGAGCTTGTTGCGGTTGCACTTGAAGTGGCCGTTGTAGACGGCGTCGAAGCGGGCGAGGGTGGTGAACAAGCGGATGTCGGCCTCGGTGATCGTGTCGCCGACAAGGTAGCGCTGGGTCGCCAGGCGCTCCTCCAGCCAGTCCAACCGGGAGAACAGCCGGTCGTACGCCTTGTCGTAGGCCGCCTGGGTGCCGGCGAACCCGGCGCGGTAGACGCCGTTGTTCACGTCGAGGAAGACCACCCGGTTGACCTCATCGATCTCGTCGCGGAGCCGCTCCGGATAGAGGTCGGGGGCGCCATCGCGGTGGAAGGCCGTCCATTCGGTGGCGAAGTCGAGGGTGATCTGCGGGAAGTCGTTGGTGACGACCTGCACGCTCGGCACGTCCACGATGGCGGGCACGGTGATGCCTCGCGGGTAGTCGGGGTAGCGGGCGAAGAAGGCCTGCTGCAGCCGTTCGATGCCGAGCACCGGGTCGACGCCACCCGGGTCGAGGTCGAAGGTCCAGCTGCGGGCGCCGTGGGTGGGCCCGGGAAGCCCGAGGGAGATCGCGTCTTCCAGGCCCAGGAGGCGGCGGGAGATGACGCTGCGGTTCGCCCAGGGGCAGGCGCGGGCGGCGACCAGCCGGTAGCGGCCGACCTCGACCGGCCAGACCAGGTGGCCCTGTGCGTCGCGCGCACGTTCGGTGTCGGGAAGGACGGTGCCGTCGGGGGCATGGTCGTCCGGGGCATCCGCCGTGATGCGGTCGTCGATGTAGTTCGTGTCGCGGGTGTACTCCTGGCCGCCGGTCACATAGCTGCCCGGCTGTGACCCCGGTTCGGACGTGGTCTGTGCGCTGCTCTGGCTCATCCCTCCACGCTAGCCGCGTCAGCGGCAGGGGTGGGTGAGCTTCCAGCCGAGGCCCGGGCCGGTGAGATCGTCGGCGAGCACCAGGGGCACGCTCACCGGCTGCACTCCCCCGCTGAACTGCACGGTGCCGGCCTTCTCGCCGGCGTGGCCGCCGGTGAGGGGCCGTGCAGACACCGAGGCGGTGACCGGGGTGTCCGACCAGACCAGGGTGGTCGCATCCGCTGCCGCGACGAGCTTCGCCGACTGCCCCCAGTCGCTGGTGTACCGCCCGTAGGCGTCGCCCTTGTGGGTGAGCGTCAGCTGCTGGAACCCCGGCTGGACACTGTCGATGAGGGCAGCGATGTCGTCGTTGAGCTGCGGGTGGGTGTCGCCGCCGAGAAGCACCCCGACCAGCGTGACGGTCGTGTCGCCGACGGGCACCCTCGCGGAGAACAGCAGGCAGGCGCCCGCCTCGTCGGTCGTGCCCGTCTTGATGCCGGTCACGCCGTGCGAACCGAGCAGCTTGTTGGTATTGGTCAGGGTGCCCACCGTGGGCAGTGTCACCGTCGGCATCGCGACAATGGATGCCAGCACCGGGTTCGCGACGACGAGTTTCGCGAGTTCGACCAGGTCAGCCGGGGTGCTGCGGCTGGACGGCGAGATGCCGCTGGTGTCGGTGACGGTGGTGTCGTCGAGTCCGTGCTGGTGCAGCCACGCGGCCGCGACGGGCAGGTACGCGGACTCGGAGCCGTAGGCCCAGTTCACCAGGGTGAGGGCGTAGTTGTTCGCCGACGGCAGCAGCATGCCCTCCAGCGCCTGGCGTTCGGTGAGCACCATGCCGGGCACCACGGGCGCCACCGAGCCGTCCTGGGCAAGGGAGTCGTAATAGATGTCGACGTCCTTGTCGGTGAAGGTGATCTTCGGCCCCTGCTCGGTGCCGGAGAGGGGCTTCGCCTCGAGGATCAGGAGAGCGGTGACCATCTTGGTGATGCTCGCGATCGGCACCGGCGACTGGTCGCCATGGGTGTCGAGCACGCCGGGAAAACCGACAGCCCCAAGGGCACCCGCGCCGTAGCCCGGCCAGTCCGGCTGGGCCGCCTTGGCGGAGACCGCGGCCGGCTTCGCGACCGTCGCCGCCACGGCGGGGACGGCCGCTGTCGCCGCGGTCACGACGTAGATGAGGGCAGCCAACACCAGGGCGAGTGCCCCGAAAACGGTCAGGCGGCGTCGACGGTAGACCTGGCGACGGGACAACGGCATTGGTCGATTCTACCGAGGGCTCCTGTGCCGCTGCCCGGACCGCGCTCGGGCTCGCTCAGGCGCGGAGCGCGTAGAGGGCCACCGCGCTGGCGGAGGCGACATTCAGTGAATCCACCCCGTGCCGCATGGGAATGGTGACGACCGTGTCCGCGTGGCCGAGGGCGCTTCGGCTGAGCCCGTCACCTTCGGCGCCGAGCACGAGGGCCACCCGGTGGGGCGGGTCGGCTGCGAAGGCATCGAGCGACACCGCGTGGTCGGCGAGGGCCAGCGCGGCAATGTGAAAGCCCGCGTCGCGCAGGAGCGGCGCCGCCTCCGGCCATTCCGGCAGCCGGGTCCACGGCACCTGCAACACTGTGCCCATGCTCACCCTGACGCTCCGGCGGTAGAGCGGGTCGGCGCAGCGCGGGGTGACCAGCACGGCATCCGCGCCGAGGCCCGCCACCGAGCGGAAGATGGCGCCCACATTGGTGTGATCGACGATGTCCTCGAGGATCACGACGCGGCGCGCGTCCCGGATGAGGTCCGGCACCGGCGCGAGCGGGGGCCGGTGCATCGCAGCCAGCGCGCCCCGGTGCAGGTTGAACCCGGTGAGCCGCTCCAGGAGGGCGGGCTCCCCGACATACACGGGAAGGTCGGGGTACTGCTCAAGCGCGGGCGCGAGAGCCTCCAGCCACTGCTCCTGCACCAGCACCGACCGGGGCCGGTGACCGGCGGCCAGGGCGCGCCGGATCACCTTCGGCGACTCGGCGATGTAGAGCCCGCCCGCCGGTTCCAGCACGCGCCGCAGCGCGACGTCGGTGAGTTTCGCATAGTCGGCCAGCCCCGGCAGATCGAGGTCGGACACGGGAATGATCTGCACGGGGTGCCTTTCCGGGTTCGGTCGGTTCCCAGCGTGCCATCTCGGAATCAAACCGGGTAATCGAAGCGTTGCAGGTGGTGGCGTAGGGTGCCAACGAGAGGGGCGCGAATGGCAACAGTGACACCAGCGGCAGCGGCAGCCGCGACCGCCGCGGCAGCAGCGACAACGGATGCGGCGGTGGACCGCCTCGCGCAGCTGCTGCACGGTAAGACGGTCGCCGTGCTGACCGGCGCGGGGGTGAGCACCGACTCCGGGATTCCCGACTATCGCGGCGAGGGGGCTCCGAAGCGCACACCGATGACCTTTCAGACCTTCCTCTCCGACGAGCGCGCGCGCAAGCGGTACTGGGCCGGCAGTCACGCCGGCTGGCAGCGATTCCGGGCGGCGGAGCCGAACGGCGGTCACCGGGCGCTCGCCGCGCTCGAGGCGGCGGGGGTCACCAATGGGGTGATCACCCAGAACGTCGACGGTCTGCACACCCGAGCCGGCTCGCGGCGGGTGGTGGAACTGCACGGCTCGATGGACCGCGTGATCTGCCTGCGCTGCGGACAGGCGTACGCTCGCGAAAGCATCGCCGGCCGGCTGGAGCGGGAGAACCCCGGGATGGCGGAGGCCGTGACCATCGCCCCCGACGGCGACGCCGAGGTGTCAGACATCGACGCGTTCACCATCCCGGTCTGCACGGTGTGCGGCGGCATGCTGAAGCCCAACGTGGTCTTCTTCGGCGAACTTGTGCCGGTGCGTCGTTTTGCGGCGGCCGCTTCCCTCGTCGCCGCGGCCGACGTTCTCCTGGTCGCGGGTTCCTCGCTCGCGGTGAATTCCGGCATCCGCTTGGTGGAACTGGCCCGGCGGCGCGGCGAGGCGATCGCCGTGGTCAACCGGGGCGGCACCAAGGGCGACGACCGGGCGTTGATTAAACTGGAGGCCGGAACCACCGAGACGCTGGCCGCGCTCGCCGCCCGGCTCACCGGTTCG
>Ga0157369_10002059_pt1 | contig 24268 bp, 18 predicted proteins | sample C25metaG_FD_113461 | JGI IMG/M metagenome (GOLD analysis project Ga0157369, IMG submission 113461) | Corn rhizosphere microbial communities from Kellogg Biological Station, Michigan, USA - C2-5 metaG | ecosystem: Host-associated > Plants > Roots > Rhizosphere > Soil | place: USA: Michigan... | reverse complement strand
TGACGGACGGGAACAGCCGCCGCAGGCGGGAGCGGGCATGGATGCCCGCTCGTTTTTGATCGAGGCACGGAGGCCGAGTCGAAAACCCCCGTCCGGCACCCGGTTCGCGGCCGTAGGCCAAATCAGTACATGGCCGCGGAGCGGCATCCTTTTCGAACGCTGGAGACCTGTCTGAGCAGCGAGGGTGGGCACCGAGGGCTCTCCGCCCCAAGGCTCAAGTGTAGAACGCGATGGCGCCAGCCGAGCCCCGCGAGGCCGAAGGCGGGCCCTTTCGACGCGACCTCAGTCGCCGCCGCCCTTGGGCTTTTGCCTGTGCGGCTCGGCCTGCACAGTGATGTACTGCGGCTCTTCGCTATCCAGCCGCATGGCCGTCAACTGACCGCCCCACACGCAACCGGTATCGATCGCGTACACGCCCAGGCCCGCAAAGCGGCCCAGGGCCGACCAGTGGCCGCACACGATCTTCGTCTCGCGCTTGCGCATGCCCGGTACTTCGAACCAGGGGTACATGCCCGGCTTCTGCGTGCCCGGCGTGCCCTTGCCTTCGAAATCGATCCGGCCGTTCACATCGCAATAGCGCATGCGGGTGAGCGTGTTGATGGTGGCGCGGTGGCGTTCCACGCCTTGCAGGCGGTTAGTCCACGCCGCCGGGCGGTTGCCAAACAGGTTCTTCAGCAAGCGCTGGTGGCGGTTGCTGCCCAGTTCGCGCTCTACCTCCATGGCCGCGCGCTGTGCCTGGCGCAGTGTCCAGATCGGCGCCATGCCTGCGTGGATCATGGTCCAGCCGAGTGCCTCGTCGTGATGCAGCAGCTTCTGCATGCGCAGCCACTCGAGCAACACCGGGGCGTCCTCGGCGAACAGCACTTCGCGCAGCTCCGGATTCACCCGCTGCTGGGCATCTTCACGCCGCTGGCCGATCGCCAGCAGCGAGAGATCGTGGTTCCCGAGCGTGATGATGCTGCGCTCGCGCAGCGAGTGGATGAGCCGCAGCGTGGCAAGCGATTCGCCACCGCGGTTGACCAGGTCACCGCAGAACCATAACTGATCGGCCGCGGGATCGAAGCGGATCTTCTCGAGCAGGCGCTGGAGTTCGGGGTAGCAACCCTGCACATCGCCGATCGCGTAGACGGCCATCAGGTTGCTCGCTTCATGTCGCCACACCGGGCATTTGCGCTATCCATGCGTTAATCCTAGTGGAGCGTGCGGGGAATGGAGAGGACAAACGCGGGGATCGGCGTATCGAAGTGCGTGCCATCATCGGCCACCATGCGGTAGCTGCCCGCCATGGTGCCCACGGCAGTCTCCAGCACGGCACCCGAGGTGTACTCGTAGGTGTCGCCCGGGCGCATCCACGGCTGCTCGCCGACGACGCCATCGCCGCGCACTTCTTCCACTTTCCCGTTCGCATCCGTGATGATCCAGTGCCGCGCGAGCAGTTGCGCGCCTGTCGCGCCCGCGTTGCGCAGCGTGATCGTATAAGCGAACACGTAGCGGTTATCACCGGGCTGCGACTGGTCGGGAACGAAGCGGGTTTCGACCTCCACGTCGATCGTGTGGGGAATTTTCGAGTTCATGCAGGGATTGTGTGGGACGCGGAGGGGGTGGGCAAGTATGCCCGCATCTTGTTCAGGTCGCGTTCGCGAGCTTCACGAAATCCCCCGGCGAAAGCGTTTCCGCGCGTGCTTTCGGGTCGATACCCAGCTCGCGGATGGTGGCCTCATCGACGAGGCCTTTCAACGTATTGGATAAAGTCTTACGCCGCATGGCGAAGGCCGCCTTCACGACGGCGTGGATCTTCGCCGGGTCGCCCTTCGGCAACTGATCGGGCGGCAGGGGGACCATTCTCACGACCGCCGAATCCACCTTCGGTGGCGGCCGGAAGGCGCCGGGCGGGACGTTGAATAGCGGGGTGACCTTGCAGGCCAGCTGCAGCATGACGCTGAGGCGCCCGTACACCTTGCTGCCGGGTTCCGCGGCCATGCGGTCCACCACTTCCTTCTGCAGCATGAAGTGCATGTCCTGGATAGCCGCTGCGTGTTCCACGCAGTGAAAGAGGATAGGGCTGGAAATGTAGTAGGGCAGGTTGCCTGCGATGCGCAGGCGCTCGGCGCCCAGTTCGTTCGCCAGCGCGCTGAAATCCACCTTCAGCACATCGGAATGCACGATGCGCAGCTCACCGATGGGCGCGGCGCGCGCCTGCAGGCCGGGGATAAGGTCGGTATCGAGCTCGATGGCGGTCAGCTTCTTCGCCACGGCCAGCAACGGCAGGGTCATGGCGCCTTCGCCCGGGCCAATCTCGACGACGGTATCGCCATCCTTGGGGGCGATCGACGACACGATGCGATCGATATAGCGCTTATCGTGGAGGAAATGCTGGCCGAAGCTTTTTTTGGGGCGTGCGTTCATACGGTGGCCCGCTGGCGGGCAAGCTCAATGGCAAGGCGCGTGGCGGCGAACAGGCTAGCCGGATCGGCGCGGCCGGTGCCGGCCAGGTCGAGTGCGGTGCCGTGGTCGACGGACGTGCGGATGAAGGGGAGGCCGAGGGTCACGTTGACTGTGCGGTCGAACGCTTCGCTCTTGAGTACCGGCAGGGCCTGGTCGTGGTACATGGCCAGCACCGCGTCGTAGCGCGGGCGCATGGCCGGCACGAAGGCCGTATCGGCGGGCAGGGGGCCGATCAGATCCATGCCGCCGGCGCGCAGGCGCTCGAGCAGCGGGATGATGGTGTCGATTTCTTCGCGGCCCAGGTGGCCGTCTTCGCCCGCGTGAGGGTTAAGGCCAAGCACGGCAATGCGTGGCGAAGCCACCCCGAAGTGCCCGCGCAGCGCAGCGTGGACAATGCGCAGGGTGCGCTCAAGCAGGGCCGGCGTGATCGCGGCCGGCACCGCGGAAAGCGGCAGGTGGGTCGTGGCCAGGGTCACGCGCAGCTCGGGGCTGGCGAGCATCATCACCACCTCGGCGCCCGCGCGTTCGGCGAAGAACTCGGTGTGGCCGCTGAAGGGGATCCCGGCATCGTTGATGGTGGCCTTCTGCACGGGGCCGGTGACGACCGCATCGAACGTGCCGTCGAGGCAGCCATCCGCGGCCGTGCCGAGCATGTCGAGCACGTGCCGGGCGTTGGCGGGATCGGGCTGGCCGTAGCGCACGGGCGCGCCCAGCGGTACATGGCGTACGCGAAGATGGCCGGCCTGGCGGTGCGTGATGCGGGAGCCGTCGTCTTCTGCCAGGTGCAGGGCGAGGCCGCAACGGGCGGCAGCGTTGGCAAGCAGGTCGCGGTCGGTAACGGCGACGATATCGGCGGCCAGGTCGCTGGCCACCAGGCGTGCAAGCAGTTCGGGACCGACCCCGGCGGGCTCACCGGCGGTAACGGCGAGCCGCGGCAGGGTCGTCGCGTTCATGCGGCTTTATTTCGGCTGGAGGGCCGAAGCCTGCTTGTCGTCCGGGTCGCGCAGTTCCGGCACGCGGATATCAACAAACGAGGACGAGCGCATTTCGCGCAGGTAGCTCTCGTAGGCCTCATCCGCCTTGCGGTTACCGATGGCCTGGCGGGCCTGGTTGCGCTGCGATTCGTCGGTGACGTCGCTCTGGCGGGTGCCGAGCAACTGCATGACGATCCAGCCGGCATCGGTCTGGAACGGCTTGGAAACCTCGTTTTCCTTCAGGCCATCGAGCTGGCTGGAAATCGCCTGGCCCCATGCATCCTTCTGGAACCAGCCCATGTCGCCGCCGGCGTTGGCCGTGGTGGTGTCCTTGGAGTCATCCTTCGCCAGCTTGGCGAAGTCTTCCTTCTTGTCGGTCACCTTGGTGTAGATATCCTGCGCCTTCTTCTCCGCCTGTTCCGGCGTGACGATTTCAGACGGTTTGATGAGGATCTGGCGCGCGTGGTACTCGGTGACCACCTGGCGGCCCGGCTGGCGGGTTTCCACCAGCTTCAGGATGTGGAAACCGGTGGGGCCGCGCAGGGCCGCGGTGGTCTCACCCGGCTTGAGCGAGCCCACGGCATCGGCGAAGGCCGGCGGCACTTCGTCGAGGCGGCGCCAGCCCAGGTCGCCGCCATCGAGCGCGTCGGGGGCATCGGAATACTGGATGGCGACCGCGTTGAAATCCTTACCGGCCTTGATCTCGGCGATGGCCTTGTCCGCCTTGGCCTGGGCCGCAGCGATATCGCTGGCGCCGCCTTCGGCAGGGGTGCTGACCTGGATATGCGCCAGGTGCACTTCGCCCGCCTTGTAGGTGGGGCTGGCCAGCAGGTTGTTCACTTCGGCATCGGTGACCGTGACCTGGTCGCGCACGACGCTTTCATGCAGCTTCTGGGTAAGCAGCTGGTCGGAGATCTGCTGGCGGAAGCCCTGCCAGCTCATGCCATCCTGGGTGACCGCGGCCTGCAACTGCTCGGTCGACATCTTGTTCTGCTGGGCCACGTTGCCCACGGCCGCGTCCACGTCCTGGTCGGTCACGTGGATGTTCTGGTCGTTGGCGCGCGACACCTGCAGCTTCATGAGGATGAGGCGATCGAGCACCTGGCGGGCGAGCACATCCTGCGGGGGCAGCTGCCCCGGGTTCGCGGCGTACTGCTTCTGGATAGCGGCCATGGCCGCATTCAGTTCGCTCTGGAGGATGATGTCGTCCTCGACCACGGCCACGATGCGGTCAAGCGAGCCATTGCCCATGGCGGCGCCACCGCCGGCAGGCTGTGCCTGGGGCATGAGCTGCGCGTGAGCGGTGGGCACGGCCGCCACGATGGCGGCAGTGAGCAGGGAATAAGCGAGGATCTGCTTCATCTAATAGGGAGCCCGGGGCGCCTGCCCCACTTATTGATAGCCAAGGATAGCACGCCGCAGGTACTGGCCCGACTGGGGGTTCAGCGAGCCTAGGCCCTTGAATTCCAGTTCAAACATGATCGCGTTGTTCGTCCGGCGGGTGTAATCCTGGACGTAGTGGCGGCCAAGGATGCGGAACGCGACGCAGCAGCTGTCATATTCGACGCCTGCGGCGGCTTCCAGGGTCCGGTGCGAGAACGCAAACGAGGTGAACGTGATGCCGTCGGCTGTCACGGGCACGATATCGCGGCGGGCAAAGACCCACCGCGCCAGCGCGCGCCAGCGTTCCGACACGGGGTAGACCACGGACGTGTCGAATTGTTCCATCACGTTCCGGCGGTACCGGTACGAGAAGTTGAACACACCATCGCCCTTGATCCGGCGCTGGAAGGCGATCGTGGCCAGGTCGGTATCGTGGCCCTGCAAGCCGTATTGCCCGGTATCCGGGTCGGGGTATACCCGGGCCTTGTCGTTCGGGTTCCACTGGTAGGAACTGTTTACGCGCCATTTGTCGTTGAGCTGCACGGCGAACTGGGCAACGTAATCCGAACCGTTGTAGTCGGTCGGAAGTACGCCATACATCTGGACCTTCTGGTCGCTCAGATAACGGATCTGGCCGATGCTTGCCGATACGCGCTCGACACCGCTGTCGTCCAGCAGGCGCGTCGTGAGCGCGGCGGTGACGTTATTGGCATCCATCTGGCGATCGGCGCCAGCGAAGCGGTTGGTGGTGAATAGCTGCCAGAAATCGAACGACATTTCGTTGGTGTCGAACGTGGGCAGCTTGTCCTGATTTCGATAAGGCACATACAGGTAATACACGCGGGGCTCGAGGGTCTGCGTGTAGTCAGTTCCGAACAGGTGGGTCGCCCTGTCAAAAATCAGACCCGTATCGAAACTGGCGATAGGCACCGATCGCGAGGGCGTGCGGTCGGGAAACGCGGACTTGTAGTAATCGTTCTTCAGCTGGTAGCCCGTGAACCGGTATTCGACGCGCGGCCTGGCGAACCAGAATGGGCCTCCAAAGTCGGCCGCCAGATAGGGCGCCAGGTCCAGGCGGTTACCATCGAGCTGGCGCCCCGACGTATCCCGGTCGGTCTTGCGGAAGGCCACCGCTTCCGAATCGATGCCGGCATCGAGCCACGAATTCAACGGCACTTCCGCGTTGAACGTGCCTCGCGGCCAGCGCTTGTACGGCTCAACGTAGTTCGGCAGGCCCGGGTCGACGTTCTGGTAATCGTCCACGCCGAGCGAGGCGCTCCAGTACTTTCCGCCCTTGGAAACGTACACGCTGGAGGTCAGGATGCCGACGGCCGAGCTGTACAGGTCGTTGCCAAAGTCGCGGAAGTATTCGTTATCCGACGCGCGGTTAATGTTCGCGGAGAGGTTGAAACCATCTCCCAGTGAGGTCGAGTTGGTGATCTTGACCAGGTAGCGCTGGTCAGAATTGCCACGATCCCCGTATGCGAAATCCGTATCTGTACCCTTGTCGTTGCCCATGTAGTTGATATCGAACGTGCCGTTCGATTTGGGCAGCAGGTAGCGGAACTCCACGCCCAGCATCGCGCCTCGCTCGGTGTAATAGCTGGGCGTGATCGTCGCATCGTAATTCGGTGCGAGGTTCAGGTAATACGGCAGCGTCAGGTACGTGCCCGAGTGGCTCGACGAACCAAAGGTCGGATACAGGAAGCCGCTCTTGCGCCGGTCATCCAGCGGGAACGTGAAGTAGGGCAGGTACATGAATGGCACGCCCTTGAAGCGCATGGTGCCGCTGCGGGCCGTACCCACGCCGGTATCCTTGTTCAGGTCGACCGTCTTGGCCCGGAATTCCCACTGGTGCTTGCCAACATCGCATGTGGAATACGTGGCCATGCGCATGCGGCCGTGGGTCGGGTCGGTGACCTTGGCATGGTCGGCCACGCCATTGCCGCGCGACTGCAGCAGCTGGTAGGTGACGTGGTCGGCATCGCCCTGGTTCGGCGTGGTGGTGCCGGTCATGCGGTCAGCGCGCAGCAGCATGCCCGCTTCCTGGTAGCGCACGTTGCCTTTGGCATCGTAGGCCGTGGAATCGGCGTTGTAGGTGACATCCTCGGCCTGCAACACCTGGTCCGCACGCTGCAGGCGAACGCCGCCGGTCATGTGGTAGAGGTTCGGCTCGGGGCTTTCGACCTTCACGCCCTCGGTGCCGTTGATGTTCGAGACGGTATCGGTCACTGCCGTATCGCGCAGCGTGGTGTCCTTCGTGATCGTGGGATCGTAGAAGTCCAGCATGGCGTTTGGGCTGCACAGCAGGTAGCTGACCGGGCGCGGCGCACAAATGAACGAGCCGAGCTTGCAGGTCTCGACTTCGGATGCCGGGTGGCCGGAGGAAACCGCAGGCGCAGGTGTGGTCGCGGCGGCTGGCGTGGACTGGGCCTGGGCTTGCCAGGCCGTGCCGGAGACGACGAGGGCGACGGCGGTCGCCAGCAGGCGGCGTTTAGGCAGGATGCTGTTGCGGGGCGTCACGGGCGGGGTCTTGTCCGTTCGAAAGGCGGCCAACTTAGCAGAATCACCGCCTGCATCGCACGATGGCACTCCACGCATAAGCTCCAACCCCTGGCGAGGGCACGGCGGCGATCGCCGGGCCAATGCCCTTGAGCTTACACCGCCAGCTCAGCCGCGCGGGCGGCGCTCGTGTTGCCACAGCACTTCGCCGTGGCCGCTGCGCCGCGCCAGCACGCGCGCGAGGACGAACAACAAGTCTGAAAGACGGTTCAGGTAACGCTGTGCCTCGGGGCGTACTGCCTCCACGCGGCCCAGTGCCACGACCTCGCGTTCCGCGCGGCGGCACACGGTGCGCGCGAGGTGGCAGGTGGAGGCCGCCATGCCCCCGCCAGGAAGGATGAAGTCCTTCAGTGCGGGCAGGTCGGCGTTGAAGGCATCGAGCACGGCCTCGAGCCGGTCGATATCCTTGCCCTGCACCATGGCCATGCCCGGGATGCACAGTTCGCCGCCCAGATCGAACAGCTCGTGCTGCACCTGGACCAGCACCTCGCGGATATCGTCGCCCACGCCCTCGCTGGCAATGACCATGCCGAGCGTGCTGTTGAGCTCATCCACCGTGCCGTAGGCGCCCACACGCAAGGAATCCTTGCCGGTGCGGCTGCCATCGCCCAGGCCGGTGCTGCCGTCATCGCCGGTACGCGTGTAAATCTTCGAGAGTCGGTTACCCATTCGCCGATTCTAGCGTGCGGCGGCCCGCCGCACCCACGGCACCTGCACGCCACGGCGCTATCATCCGCGGATGAGCCCTGCATCCCCCATCCTCATCGTCGGCGGCGGCCTGGTTGGCGCCAGCCTTGCCATTGCCCTGGATACCGCCGGCATTCCCGCCATGCTGGTGGAAGCCGCCGCGCCCCGCGTCGGCGACCAGCCCAGCTACGACGAACGCAACCTGGCGCTGGCCCGGGCCACCGTGAACGGGCTGGCCGCGATCGGCGTGTGGGACCTGGCACGCCAGCGGGCTACGCCCATCACGCATATTCATACGAGCCGCGCCGGCGACTTTGGCAGCGTGCGGATGGATGCCGCCGCCGAAGGCGTGGATGCGCTGGGCTGGACCTTGCCCGCACGCGAGCTGGGTGAGGCCCTGTTGAACCGCCTGGCGACATGCCGCCTGTTGGTTCGCCGCGCACCGGCCCGGGTGGCGCATATCGAGCCGGTCGAGGGGGGATGGCGGGCGACGATCACGGGCCCGGATGGCACGGAACACGTAACGACGCCGCTGTTGGTGGGCGCCGATGGCACCACCTCGGGTATCCGCTCGCAGCTGGGCATCGGTACCCGCGAACACGATTACGCGCAGGCGCTGTTTGTCAGCACCATGACGCCCGAGCGCGACCCGCGAGGCCGGGCCTTCGAACGCTTCACCGATGATGGCCCGGTCGCGGTGCTGCCACTGGCGGAGCGCCGGCTTGGCCTGGTGCTGACCGTGGCGGCGGCACAGGCTGACGCGGTGGCTGCGATGGACGATGCCGCCTTTGCCGCGCTGGCGCAGGAGCGGTTCGGCTGGCGCCTTGGCCGGCTGGCCCGTCCCGGCAAGCGGGTGCCATACCCGATCCGGCGCGTTGCCGCGGAAGCGCTCACCGGCCCCCGCGCGGTGCTGGTAGGGAATGCCGCGCAGACCGTGCACCCGATTGGCGCCCAGGGTTTCAACCTTGGCCTGCGCGATGCGCTCACCCTGGCAGAGCTGGTTGCGGCGGGTGGCGATCCGGGCGCCACGGCGCTACTGACGGAATACGAACGTCGCCGTACCCCCGATCGCGAAGGCACGATGGCGATGAGCCACGGCCTGGTCAGGCTGGCCTGCCTTGACCAGCCGCTGTTGGGGCCGTTGCGCTCGCTGGCCATGCTGGCGCTCGACCGGGTACCCCCGTTGCGCCACGCGCTGAGCCGGCGGGGCATGGGCTTCCGCGCGAATGCGCCGTTTGCGGTGCGGGAGAAGACACCGTGAGCGATACCTGGAACACGGATACGCCGCGCCGTCGGGGAGCCTTGCTGGATGTGGCGATCGTTGGCGGTGGCATGGTGGGTGCGGCGGCCGCGCTGGCGCTCGCCCGCGCCGGCTTCAGCGTCGCCCTGGTCGATGCGCGCGAGCCGGCGGCCTGGACCGCGGCGCATGACGTGGATCTGCGCGTGGTCGGCCTCGCCCCTTCGTCCATCCAGCTGCTGGATAAGCTCGGGGTGTGGCAGCGCATACGCGAAGGGCGTGCCTCGCCGTACGAGCGCATGGTGGTGTGGGATGCCGAGAACGGCGCAACCCTGCATTTCGATGCCGCCGATGAAGGCCGCGACGTGCTCGGCTACATCGTCGAGAACAATCTGGTGCAGGCGGTGCTCTGGCACGCGCTGGATGACGCCGGTGTACGCCGCGTGGTGCCCGCCGAGGTCACCGGTTACAGCATGCGCGCGGACCGTGCGCAGCTGGAGCTTGCCGATGGCCATGTGCTTGCGGCAAAGCTGGTCGTGGCTGCGGATGGTGCGGAATCACCGCTGCGCGCCATGGTGGGGATTGGCACGCACGGGCGCGATTACGCGCAGCGTGGGGTAGTGGCGCATGTAGGCACGGCGCGCCCGCACGAACGTACGGCGTGGCAGCGTTTCCTGCCCGGCGGCCCGCTGGCTTTCCTTCCGCTCGCCGATGGGCGCAGTTCCATCGTGTGGTCGTTGCCTGAGCCCGAGGCGCAGCGTGTGCTGGCGCTGGATGACCACGGCATTCGTGATGCCCTGGGCGTCGCCAGCGATTTCCGCCTGGGCCCGATCGAGAGCGTGACCCGCCGCGTGGCGTTCCCCTTGCGCCTGAAGCTGGCCGATCGCTACGAAGTGGGGCGGCTGGTGCTGCTGGGTGATGCGGCCCATGCGGTACACCCGCTGGCCGGCCAGGGAGTGAACCTGGGCCTGCGCGACGTGGCGGAACTGCGCGATACGCTTGTTGACGCACGCGCCGCTGGCCGTGATTTCGCCGCCACGCACGTGCTGCGCCGTTACGCGCGCCGCCGCCGCAGCGCCGATGAACTGGATGCCCGCTCGTTTGATGCGTTGGCCCGTATCTATGGCTGGAGCGCATCGCCCCTGGTCACCGCCCGTGGCCTGGGCGTACGCCTGCTCGATCGCCTGGCCCCCCTGAAGCGCAAGCTCTCCCAGCACGCCGCCGGGCTCTAGCCCGGTCGCCGGCCCTTGTAGGAGCGCGCTTGCGCGCGATGGGTGCTTGCAGCGGCGTGTATCGCGCGCAAGCGCGCTCCTGCAGGTGCGGTCGCCAGCGTTTCGTGCGGCTAAGCGGTTATGCTTCGCCGCATCCAACCAGGGAGAACGCCGATGCGCCGTACGTTGCTTGCCTTGTCACTCCTCGTCATGGGCGCCGCGGGTAGCGCCCATGCGGCCATGGTCGCCAAGCCGGTGCAATGGACCGAGGGTGGCGTGACCTACAAGAGCTTCCTCGTCTACGACGACGCCGTGAAGACCAAGCGCCCGGGCTTGGTCATGGTCCCGAACTGGTACGGCATCAATGACATGGCCGTCGCCAAGGCCAAGGAAATCGCCGGCAAGGATTACGTGATCCTGCTGACCGATATGTACGGTGGCGATACGCGCCCGAAGAACACCGATGAAGCGGGCGCCGCGGTGAAGCCGCTCTACGGCGATCGCAAGCTCATGCGCACGCGCGTGACCCGGGCCTTCGATGAGCTGAAGGCGCAGGAAAAGAACGCCCCGATCGATCCGGCGCACCTCGCGGCGATCGGCTTCTGCTTTGGCGGTTCAGCCGTGCTCGACCTGGCCCGTACCGGCGCCGATGTGGCGGCGGTGGTGACCTTCCACGGCCTGCTTTCCGATGACTCGAAGCTTGGCTCGAAGATCCAGCCGAATACGCACGTGCTAGCGCTCAACGGCGCCGACGATGCCAACGTGCCGCCTGAGCAGCGCACGGCCTTCGAAGCAGAAATGCGCGCCGACAAGATCGACTGGGCATCGGTCGATTACGGCAACGCCGTGCATTGCTTCACGGAAAAGGAAGCTACAGACGCGACGGGCAATTGCCGCTATGACGCCAAGGTAGCCACGCGCGCCTACGCCGCGATGAAGGCCTGGCTGGCCGAAGCTTTCAAGAAATAAGGCAAGAGCGCGCTCGCGCGCGATAAACCCCTGTAGGAGCGCGCTTGCGCGCGATAAGCCGACGCAGCGATGAAGCGGCTGGCTATCGCGCGCAAGCGCGCTCCTACAGGGTGCCGTCCAACGTCGGCGGGTTAATCAGAACCGCCGTTCGACCGAATAATCGGCCAGTGTCGCCAGCGCATCGCGAAACGCGGAGGCAGGCAACACGGCCAGCGCTTCACGCGCCGCCACGGCATGCGAAACCGCCTTGTCGTGCACGCGATCCAGTGCACCCGAATCGCGAATGGCCGCGATAATGCGATCCAGCGAATCCAGCCCACCGTGTTCGATGGCATGGCGCAGCGACTTCAGCTGGTCGGGATCCGCCGTCTGCATGGCATAGATAAGCGGCAGGGTCGGCTTGCCTTCGGCGAGGTCATCGCCGATGTTCTTGCCCAGCGTATCGGCATCGGAGACGTAATCGAGCAGGTCATCCGCGATCTGGAAGGCGTAACCCAGCTCCATGCCATAGCGGCGCAGTGCCGCCACCTGGTCATCGGGCAGGCCACCCAGCACGCCGCCCAGCTCGGTTGCGGCAGCGAACAGCACCGCGGTCTTGCGTTCGATCACGGCCAGGTAGGCCGCCTCGTCCACATCCGCATTGCCGATATTCAACAGCTGCAGCACTTCGCCTTCGGCGATGGTGTTGGTGGTGTTCGCCAGGATGCGCATGATCCGCATGTCATCCAGTTCCACCATCAGCTGGAATGAACGCGAATAAAGGAAATCGCCCACCAGCACGCTGGCGGCATTCCCCCACAGCGCATTGGCGGTTTTCCGCCCGCGGCGCATATCCGACTCATCCACCACATCATCGTGGAGCAGGGTGGAGGTGTGGATAAATTCGATAATGGCAGCGAGCTTGGCGTGCTCAATGCCCTGGTAACCCGCGGCGCGGGCTGCCAGTACGTGCAGCATGGGCCGCAGCCGCTTGCCGCCACCGGCGATGATGTGTTCGGCGATCTGGTTGATCAGCACCACATCGGACGACAGCCGGTGCCGGATGAGTGCATCCACCTCCCGCATGTCGTCAGCGGCCAAGGCGCGGACGCTGGCGAAATCAATAGGGGTCTGGCTTTCGGCAATGGATGGCATGGGCCCGTCATGGATGCGGCAAATCAGCCCACATTATGAAGGATGCGGCGGTTCTTTGAATCGTCACGATGCCGCGGTCCGTATAATCACGCCCGGCACCGGCCCCGGTGCCGCCCTTGGATCGAACCGTTGGTGAGCCAGCTCAGCCCCCTGGAACGTCGCAGCGCCCTGACCCTGGCCCTGGTGATCAGCCTTCGGCTGTTCGGCCTGTTCCTGATCCTTCCTGTTTTTTCCGTGTATGCCCGGGCCATGCCCGATGCCACGCCGTTGTGGGTGGGGCTGGCCCTTGGCGTGTACGGCATGGGCCAGATGCTGCTCCAGGTGCCGCTGGGCATGCTTTCGGACCGTATTGGGCGGAAGCCGGCCATCACGCTGGGCCTGCTGGTATTCGCGGCGGGCGGCCTCGTCGCTGCGACATCGCATACCCTCATGGGCATCGTGCTGGGCCGGGCCCTGCAGGGCATGGGCGCCGTCGCGGGCGCCGGCACGGCCCTCGCCGCCGACCTCACGGCGGATGCGAACCGCAGCAAGGTCATGGGCATCATCGGCGTTTCCATCGGCCTTTCGTTCCTGCTGGCGCTCATCCTGGGGCCGCCGCTGGAATCGGTCGCCGGCCTGGGCGGCCTGTTTGGGCTCACCTCGTTGCTAGCGCTCGTGGCCATGTTGCTGCTGTGGTGGTTGGTTCCCACGCCCGTGCGCGCCGAACGGCCGGCCACCGGCACGTTCCGCGACATCCTGGCCATGCTGCGTGACCGCAGCATGCTGGTGCTCAACGGCTCGGTGTTCTTCCTGCATGCGCTGCTTACGGCCAGCTTCGTGGGCTTGCCCATCCTGCTGACCGATACCTTTGATGTGCCGGTGGCCCGGCACTGGACGCTCTACCTGCCGGTGATGGTGATCGCGGCGTTGGTCATGGGCGCCTTCATGCCGCGCATGCGCGATACCGCCCGTAGCGCCCGTATGGTGGTGGGCTGCGTGGTGGCCCTGGGCCTGGCGATGGCCGGCATGGCCCTGGCCACGACCCACGAATGGCTGCTGGGCTCCGCCGCGGCCGTGTTCTTCTCCGCCTTCAACCTGCTCGAAGCCGCGCTGCCCAGCCTCGTCTCCCGGATCGCGCCGCCCCACCTGCGAGGTGCCGCCATGGGCGCCTATTCCACCAGCCAGTTCTTCGGCGCCTTCGTCGGTGGTGCCGTGGGCGGCGTGGCCCTTGGCGCCCTTGGCCTGCACGGGGTGTTCGGCGCCGCCGCCGCCCTCACCCTGGCCTGGCTCCCCCTGGTCCTATGGAACATGCCGGCCCTTGTAGGAGCGCGCTCGCGCGCGATCGGCGACGCCGCAGCATCGGACTGAGCGGTGCACATGGATCGCGCGCAAGCGCGCTCCTACAGGGCATCGCAGGCGATGCGAGGCCCGACCGGCAGGATCGCGGGCGGTGAGACGCAGGCCTACATAATGTCGCGGCTGCGGTCCCTTGCTACGGCATTGCCGAAGGCCGCACCATCGCCCACACTATCCGGTCCGCTCTTCCGGTGGCCCCCTGGCTGCCTGGTGCGAAGGGCGCATCACGTACTCGAGGAAAATCAATGGCACGCGGCATCAACAAGGTCATCATCGTCGGCAACCTCGGCGCGGATCCGGAAACCCGGTACACCGGTAGCGGCACGGCGATCACCAGCCTGCGCATCGCTACATCGGAGGCCTGGAACGACAAGCAGAGCGGCGAGAAGCAGGAGCGCACCGAGTGGCACCGCGTGAAGCTGTTCGGCAAGCTCGCTGAAATCGCCGGCGAATACCTGAAGAAGGGCCGCCAGGTCTACATCGAAGGCTCGCTGCGTACCGATAAGTACACCGATAAGGATGGCGTCGAGCGCTACAGCACCGACATCATCGCGAACGAAATGCAGATGCTCGGCGGCCAGGGTGGCGAAGGCGGCGGTGGTGGTGGCTTCGGCGGCGGCAGCCGTCCGCAGCAGGCCCGCGGCGGCCAGGGCGGTGGCAGCTACGGCGGTGGTGGTGCCGGCGGTGGCGGCGGCAACTGGGGCGGCGGTGGTGGCGGTGGCCAGCAGCGTGGCGGCCAGGGCGGCGGCAACTACGGCGGCGGTAACCGCGGTGGCGACGATTACGGCCAGCAGCGCAGTGGCGGCAATGCCCCGGCGCGTTCGGCCCCGCCGGTCAACGAAGGCTTTGACGACGACGATATTCCGTTCTGAGCCACGGTTGCGCGGCAACTTTGCCCTTCTGGAAAGCCCCGCCGTGTGCGGGGCTTTCTTTTTTGGTTGGCACCGCCGCCATACATGGCATGCTCGATCCCATGAACGAGTACACCATTCACGAAGACGATCTGACAGGTGAGCCCACGCTCGCGCTGCTTGCCTTGCACCTGCGTCAGATGCACGCCAACTCACCCGTGGGCAGCGTGTTCGCCCTCGACGTGTCCGGTCTCAAGGCGCCCAGTGTCACCGTGTGGACGGCATGGCACGACGGCCGCATTGCGTCGGTCGGTGCGCTGAAACAGTGGAACGCTGACTCGGGTGAACTGAAGTCGATGCGTACGCACCCGGACTTTCTCCGCCAGGGTGCGGCGACAGCCATGCTGGAACATATCGTGGCCGAGTCCCGGCGGCGCGGCCTACGCCGGCTTAGCCTTGAAACCGGCAGTGGCGATGCTTTTGAACCCGCGCTTGTCCTCTATCGCAAGCGCGGGTTCGTAGCAGGGCCCGCGTTCGGCGACTACGAGGCCAGTAGCTTCAATCAGTTTTTCCACCTGGCGCTTTAGAAAGCCACGTTCACCCGCGCCGACACCGTCTGCGCCTGGTCACGCTGGCCCTTCTCGTAGTCATACGCGACGTTCAGGGTCGTGCGTGCCGAGAGCGCGGCATTGAGCCCCATGTTCAACACCCCGCTGTAACGCGACAGGCCCACGCCAATCAGCGGCTGCCACTGTTGCAAGCCTACGAAGCTGGCGTCGAACACATCGCCGTGCGACGCCAGCGTGCGGCGGAACTGCGCACCCGCGGTAAAGTCGATGCCGCGGCCGCCATCGAGGTTCCAGTGATGCGAGGCGCGCATGCCCACGCCCGCCTGCCAGCGATCGATGTTCTGCGCGTTGGTGCGCAGGCCGAAACCGCCCGCGCCCTGCTCGGTGAAGCCATCGCGGTTGATACTGGCGTATTCCAGGTTCACGAACGGCATGATGCGCGTGCCACCCGCATCCAGGTGCAGGCCGCTCTCGCCGTACGCGACGTTGTAGTTGCCGCTGTAGTTGGTGGATACGCCTTGCGCGCTGGTCCCCAGGAGCAGCTCGCGGCTCACATCCTGCTGGAAGTGGCCGAAGCCGATACGGCCCTGCGTGTACCAGTTCCCGTTGAGCCAGCCCGCGTACAACATGCCCTCGGTATTGCGGCTGCGGTTGCGGTCGATGCTCCCATCCAGTCGCTGTTGGCCCTGGCTCTGGCCGAACGCGAAGCCAGCCACGCCGTTGCCGCCGATCTGCCGGTCGTTGCCGACCAGCCAGCCGTTCAACTGGAAGCCGACACCGTCGTATCCGGCGCGGCCCATGTCGCCGCCTACGTTGAGGTTCTGTGTCCAGGTGCCGAACGCCGTGTTCTTGCCCAGTACGTCGTCAAAATGATCGGCCAATGCACGACCGGATGCATCGATCGCTTCAAAGGTCATCGCGGCACTCGCCGCGTGCAGCTGTCCGGAAACACTCTGCAACGACGCCTGCGCTGCCTGCAGGGTGGGCGCCTGCTGGAACTGGCCCGCGGCCTGCACGAAGTCCTGCGACACATTGCTGGTGTTGCCGCTGGCGATCGCCGTATTGAGCTGGGTGAAGGCACCTTGCACACGCTGGGCGCTGTTGAGCGAGGTTGGCGTGTACACCACGCCGTTGCCCGCGGCCGCGGTGGTCACATTCAGGCCGGTCGTGTCGAGCCACGCGCTGTTGGCGTCGTAGTGGATCGTCGTCGCGGTGAAGACCACGCCGGGATTCTTCGTCAACTGACTGAAGGTTCCGGTGAGGCCGCCAGCAGCGGTCAGCACCTCCGTATGCGTGTTAGCCACGTAGCCACTATCTTCTCCCGTGATAGCGAGCTTGCCGCCGTTGAGCGTGGCGGGACCGGTCACGACTAACTTGCTGCCGAGGCTGATGGCCAGGATGCCTGTCGATGCCTGGGTATACGAACCAGAAACGGCGGTATCGCCATCCTGGACGAAGACCCTGCCCGCGTTGATGAGGCTTCCGCCAATGGTCGGCACGCCCGGATGCACGGTCGCTCCTGAGTAACCATCCAGCGTGCCGGCCGCGTTCACGGTGACATCGCCGGATAGCCCGCGCACGGCCAGGATCGAGCCGGCATTGATCGTCGTGCCACCGGTGTAGGTGTTATCGCCGCTCAGGACCAACGCGGCGGTCCCGTTCTGGGTCACGGAACCCGTACCTGTTATCGAACCGGTGAAGAGGTTCAGCGAACTATCGAATACGAGCGACCCGTTATTCTGGAAATTCGTTCCGACGTAAGTACTCCCGGTCGGCGCTCCCGGCTGGTTCGCACTGTTGTCGATCTGGAGGGTGCCCCGGTCGATCACGACCTGTGTGGGGCTGATATCGTTGATCGTCGTCACGCTCCCGGAGGTGTTGACCAGCGACAAGGTGAGCGTGCCCGTGCCCGCCTGCACGAGCGTGCCGTTGTAGGCCTGCGAGTTCTGGCTGGATATGCTTCCGTTGAAGGTGATGTTGTCGCTGCGATCGAACACCAGCTGACCGTGGTAGATAGCCACAGGGTTGCCAGGGCCTAGGGATCCGACCGTGCCGCCGTTGCCGACCTGCAGCGTACCGCCGTTGATCTGCACGGCGCTGGGATTCAGGTCATTGGTATCGATGATCCATGTGCCACTCGCCGGGCCCGTGAGCCGGCCGTTGAACGTGGTGGTACCGGTTACCGCCTGCGAATACGACTGGATGGCACCGGGTGACCCCAGTAGCGTCAGGGTCGAGGCCGTGCTTGAGCCGATCCCGAGGTTGCCCTGTATCACGCCACCCGGTGCAAGCGTCACGTTGTTAAACGCGGTGTCGATCATCTGCACGTTGCCGATGATGGTGCCCGCGTTGTTTAGCGTAAGCGCGCCGCCCAGGTTCTGCGACGTGTTGGCGTTGGAAGCGACGTAAACCGCGCACGTGCCCGGCTGCGTGCAGGTACTGCTGGTGGATCCGGATGCCTTGATCGTGGCACCCGTTCCGTTGGTAACGGTTCCGCCGTGTTCGAGATAAAGCGCGGTGGCCGCACTGGTTATGGTCGCCCCGCCGGTGTTGGTGATGTTTGCGGCATCGCCACGGACATCGATAGCGATACCGCTGTTCGACTTGATGGTGCTGCCAACGCCGTCGTTGGTGACGCTGCCGCCGTCACCGAAGGCGATCGCATCGGCATCCGCAAGGATGCTCGCGCCTCCTGTATTTTTGACCGAGGCGTTTGAAAAGTTGAAGCCGATGGCCTCGCCGCCCAGTGATCGGATGATGCTCCCCGCGCCATCGTTGCTGACGTAGCCGCCGTACCCCAGTTCAATGCCGACGTTGCCGCCATCGATCAGTCCGCCGCTGCTATTGGTTACCGTCGCATTGCCGTACAGGGAGATGGCCGATGCGCTGCCCGCGATCACGCCGCCATCGTGGTTGCGCACGGTGGGGTTGCCGCCGGCGGGCACGGCGTCGCCGATGCCGTAGGCAGCGCCGCCGCCCAGGTAGCCAGCGTTATCAACCGTGCCATTGCCCTGCAGGATGATAGGGTTGCTGAGGATGGCGCCGTGGTCGACCAAGAGGGTGGATGTGGGATCGAAACCGGCTCTGTCGTTGAGGTTGCCGACAGTGATATTGCCGCTGCCCAGCGTGGCGGCCCGCAGTAGGTGAAGCGTGCCGCCTTCCACCATCGTGCCTCCCGTATACGTGCTCGAGGCAAAGAGCGAGAAGGTGCCTGCGCCTGCCTTCACCAGGTTACCGGTGCCGCTTACGAGTCCGGTAAATGCGCTGTCGTCGCTGCGATTGAACACGAGCGTACCGTTGTTGACGACATCACCGGTGATGGAGCCCGTCGTGCCCCCGTCGCCGACCTGCAGCGTACCGCCGCTGATCGTCGTGCCGCCGGTGTAGGTGTTATTCCCACCCAACACCAATGTTCCCGCATCGGTTTTGTCGAGCGAGACGAAGCCTGTCAGTTCGTTGTTGATCGTGGCCTTGAAGTTGGCACCGGCGGCGGTACCGTCGCCAACCCGGATGGTCGTTTGCGTGTCACCGAGCGTGGCGCCGGCGAGGTGTATGGCATCGCCCTGGATCACATAGCCGTCGCTGGCGAACTGTATGCCCGGGGTGTTAAGGGAGCCGCTTGGGTCGCTGACCGTCACCGTGCCGGGCATGCCCTGGAAGACCGCGAACGCGCCATTGGAGAAGCGCGAGTTCAGCGTGCCCGTGGTGTCGGTCCAGCTCGCATCCGGCGTGTTAACCACCCACGTGCCGCTGCCGCCATCGATCACGCCATTCCCCTTGGGCCCGGAACCATCCCAGAAGGTGAACGTCATGCCACGGGTATCCACCAGGTTCACCTGATGGGCCACGCTGGTCTGTATGGCCCAGTACGGAGACGGTAGCCCGCCCAGTTCCAGGCCGTTATCGGCCAGGGTGCCGTCGTAGTTGATCAAGCGGTGCACGCCCGGCCCCAGGTCGCCGCCGCCGATAACGTTGACGTTGAGCGTGCCGTCAAGACGAAGGTTGCCCTTGACGTTGATGAGATCGTCGCCGGTGCCCCCAGGCACGGGACCGGAGTCATAGTTGAGCACCGAGCCTGCGGACAGATTGAGGTTGCCCTTGATCGTAAGTGTGCCGACGTAACCGCTCGAGGCGGGTGCCAGCGTGCCACCATCGCCGATGTTGACGTCACCACCGATAGTGCCGTGTCCTCCAAGCGTTGCGCCGCTGGCGACTGACGTAGCACCTGTGGCGGCTGACTGATCGCCGTCGACATTCAATACGCCAGCGTTGACCTGGGTAGCGCCGCTGTAGAGGTTAGTGCCGGTCAGGGTGAGCGTGCCTGCACCACCCTTGGTGACGCCTGCCGCTCCCGTGATCACATCATCCACGGTCGACGACTGGCCGGCGGCGACATCGAATTCGCCGCCCGGGATACCGGTGGGCGTGGAAGGATTTGATGGGTTGGTGGGGTTGGTCGGGCTGGTAGTGTTCGCTGGCGGTGTCGTGGCCTTGACGTTCCCGCCGCCTCCGCCGCCGCCCCCGCAGCCTGACAGGCCCAGTGCCAATGCTACGGCCAACGCCATGACGCGTGGCTTCCCCCAAACGTCCACGGCCGTCCGACCGGGTGCTCCCACACCGCGCAAAGCTTCCATGTTGTCCCCCTGTTGGTCGCGGAATCTTGCCGTAACAGTTTTCGACTTGCCAGTAGCGACGAAAGGTTTGCGAAAGGCGCGTTTTCTTGCGGTCTCAGAGGCATGGGCCGGCCGAATTACCCGCCGTCCGCTTCGGACTGTGCCATTCCTTGTCGAGGATGAGCTGAAGGCGAAGGGGGGACGTTTTCGAAGACCTAGGTACTCGTGACGGCATGCTGGCGAGATATTGCCTCAAACATGCTGCCTGCCGATGGCGACGTGTGTGGGGATGCGAGCCGCAGGATCGACGCTCCACGTATCGTGCACCCGAGACGTAATAGTTGAATCCTTGCATAACCCCCTTCGTATTCAATAACGTTGTTACGTCACAGGGGAGGCTCTTTAATGGAAAAGCGAACAGGTCAGGTGCGCTCGTCTCAGGTCGAGATGGAACATCGGACAGTCAATACATCTGGCGACTCAGCGAATGGGGGCGCGACTCACGGCTTTAGGCGGCGTGCGCGAGCCACTTCGGCTTGGCTCGCTTTCGCGGCACTGTTCTTGTTCGCAGGCCTGGCACACGCTGCACAAACGGTTACTTACTATTACACCGATGCTCAAGGAACGGTGCTCGCAACAGCAGACGCTGCGGGCAACATTATAGCGCCCGCCGATTACCGTCCCTACGGGACGCAGGTACTGGGAATGCCGGACGCAGGTCCGGGGTATGCGGGACATGTGAACGACCCGGACTCGGGTCTAGTGAACATGCAGGCACGTTACTACGATCCCGCACGAGCGAGCTTTGTGAGCGTCGATCCCGTAGGTCCAAGTCCAGGCAACCTATTCAGCTTCAATCGCTACGATTACACCGGCAACAATCCAGTCAATCACGTCGATCCGGACGGGCGCTGCTCAGACGCTGATTTTAGCTGTGGCAAGATGGTAAGCGCGTACGGTGCACATCCGTGGGCGACTCCTGGGCAAGTTGACGCTGCGGCTGGCCTGCTTCCCGTTGTAGGTGATGTGACCAACATCATTAACGCATACAACGATCCAAGCGCACTGAATATTGCCGTCGCAGCTGTTGGTATTATCCCGGAAGGTGGCTCGTTAGTTGGAAAGGCTGTCAAGGAAGCCAAAGAGCTCAGTAGCGTAGGAAAAGCTACCTCGAAGATAGATAGAGCTGCATTCAAATCGGAACGGAACGCTTTTTGGAAAACCGAGGCGAAGGCAAACCCCGGGAAATATAGCGAGGAAGACCTGGCAAAAATGCAAAAGGGAGGTGCGCCTATCGGTCCCGATGGGCACCCAATGGAATTGCACCACGTAGACGGGACCCCCGATGGTGGGGTTACACCGATGAGTCGGACCGATCATCGCGGCGGCGAGAACTACAAGGACAACCATCCGTGGTTATTCAATGACAAACAATGACATTTTCGAGTGCCAGACGAATGCCAGCGAAACGTTGGCTGGCGTGTACGAGCACGACGACGAAGTAGGCTACTTCTACCTCTACGATCTCACGCGTCAGGAAGGTCAAAAGGTCGTCGGGGCGGTACGTGTTTTCGTGGGACCGTTTCGACACGCACTGAACGATTTGGTCATTCGATGGAGCAGCGATGAACAAGCCGTTGGTTTGTTTGTGGAGGGCGAGCTCTGCGCGGCATTCGATGTGAAAAGCCGGGAAGCATTCGGTGGTGATTCTGAAGGGCGTCGATCGATCCCTGATTCAACGAAGAAATCGTTTTTAGCGCACTGAACAGACCGGCTATTTGCCCATCCCCGGCCGGGAGGAAACGGTAGCGATATAAACGCTACCTTTATTGCCTTTTATTGTGCCTCCGTGCGCTATCGCCTCGGCCTTACGAGCTAGTGTCCCGCCCGTATTTCGCGCCTAGACTGATCAATTCCTGCCACCCGCGCACGGATGCGCAAGGATTGCAAATCACGGAGGGATTACTTCTATCCGAGATGCACCGCCGGCCGGGCAGGGAGGGTGCATGAGGGTTCTACAATGAGGCACGAGGCCATGGGTTCGAAACGCGGGGTGCGGCTGGCGGCGGCGCTGCTGTGCGTATTGATAACTACACCGCCGCTGGCGCTGGCTGGCTCGGTGCCCTCCGGGCACGCTGCGGATGCGTCCGCGCCATTGACACCAGCGGCCGTGCCAAGCGGCACCGGCATGCTCCTGGACATGACCGACGACTCATCGATCCGTCCGTTCCCTGGCCTGCACGTTTCCGATGACGACCTGGCTGACCTGATTCGCCGGGTGAAGGCGACCAAATGGCCCGACAAGGAGATCGTCGCCGACGACACGCAGGGCGTGCAGTTGGCCACGATGAAGAAGCTCGCCGATTACTGGGGTTCGAGCTACGACTGGCGCAAGTTCGAAAAACGGTTGAACGCGATACCCATGTTCGTCACGACCATCGACGGCGTGGATATCCAGTTCATCCACGTGAAGTCGAAGAACAAGAACGCGCTGCCGTTGATCATTACCCATGGCTGGCCAGGTTCGATCGTTGAACAGCTGAAGGTGATTGATCCGCTGGTGAATCCCACTGTGCATGGCGGCAAGGCCTCCGATGCGTTCGATGTAGTGATTCCTTCGCTGCCCGGCTATGGCTTATCCGGCAAGCCCACCGCACTGGGTTGGGATCCACAACACATTGCCCGCGCATGGACCGTGTTGATGAAACGCCTTGGCTACAAGCACTTCGTGGCGCAGGGCGGTGACTGGGGTAACGCCGTGTCCGAGCAGATGGCGGTGCAGGCGCCACCGGAACTGCTGGGTATCAGCACCAATATGGCCGCGACCGTACCTGACGATATCGCCAAGCTGCTCGCCGCGGGCGCACCGCCGCCGGCCACGCTCAACCCCGACGAAAAGAAGGCCTACGAGCAGCTCGATGACTTCTATAAACACGGCCTTGGCTACGCACAGGAAATGGCGGGCCGGCCGCAGTCGCTCTACGCACTGGCCGATTCACCGATCGGCCTGGCGGCGTGGATGATTGACCATGACATCCGCAGTTACCGCATGATCCGCCGCGTGTTCGATGACCAGAAAGAAGGGCTGTCGAAGGATGACATCCTCGATAACGTGTGCTTCTACTGGTTCACCAACACAGCAGTCTCCTCGGCACGGTTGTACTGGGAGAGCAAGCTGCCGTTCTTCGCACCGAAGAACATCCAGATCCCGGTGGCAGTGAGTGCGTTCCCGGACGAGATCTACCAGGCGCCGGAAACCTGGGCGAAGGCGGCCTACCCGAAGCTGATCCACTACAGGCGCTTGCCTGCCGGTGGTCACTTCGCCGCTTGGGAACAGCCCGATGCGTTCGTCACCGAGCTGCGTGACTCGTTCAGGCCGCTGCGGAAGAAGTGAGCATGGCATGGCGCGGGGTTAGTCCTGCGCCTTCCATGTAGGTAAGCAGGGCAGGGACGTGCGCGCTATCGACGATGGCGCCGAGGTAACCATCGGGCCGAACCAGGACCCAGTCGCCGATGGCAAGACCGTAGGCTGCGTGGAAGTGGCCTTCCGGGTCGCTCAGTTCGTCGTGCTCGCCAATGATGTGCGTGGCAACCCCGGCGCACGCCGGCGCCAGCGAACGATCGGCCTGCACGCCTAACAACGTCCAGTGCGGCCCGCGGAACAGATCAAACAGACGCACGGGTTGCCCACCTGCACCACGTAACGTGGCATCGGGTGCGCGATCGCCGGCCAGCAGCACCGCGGCCTCGCGACCGGGAGCGTCAAGCGCAAGCGAACTCTCCGCATAGCCAAGGTCGAGCTGTTGCACTTCGCGTGTGCGACGCATGCTGCCTTGTTTCAGGGCATCGAGCATGCGGGTGGAAAGCCCGAGCATGCCGGCCGCTACGGGGCGGCGTTCTTCTTCATAGGTATCGAGCAACGACGCTGGCGCACCCTGGATCACCGCTGCGAGTTTCCAGCCGAGGTTGTACGCATCCTGGGTGCTGGTATTGAGACCCTGGCCACCAGTGGGCGGATGCACATGGGCAGCATCGCCGACCAGAAAGATATCGCCGACGCGGTAGTGGTCGGCCAGGCGCGCGCTCATCCTGTAAGCCGATGCCCAGTGCACGACGTGCACCGGGAGATCGGCGCGGCCGCTGCGTTCGCGCACCAGCGCGGCGAGGCCTTCCCGTGAGAGGTCAACGTCCCCTTCGAGTGGGACCGGCGCCTGGATCTGGAACAGGTCCGTGCCGGCCAGGGGGCACACGGCCAGCTGGTGCTCCATGTCGCCCTCGCCGAAGCGGTGCCATGCATC
>Ga0157369_10002058_pt1 | contig 24272 bp, 17 predicted proteins | sample C25metaG_FD_113461 | JGI IMG/M metagenome (GOLD analysis project Ga0157369, IMG submission 113461) | Corn rhizosphere microbial communities from Kellogg Biological Station, Michigan, USA - C2-5 metaG | ecosystem: Host-associated > Plants > Roots > Rhizosphere > Soil | place: USA: Michigan... | reverse complement strand
GCGCCTGAACATGGCAGTCGGCGGAAGCTGGCCCGGGTCGCCCGACGCCGACACCGCGTTCCCGGCGCAGTACCAGGTCGACTACGTGCGCGTCTACCAGCGCTGACCCGCCGCCCACGCGGCACCCCCTCACGCGAGTGAGCAGAAAGAGCGGGAATCCGAGAGGAATTCCCGCAGGATCCCTCTTTGTCAGGCTGTCTGTGAGTCATTCATTCATGACGACAGATGGGAATAGTAATGGTCGGAACGCCGGGATATACGCGTGATGAGATCCGCGAGTACGTGCACGAGTACCACCTTCAAGCTCATGGGACGAAGCAGGCGTGGCTTGCTCGGCAATCGTTCTCCCCGTATCAGTTCGCGCGGTGGCGGAAGGCGTTGTTCGAGGGAGATCTCGATCGCAATCTCATCCCGCGAGAGCATGGGGGTATGACACGTACTCGTGGCGAGTGGACAGCGTTTGAGAAAGCGCGTGCGAAAGAGCTCGCTGAACATGAATCCGAAGTTGAACAGCTCAAGAAGCGCATCCACGAGCTGGAGGGCACGAATGATGCGTTGGGAAAAGCTATCGGGCTCTTGCACGGACTGAACGTGTCAGAGTCCGACGCGAAGACGATGATCAAGCCCGAGGATTCATCGACGCGGAGAACGAGCTCGTCCGAGAGCTGACGGCCGTGACCGGTTCTCAGCGCAAGGCGTTGGAGATCGCTGGGGTGGCGAGGTCGAGTTGGCAGTATCGGCTCAAGCCTCGTTCACACGCCCAAGACCCTGTCCATCAGGCTGACCGGGCCTACGAGTCCCGGATCAGCCCGAGCGACCGAGACCGGATCAGTAACCATATCCTCGCCGCGTGGGCGGCCCAGAACTCTGTCGATCATGCGTTCGCGACCGCGTGGGATACCGGGGTGATGCTCGCCTCTCGACGCACGTGGTGGCGCATCGCCGCACAGATCGAGGACCAAATGCTGCGCCCGAAGGTCCCGTCCCGGAGCCAGAAACGGCAGCCGCGGAACAAGCCTGTGCTCAAGGCGACCGGGCCCGGGCAAGTGTGGTCCTGGGACATCACGGACATCTACTCGCAATGGGTCGGCAAATCGTTCAAGGCTTACAAGATCATCGACATCTTCTCCCGCCAGATCGTTGGCTTCAGAGTTGAGGAACGCGAAGCCGACCACCTCGCCGCCGAAATGTTCGCCACCGCGATCGCCGCCCACGGATCACCGACGGTGGTGCACGCCGATTCCGGGCCGGCGATGAAATCGAACCTGCTCCGCGAGTTCCTCACCGTTCACGGTGTCGAACTCACTCACAACCGCCCATACGTGTCCAACGACAACCCCTTCTCGGAGTCGGGATTCCGAACGATGAAGTACCGGCCCGGCTACCCACGCGTCTTCAAGGACGTCCAGATCGCCCGGGCCTACATCACCGACTACGTGCACTGGTACAACACTCAGCACAAGCACTCCGGCATTGCCCTGTTTTCCCCAGCGCAGGTCCACGACGGGTCATGGGAACACGTCTGGCAGACCCGCGATCACGCGCTCCAGCGCTACTACCAACAGCATCCGGGTCGGTTCCGGCAACCACCCGTGACACCATCTCCCGCCGACCACGTCGGCATCAACCTACCCAAAGAAACACTCGAAACATCAGCCGCGTGACTCCACACAGCTTGACATCGAGCGAATGTGCGGGTATGGGCGCCTCATTCCCGCAAAAGTACTCACTCGCCAAAACCCTCGGCAACCAACCCGTTACCCGCCTATAAGCCAGCCCGCAAACTAAGCGAGCCCGCTAAACCCCTGCGAGCTCGTGCTCCGAGTCGATCCGGCTGTCGCCGTGCGGCGTCACCGTGATCCGCAGTTTCGCTGGGATCTGTTCCTTCATCGCTTCAACGTGGCTGATCAGCCCGATCGTGCGGCCACCGGCTCGCAGGCTGTCGAGGGTCGCCATCGCGATCTCGAGGGTTTCGGCGTCGAGCGAGCCGAAGCCCTCGTCGATGAACAGCGTGTCGAGAGTGAGCCCGCCTGCCTGCTGCGTCACCACCTCGGCCAACCCCAGCGCCAGCGCGAGAGACGCGAGGAACGTCTCCCCACCGGAGAGCGAGTGGGTGGGGCGGGACCGGCCGGTGTGCTGGTCGAGAATCGCGAGGCCGAGCCCGGAGCGGCTCCCCCGGAACTGCAGGGAGTCGTCGTGCTCGAGCGCGTAGCGCCCGCTCGTCATCGCCTGAAGCCGCCGGTTCGCGGCCGCGACGATTTCCTCGAGCTGCGCGGCCAGCACGTAGGTCTCCAGGCGCATCCGCTTCGTGTTCGGCTCGTTGCCCTGCACCACGCTCGCCAGCTCCCGCAGTCGCTGGTACTCGTCCATCAGGCCAGCGGATGCCGCCTGCTGCACTCGTACGCTCGTCAGCACCTGCGCTGCCTGCTGGCGCCGCTCGCCGACAGAGCTGCGCGCAACAAGCGCCGCGTCGCGGGCGATCCTCGCCGTAGCGAGCGCGCCGGCCGCGGTTTCTGTCTCGACCGGTTCGGTCGGCAACCCCGCCAGGTCTGGTTCCGCGAGCGTCGCCTCTGCCGTGCTCACCGCCTGCTCGTGTTCGCGAATGCGGGCGTCGATCGCGGTGATCTCCGCCGGAGTGCGCCGCGCCGCCTCGACCGCGCTCTCGTCGGCGAAATGGTGTTCGCCGAGCTGAGCCCGCACGGCGGCCAGTGCCGCCTCGTGGGCCTTCTCGCCCGCCTCCACCGCGAGAATCGCCTGCCGAAGCCGTTGGGCGTCGGCCAGGTGCTCCTGCAGGTGGCCGACGTGCCGGGCAACGGAATCGAAGCCACCGAGGTGCTGGGCCACCCGATCGGCGATGCCGCCGCGAACGCTCTCGTGCTCAACCAGGCGCTGGTCGACCTCCTCCTTCTCGGCGCGGAGCCCCGACAGCGCGGCTTTCGCTGCCTCCAGCTCCGCGCGCAGCCGTTCCCGCTCGGCGCCCATCCGCTCGGCGTCGACTCGCGCCGCTTCGGCCTCCACGAGTGCCGCCTGGGCGAAGGACATCTCGTCGTCGAGCTGCTCGAGCGACTTGCCGCCCGCTATGGTGCGTGCCTCGGCCAGCCGGGTCGCGACGTCCCGCTCGGCTGCGGTCGCTGCCGAAAAAGCGGATGCTGCAGCGCCGGCCTCCGCGCGGGCGCGCTCGATGTCGTCGGCCGTGACCGGTTCGGCGTCAACGGCGGCCGGTGCCGGGTGCTCAGTGGAGCCGCAGACCGCGCAGGGGTCACCGGCCACGAGCGCGGCCGCCAACTCCCCGGCGTATCCCGCGAGGCGTTTGCGCATCAGTTCGTGCACGCGGCCGGCGGCAGCCGCAGCGCCTCCGCTCGCCTCGGTCTCGGCCGTGAGGGCGTCCTGATGCTCGGCTTCAAGCGCGAGAACGAGCACGGCCGCGTCACGGGCGTGCGAGGTTCGTTCGACCCGGCCACGGGCATCCGTTTCGCCGGCGGCACGCACCTGGGCGGCAGTGGCGGCAGCAGTGACCGACTCGATCTGCGGGGGCAGGGCCTCGATCGTCTCGGCGGCGGCCGCGACGTCGGCCGCGCGGGCGGCAGCGGAACTTCGCAGCCGTTCCGTCTCAGCGTCGAGGTCGGGCAGGCGGCGCTCCTCGGCGAGCACTGCGTCGAGCGTGCCGAGCCGACGCGTCGTCTCCTCGATGGTGGCGGCCAGGGTGGCTGCCGTGCTCTCGCCGTAGTCGTGAGCGGCGTAGGCGGTGCGGGCAGCAGTCTCGAGCGACCGCGCAGTGTCGAGCGCTGCCTCCGCCTCGCGCAGGGCGGCAAGCTGGGGCCACACCACGGCTGCGCGTCGGGCGTCGGCGAGCGTGCGGCGCTCGGCGTCGATCAGCTCGCGCTGCGCTTCGTGCTCAGCCAGCCGCCGCAAGGCGGCATCGCGCCGCAGCTGCGCCTTCTGCGTGTCAACGAGTGCTCGATGCGCTGCCTCAGCCTCCGCGAACGCCCGGTCGGCAACGTCAGCGGATGCCTGCGCCGACGCCAGCTGCTCGTCGAGGATCGCGACCGCGTCTTCGAACCAGGCGACCCCGGGCTCGGCCGGCACCTCCGTCGGGGTATCGGAATCAGTCCGCAGCAGGCCCGCGACCAGCGCGGCCTGATGGGCGACCCCCTGCAGACCGGCCTCGAGCTCCGCCTTGAGAGCCTTCTGCCGGTCGATGAGCGCAGTCTCGATCTGCTCAAACCGCCGGGTTCCGAACAGGGTGCGGAGCACCGCTTGCCGGTCGTCGTTCTTAGCCAGCAGGAATTGCTGGAACCGGTTCTGTGCCAGCAGGATCACCTGCAGGAACTGGTCTTTGCTGAGCCGGAGAATCCGGTCAAGCTCGTGACCCACGTCGACCGGGCGTGCTGCCATGCCCTGCCACTCCCCCGCCACCAAGCGGTCGAGCTGGGCGGTCGTCTTCTGCACCGTTGTGCCGGTTCCGCGCGCCTTCGGCCGTTCGTATTCCGGCGACCGGCGCACCCGGTAGTGCGCGCCGCCCTCGTCGCCGACGCTGAACTCCAGCTCGACGAAGCTCGGGTCGTCGGGGCTGCAGTGGTCGCTCCGCAGCCGCTGCTGAGTGCTCTCATACCGGGGAACGCTGCCGTACAACGCGTAGCAGATGGCGTCGAGGATGCTGGACTTGCCGGCCCCCGTCTTGCCCGTGATCAGGAACAGGCCGTCATCCCGGAACGCTTCGAAGTCGACGTGCTGTTCGCCCTTGTACGGGCCGAAACCCGCGACGGTGAGCCGCAGGATTCTCACGCGAGACTCTCCGCAACGAGGTGCTCGGTGATGACGTCGGCGAGGAGTTCGCGTTCGAACTCGGTCGGCCCCACCCCGTTGCGCACATGCTCGAGGAACCCCGCGACGATCTCGTGGTCGCTCTTGTGCTTCACGCGTTTCGCGTAGGTGCTGGAAGCCGTGTCGACGGTCACAGCCGGCCGGTGCTCAAGGGTGACGCAGAAGGGGAAGCGCTCCTGCAGGCGGCGCATGGCGTCCATCGGGCGTACCTGATCGGTGACCACGGCCGAAACCCAGGCGTCTTCGGCGGCCGTGTGCGCGGCATCCGTCAGCAGGTCGTCGATGTCGCCGGTGACAAGCTGCAGATCGCGGGGCACAGGCAGGTCGAGCCAGCGGATGCGGTCGGTCGCGCCGTCGCCCAGTCCGTCGGCTCCGAGCTCCACCAGCCACGCGCCGCGCGGTTTGCCGGCTTCGGAGAAGGAGTAGTGCAGCGGTGCGCCCGAGTAACGCACCCGGTCGCTCAGCCGCGCACGGCCGTGGATGTGGCCGAGTGCGACGTAGTCGGGTCCGTCGAACAGGGGGTTATCGAACACCGACAGCGGCACGTAGTCGAGGCCGCCGGCGGTGATGTCCCGCTCACCGTCGCCCGTGTGCCCAGGCTCCGGCGGCACGTCGACCGCGAAGCAGTGCGACAGCACCACCGACCGGCCGCCCCGCGCGGCGAGATCGGCGCGCACGCGACCCATCGCGAAGTCCAGCACCTGCGCATGGGTGCGCAGGGTCGCCTCCGGCCACACGTGCCGCACCAGGGCCGGCTCCAGGTAGGGAATGCCGTAGAAGTGCACCTCGCCGTGCTCGTCGGCGAGAGTCACCGGCTGGTCGTGCTGCTCGGGCCGGGTCATCACGTGCACACCGGCAAGGCCGGCGAACTCCGACATGAAGCCCAGGCGCGCGGCCGAGTCGTGATTGCCGCTCGTCATCACCACGGATGCCCCCGCCTCCCGTATCGACGCGAGTGCGCGCGTGAGCACGGTGTAGTACTCGGCCGCCGGAGTCGCCGAGTCGAAGATGTCGCCTGCGATCGCGACGACATCGACGCGGTGCTCACGTACCACGTCAACCAGCGCGTCGAGCACGAGGCGCAGGTGCGCGACGGTGGAATGCCCGTGGAAGGTGCGCCCGATATGCCAGTCCGAGGTGTGCAGGATCTTCATGCAATCACGCTAACCGGGGCCACCGACATCCGTTCTCGGCGCCGGGAGCGCCTACGCAAGCGGCTCGTCCGCCTTGCGGAACCACGGCGGGTAGACGGCAACCTTGGCTGCCACGCCGGCCTCTGCGAGGTGCCGCTTGACGACATCGCGCACCTTCTCGTCGGAGACGCCGATGAGGGCGACCGAGGAGATCGGAAAGGCGTCGGGCACGAGGAACTCGGCGTCGAGGAGCCCATCGCCTTCGTCTGCGGCCAGCACGGAGCGGAGCATCCGCTCGGCCCCCTCGCGGCCGGCACCGAACCGCGTGAGCGGGAGCGCCGCGTCGTGGTCGGCCACGGCCGTATCGTCGCCGCCCCGGGCAAGAGCCGCTGTCACGCTTGTGACCAGGATCACGAACTCCGCGGGGGCGTAATGGGTCGCCTCCCGGGCCAGCCGCGGGTCGGGCTGTCGGCTGCGGAGGCTGTCCCAGACCCGGGCATGGGGCGAGAGGAAGAACGGCACGAACCCGGCCACCGGACGCCCGGCGACGTCGACCGAACGGCGGGTCTCGCGGCCGGCGGCCGACGACACATCGACCTCCGGGTGCGCGGGCTGCGTGCCGGAATCAGCCAGCAGGGCACCCTCGCTGAGAATCGCCGGAAGGTTCCTGATGTGCGTCACGTGATAGAGCCGCTGGGTGCCGACCTGCACGGCCCTGCCGGCGCTCGCACCGGCCACGCGCGTGCCCGACAGCGAGGTGCGAGACGGTGTGGTGCGCGACGGTGACGTGCGAGAAGCCGACGGGCGAGAGGGCGAGGTGCGCGCCGGCGTCGAGCGAGACCCTGAGGGGCCGCGCACCGACGCCGGCTTGGCCGCGGCCTCGGGAACTGCCTTGGGGAAACAGATGGCGCAGAGCCCGTCATCCAATCCGTGGATACATTCGTCGCTCAAGCCGTGAAACCTTCCTGCCGCCTACGCCCGGCCCGGGGGCCGAAAAGTGCAGGGTCAAGGTTACGTTGCTTTCCTGACAACGGATGCCGCGCGTGCGTCGCACCCGCTTCTACCGCCCGGCGGGTTCGGCCGAACCGGCACGCTCCCGCCCAGCAGCACTTACCCTTTGACGCCGCTCGAGGCGATGCCCTGCACGAACACGCGCTGCGCGACGAGGAAGACCAGCAGTGTGGGCAACGATGCGACGAGCGCCCCGGCAATCACCACGTTCTGGTATTGGAAGCTCATCGTGTAGGACATCAGCCGGTTGATCGTGAGCACGACCGGGTACAGCGCCTCCGATTTCAAAATGGACAAGGGCCAGATGAAGTTGTTCCACGCGTAGACGAACATGAACACGGCGAGGGTGACCACGGCCGGCTTCAGCATGGGGACCACGAACTGCCAGACCACGCGGAACTCGCTGGCGCCGTCCACGCGGGCGGCTTCGATGATCTCGTCCGGCACATCCATGATGAACTGCCGCATCAGGAAGATGCCGAACGCGTTGGCGAGCCACGGGAGCATCACGCCCAGGTAGGTGTCGGACAGGCCCATGCTCGTCACCAGGTAGTACAGAGGCACCAGGGTCACGATCGGCGGCAGGAACATCGTGGCGACGACCCCGTAGAACAGCAGATCACGCCCGCGGAACCGATGCTTGGCGAAGACATATCCGGCGAGCACGCTCGTGATCAGCACCGAGATGGTACTGACCCCCGCGATGATGAGGCTGTTGAGCATCGATTGCGCGAAGGGGACTTCCGTGAGCGCCGTGAACAAGGGCTTCAGGCTCGGCACGACCGGGAACCAGGTCGGAGGGACCTGGGAGAACTCGTTGGGTGTCTTGAACGCCGAGATGACGAGCCAGTACATCGGGAACAACGGGACGATCGCGATGACGGCGAGCAGGACGTACTGGATGACGCGGCTCACCCGGCTCTTCGGCGTCGCCTTCCTGCGCACGGGAACGAAGACGCTCATTTCCTTCTGCCTTTCACGATCGCACCCGCTACGCCGCCGATCACGAGAATGGCCATGAACAGGGTCACGGCCAGCGCGCTCGACTCTCCGGCCAGACCGTACGAGAACGCGGATCGCTGGATCTCGAAGGAGATGCTGTTGGTGGAGCCGGCGGGACCGCCCTGGGTGAGCAGGTAGATCGGGTCGAACACCTGGATCGAATTGATGAATGTCATGAGCAGCACGAAGACGAGGGTCTTGCTCAGCATCGGGATGGTGATGGACCAGGTCTGCCGGATGACGCCGGCGCCGTCGATCTTCGATGCCTCATAGAGGTCCTCGGGGATCTGGGTGAGTCCTGCGACGATCAGGATCACGTAGTAGCCGAGCATCTGCCAGACGTTGAAGATGACGAGGGACACCAGCGCCCAGGAGGGGTCGCTCAGCCACGCGGGCGGTGCGATCCCGATGGCCTGCAGCATCGTGCTGAGGGGGCCATACCCGGGAGCGTAGATGTTGCTCCAGATGATGACGATCGCCACGGTGGGGATGACATACGTGGAGAAGAGGATGACGCGCACCAGGCTCTGGCCCTTGAGCTTGGGGAAGTAGAGCAGCATGGCGATCAGCAGCCCCAGCGGGATCGTGATCACCACGCTGAGGAACACGTAGACCGCTGTGTTGCCGATCGCCTGCATGCGATTCGAGTCGTCGAACAGCGTGCGGTAGTTCTCGAAGCCCACCCAGTGCATTTGGGTGATGGGCGTGAACATCGACCAGCTGTGAAAACTGATGATGAACGTCATGACCATCGGGATGAGCGTGAACACGCCGATCACGATGAGCGCCGGGCTGAGGAACAGAGCAGACCAGCCGCGCTGTCCCCTTCGGCCCGGCTTCCGACGCCCCGGGCTGCTCGTCACCGGGGCCGGGACCGGCCGGGGAAGGCGGTGAACGCCTTCCCCGGCCGTCTTGAACGTTGTCACGTCAGTGGTTCGATTCGTTCCTCGAGCATGGACTTATTTCTGTGCTTTCTGCAGTGCGTCGTTGACGTCCTTGTCGGCGGTCGTCATCGCCTTCTGAGCGTCGACCTGGCCGTTCAGCAGCGATTCGATCTGCTTCTGCAGGGCATCCGCCGCCGCCTGGCCGCCCACAACCGTCGGGAACGGCGTCGCGGTGTCGAGAGCCTTGACATACGACGACAGGAACGGCGTGTTCAGAGCGTCCTTGTGCGCATCGATGTCCGAGTTGCGGCTGGGCAGGATCCCCATCGAGATCAGGATGTCGGCCATGGCCGAGGATCCGTTCTTGCCGGAATCCGCGCCGTTGAGCCAGCTGAGGAACTTCCAGGCGGCCGCCCGCTTCGCGTCGCTCGCCTTGGCGTTCACCTCGGTGAGCCACGAGTAGGAGATCGACGAGGACTTGCTGCCGCTCGGCCCGACCGGGATTGCTGCCGTGCCGACATTGCTGAACTTGTCGCCCATCGCATCCTTGAGCGCGCCCTCCCACCAGTTGGCCATGATGATCATGCCCGTCTTGCCGTTGGCGAAGTTGTCGAGGTACGGCCCGGTGGTGTTGGCGTTCGCCAACGACTTCGAGGGGTCGGTGAGCTTGTCGGCGACGAGCGTCTGATACAGCTTCGCCGTCTCGAGCGCTGGAGCGCTGGTGAGCTCTGACGCGTTGCCGTCGGCGTTCAGGAAGGTGCCGCCGTCCGACGCGAGAAGCGAAAGGAACGGGTGAACGGCGCCGGATCCCCAGCCGGTGATGAAGCCGACGCCTTGCGCGCCTGGTTCAGCCTTGGTGATCTTGCGCGCATCGGAGACCATCTCGTCCCACGTGGCGGGAGGCTGGCTGATGCCCGCCTTGTCGAACAGCGCCTTGTTGTAGTTGAGCTGGTACAGGTCGACCTCGTTCGGCACGCCGTAGACCTTGCCGTCGGAGCTTGACGCATCGACGAGGCTCTTCGGCCAGTTGGAGGTGACCTCGCTGGCCACGTCTGAGGGTGCCGGGTCGGCCAGGCCATCGCGAACGAGCTCGGGCAGCCACAGGTCGTAAATCCCGGTGATGGTCGGGCCATCCGGTGACGCGCCCTGGGTGCGGAGCGTCGAGAGGAGGTTGCCGAAGGGAACAGCCTGTACATCTACCTTGATGTTGGGGTTGTCCTTCGAGAAGTCCGCTGCGGCGGCCTCGAGCATCTTGACCTGGTCGGGGCCCCAGTGGGTGAGGAACGTGATTTCCGTGGTTTCGCCGGCTTTGCCGCCGGATCCCTTCTGGCCGTTCGAAGAGCCGGAGCTACAGCCGGTGGCGGCGAGGGCGACAGAGAGGCCGAGGGCGGCCACTGCTGCGAATGTTGTCTTCTTCATGATGGCTTTCTTCTGTGATGGGTGCGGGTGGGTGGGTGGTGCGTTCGGGGTGGAAGTCACGGCCCGGCGAGGGCGAATTTCTCAGTGCCGGCGGTCTTGAACGCGCAGGCGCGGCGGTGGCCGACCAGGCAGCCCTTGACCTCCATGAGGGCGGAGTAGTAGTCGATGTACCGGAACCCGTAGGTCTCGCCGCGGGCGAAGGCGTGTTCGCTGATGCCGGTGTGCCAGCGGTCGTACGCCTCGTCGGGGATGGGGACGAAGGTGTCAGCCTCGAATCCCTCCATGTCTTCCCAGTTCTCGGCGTGCAGGATCGATGGCACGGTGTGGCGGGGCAGCGGCTCGTCCTCGATGGGGATGGACGCCAGGAACGCGCCTCGGAGCGCAGCTTCTGCCGCTCTCATGTGGTCGCGGTGCATGCTGTTGACCCAGTGCGTGATCAGCACGTCGGGCTGCGACTCACGGATGATGTGCGCGATCTGGTTAGCGACGTCTTCGGTGTCAGGAAGGAACCCGTCGCTGTAGTCGAGCGCCACGAACTCAGCGCCGATGGCGTCGGCGAAGAAGCGCCCTTCGTGCAGCTTCTGTTCCCGGTACGCGCTCGGGGTGAGCGTCGGGTGACCGCGTTCACCGTAGGTGCAGTCCACGATGATCGCACGGGCGCCTTCCAGCACCAGTTTCGCGAGGGTCGGCCCGGCCGTCAGTTCCATGTCGCCGATGTGGCCGCCGACCGCGATCACGGTTTTCGTCATGCCTGTTCCGCCTTCCGGGCGTCGTTCGCGTCGCTGCCCGCCGGTTCGGTCTCCCCGAGGTCGGCACGCAGGATGGTGAAGGTGCGGGTGATCCCGAACCCGGTCTTTTGGTAGAGGTGCGAGGCCGCGGAGCCCTCGTCGGCCCAGAGGAACCAGGCGCTGTGCGCGCCGAGTGCACACATGCGTTCCAGGGTCACGTGCAGGATCGCCTTTCCGAGTCCGGTGCCGCGGCTTTCCGGCAGCACACCGAAGGGCCCGAAGCGCTCGATCACGCTCTCGTAGGTTCCGTGCATGGCCCAACCCAGCAGGCGCTCCGACGGGTCTTTGGCGATGATGATGCGTTCCAGCGGCATGCCGGCGACCACACACTCGCGGATGGCGCGCGCCCAGTCCGAGTTGAAGGTCGCCGCCATGCTGATGAGCGGCACCAGCTCGTCTGATGTGGGCGTGCCGAACGTGTAGCCGTCGGCGCGCAGCCCGTCGACGAGGGTTCGCACGTCGTCGGGCATCTGATAGCCGATCAGGGACCGGTCCATGGCGCTCGGGCGTTCCACAGACGCGAACCCCAGCGAGGCGAGGAGCGCTGCGGCCTCCGGGTAGCGCGCCTCGTCGAGACCCGGCAGTGCGTAGTTGGGGGTGTAGCAGGAGAAGAAGACCTCGGTGCGGCCCTGCTGTTCGAGCCACTCCATCGCACGGGTGACGAGTTCACGGCCGAGTCCTCGGCCGCGTGCGGGCGGCGTGACGAAAAAGTAGGGGATCCAGCCGGTCTTCGATTGCAGGTCATCGGCGTCATGGGCCACCCGGCGACGCACCGCGTACGCCGATCCCACAATCTCGCCCTCGGCTTCGGCGACGAACAGACCCGCCGCGTCGAAGTTGCGGTCGAGCAGGATCAGGTCACGGAACCGCAAGGAGGTCATCCCGTCCTGCGGGGCGGCAAAGGTCCACGCGGCTGCAAGACGTGAGCCGTCCCCCACCCTGAACGTGCGGATGCTGACGTTGTCGCCCGGGCTGGCCAAGTCGATGCCTCTTCTCCTCGAGAGTGCGACGGAGGAACCTCCGTCGGTTCGAATGGCTTGAACCTACCGCCCCTCCCGCATCCGTGTCAATAATTTTCGAACTTGGGCGTCGATTGGAAGATTCTTTTCATCAGCTCACACGCCGCGCGCGCTCCTGGTCACCTCGCGCGTGCGCTTCAGCGCCTCGACCGTGTCGGCGAATCGGCTCTGGGCGACGCCGGCATAGATGCAGTCGACCACGGCGAGCTGCGCGATCCGGCTCACCATCGCGCCCGCACGGAACGTCGTCTCCCGCACCTCGGTGTACAAGGTCGCTTCGGCAATGGAGGCGAGCGCTGACTCGCGGGCGCTGGTCACGCCGACGGTGAAGGCCCCGGCATCCCGTGCCACGCGGAGGAAGTTGACCGTCTCCTTCGTCTCCCCCATGTGCGAGAAGCCGACCGCCACCGTGCTCGAGGTGAGAAGTGCCGCGCCCGACCACGCCTCATGGGCATCGGCGAGCACGAACGCATTCCGACCGATGCGGAAGAGCTTGTGCTGCAGGTCTTCGGCAATGAAGTGACTGGCGCCGACCCCGAAGAGCAACACACGATCGGCGGCATCAATGGCAGCGACGACCTGGGCGAGAACCTCGAAATCCAACCTGCCGACGGTCTCCTGAATGGCGAGGACCTCCAGGGTGGAGATCTTCAACGCCATGTCCTGCAGCGAATCGGTCTCCCCGATGTCGGAGCCGTAGTTCAACGACTCGCCGAACTGCGCGAACTCCCGCCCCAGCTCGGTGGCGAGCTCGATCTTCAGCTGTGAGTATCCGGACAGCCCGATGGCCTGGCAGAAGCGAACCACGGATGCCTCGGAGGTGCCACACGCGCTGGCCAGCTCGCTGATCGTGCTTTCGAGAACGATCGCCGGATTCTCTCCGATGGCGTCGGCGATGCGACGCGTCGACGGGGACAGGGTTCCCGCCACGGCCTGGATGGTGGATTGAATGCTCATGACGTCCTTCTGGTCAGAGAACGGTGGCGCCGTTGCCCCCGTCCCACCGAAAGTATGCCGCACCGGAACGACCGCCGGAAAAAACTTCCGTAACCAGGGTCAGCGATGTAGTAGATTTTCAGCAAGACCGCGCCGCGAAAGGACGGGAGCCGTGAACTCTGCCCAAGACACGCCGCTCGTGCTGTGCGCTGACGTCGGAAAGACGAGCTGCCGAGTCGCCCTCATCAGCGCCGGAGCGGTGCTCGAGACGGCGGAGCAGGAGGGCGCGCCCGCGTTCGGAGATCTCGCCGTCGCCTCCGCGACGGCGATCTACGGCGCGATCGAACGGATGCCTCGCGACCTCGTCTCCGCAGCTTCCGCCGTCAGTGTCGGCGGCGCCGGCCTCCTCACCGACACCGGGCAACGCGAATCGCTGGCACACTCCCTCCACGACACGCTCGGTCTCCCGGTGGCCGTGACGTCCGACATCGTCACCGCGCATCTCGGCGCGTTCGCCGGCAGTGACGGCGTGGCCCTGGTCGCCGGCACCGGCGCCGTTGCCCTGGGCGTGGACGCGGCCGGCGACATTCGCCTCATCGACGGCTGGGGTCCCGACTTCGGCGACCTCGGCAGCGGCGCCTGGATCGGCCGTGAAGGCTTTGCCGCCGCGTTGAGCGCGGCATGCGGCCGGGGGCCGGAGACGTCCCTGACCGACGCGGTGGCCCGCCTGACCGAGGGTGCCGAGCCGACCGGCTGGGTCCGCAGCACCGGCAATCACGCGCGCCAGCTGGCCCGCCTCGCCCCGGCCGTCCTCGACGCCGCCGCATCGGGAGATACCGTCGCAGGCGATGTCGTGCGGAACGCCGTCAGTCTGCTGCTGGCCACGGCATCCGCTGCCGGCGGACCGGCGATCGCCGTGCTCGGCGGCCTGGGAGCGCACCCCTGGTTCCGCACGCAACTCGAGAACGCGCTCTCCGGCGCCGGCCTCGTCGTCACCGCTCCGGCCGGCGATGCCCTCCACGGCGCCTATCTCGCCGCGACCCGTACGGACCTTCCACACGAGAGGCACATCCACCGTGCATGAAAGCCCGCCGTTGAACAACACCAGAGAACAGCTCCGCGCGGAGCTTGACGCGCTCACCACCGAGTCCGTCATCCCCGGCCGCCCCGACCTCGACACCCTCGACACGCTGCTGCTCGTCAAAGAGATGAACGCCGAAGACGCCACCGTGCCCGCCGTCGTCGGATCCCAGTCGACGCAGATCGCCGCGGCCATCGACGGCATCGTCAACCGATTCCGTCGGGGAGGCCGCCTCTTCTACCTCGGCGCCGGCACCCCGGGACGCATCGGGATCCTGGACGCCAGCGAATGCCCCCCGACGTTCGGCACCGATCCCGGGCTCATTGTCGGGCTCATCGCCGGCGGCCATCCCGCCATCCTGCACGCCGTGGAGAACGCGGAGGACGACATCGACGCGGCCGGAGAGAGCCTCCGGGAGCACGGCCTGGGCGCCGACGACACTGTTGTAGGAATCTCGGCCTCCGGCAGGACCCCGTACGTGCTCGGCGGCATGCGCTACGCCAGGGAGGCGGGTGCCCTTGCGATCTCGGTGGCCTCCAACCACCGCTCCCCCCTCAGCGACCTCGCCGACATCCCGATCGATGTGGTCGTCGGCCCGGAATTCGTCAGCGGCTCAACGAGGCTCAAGGCGGGCACCGCCCAGAAGCTCGTGCTCAACATGCTGACGACGATCAGCATGATCAAGCTCGGCAAGACGTACAACGGTGTCATGGTCGATCTGCAGGCCACCAACGAGAAGCTCCAGCTGCGCTCGGAACGCACGGTGGTCCATGCGACGGGAGCGGACCTCGAAACCGCGCGTGCGGCGCTCGCGGCGGCGGGTGGCTCGGTGAAGGAGGCCATTCTGATGGTCATCTCCGGAATTTCCCATGAGCGTGCCGAGCACGAACTGGAGCGGGCGCAGGGCATCCTGCGAATCGCGATCCAGAACACCGTGGCGTGATCGAGCCGGCCATGCAGCACGTTCCCGCATCGTCACCAGCGCCCACAGGGCGGCTGCGGTCCACAGGGTCGCTGCGGCCCGCACGGGCCCCGCAGTCCACGCTGTCCACCCGGTCGATCGACCGTCTCAGCAAGGCCCACGATGCCTCGCATTACCTCCTGGTTCCCGCATCCGTCGCCACCCCGCGCACCGTGGATGACGTGGCCCGGCTCGTGCGGGATGCCGCCGGAAACGGTTCGACGGTGACGTTCCGCTCGGGCGGTACCAGCCTGAGCGGACAGGCGGTGACCGACGGCATCCTGGCTGACACGCGTTCCTCGTTCCGGCACCTCGAGGTTCTCGACGCCGGATCCCGGGTGCGGGTGGAGCCCGGGGTGACGGTCCGGCAGGTCAACGCAGCCCTGGCGCGCTTCGGACGCAAGCTCGGCCCCGACCCGGCGAGCGAGATCGCGTGCACGATCGGCGGTGTCGTGGCGAACAATTCCAGCGGCATGGCCTGCGGCACCGTTCAGAACAGCTACCGCACCGTGGATTCCCTCACCATCGTGCTCGCCTCGGGCACCGTCCTCGACACGGGAGCGGCGGATGCGCGGCGCATCCTCCGCGAGAGGGAGCCTGAACTGCACGCCGGCCTCCTGCGCTTGCGCGACCGTGTTCGCGGCGACCGGCGCTCGGTCGACGCCATCCGCCGGATGTTCGCGATGAAGAACACGATGGGCTACGGGATCAACGCCTTCCTTGACTACGAGGAGCCGCTGGACATCCTCGCTCATCTCCTGATCGGCAGCGAGGGCACCCTGGGCTTCATCGCCGAGGTCACGTTCCACACGGTGCCCCTGCTGCCGCTCGCCGCCACCGCCCTCGCCGTCTTCCCGTCGCTCGAGGCCGCGACCGCGGCCCTGCCCGCCATTGTGGAGACCGCACCGGCCACCGTCGAGCTCATGGACACGGTGTCGCTCCGCGTGGCCCAGTCGTTGCCGCAGCGCACGGCCGCGATCAGTGATCTGGTGCTCGACACGCAGACGGCGCTTCTCGTGGAATACCAGGATGCGGACCCGGACTCCCTGCGGGAACGCGTGTCAGGCGGTGCTCGGCTGCTGGAGGGTTCCGGTCTCAGTGCGCCCGCCGCCTTCACCGCAGATCCCGACGTCCGCAGTCGGCTCTGGTCCATCCGCAAGGGCCTGTATGCGAGCGTCGCCGGCGCCCGCCCCGTGGGCACGACCGCACTCCTGGAGGACATCGCGGTTCCCGTGGACGCCCTGCTTGGCACGTGCAGCGGGCTGACGGAGCTCTTCGATCGCTACGGATACGAGGAGAGCGTGGTCTTCGGCCACGCGAAGGACGGCAACCTGCACTTCATGCTCAACGAGCGCTTCGACGACCCGTCGAACCTCGACCGCTACCGCGCGTTCACCGAGGACATGGTGGACCTGGTGCTCGGGCATTCCGGCACCTTGAAGGCAGAGCACGGCACCGGCCGGATCATGGCAGGTTACGTGCGACGGCAATACGGCGACGAACTGTACGCCGTGATGCAGGACGTCAAGCGGCTCTTCGACCCACGGGGCATCCTGAACCCGGGTTCGGTGCTGTCCGATGACCCAGACGCCTTCCTGGAGAATCTCAAGTCCACTCCCCCGGTGGAATCAGAGGTCGACCGCTGCGTCGAGTGCGGATACTGCGAGCCGGTCTGCCCGTCAAAGGACCTCACGCTGACCCCGCGAGGCAGGATCGTCCTCCGCCGCGAAATGGTGGCGGCCGAAGCGCGCGGCGACGACGCACTGCTCGAGGAATTGCAGCGGGACTACGAATACGAGGGTGTCGAGACCTGCGCGGTCGACGGGATGTGCCGCACCGCCTGCCCGGTGGGGATCAACACGGGCGACCTCGTTCGCCGGCTGCGCGCCGAGAACACGACTGCCGTGGCTGAGAAGGGGTGGGCCGTGGCGGCCGGCCACTGGGACGCCGCCACCAGGGCCGGCGCTGCTGCCCTGACGGTCGCTGCCGCGGCGCCCCCACGTCTTGTGCGCACCGCCTCGGTGGCCGCCCGCAAGATCTTCGACGAGGCCACGGTGCCGCGGTACGACGACGGGCTGCCGCGCGGCGGCCACGTGCGTCGCCCGCGGTCGGCCGAGCATCCGGCCGCGGTCTTCCTCCCGTCATGCACGGGAACGATGTTCGGTCCGGAGGACGAGGGCATCGGGGTGATGGAAGCGTTGCTTCGCCTCTGCGACAGAGCGGATGTCGCGGTGCTGGTTCCCGAGGGGATCGCCTCGTTCTGCTGCGGAACGCCGTGGAAGTCGAAGGGGCACCTGGCGGGCTACGAGCGGATGCGGGACCTCGTGCTTCCGGCGCTCCTTGCCGCATCGGATGGCGGCCGCATCCCGGTGATCTGCGATGCCACCTCCTGCACCGAGGGGCTGGAGACCATGCGGCAATCCGCGGAGGACGCGGGCGGCGCTTACGCGAGCTTGCGCTTCGTCGACGCCATCGAGTTCGTTCGCGACACCCTCCTCGACCGGCTCCCGGCGGCCACGATGGCGGCCTCGGTGTCCCTGCACCCGACGTGCTCGTCCGCCCAGCTCGGCGTGAACGGGGCCCTCACCGCGGTTGCGGCAAGGCTCGCGGTCGAGGTCGACGTTCCCGTCAATTGGGGTTGCTGTGCCTTCGCCGGCGATCGCGGGATGCTGCACCCCGAGTTGACCGCGTCAGCGACGGCCGCGGAGGCGGCAGAAGTCTGCGCCGGGGACTTCGAGCTCCACGCGTCGACGAACCGCACCTGCGAGATCGGAATGACGCGGGCGACCGGGAAGAGCTACCGTCACATCCTCGAACTGCTGGAGGAGGCGACGAGGGTGTCCTGAGCCTGCGCCGACGCATCGGCGTCGAGCCCAGCTTCGCTCTCGGGCTCCACGAGCGTGATGAAGGCGCTCAGCTCGGCGACGCCGGCCGGGGTGATCGGCAGGTACTCGGTCAGCGCCGGCGAGTGCACGAGGTAGGCCGCCCACTTGGCGCGGGAGATCGCGACGTTCAGCCGGTTCTTCATGATGAGGAACGACATGCCACGGGGCGCGTCATCGGGTGAGGATGCCGCGAGCGTCACGATCGCTACCGCTGCCTCCTGGCCCTGGAACTTGTCGACCGTGCCCACGCGCACCCGGGTGAGGCCCGCGTCGGCGAGCGCCGCCCGCACCGTGGCCAGCTGCGCGTTGTACGGCGTCACCACGATGACGTCATCCTCGGTGAGAGGATCCCGGTGTCGCGACTCGCCGGGGTCGGTCCATGCGCGGCCGAGCAGCGACTGCACCAGTTCCACCACCTTCGCCGCTTCCTCCGGCGACTCCACGGCATTGCCGGCGTGCGACACCGGCACCGGGTGCAGCCCCGGTGGCACGCCGTCGAGGAATCGCTTCGACGCGCAGGCGTGGGCGTGCAGCTTGCCTTCATACGACAGCCGTGACACGGGTGCGGCGACGGCGGGATGCATCCGCCGGCTCTCGGCCAGAAAGTACCCGAGCGACGCGGGCAGCACGTCGTGTCCGGCGCTCACCCAGCCGAGGGCCGACTGGTCGATGGGTTCCGGATGCGTGCCCTGGCTCACCTGCGGAAGTTGCTGCGGGTCGCCGAGCAGCAGCAGGTTGCGGGCGGCGACGCTCGCGGCGATGGTGGAGGCCAGCGAGAACTGCCCGGCCTCGTCGATCACGAGCAGGTCGAGGCTCTGCCGGGGCACCCGGGCCGGGTTGCTGAAGTCCCAGGCGGTGCCGCCCAGTACAAAGCCGGAGTCCCGACGTTCCAGGGCGTAGAGCAGCTGGCCGTCCTTCGGCAGCACGGTGTAGATCGGTTCGCCCTGGTCGTCTCCGCCTCCGGGATCCGTGGTCCCGGTCTTCGGAACCTTGGCCACCGCCGCGGCGTCTAGCCCCGCCTTCACCACGGCGCAGAGCAGGTTCTCCACGACCGCGTGCGACTGCGCGACGACGCCGATCTTCCACCCGTGGTTCCGCACCAGGTCAGCGATGACGTGCGCGCCCAAGTAGGTCTTGCCGGTTCCGGGCGGCCCCTGTACCGCCAGGTAGGAGTGGTCCAGCTCCCGCAGGCTGGTCACGACGGCATCGACGCGGTCCTCGCCCTCGCGTGCCGGGTCCACGGGTGCAAGCGCCCCGGATCGGGTGCGCGGGGGCACCCGTCGCAGGATGTCGACGACCGGGTCGAGCGGCCAGGCCGGCTGCCCGTCGACGATGGCCTGCGCCCAGGCGTCGATGGCGGGCTTCTGCTGGCCGGCCGAGGGCGGCGCGGCGGGCGTCAGGGCGAGCGGCAGGGTGTCGTAGGCGGCAACGTCTCTGCCGAGCACCTCCTCGATGAGGATGCTGCCGTCGTCCTCCACCTCGAGCACGCGCACGGTGCGGGCGGCGCGCACACCCTCCCCGGCACCGGCGTTCTCGAACGGCGCCGGCTGGTCGTAGAGCAGCCAGGGGCCGGCCTGGTCGGTGGGCTTGACGGTGCTTCCCGGTCCCCAGCGCCCGGAGAGGCGCAGCACCCGGCGGTCGGAACGCTGTTTGCCCTCGCGATACCAGCCGCGCACGACCTCCGCGCGCTCCACGAGGAGGACGTCACGGGTGTCCTGCCATTCCTCCACCGGGTACTCCAACCGAAAGAAGTGTCCCCACCAGAAGCTCTTCTGCTCCCGCCGGTGGTAGTCGATGGCGGCCGCGGCGAACGCAGCGGCGGTTTCGTCGGGCGTGCGCTCCAGCGCCGAGACCGCGACCGGCGACGACCCCGGGGCGGCGCCGGCCAGCTCGAGCAGGGCGTCGCGCACCGGCGACGGGGGAAGGTCGTCGGCCGCCGGATCGGCGGGCCGCCGGCCGATCTGCACGCCGCTCTCGGTCGCGCGGGCGAGCAGCCAGTTGCGCAGGCGCAGCGTGGACACGCAGTCGTAACGGTTGTAGTCGGCAATGGAGTCGAACATCCGTTGGGCGTCGTCGCCCGACCCGAGAAGCTGCAGCTCACGTGCCCGGGCGTATTCGGTGATGGATGCGGCGGCGTTGGTCACCTCACCCGAGCGGTACTCGTCGCCCATGTAGAGCGGCTCGAGCTTTTTGATCGAGTACGACCGGGATCCCACCCGCAGCGCCTTGCGCACCAGCGGGTAGAGGTCGACGAGCACGTTCTCGCGCAGCAGCTGGTCGACCTCCTCTTCGCCCACCCCGTGGCGGGCGGCAATGCTGAGCAGGTGCGTGCGCTCGTAGGAGGCGTAGTGGTAGATGTGCAGGTCGGGGTAGCGTGCGCGGCGTTCGGCCACGTAGTCGAGAAACTCCCGCAGCGCCCGCGCCTCCTCACTGAAGGTGTGCGCCCAGAACGCGCGAAACGTCTCATCCGGCTCGATGAGGCCGAACAGGTAGTCGAGTCCCCAGCGCTCAGCGGCCCCCTCGGTGTAGAGCGGGTCGCCTTCGAAGTCGAAGAAGATGTCGCCCTCGCTGGGCTCCGGAAGCACCGCCAGCGCCGTCGGCTCATACAGCTCGAACGGCGGCGGCTGGCCCTCCTCGGCTCGCAGCTGCAGCCGGGCCTGGGTCGCGAGCGCGGCGAGGGTGCCGTCGCCGATGCCCTCCACGCTCGTCACCGGGCCGTCGCCGTTCGCGCCAACGGATGCCGCGAGCTCGTCGATCGTGCGAATGCCCACCTCGGCGAGTCTGGCGCGCTGGGTCACCCGCATGCCGGCCACGAGCAGGAGGTCGCGCGCCGCCTGCACCTCGGCCTCACACGTGGGGCAGCGGCCGCACACCGCGTAGCCCGGCGTTCCCCACACCAGTGCGCCGTCGCCGGCGAGGCGCTCCCCGATGATCTGCAGCAGTCGGGCGCGCCGCTTGTGATACACCGGGCGGATGTCGGCCACCCGATGCTCGCTCACGCTCCCGTCGCCGAGCAGCAGCTGCACGGTCTCGGCCGGGCGCACGCCGATACGCTCCAGCTGCTCGGTGTAGGCCGCGAGCTGGAGGAGCGCCGTCACCCGCGCGGTGCGCGCGAGCTTGGTGTCCTGCACGAGGTAGCTGCCATCAGGCTGTCGCACGATGAAGTCGGCGAAGCCGAGGAACGCGCCGGCCGACGAACCGGCGCCCGAGGCGGCATCGTCGAAGAACGTGGCCTGGAAGACGACGTCGTCGCCCCGCGCGAAGGCGTCGGCCGTCGCCGCCGCGACGGTCTCGAGGTCGGCGCGCGTCATCCGCTCGGGCCGAGGGATCTCGGCCACCCGCTGGGTGCGCCGGTACTGCTCGAGCACCCGGTGCTCGTGCTCGTCTCCGAGCCGGGACGTGCGCTGCAGCATCTCGTCGACCGGGTCGGGCGCCGCGTCGATGCGGCCGAGCTTCACATCGAGTGCGCGCAGGAACGCGAACTCGCATGTGGAGGCCGTGGTGAGGTCGCTGGCGCTCGTCACCCAGGTCTCGTCAAGCCGGAACACGCGCGCCTCCTTAGCGGCATCCGTTGTTGGTGCTGCCCTTCGAGGGTAACCGCGGCCACCGACACTCCCGCCCCGCGCGGCCCAGCCCCGGCGTCTCGGGAGTCGCGTCTCAGGAGTCGCGTCTCAGGAATCGAGGCGGCGCTGCTCGCGCTCCTCCGCGGTCTGCGGCTGTGCGTGCGGGCGCCGGGCGTCGAGGTCGAACGCGTCACCGCTGGTGAGCACGTGCAGTCGCACATCGTAGATCGACAGCGGCTTCTCCTCGCGCTCCTCGGCGATGTTGGACTGCGTCACCCCGGACCCGTCCACGACGTACACCGCCCCCGACCCGATCACGCGGAAGTCGGTGCCCTCCACGACGATCGCGGTGTCCTCGTCGATGCCGACGCCCAGCACGCGCGGGCTGTGCGCCACCGCGCCCAGCAGCCGCCCGATGCGGCCGCGCTCCGCGAAGTGCTGGTCGATGATGACGTCGCGAATGAGGCCGAGGCCCGGCGACATCTGCAGGTCGCCCACCCGGTACGACCCGGCGCTCGACCCGCGCACCAGCATGGTGTCGCTCATGACGGATGCTCCCGCCGACGTTCCCGCCAGCACGCCACCGGCCGCCCACACCTCCCGGATGCGATCCTCGATCGGAGTGTCACCGACCTGGCTGCTGATGCGAAGTTGATCGCCGCCGGTGAAGAACACGCCGCCCGCGTCGTCGAACAGGCTCACCTTGTCCTCGTCGTGGGTCTCTGCCCGGTCGTTCAGGTACAGCTCGACGAGGTTGGTCACGCCCAGGCCCGCGAACGCCTTCTGGTACGCCTCGAAATAACCGTCGGGCCGGTGCGAGGCGACCGTGGCCAGCACCAGCTTTCGCCCCTTCAGCGCTTCGGCGACGGTCGCGAGGATCACCCGCTCGCCTTCCTTGTCCTCGTGCCCGCCGATCACGATGATGGGGCCCGGCTGGGCCGCGGGAGCGCGGTCAGTCACGGGGCAGGTGCTCCGGGTAGGGGTGCCCGTCGGCGTCGCGCCGGCCCGCCGCATGCGCGCCCGCTCCGACGGCCGGGTCGTCGTCGTGCCGCGTGAAAGCGCGAACGGATGTCGCATCATCGGCATACGCGACCGCGAAATCCCGACTGCTGTGCGCCCAGCCGATCCTCCCCTGGGCGTCGATGACGATGACCCCGCCTCGGCCCTCCACCTTCCCCAGCCGTTCGAGGCCGGCCTCCGCCGCGGCGTCCGCGGACCCCTCGGCCAGCGCCGCCATGACGTGGGAGGCGAGGGCGACGCGGGTGATCTCCTCCCCCGTGCCGGAGACGGAGACAGCACCGATGCCGTCCTCCGCGTACAGGCCGCAACCGGGCAGCGGGCTGTCGCCCACCCGGCCGGGCAGCTTGCCGGCAAGTCCGCCGGTGGAGGTGCCCGCGGCCAGGTGCCCTGCCGTGTCGAGGGCGACGCAGCCGACGGTGTCGGAGCCGATGTGGCTCTCCCGCTTGCCGGGAGCGACGAGATCGGCCGGGTGCACCAGGCGCACACCGCGCTCGCGGGCGAAGCGAACCGCCCCGGCGCCGGCCAGCAGCACGGTCTGCTCCGACAACAGCGCGGCCGCCAGCGAGACCGGGTGGGCCACCCCCTGCACGGCGGCGACCGCGCCGACGTCGAGCGTCGAGCCGTCCATGATGGCCGCGTCGCACTCGACGTCACCGTGGTGATTCACCACCGAACCGAAACCGGCGTTGAAGGTCTCATCGTCCTCCAGCACCCGGATCGCCGCCTCCACGGCGGCGGTCGCGGCACCGCCGGCCTCCAGCACCGCCTGCCCGGCGCGCACGGCCCGCTCGCACCCGCGCCGGCTCGGCTCCACCTCCCCCGGTTCGATCGTCTTCGCGCCGCCGTGCACGATGATCGCCCACCGCGGCCGTTCCCGCTCAGCCATGCAACGCCTCCTCTTTAGCCGCACCCTCTTCAGCCGCACCGTCGTCCGCCGCTTCGCCACCGCGGCGCGGCGACGCCCCGAAGCCCGGGCCCGGCACGAACTCCTGCACCTGCTCCCAGCTCCCGGCCACGTCGGTGGGCATGAGCACCACGAGGTCATCCGGCCCCGCCATGTTCAGAGCCGTGCCCATCGCCTCACGCTCGTCCATGATCCGCCGCACGTGCTCGGCCCTCATCCCCGCCGCAATCGCCCCTTCCGACAGCAGTCCGATCACGCCGCCGGCCGCACGTCCGCGCCCGTCGGGGCGTTCGCGGAAGATCAGTTCGTCGAAGATGCCGGCGGCGATCTCGCCCATTTCGCGGATGTCGTCGTCGCGGCGGTCTCCCGGGATGCTCACCACACCGATCACCCGATCATGCTGCGGCCGGAGGTTCGCGATCAGCTCGCCGAGCGCGCGGAGCGCCGCCGGGTTGTGCGCGTAGTCGAGGATGGTGGTGAACCCGGGCGCCTCGGTGAGGTTCAGCCGCCCCGGGTTCTGCTCGAAGGAGGTGTCGAAGCTCGCGAGCGCCTCGGCGATCTGCGCCGGCGTCACGCCGTGCCGGTAGCCGCCGATCGCCGCGGCGAGCGCGTTCTCGATGTTGAACGCCGCCGCGCCGCCGAGAGTCGCCGGGATGTCCGCCGCCTCCAGCAACGGCATGGTGGCTTCGCCTTCGTGCAGCACCAGTACGCCGCCACCGGCGGATGCCTCCAGCCCGGCCACGAGACCGCCCTGCGCCAGGTGCTGCTGCAGCTCCGCCGGCAGCTCGCTCCGGGGCCGCAGGGTGAAGTACGCCACCCGGCCGCCGGCGACCCGGGCCATG
>Ga0157369_10002057_pt1 | contig 24274 bp, 26 predicted proteins | sample C25metaG_FD_113461 | JGI IMG/M metagenome (GOLD analysis project Ga0157369, IMG submission 113461) | Corn rhizosphere microbial communities from Kellogg Biological Station, Michigan, USA - C2-5 metaG | ecosystem: Host-associated > Plants > Roots > Rhizosphere > Soil | place: USA: Michigan... | reverse complement strand
TCGCTCGGCGTCGTCATGTACGAGCTCTTGACGAACGAGGTGCCGTTCCCGGGCGAGAACTTCGTTGCCGTGGCGATGCGCCACATCAACGAGCCGCCGCCGCCGGTCCGCGAGCGTCGACCCGACGTGTCGCCGCGGCTCGAGGCGGCCATCCAATGCGCGATGGCGAAGGCTCCGGCCGATCGCTTCGCGTCGATGACCGATTTCTGCCGTGAGCTCGAGGCATGTCTGGCAGAGGCCGAGGGCACCCAGATCCTGCCGCCGCCGCCGGGCTCGGCATCAAGCGCTACGTGGCCGGCGCGTTCGCGACGGCGCGGCATCTCACCCTGGCCGATCGTGCTCGTCGCCGTCGCCGTGGTGGCGATCGCCGCGATCGTTGCGTTCGCGATCATCAACGGCATCCCGCACTGGCATCTCCGGTCGTCGGGCGGCGGCGGCGCGGGCTCGGGAGCCGCGCTGAAGCTGTCGGCGGTCGGCGCCTACGACCCGTTCGGGACCGGCGTTCCCGGTGAGCATAATTCGATCGCCTACAAGGCCACCGACGGCAACGAGGCCACGTACTGGAACACGGAGAGCTACCGAGACGCCCCCAGCCTCAACGGCAAGCCCGGGGTGGGGCTCGTGCTCGACGCACACAAGAGTGTGCAGCTGCGCACGATCACGGTTGACACGCAGACGCCGGGCTTCACCGCGGAGATCAAAGCGGGCGGCTCCGAGACAGACTTTCTGGCCACCGTCTCCGCGTCCCAGATCGTCGCCAACGGCACGACGTTCACGATCGGCTCAGGGAAGTACCGTTACTACGAGATCTGGATCACGCAGCTCCGCCCGCCCCGCCACGATGCGTGGGTCAACGAGGTCAAGGCGACGAGCTAGAAGCGGAGCCCGCTGCGCCGTTCGTGTCGCTCCACCGCGAGGTCGGCCAGGCGGTCGAGCAGCTCTGTGTACGGAATGCCCGACTCCTCGAAGAGCCGAGCGTAGACGCTCGTCGAGGTGAAGCCGGGGATCGTGTTCAGCTCGTTGACGAGCACCTCGCCGTCGCGCCGCACGAAGAGATCGGCGCGCGCCATGCCCTCGCAGTCGGTGGCGACGAACGCACGTACCGCGAGCTCTTGCGCACGCGCCACCTGCTCCTCGGTGATGCGTGCCGGCACGACGAGGTCCATCTCGCCGGCGTCGTACTTCGCCTCGTAGTCGTACCACTCGTTCTGCGTGACGACGATCTCGCCGGGCAGCGACGCGATCGGCCGGAGGTTGCCGAGTACGCCCACTTCGACTTCGACTCCGTCGACCAGACGCTCGACGAGCACCTTCTCGTCGTGGGTGAACGCGAGCGCGACTCCTGCGCGCAGCTCCTCCTCGTCGTGCGCCTTCGTGATCCCGACACTCGAGCCGAGCCGTGCGGGCTTGACGAAGCAGGGGTACCCGAACGGGTTGCGCGGCTCGTCGCCGGCGCGCAGCGTGATGTTCTCGGTCACGGGGATGCCGTGGTCGCGCAGCACCGACTTGAAGACGTCCTTGTCCATGCAGAGCGCGGACGCCAGCACACCCGCGCCCACGTACGGCACGCCGGCGAGCTCCAGCAGCCCTTGCACGGTGCCGTCCTCGCCGAACGGGCCGTGCAGGACCGGAAAGACGACGTCGACGTCGGAGAGCGCGGCTGCGATCTCCCGGCCCGGTAGACGCTCGAGCTCGGAGCCGGGCGGAGCCGACAGCAGTCTGTTACTTGCGTTCGAGCCGAGCGCCCAGGCCCCGGAACGGTCGATCTGCACCGGAACGACCTCGTTGCCGCCCTGTTCGAGCGCCTCGATCACGCTCGCGGCGGAGGCGAGCGAGACGGCGTTCTCGCTCGAGCGGCCGCCGAGGATGACCGCGATCCGGCGGGTCGCGGCTGCTCGGGTCACGGTGTCGAGGTGGTCGTGGTCGCGCCGTTCCCGTCGCCGCCCGACGACCCCGACAGCTGACCGACGTCGATCGTCACCACTTCGCCCGACTTGGCGTCGGCGCCCGGCGCGGGATTCTGCGCGATCACGACGCCGTCCTGGCTCGGGTCGGTGACCTGGGTGTAGACCACCGCCACGTTCAGGCCCGCGCCCTGCAGCACCGAGGTCGCGTCGGCCTGGTTCTGCGTCCGCACGTCGGGGATCTGCGTCGTCGCCGGGCCCTTCGATACCGAGAGCGTGATCGTCGAGCCCTTCGAGACGAGGGTGTTCTGCGGTGGATCCTCGAGCACGACGACTCCGGCGGCCGCCGTGTCGGACTGAACCTCGACGCGGTTGACGACGAAGCCCTGGCCGTTGAGGTACGACTTGGCGTTCGCATACGGCTGGCCGGTCACGTCGGGCACCGGAACCGGCTTGGCGCCCTTCGAGACGTTGATGTGGATGACGGTGCTCTTGGTCACCCGGTCGCCCGCCGCAGGCTGTTGCGCGGTCACGACGTCGGGCTGCTCGCTCGAGAAGATCCGGGTGATCTTCGGGTTCAGGCCGAGCTGCGCCAGCGCGGCGACCGCGTCGGTCACGCTCTGGCCGACGACGGTCGGCACCGTCACCTGGGGCAGCCCCGTCGAGACGGTCAGCACCACGGTCGAGCCTTTGCCGATCGTCCCGCCACCGGGCGGGTTCTGCGCCGAGACCTGGCCCTTGTTCACCGTCTCGCTCGGCGCCGTCTGGACGAGGGCCTTCAGACCCGCCTCGTCGATCTTGCGCACCGCCAGGCTGCGTTGCATCAGCATCACGTCGGGCACCGCGATCGGCTTGCTCGAATTCAACTGATCCTGCACCTTCATGTAGAGGAACCAGCCCGCGGCGGCCGCGGCGATGATCAGCCCGAGCGCGAGCAGCCAGGGCCAGACCGAACGGCCCCGCGGCGGCTCGTCGTAGTCGTAGTACGGCGTCGGCGCGCGGTAGACGGGTGGGGACGGCGGGGCGACCGCCCGCGTGGGCGCGACCATCGTCTGCGCGGCAGCGACCCCGGCGCCCGAGAGAACCTGTGTCATCGCGTCCTCGGTCTCGCGCGAGACGGCGACGCCACGCGCGACACGGGCGAGGTCGGCGTCCATCTCCTCCGCCGAGCCGTAGCGCTGATCGGGATCCTTGGCGAGCGCGCGCAGCACGACCGCGTCGAGGTCGTGCGGCACCTCGGGGCGCAGCTCCGACGGCGGAACCGGCACCTGTGAGAGGTGCTTCATCGCGATCTCGACCGGTGTGTCGCCGCTGAACGGCACCTCGCCCGTGAGCATCTCGTAGAGGACGATCCCGAGCGAGTACAGGTCCGAACGGGGATCGACGGGAGCCCCACGGGCCTGCTCGGGCGAGAGGTACTGCGCCGTGCCCACGATCGAGCCTGCCTCGGTCATCTGCGAGGTGCCCGAGCGCGCGATCCCGAAGTCGGTCACCTTCAGCCGGCCGTCGCCGCCGACGATGATGTTGTGCGGCTTGATGTCGCGATGGACGATCCCGCCCCGGTGCGCGAAGGAGAGCGCGCCGAGGATCTGGCGGGCGTAGTCGATCGCGATCGGAATCGGCGTCGGCCCGTTGCGGACGATCAGCTCCTTGAGCGTGCGCCCGTCCAGATACTCCATCGCGATGTAGTACGTCCCCTCCGCGCGCCCCCGGTCGAAGATCGAGACGATGTTCGGATGGTTCAGGCCGGCGGCGCTCTGCGCCTCCCGGCGGAACCGCTCGACGAACTGCTCGTCGGAGGCATGCCGGTCGTCGAGCAGCTTCAGCGCGACGCGGCGCCCCAGCTCCTGGTCCTCGGCCAGATAGACGTCGGCCATCCCGCCCGAGCCGAGCTTGCGCTTGATCACGTAGCGCTTGTCGAACGTGCGGTTGATCAGGGTGTCGGATGAGGCCATTCGGATTCGGCTACTTGTTCGACGTCACGGGGAGAAGTGCCTCCATCAGCTGCCGGGCGATCGGAGCCGCCACGGAGCCGCCGAAGCCGTTCACCTGGTGCTCCAGCACGACGGCGCCGGCCACGGTGGGGTTGTCGGCAGGGGCGAAGAAGATGAACCACGCGGTGTAGACGTGATTCTCGCCGGTTTCGGCAGTGCCCGTCTTACCGGCCACCGCGACACCGGGGATCGCGGCCGAACGCCCGGTGCCGCCGGTGACGACCGCCTGCATGAACTGGTTGAGGATTGCGGCCGTCGAGGGCTTCATCGCCTTCCGCCACGTCTGCGGCTTGATCTTGACGACCGTGCTGCCGTCGGGCGCGGTCACCTTCTTGACGAGGTGCGGGGTCATGATCGTCCCCTTGTTCGCGACCCCGGCCGCGACGAGCGCCATCTGCAGCGGCGTCGTCAACAGGTGCTCCTGGCCGAACGCGAGCCGGCCCGGGTCCACGATCTTCGGGTCGTCGTAGAGCGCATGCTTGGAGAGGTTGTAGAGCCCGCTGGGCGCAACCTCGTTCGACGGCAGCTCGATCGGCGGCTTCGAGTAGAAGCCGAACTTCTTCGCCTCGTCGAGCACGGCCTTCGCGCCGAGCGCCTTGCCGATGTTGCAGAAGACGGCGTTGATCGAGTGTTCGTATGCGGCGAGGAAGTCGACGTTGCCGTAGCTCTCCGCCGTCTGGTCGGGGTTGAGAGCATTCGAGATCTGCTTGCCGTACTCGGTGCAGTAGCCGGGGTCGTCGAAGCGAGAGTCCTGGTTGAACTTGCCCGAGTCGAGCGCCGCCGCCGCGGTCACGGTCTTGAAGGTCGAGCCTGGCACGAACAGGCCCTGGGTGGCGCGGTTGAGGAGCGCCGACGAGGAGCCGGGGCAGGCGTCTGGCGAGTGGAGGATGCTCGCGTAGCCGTTCGGCGACTCGATCTTGTTCGGGTTGTACGACGGCGACGACGCCATCACGTCGACCGCGCCCGTCTGGGGGTTGAGCACGACCGCGGCGCCGCAGTTGCCGGCGAGCGCGCTCTCGGCGATCTTCTGCGCTTTGACGTTCAGGTTCAGCACGAGGTTGTTGCCGGTGATCGTCGTGCCCTTCAGCTTGTCGGTCAGCTTGCTCCAGATCGTCCCGAGGTTCGCGTTCGACGCGGTCAGATACGCGTTCTCCTGCCGTTCGATCCCGGCCCGTGAACGGCCCTGCGTCGAGTAGCCGATCACCTGCGAGGCAAAGCCGTTCGTCGGATAGCGGCGGAAGAACAGCGTCTGGCCCGCCTTCTTGGCCGCCCTGTTGGCGGCAAGCACCGTCTTGCCGTCGGAGGCGTAGATCAGCCCCCGCTTGATCTGGAAGTCCGCGACCCGCTGGATCGCGTTGTCCTGCCGCGCAGCCAGGCCCGGGGCGGCCCACACCTGCCAGTAGGTGGTCGCCACGATCAGCGCCGCGAGCAGCAGCAGCGAGAAGAGCGCGACGCGCGAGATCTGCCTGTTCACGAGTTCGCCCGGTTCGAGACGAGGAGCAGCCCGGCGAGCAGGGCGAAGTTCGCGACCACCGACGAGCCGCCGTAGGAGACGAACGGCAGCGTGATCCCGGTCAGCGGGATGATCCGGAGCACTCCGCCGACGATGATGAACGTCTGCAGCGCGAAGCCGAACGTGAGGCCGGCCGCGAGCAGCTTCGAGAATCCGTCGTCGGCCTGCAGTGCGATCTTCATGCCGCGCGCGACGAAGAGCATGAACACGAGCAGCAGCGCCGCCGCGCCGATCAGGCCCAGCTCCTGCGCGAGCGCCGAGTAGATGAAGTCGGTGTTGAGATAGGGGATCAGCTGCACGCCGTCGGAGCTCGTGAATGTCCCCTTGCCGAGTCCGGCGCCCGGGAAGCCGCCGCTTGCGATCGAATAGAGCGACTTGACGAGCTGGTAGCTCTGGCAGTCCTGGCGGAGCGCGAGGCCGCCGGAGGACGGGCAGTAGACCTTCTGCGTCGTCCACGGCTGCAACCAGATGATCACGCGTTCGTGGACATGTCCGATCTTCTCGTAGGCGACGAACCCACCGGCGAGGAACAGCCCGAAGCCGACGAGCACGAACGAGAGGCGCGCTGTGGCGACGTAGAGCATCGCGAGGAAGATCCCGAAGTAGAGGAGGCCGGAGCCGAGGTCGTTCGACGAGACGAGCACGAGCATGCAGGCGCCCCAGATCACGAGCAGTGGCCCGGCGTCTTTCAGGCGTGCCTGAGCCAGCACCTCACGCTTCTCGCGCAGATAGGCGGCGAGGAAGACGATCAGGAAGATCTTGGCCAGCTCGCCCGGCTGGAACGTGAGCGGGCCGGCATGGATCCAGAGCCGCGCGCCGTTGACGGTCGTGCCGATCCCCGGGAGGCGCGGCAGGAAGAGCAGCACGATCGCGCCGATCCCGAACAGGTACTTGTACTGCTCGAGTACGCGGTAGTCGCGGCGCAGCCCGAGGAGCGTGACGGAGAAGAGCGCGACCCCGATCACGATCCAGAGGCCCTGCTTGAAGGCGTCGCCGGGCCCGAGGCGGTAGATCTCCGTCACGCCGATCGCGGTCAGGAGGCCGGCCATCGGCAGCAGATACGGATCGGCGAACGGCACGACCCTCCGCGCGACGACGTGAGCGGCGAGGTAGAGCGCGAGGAAGAAGAGCGCGTAGCTGAGCGAGCCCCAGCTGACGAGTGACTGCCGTGCGATGTAGACCGAGGCGAACCCGATCCCGGTGAGCCCGCCGACGACGCCGAGGTAGAGCAGCTCCCGGTTGCGAGGCTGGAGGCCGGTCAGCGCGCGAGCCCCTGCCAGACGAGCACGATGATGATCGCGATCAGCGCCGCGATCACGGTCAGCGCGAGCAGCCGCCTCCCGACGCCTGCCTCCGGTTCCGGCAATGGCTCGGGCGCGACCGCGGCGGCCGGCACGACCATCGTGTCGCCGGACGAGACCAGGTCCTCGTCGGGGATCGCGACCTTGTCTTCGGGATGGAGCGTGTCTTCGTCGTCATGCGCGGCGGTTGCGCGCTCACGCGTCGGTTGATCCGGCTCCGGACGAGGTTCAGCGCCTTCGACCATCTCGAAGAGGATCGCCGTGATGTTGTCGTCGCCGCCCGCCCGGTTCGCCGCCTGCACGAGCGCGCGAGACATGGTGTCGAGATCGTCTCGGTTTCGGCGCAGGATCTCCTCGATCGTCGGTGAGTCGAGCATGTCGGAGAGCCCGTCCGAGCAGATGAGATAGAGATCGCCGGCCTGCGGGGTGACCGAGAACGCATCGACGTCGACGTCGGGATCGGTACCGAGCGCCCGCGTGATCACCGAGCGCTGCGGATGCACCTCGGCCGCCTGCGGCGACAGCTCGCCGCGGCGCACGAGCTCGGCAACGAGCGAGTGGTCGTCGGTCAGCTGCTCGAGATGGCTGTCGCGGAGCACGTAGGCCCGCGAGTCGCCGACGTGGCCGAAGGTGATGCTCCCGTCCTGCTCGACGAGCGCGACGGTGATCGTCGTGCCCATCCCGGAGGTCTCGGAGTCGGTCGATGCGCGGTGGTGCACACGGCGGTTGGCTTCCTGGATCAGCTCGATCACGCGGGCCGTCCCGCCGCCGTTCGCGCCCGACTCCTGCAGCGCGCCGGCCGCGAGCGCGGACGCGACCTCTCCGGCGCGGGCCCCGCCCATGCCGTCCGCGATCGCAAAGAGCGGCGGTGCGCAGACGTACGAGTCCTCGTTGTGCCGCCGCTTCCGCCCCGGATCGGTCCGCGCGTAGCTCTTCCCCACCTTCATTTCCGCTCCGGCGCCGGCCGAGCCGCCGCCTGCGCTCCACGGCTCATGGTTCGAACCTCAGGTCGGTCTCGCCGATCCGGATGACGTCGCCGGGAGTGAGCTTGCGCTCGCGCGTCAGCCGGATGCCGTTGACGAACGTTCCGTTGGTCGAGCCGATGTCCTCGACCCAGACACCGTCGCGGCGCGGCTCGAAGCGGGCGTGCCGCGACGAGGCGTACTCGTCCGCCCTGATCGGCACGTCGTTGTTCGATCCGCGGCCGACGGTCAGCGGGCTGGTCGAGAGCGCGTATACCTCGCTCTCCGTGAGCGCCGGGCTCTCGAGCACCACCAGGCGTCCCTGCTCCTGTGCGACCGGCCTCGGCATCAGGGCCGCCACCTGCTGCGGGCCGAGGATCATCGACTCCTGCGGCAGCCGCAGGTCGCGACCGGCCGAGCGGACGATCCGCCAGATGAAGAGGTAGAGAAGGACGAGGAACGCGAGCTTGAGGGCGAGGAGCGTCGTCTCGACCTGGGTCGAGGCGAGCGCTGCGCTCACCGCAGCTCCCGCGAGAACGCAATCTCGGTCGAGCCCAGCGTGAACCGCGATCCGTCCTCGAGCTTGAGCCGCTTCACGCGCTTGCCGCGCACCTCGATCCCGTTGGTCGAGTCGAGGTCGACGAGCCAGTAGGTGCCGCTCTCCTCGCGCAACTCGGCATGCCGGCGCGAGACGTTCGGGTCGGACACCTGCAGGTCGGCGTCCTTCGACCGGCCGAGCACCGCGCGTCCCGACGCGATCTCATGCCGCTGCCCGTCCCAGCTCAGCACCGCCACCTCCTCCTGCACACCCAGCTCGACCGGCGAAGCGGCCTCGGTGGGCTGGGGCGCGGGCACCTCGGGCGTGTAGATCATCGTCGCGCCCGGCACCGCGTCGCCCGCGGGCTCGTGGCGCCGCTTGGCGCCGCCCTTCTTCTGCACCATCCTGGTCGCGATCCCGAACACGCCGAGGTCGAGGTCGGCGTCGGTTGCGAGCTCCACGCGCGGCGTCGAGAGGAGGGCGTAGCCCTCGCGGCGGGCGTGCTCGGCGAGATACTCGGAGAGCTCGTCGGTGAGCTGCCCCTCGTAGCTCGCGAACTGCTCGCGGTCGTCGGGCGAGAGGTAGACGGTGTACTCGTTCGGAACGTAGACGCGCGAGACGGAGACGTTCTTGTGGTCGTCCATCTCCTTGACGAGCTTGCGCGCCAGCTCGACCGGCTGCACGTTCGTACGGAACGCGCGGCCGAAGACGCCCTCGAAGAGCGATTCGAGCTTCGATTCGATGCTGCGGAGGACAGGCATAAGGTGGACCGGGCTCTCTTCCCGGAAACGGGAAGTCTACGGCGTCAGATACGTGGTTCGAGCGCCAGCGCGGCGGCGGTCAGCCAGGCGGCGCCGACGAGCGGCAGCACGGCTGCCGCCGGCGCGGCAAATGCGGTGGCAGCGAGCAGCGCCGCCGCGAAGCCTGCGGCGGCCCACGGCCCCTTGTGGCGCAGCGAGGGAAGCGCCGCCGCCGCGGCGGCGAGGATGAGCGCCTCGGCCACGAGCGCGGGATGAGCGGCGAGCTGCGACCAGAGGGCGCCGGCAACGGCGGTGGGGCGCGCCGAGCCGGCGATGCCGAGGCCGAGCGGTGGCGCCGACCCGTCAAAGGGCAGCGTCGTGTGGCGCAGCCCGGCCACCAGGGCTGCCAGGAGGACGGCGGCTGTGACGGTGGCGGCACGGCGCACGCGGCCGCGTGCGATCTGGGCTACCACCGGCAGCAGGGCGAGCGCGGCCAGCGGCGCCAGCAGCGGGCCGGCCGCCAGCAGCAGGCCCGCACGGGCGTCCTTCCAGGTGAAGGCCGTCCAGCCGGCTGCGAGCACGGCGTAGACGATCGCGAGGCCCAGAGAGATGTTGGCGAGCGGGAAGAACGTGACGGCGAGCGCGAAGATCAGCCCTGCGCGCGGTGCGGCGAAGCCGAGCGCGGCCCCCGTGGCCGCGAGCGCGAGCGGCCAGGAGGCCGGGTAGAAGGGAAGCTGTGTCGCGACCCAGCCCGATGCGACGCCCGCGAGCGCGCCGGGAAGCAGCCGCCCGCCGGCGAGCGCGAGGTTCGGACGCGCGGGCGCGGCCGGCTTCGAGCCTTTGCGCTTGCGCCGTCTCGGCAGCGAGCGCAGCTCGTGTGCGAGCCGTTCGGCCGACGGCCGGCGTTGCGGGTTGACGACCAGGGCGGCCGAGACGGTCTCGAGCACGTGCTTGGGCAGGTCGGGGCGCAGCGACTCGAGGGACGGCGCGCCCTGCTGGATGCGGTGTGAGGTGTCGACGAGGTCCTGGCCCCAGAACGGATGCTCCCCCGCGAGCGCCTCCCACAGCAAGACCCCGACGCCCCAGACGTCGGCGGCGGGCGTCGCGGTCAGGCCCTGCAGCCGCTCGGGCGAGATGTAGGCGAGCGTGCCGGGCACGTCGCCGAGGGCGGTCAGCGTGTCGAACTCCGCCATCTGCGCGAGCCCGAAGTCGAGCAGGCGCACGTCGATGCCCTCGCTCTCGGCGAGCAGCACGTTCGAAGGCTTGACGTCGCGGTGCACGATCCCGCGGCGGTGGGCGTGTGCGAGCGCGTCCGCGATCTGGGCGGCCACCTCGAGCGCGGCCCGGTCGTCGATCTCGCCGCTGCGCAGCGCTTCGCGGAGCGTGCGCCCTGGGATGTACTCGTAGGCGATGTAGACGTGTGAGGGGTCGTGGGCCAGGGCGAGGATGCGCTGGCAGCGCTCGTGTCGCAGCGACGACGCCGCACGGGCCTCGCGCTCGGCTCGGTGGCCCGACTTTCCCTCGCGCGCGATGATCTTCAGCGAGACGTCGAGGCCGGTCCGTTCGTCTCGGGCAAGCCAAACATGGCCCATTCCGCCGGAGCCGAGGGGCCTGATCGGCCGGTACCGGCCGAGAAAGAGGTCGTGCGCAAGCGCCGCGGAGGCCACCCTGCCGTTGTACGTTGCGACCAGCAGATTTCCTTGTTTTCCGAGGAACCTGGGAATGCAGGCCGAACGAGGCGGTAGATTCGACCGGTATGGATCCGCGCGACGACGACATCCAGTTCGATTTCTTCGAGGACGAGCCGCGCACCACCGAGGCGCAGGGCTCGCGCGTGCGCCTGCCCGGCCGCGGCGGGCGTGGCGGTGGCCGTGGCGGCGGCATCCGCAGGCCGGCCGGGCCGCCTCGCGGGTTGACCCCGATCTTGCGCCTCCTGGCGCTGATTGCGATCGTCGTCGCGGTGCTCGTCGCTTTCGGGTTGTTGCTGCAGTCGTGCGCCTCGACCTCGAAGCACACCAGGTACTCCAGCTACGTCGGCAAGGTCGCGGCAATCGCGCGTGGCTCGGCGGATGACGGCGCGGCGGTCGCCAGCGCGCTGATCACACCCGGCGCCAAGGCAGCTGAGATCGCATCGAAGCTGCAAGGGATCGCCGACCAGGAGCGGCAGAACGTCGCTGCCGCCCAGAAGATCTCGGTGCCCGGGCATCTGCGTGCCGAACACCAGCAGTTGATCGAGGCGCTCCAGCTGCGTGTCAGCGGTGTGCAGGGTCTTGCCGACACGTTCACGAACAACCCGACCTCGAAGGCCGACAACGAGTCCAGCCTGCTGGCCGAACAGGCCGACCGGCTGCTCGCGAGCGACGTCGTCTGGGACGACCTCTTCCTCGCACCGGCCGTCCAGGAGCTGAAGCAAGAGGGTGTCAGCGGCGTCCAGCCACCCGAGTCGCACTTCGTCGCGAACCGCGACCTCGTCACGGAGCGCTCCATGGCGGCGCTGCTCACGCGCCTGCGCGGCACATCCGCGGGCGGCACGGTGACCGGTGTCCACGGGACGAACATCGCCGATGTGAAGGCACTCCCCGGCAACAAGACACTGTCGACGTCGGGCGACAACACGGTGATCGCATCGACCGACACGGCCTTCGTCGTCGGGATCACCGACTCCGGCGGCTCGCAGGAGGTCTCGATCAAGGTGACCCTGACGATCCAGAAGTCGTCGGGCGGGAAGGCCCTCGTCGCGAATAAGACCCTCGACCTGATCAACCCGGGCCAGACGAAGTCGGTCACCTTCTCCGGCCTGGCGCTGTCGCCGTACATCGGGAACAAGGTCACGGTGGGCGTCGACGTCGCCACGGTGCCGGGCGAGAAGAACCCGGGCAACAACAAAGCTTCCTTCTCGGTCTTCTTCACGATCTGAGAGCCGCTCAGGCTCGGTAACCTCGGCGAGTGCATGTGACCGCCACAGACGCACTGGCCGTCGCGATCGCGGGAGTCGCGGTCGGGGCAGTCGGGCTCGGGATCGCCTGGTGGGCGTGGGTGAAGGTGAAGCGCGTGCGCGATGCCCAGCGGCTGTTGCTGGGCGGCGGGCGCAAGGATCTCGTCGACTTCGCCGTCTCGCTCCAGGGGCGGGTCGACGACCTGCACGGATCGGTCGACGAGGTGGCGGCCGGTCTCGCGCGGGTCGACCGCCGTGTCGACGGCGCCGTCACGAACACCTCGATCGTCCGCTACGACGCCTACGAGGACACCGGCGGCCACCAGTCCGCCTCGCTTGCCCTGCTCGACTCGACCCGCACCGGCCTCGTCGTGACGGCGATCCAGGGCCGCGACTACGCGCGGATCTACATGAAGGAGCTGGAACGCGGCCGCGCCTCCGTTCCGCTGTCCCCTGAGGAGCAGGAAGCCGTCGAGCGAGCAATGGGCCGCTGATCGTCGGGAGGGCAACCTGCGGTTTCCCTCCCGAAACCCCTCCCTTCCCTCGTTTCCCGACCGGCAATGACCCTCGGGCCTCCGCCGGGCGACGGTGGCGTGCCTCAACCTCCCATAGAGGTACATTTCTCCCCAGGGTGCAGCAGGTTCTCGTTCTCAATGCGAGTTACGAGCCGCTCAATGTGTGCTCGCTGCGCCGAGCCCACGTGCTCGTCTACAAGGGCAAGGCGGAGGTGATCGAGGAGCTCGACCGTCCGCTTCGCTCGGCCAGCGACACCTATCGATGGCCCCACGTCATCCGGCTCGTCCATTACGTGCGCGTGCCGCGGCTCGTGCAGCGGAAGATCTCGCGTCGCGCCCTCTTCGCCCGCGACAACTGGCGTTGCGTCTACTGCGGCACCTCCGGCGGCCGGCTGACGCTCGACCATGTGATCCCCCGCTCGCGCGGCGGCGACTCGAGCTGGGAGAACGTCGTCACCTCGTGCGCGCCCTGCAACCTGCGCAAGGGCGACCGGCTGCCGCACGAGATCCAGATGGTGCTGCCCGACCGCCCGCGCCCACCGGCGCCGGTGCTCTTCATCCGTCTGGCGACACCGAAGATCCCGACCCGCTGGGAGCGCTACCTCGCGCCCTACACGAGCCAGCGCGGCACGAGCACGGCCTACGCCGCCTGATCCCCGCGCTCGACCGGCAGCTCGGGGTGCTGCTCCCAGTCCGACCACGAGCCGGGATAGAGCAGACCGGGGCGACCCGCCAGGTGCAGCGCGTGCAGCACGACGCAAGCGGTCACCCCCGAGCCGCAGTAGGCGGCGAGCTCGCCGGCGGGCAGCGCGGGCAGCGGCTCGTTCCACGGCGCGTTCAGCGCGCCGGGGATGCGTCCGGGCACGCGGTCGATCTCGTTCGGTTCGCCGCGCCAACGGGCGGGCAGGCGCGCGTCGAGGACGACCAGGTCGCCGAGTCCGGCCGCCAGGCCGGTGCGCGAGATCGTGTCGTCGCGCCGCTCCCGCGACTCGAAGCGGGCTGGCGCCACCTGCTCCTCGCCGCCCCGCAGCGGGCCGCGCCACGCCTCGAGGTCGAGCACCGCGCAGTCGTCGTGGCCGAAGTGGCGGAGCAGCCACCACAGGCGCTCGGCGCCGCCCAACGTGCCGTAGGCGACCACGAAGGTGCCGGCGCCGATCCCGGCCCCTGACGCCGCGGCCGCGAACGCCTCGGCCGGCGGCAGGGGGTGGCGGCCGTTCGTTCCCGGCAGCCCGGAGAGGTCGGTCTCGACGTCGAGGAACGACGCCCCCGGAATGTGACCCTCGAGGTAGAGGCGCCGCCCCAGCGCCGGGTCGGCCAGCGACCAGCGGCAGTCGACGAATTGGTAGCGCACGTGTGACAGCAAACCAGGTCGGCGGCGTATGCAGGTCATGAGACGACTCTTCTTCAGCTCCGTCGCAGCCGTTGCGCTGCTCCTGGCCGTTGCCCTGGCCGGCGCAGGCCGGCCCGAAGCGGCCCGTGGCGATGTTTCAGCGCCGGGGACGGTGACCACGATCGGCGACGGCTCTGTCGTCGCGGTGCCCGACGTCGCGACCGTCTCGGCAGGCGTCCGCACGAGCGCCACGACGGCGGCGGCCGCGCTCTCCGAGAACGGGGCGAGGATGACCGCGGTGATCGCGGCGCTGAAACGAGCCGGCGGCGGCGAGTTGCAGACGCAGCAGGTGTCGCTCGAGCCGCAGACCAACGACCGGAACGTCGTCACCGGTTACATCGCGCAGAACACCGTTTCGGCAAAGGCGAAGATCGCCGGCGCGGGAGCCCTGATCGACGCGGCCGTGCACGCGGGTGCGAACACGGTCGAGGGACCATCGCTCGACCTGTCGGATCGGGACGCGCTCTACCGCCAGGCGTTGCAGAAGGCGATGTCCGACGCGCGCGCGAAGGCGGAGGCCCTCGCCGGTGCGGGTGGTTTCGCCGTCGGGCAGGTGAGTGCCGTGACCGAGAACGGCGGCAACGCACAGCCCGTCTTCCGCGGCGCTGCGGTCGCAAAGACTGCCGACTCGACACCGGTCGTGCCGGGGACGCAGGACGTCACCGCGGAGGTAACGGTCTCGTTCCAGATTCGGTGACGCCCCGCGCGGGCGACGTTCGGCCGGCTCTCACCGGGTCAGCCGCAACTGCAGACGGAGGGGCCGCTCGCAGCGAGCGCACACGCTGCGGGCGGCGCCCTTCCGCTCTGCGATGTGCACCGGCAGCGGCTTGTCGCAGGTGCACCACAACGGTGTCGGATCGTTCGAGTTCGTCAACGCATCGGCCATGGCCGAAAGCTCCCTTCGAGTGGAGAGTCCCGCGAGTGAGATTCAGCTAGTCGGCGGCGGCGGGGAAAACGAAAGCGCCGACTAGCGAACGTTGAACTTGCTGCCGCGGAGCACGACAACGTACGCCTGAAGCGCAATCTGCATCTGCGTGGCGTACGTCGGTGCGGCGTGCATCTGTCTTCAGTCTAGACGGTCGTCTCGGAGTGGGCGAATCGCGAGCAGCCGGTCGGAGGTGTGGTCGACCTGCAACGTGGTGTGCTCGACGCCGAACCGCTCGCGCAGGAGCTCCTCCAGTTCGCGCCGGATCAGGTGGCAGTCCTCGTCGCGGCCGACCAGCACGTGCGCCGAGAGCGCGGGGAAGCCCGTCGCGATCTCCCAGACGTGCAGGTCGTGCACGTCGGTGACGCCCGGGTGCGCCGCCAGGGTGGTGAGCACCTCGCCGGGCGTCAGCCCTTCCGGCGCGCCTTCCAGGAGGACGCGCCCGCTGGTCCGCAGCAGCGGCCAGGCGGCACGCAACATCAGGAGCGAGACGGCGAGCGAGGCAACCGGGTCGGCGCGGTCGAAGCCGGTCGTCCAGATCACGATGCCTGCGACTGCTGTGCCGGCAAACGCGTAGAGGTCGGTCAGCAGGTGCTGGAAGCTGCCCTCGACGTTCAGGCTGCGCCGGTTTGCGCGCGCCACCTGCCAGAGGGCGAGGACGTTGACGACGGCGCCCGCACACGCGGTTGCGACGACGAGCGGCCCGTGCACGTGTGCCGGCGCCCCGAGCCGTCGCACGGACTCGATCGCGATCGCCAGGCCGAGCAATGCGAGCAGGATCCCGTTCGCCTGCGCCGCGAGCGTCTCGGCCCGGCGCAGCCCGAACGTCATCCGGCCTTCGGGCGGGCGCCGTGAGAGGCGAGCCGCCCACACGCTGACGCCGAGCGCGCCGGCATCGACGAGCATGTGCGCCGCGTCGGAGAGCAGCGCCAGCGAGTGCGCGACGAGCGCGAGCGCGACCTCCGCCACCATGAAGACGGCGATCAGCGCCAGTGCGACGACGAGCGGCCTGATCCTCGTGTCTGCGCCGGCTCCGTGCGAGTGGTCGTGCGGGTGGCCCACGGGGCCAGTCTCGCTGATCCGCCGGCCTTGCATCTCGCGCCTCCTTCGCCTATCGTGGCTTCCCCATGTTCGGGATCACCAACGCAGACGTCCGGGCTCGCCGCTTCTAGCGGCAGAGCTGCGTCTTCGTTCGGTCTCTCTCTTCACGATCCCAAGGAGCATGGCGTGTCCGATCTGCAAGCAGTTTCCGTACGTGACCTCGAGAAGGTCTTCACGCGCCGGAAGGGTGTGCACCGGCGCCGGCGCATCGCGCTGAACAGCGTCTCGTTCAGCATGGAGCGCGGCGAGTGCGTCGCGATCCTCGGCCAGAACGGCTCGGGCAAGTCGACGCTCGTCCGCCTGCTCTCGACGCTGCTGCTGCCGGACGGCGGCGAAGCGCGGATCTTCGGCCACGATGTGTTCAAGGACGCTCGTGCGGTGCGACGGCTCGTCAACCGCGTGTCGGTCGAGGCGAGCTTCTTCAAGAAGATGAGCGCGGCCGAGAATCTCGCCTACGCGGCGCGGTTCTACGGCATGGGTCCGCGCGAGACGCACGCCAAGATTCCCGAGATCCTCGAGCGGGTGGGCTTTCCGCCGTCACGCCGTGGCGAGGCGATGGAAAACCTGTCGCGCGGCATGCAGCAGAAGGTCGCACTTGCGCGCGCGCTGCTCACCTCACCGGTGCTGCTGCTGCTCGACGAGCCGACGACGGGTCTCGACCCGAGGTCGAAGCAGGAGGTGCAGACGTTCATCCGCGAGGTGCGGAAGCAACACGACGCGACGATCCTGCTCTGCACGCACGACATGAACGAGGCCGAGGAGCTCGCCGACCGGATCGGCCTGCTCGATCGCGGCGGGCTGCTCTTCCTGGAGCCGGTCGACGACGTGAAGCGCCGCTTCGGGGTCGAGACGCTCGAAGAGGCGTTCTTCGCGGCCACCGGCCGGACGTACGAGGACGAGCGAACAGAAGACGACGAAGACAGGGAGGTGCTCGCATGACCACACCCGACCTGACGTTCACGCGCAGGCGCGTGCTCCGCGACGAGCTGATCGGGCTCTACGGGGTCGTCGAGCGCAACCTGTACCTGACCAAGCGCTACCTGCTCTGGGATCTCGCGTTCCTGCTCTGGACGGTCGCCAACACGCTCACGATCGTGTTCATCTCGCGTGGCGTCGACCTGTCGCCCGCGGCCCGCAACGAACTGGCGACGAAGCTGCTCGTCGGCGGCGTGATCTGGGCGTTCCTCGGGATCATCTTCGAGATCGTCACCGAGACCGTTGCCTGGGAACGCTGGGAGGGGACGATCGAGTACACATTCATGGCGCCGGTCTCCCGGCCCGTGCACCTGATCGGGATGGGCATCTACGCGGTGATCTACGGGCTCGTCCGGGCCGCGCTGATCTTCGTCGCGGTCGTGGCGTTCATCGGCCTCCACCTGCCCCACGCGAACTACCCGGCCGCGGTGGCGTTGCTCGCGATCGCGTCGATCTCGTTCATCGGCGTCGGGATGATGACGGCGGTGCTGCCGCTGATCTCGCCCGAGAAGGGGACGCAGCTCGGGTTCGTCGCGCAGGGGCTGATGCTGGTCGTCTCGGGCGTCTACTACCCGGTCAGCGTGCTGCCGGGCTGGATGCAGTGGATCGCGAAGATCTCGCCGGCCACCTACGCGCTCCGGGGCAACCGGCGCCAGATCCTGGCGGGCGCGGGGCTCGCCTGGGCCGACGTCTGGCCGCTGCTCGTGATCGGGGCGCTCTCGATCCCGATCGGCCTCCTCGTGTTCAGGGCCGGCGAGCGGTACGCGAAGCAGCACGGCAAGCTGAAGCGGTCGGGTTGAGCGGCGTCACAGGCTCCTGCTAGGCTTGCGTGAGCTTTGAGGCGATGAGGTCTCAGGTGCGTGCAGAGAATGCTCTCTGCGTCGCACCTGGGGCCTCTTTTCTTTTTCCCAGGAGAGGAGCGAACGATGGCGATGATCGAGAGCAGGGATCGAGCGACGTCCGACCCGGCCGCGCGCAAGGACGTGATGAGGCAGATGCAGGCCGAGGGGGTCCAGTACGTCCTCTTCTGGTTCACCGACATCGAGGGCCACCTGAAGAGCTTCGCGATCACACCGTCCGAGATCGAGGGCGCCTTGAACGACGGGATGGGCTTCGACGGCTCGTCGATCACGGGCTTCAACGCGATCGAGGAGTCGGACATGATCGCGATCCCCGACCCGGGCACGTTCCGCCTGATGCCGACGCGGCCGGGCGAGGCGAAGGTCGGCCGGATGATCTGCGACATCGTCAAGCCGAGCGGCGAGCCCTACGACGGCGATCCCCGCTACGTGATGCGCCGTGCCCTTGCACGGATGGAGTCGATGGGCTTCGACACGTTCAACATCGGGCCGGAGCTCGAGTACTTCCTCTTCCGCGACAACAAGTCGACGGAGACCCTCGACGAGGGCGGGTACTTCGCGATGACGGCGCTCGACGCGGCGACGGAGCTGCGCAACGAGACGATCCAGGCGCTCGAGGCCATGGGGATTGCGATCGAGTACCACCACCACGAGGTCGCCCCCTCGCAGCACGAGATCGACATGCGCTACGCGTCGGCGCTCGACATGGCCGATCAGACGGTGACCTACCGCCTGGTCGTCAAGGAGGTTGCGGCCAAGAACGGGGTGTACGCGACCTTCATGCCGAAGCCGCTTTTCGGCGAGAACGGCTCCGGGATGCACACCCACATGTCGCTCTTCACCGACGGCCGCAACCAGTTCTTCGACGGCGACGACGAGTACAGCCTGTCGCCGGTGGGCAAGCAGTTCATCGCCGGGCTGCTTCGTCACGCCCGCGAGCTCACGCCGATCTTTGCCCAGTGGGTCAACTCGTACAAGCGGCTCGTGCCGGGCTATGAAGCGCCGGTGTACGTCGCCTGGTCGCAGCGGAACCGCTCGGCGCTGATCCGGATCCCGCTCTACAAGCCCGGTTCGGAGCAGGCGACCCGCGCCGAGATTCGCTGCCCGGACCCGGCCTGCAACCCGTACCTGACGTTCGCCACGCTCCTGCACGCGGGGCTGGAGGGGATCGAGCAGGGCTACGAGCTGCCCGCGCCGATGGAGACGAACCTTTACCACCTGACGCCGGAGGAGCGCCGTGAGCAGGGGATCGTCTCGTTGCCCGAGACGCTGGGCGAGGCGATCGACGAGCTGGCCGGCTCGGAGCTCATGCGCAAGGCGCTCGGAGACCACATCTTCGACGCGTACGTGCAGCTGAAGCGCGCCGAGTGGGACGAGTACCGGATCCAGCTCTCCCAGTGGGAGCTCGACCGCTACCTCGGCGTCCTCTAATTGGGAGGGGAACCTACGGTTCCCCTCCCAATGCCCACCCTTCCCTTTGCGGCGGGACAGGCGACCGACCCCTGGGGCCTCCCACCGGGCCGAGCCCGGCTCCGGCACAGCGCGAGATGCTTCGAGACAAGTCGGGCGAACGCGGTCACCGTGGCTAACGCGGACAGTCCCAAACGATTGCAACCTGGTTGCCGCGCGCAGCGCGGAACCAGGTTGCGGTCTAGCGTCTAAAGGAACGTACGGATCGACTCGCGGTCGACGCGCAGGCCGATCACCTTCGAACCGTCGTCGATCTGCTCGATCGACTCGGCCGGGACGATGCGGCGGCGGCGTGCGAGCCAGCCCGAGCGGACCGAGAGTGCGTCCGGTGTCTCGGGCGAGGTGCCGTACATGGGACATTCGACGGTCCCGACGACCCGGCCTCGGGCATCTGCCACGAGGAAGCCGGCGGTGCGGCGAAGGTCGACTGCGAGGGCGCTCATAACGCTGAACCTATTCCCCCTTTGCGAGGATTCTCCCTCCCTTGCCGTAAAACTTCTGTTAGCTCCACTTCCCGGACATTGCGAGCCAGGCGACGGTCAGCAAGGCGAGGTAGACGCAGGAGAGGCCCGCGACGAGACGGCCGGCGATCGCCTTGCCGCTGCGCATCCACCAGAAGGCGGCGCCCGTGGTGACGAGCAGGAGCAGGAGGCCGAGGTCGCCGGCCAGGAAGCCGATGCCGAGCCACGTCGGGTCGTTCGAGCCCGAGAAGCCCTCTTTGGAGTAGATCCACTGGCCGGCCCCGCGCATGACGACGTACGCCGGGACGGCTGCGACGAGGAGCGTCCAGAAGCTCGAACGGGCAAGGACGGCGAGCGTGGGTTGCCGCCAGGCGGCCAGGGCCAGCACGACCACGGCGAGGACGGCGCCCACCAGCACCATCGCTCCCAGCACGTGCAGGAACAGCGGCACATCCCAGGCATGGGGCCGGATTGCCGCGATCATGCGCCCGGCTTCCAGATCATGTCGACCAGGATCAGCACCGCGGCCAGGCCGGCGACCCACGACATCGCGTTGCCCTTCGGATCGCGTAGGAGGGTGCGCAACTCGTCGCTCGACGCGTCGCCGGCGGCTGCGAGGCGCTCGGCCAGCTTGCGCGCCTTCTCCTGGTGACGGCCTCCGAGGCCGCCGAGTGCGCTCGAGACGACCCAGAGCACGACGGCCGCGATCACCCAGAAGCTGCCGTAGCTGTAGTGGTCGGTGTGCACGAGCCAGAGGCCGAGGACGAGCGTCAGCGCCATCCCGATCCCGATCAGCGGCAGCGTCCAGCGGATCAGCCGCAGGTGCAGCGCGGTCTCGCTGGGCAGTGCGGCGCGGAGCGCGAGTGTGTTCAGCACGGCGGCGGTCACGGAGCCGCCGATGAACAGGAAGGCGCCGGTGATGTGGAACATCAGGAGCCACTGCGAGGTGGACACGGCGCGAGCGTACGCTTTCGGCCGGATGGAGGCACGCGACAGGCATCTGAAGCTGCTGACCGAGACGATCGAGGCCGTCAACTCGACGCTCGACCTGCAGGAGGTTCTGTCGCAGGTCGCGACGAATGTCGCCAGCGCGCTCGAGGCGGACGCCTGCTTCGTCTACCTGTACGACGCGACCGCCGACGAGCTCGTGCTCCGGGCGACGCACGGCACCCACCTGGACGAGCTGACGCGGCGGCCCCGCATGCGCCGGGGCGAGGGGATCACCGGATCGGCCGCTGCGGCCGGCGCGCCGGTGATGCTCGAGGCGCAGGCGCATCTCGACCCGCGCTTCAAGAACTTCCCGAACCTGCCCGAGGACGAGTACGAGTCGATCCTCGCGGTGCCGATCCTGACGCGGCACGGCTCGCTGGAGGGCGCGCTCAACGTGCGCACCCGGGTGCCGCGGTCGTTCTCGGAGGACGAGGTCGAGCTGCTGCTCGCAATCGCCGCCCAGGTGGCTCAGTCGATCGAGCACGCGAAGCTCTATGCCGAGGCGCAGCGTCGCGTCGGCGAGCTCGAGGCGCTCGCCCGGATCTCGGAGGCCGTCTCGAACTCGCTCTACCTGGAGGAATCGCTCGAGGCGATCGTCTCCACCACGATGGATGCGCTGGGCGCGACGGGCGCCGCGCTGGTGCTCGACGACGGGCAGATCGCCTGGCCCGAGGGCCGTGCCGGCGCGCACGCGATCCGGCAGCCGCTCCGCTGGCGCGGCCGGCAGATCGGCGAGCTCGTTGCCGACCGGGATTCGCCGTTCAGCGAGGATGACGGCGAGTTGCTGGCGTCGATCGCGACGCACGCGGCGGTCGCGCTCGAACATGGGCGTGCGGTGATGCGCGGCGTGCTCGCGCAAGAGATCCACCACAGGGTGAAGAACAATCTGCAGACGGTGGCCTCACTGCTCAGGCTGCAGGCGCGCTCGGCCGATTCGATCGACCCGCGCGAGGCGCTCGAGCACTCCGTCAACCGGATTCTCGCGATCGCCGCGGTGCACGAGCTGCTGACGGAGCGCCGGGAGGAGGATGTTGAGCTGGCCGATCTGTTCGACCGGCTGCGCGCGATGCTCGTGCAGGGCGTCGGCGGCGGCAAGGAGGTGACTGCGTCGCTCGAGCCGGTGTCGCTCTCAGGCGCGCGGGCGACGGCGCTCGCGCTCGTGTTCGCGGAGCTGCTCCAGAACGCGCTCGAGCACGGCGGCGAGCATGTGCGGGTCGAGCTACGGCGGCGAGGCGGCGAGGTTGTGCTCGCAATCTCCGACGACGGGCGCGGCCTGCCGGAGGACATCGCGACCGGCACCGGTCTCTCGATCGTTCGCGCGCTCGTGCGCGACGAGCTGCGGGGAACGCTCGACCTGCGCGCCGACGGCGGCACCCGAGCCGAGGTGATCTTCCCGGCCTGAGGCCGGTTAGGACTGGTCGTCGAACGTGAAGTGGAAGTGGTCGCCGTGCGCGTGGACGCCGATCACCTGGTCGTCCAGCGCGGTCGCGGCGCCGGGGTCGAGGAAGATGCGGACGCCGTCTCGCTCGACCACCTGGTCGCCGTCCGACGGTTCCGACGCCTCCTCGATCTCCAGCTCGACTTCTTCGCCGTCTTCGATCCCGCGGATGCGGAGTGGGCCGAGCTCCTTCAGAGCGTCGACCGCCTCGTCGTTGATCTTCAGCATCGTGCGAGTCTATGCGTCATGAGGATCCTGATCGCGGAAGACGAGACGATCATCCGGCTCGACCTGCGCGACCTTCTGGAGCGCGCCGGTCATGAGGTGGTTGCGGAGGCGCGCGACGGCGACGAGGCCGTGGCGCTCGCACGCGAGCACGCGCCCGACCTCGCCGTGCTGGACGTGCGCATGCCCAAGCTCGACGGGATCGAGGCGGCGAAGACGATCCTCGCCGAGCGTCCCATCCCGATCGTGATGCTGACCGCCTACGGCCAGGAGGAGCTCGTGGCGCGCGCGGTCGAGGCTGGAGTCTTCGGCTACCTCGTCAAGCCCTTTCGCGAGCAGGATCTCGTGCCTGCGATCGCGACCGCGCGCGCGCGCTACGAGGAGCTCGCGGCCGTCCGCGACGAGGCCGAGTCGCTCGCCGACGCACTCGCCGCCCGCAAGGCGATCGAGCGCGCGAAAGGACTGTTGATGGCGAAGGAGAGCCTCTCCGAGACCGACGCATTCACGCGGCTGCGGAAGGCGAGTCAGGTCTCCGGCCGGCCGCTGAAGGTGATTGCCGAAGCCGTGATCGCTACGCTCGACCCGTCGTGAGCTCGACTCTCACACCACCGAGGGAACGTACCCGGCGCAGAAGCGGATCGGGCACCGGCGGCGCGTGGCGCGTGATCGTGCTGAACGACAACCACAACACCTTCGAAGGCGTCGCGTTCGCGCTCGCGCAGACGATTCCCGGCGTCGACTACGACCGTGGAATGGCTCTTGCCACGAAGATCGATTCGACCGGGCAGGCGATCGTCTGGTCGGGGCACCGCGAGCTGGCCGAGCTCTACCACTCGCAGCTCTCGGACTACGGCCTGACGCTGGCACCGCTTGAACGCTGAGGAGGGAATCCGCCGCGTCTTCGACGCGTTTCGTGGCGGCGACCGACGTGCGCTCTTCGAGGTGATCGCCGAGGATGCCGTCTGGATCGTCAACGGCACCGTCCCGGTCGCGCAGGAGTACCGGGGGCGTCCCCGCATCTTCGAGCTGTTTCGCGAGACGCGGCGACTGACCGGCGGGACGTATCTGAGCACGTTGCGCTGGCTGCTCACCGGCGACGAGCACGCGGTCGCGGTCTACCGGGCCCAGGGCACGCGGCTCGGCCGCGAGCTCGACATCGACCAGGTGCTCCTGATCGACCACGCCGGCGGCGTCTGGCGGCACATCACCGCGATCCCGTCCGACCCGCCCGCGTTCGAAGCCTTCTGGGCATGAAGGTCGGCGTCCAGCTCCCCGAGGTCGAGCGCGAGGTGCGCTGGCCCGAGCTGGCGTCGATGGCTCGCGCAGCCGAGGAGACCGGCTTCGACTCGATCTGGCTGGGCGATCACCTTCTCTACCGAGGCGACGGACGCCCCGAACGCGGGCCTTGGGACTGCTGGACGGCGCTGGCCGGACTCGCTGCCGTCACCGAACGCGTCGAGCTCGGCCCGCTCGTCGCCTGCACCGCCTTCCGGCCGCCCGGCCTGCTCGCCCGTGCGGCCGCCGCGGTCGACGAGCTGAGCGGCGGACGGTTGCGTGTCGCACTCGGTGCTGGGTGGAACGAGGAGGAGTTTCGCGCCTTCGGAATCCCGTTCGATCACCGCGCCTCGCGGTTCGAGGAGGCGTTCGACGTCGTGCGCCGGCTTCTCGCGGAGGAGCGTGTGACGGTCGACGGGACGTACTCGATGCTCGACGACGCCGTGCTGTTGCCTTCGCCGGCGCGCCGCGCGTCGCTGATGGTCGGGGGCATCGGCCCGCGTCTGCTCGCAGCGACGCTGCCGCACGTGGACTGGTGGAACACGTGGTTCGACGACTTCGGCAACCGGGCCGAGGGCTTTCCGGCGCTGAACGCGCGGGTCGACGGGGCCTGCGAGCGGGCCGGGCGCGATCCGCGCGAGGTGAAGCGGAGCGCCTGCCTGCTCGTGCAGGTCGACGGTGGTGCCGGCGAGCGGAAGCGCATTCCGGATGCGCCCCACCTGCCGGTGACTCAGCTCGGAAGCGAGCTGGCGGCGCTGGCTG